>Ga0160449_1000296_pt1 | contig 35099 bp, 24 predicted proteins | sample HID1975I_E1MG_FD_108216 | JGI IMG/M metagenome (GOLD analysis project Ga0160449, IMG submission 108216) | Enriched soil microbial communities from UW Madison campus, WI, USA - HID1975I_E1 MG | ecosystem: Environmental > Terrestrial > Soil > Unclassified | place: USA: Madison, Wisconsin...
ATAATAAGTTTAGTATGGTGATAAGGTAGTTTTGCACTTAAAATATTGACCGTTATTTATGAAAAGAAAATTAACAATTATTAGCTTACTGTTATTATCAGCAACTGGCTTTTCTCAGCAAAAACTGGATGTTCAGGCCCATCGCGGGGGTATGGCACTATTACCCGAAAACACTATTCCTGCAATGTTAAATGCCGTAAAACTGGGCGCAAAAACATTAGAGCTGGATGTAGTGATATCTGCAGATGGCAAAGTTGTAGTTTCTCATGATGGGTACATGTCAGCTGCATTTATGAGTAAACCGGATGGCACTGATGTACACAAAGATGAACAGAAAGAATTGAGTCTATATAAGATGACTTACGACAGCATTCGCACGTACCACTCAGGGTTAAAAGCTCACCCGATGTTTCCTGCGCAAAAGCAAATAATAACATATAAGCCACTTTTGGGCGATCTGATAGACAGTGTAGAAAATTATGTAAAAGAAAACAATCTTAAACAGGTGTATTACAACATAGAAACCAAGTGTTCACCTGCCGGGGATGGGAAATACAATCCCACGCCAGAGATTTTTGTCAAAGCATTAATGGATGTTATCAATTCAAAGGAAATAAAACCGCGATTGACCGTTCAGTCTTTCGATGTGAGAACACTCAAAATCCTGCACCAGGATGAACCAAATGTCAAACTATCACTACTAGTTCAGGGCAAAATGAACCTTACCAAAGATCAGCTTCAGAAATATGGTTTATCGGCCAAGGAAGTAGAGGAATATTTCAAGCAGCTGAATTCTAAAAAAAGCGGTCTCGAAGATGACCTCAAAAATCTAGGATTCATTCCCAATATCTACAGTCCATACTATAGTGGAGTGGATATGGATATGGTTAAAAAAGTTCATGAGAAAAATATGTTGATCCTCCCGTGGACAGTTGATAAAGAGGAAGATATGATTGCCTTGGCAAAGCTCGGAGTTGATGGAATAATCACAAACAGTCCCGACTTATTAATCAGATTAATGGGCAGCTATCAAAAAAAGTAAAAGAATTCATAAAACACAAAGGCTGATTATTTTAGTCCATCAGCCTTTGCGTTCTACAAAAGATAGATGTTTTTGCGTGTCGTATTTAATCCAACAATTCGCCCATGCCAAACATGCTTAACCCCTTTGCATACTGAACCTCGACTGCGAGATTTGCTGCATGGATGAATTCTCCGGTTATCGGATCTACAACCGTTCTCAATGGTCTTTTGCCTTTTTCCAGACCAATCAATTTAACGATAGCGTCTGCTACATCCTGCGGATTAGGTTTTTTAGCATGCATCAATTCACCAATTGCAGCGACCATTTTACCAGGAACATCGGCAATAGCCTTATAACCTTCTGAAACAGAAGCATCAGCCCCTGGGTTATTCTTTTGTGCCATCTCGGTCGGAAAAGCTCCAGGCTCCAAAATCGCCACATCTATACCCAAAGATTTTAATTCATAATGTAATCCCTCACTTAATCCTTCCAGTGCGAACTTGGAAGCACCATACATTGCGGCAAAGGGAAATGAAACCCTTCCGAAACCACTGGTGATATTAATAATTTGACCCTCCGACTGCTTGCGCATCAATGGCAATACCTGTTTGATCAATCTCCATGGCGCAAAAAAGTTCACATCGAACATTGCCTTTGCATCCGCTGTAGTAAGACTTTCGGTGAATCCGTTTATGGAAACACCTGCATTATTAACCAAAACATCAACTCGTCCCTCCTTTTGATACACCTGATCAACTGCTTCTTTCACGCTTTCATCATCCGTTAGGGTAACATCTAAAACATGTACATTTTCTAAAGCCGACAGCGCTTCTGCCTTTTCTACATTCTTGCCTTTGGTATCCCGCATGGTTGCATATACCTGATGCCCCAAAGCAGCTAAGCTATGTGCCGCTAACCAACCGAAACCACTATTCGTTCCTGTTATTATTACAATCTTTTTGTTCATCTTTCTTTTTTTTATAATGAATGAGACAAAAATTGCCATCAGAAACAAAAAAACATTTACCATTTGGTAAAAAGCGGAACTATCGGATATTTCTGCGTATTCTACTCAGCGATTGCTGCGTGATACCGAGATAGGATGCCACAAAAGAAAGGGGAATACGATTAACGAGAGAAGGAAAATTTTGAATGAATGACAAATATCGGGTGCTGGCATCTTCGGAAACCATTGGGCTTCTTCTTTCCATTGCCAACGTTAAACATTTTTTTACAACATTGGATTTAATCATTTCAAAACCTACAATCGTATTGGAAATATCATCCCAGTATTTTTTTGAAAAAGCCAGAATTTTACAGTCCGTAACGGCCTGTATGTATTCAGAGGCAACAATTTGAGATTCGAATTTTTCGTTGTCAACCACAAAATTACCTTCATCAACAAAATAGTTGGTGACCTCATCACCCTTATTATTGTAATAACAAAAGCGAAATACACCTTCCAGAACAAAACCTACGTGTCTGGGAATTTTCCCCGCTTCCGAAAAATATTCATCTTTCTTCATGTCAAGTGTCTTGGCCTTGCTTAAGATAAAATCAGTTTGCTGTTTATTTAAAGCCCCAAATTGTAAAATTAAATCGATAAGCGCTTTCATAGGCGAAAGATAATGACTGAGTTAAGCACATCATCCACAATATGATAAAAATGAAAATGAATAGACATATTTCCATAAATCCTAAGCGATCTTAACGATTCTTTGCCCATGAACATCCAATACTAAGGATGGGAAAAACTGGAGACTGGGATATTATTTTCAAACTAATAAAAACTTTCTTCAAGCATTTTCTCCCTGTAAACATTCCAGAAATCATGATCAAATGCCTCAAAGCTATTGGCGCAAAATAAAGTTGATTTCTCTCTTTTATACAGGAATAAAGATTAAATGATAAGCCTTATTTACCTGGAAAAGGTATATAAATGATAAGTGGCTACAAAGTCCATTGCAGCCACTATAAATAAAACGAAAGTATATAACCGGATATATACTTAACAAATATAGGCAACGATTGTAAAGTGAAGTTTAATGTTATATTAAAAAATCATCTATACCCCAATCAATTAAGCTATCCTAGTTTTCCAAAATTTTATATTTTTTACTCTGACTAAAAACCTTCCCATACATGTTGGTTGCCTTTACTTCAATAAGGTGCTCTCCTGCGGTTAGATTCATAGGGATAGCTGCTCTCCAAAGATGTTTGCATTCTGCTGCCATACTTGGTCTCCTTCCGGTAAGTAATGTTTCGGTATTATCCCATTTATGCAACGTAGAAAGAAAATTTGGATCTTGTTCTAAAACATAAGTCATTTTCTTCCATTTACCATTGTCTATTCTAAAAAGCACCTCATCTTTTTCACTACCCATAAAAAAGTTAGCATAAATCCCTGCTGAAGTTTTTTTGTCTTTTTCCAGCACTTTAGGCGCATAAATATCAATCTGATAACTCTTTTCTTTGCCCGCAACCTTATAATCAACATTGTATTGATTTCCTTTGAAATTGATAAAGGCATATCCTTTTGGCGTACCATCGCTCATCGTGGATACCGGCACGCCAATTTCATTGAGTTCTCCTGAATACCAGTTGCCCGAAGTAGTACCCACATTATAATGATGATGGGCTTTGGGTTGCTTCCAACCATCCTTTTGACTAAAAAACATTTGCTTTTGATTGTGGGTATGTGCCGACATGGATAAAGTATTCGGGAAGTCACTCAATAAATTAAAAAGCTCAATTCTGTCAGCGTCCCTGAAAGCTTCATTTTCGCCGGCAAAACCAATAGGGATATGGAAGGCAATCACAATGAGTTTATCTTTGGGCACAAATTTTAAGTCATTTTTTACAAATTCCAATTGATCTTTCCTTAGGCCACCCCAGTAAGATTTACCACCCCTTGGATCTGGATAAATAATGTCATCGAGCACAATGAAATGAACATCTGCATAATTGAAAGCGTAATCTGCAGGCCCAAAGTGTGCCTCATAAGATTCGTCTGAATATCGATCTTCCTTAACATCAAAATTGATATCATGATTACCCATGAGGTTATACCACGGAATACCAATTTTCTTTACAGCCTTGATATAGGGCGTGAATAATGAGGGATCGTTTCCAACCAGATCGCCCATACTTAATCCGAACTGAACATTCTTTATATTTTCCACTTCAGCAACTACGCCTTTTGCAAAATAATCAATCTCTGTTAAATTGTACGCCTGTGGATCACCAAAGATCAATGCCGTAAAATCTGGATTTTCTTGAGCAGCAGTGAGCGGAAAGTCGACCGATTTAGGCAACTCGCCTGTTGGTGAAACCCCTTTGTACTTCAAAACCGGTGAACCATTCGGTTTGTGGTTATAAAAAAATTGAGGCAATTGGTCATCATTTACCGGCACTTTGTAGCCTGTGGGTTTGATGACGGAAATGATCTGATCATTGCCGATAGGGAGTTCATACCTGCCCTTCTCATCGGTTTGTACCACTTCCACGCCATTCGTTACAGAAATTCTGGATAATCCTCTTTCTGATCGATCATGCTTTCCGTTTTTATTTGCATCAATATACACAAAACCTGTTACTTTTTGCTGTGCAAAAACACTCAACGAGAAGATCATCCCCGTTCCAAGTAATATTATATTTTTCATTTTTAACTGTTAACGAATTGTTAGAATTTGAGATTCAATTCAAAAAAAACTGCCCCAATTGGGGCAGCTAAAAGCGTCTAATTGATTACCCTTGTTGCTCCGGTCATTTCCTGAATCACCGCGAGTGGTGATGTTTTAGGAACTGCCACTGTTTTGTGGCTGCGCTTGGTGGTCCAGGTTTTGGTCGCGGCGTTGTAAACACCACCTAAATAACTGAACTGGGCAGCTTCCGGATTAGCACCAACCTTATCGGTATTGGTGCCCTGACGGTAAAAAGGCTGAAAACTTGTTCCATTATTTCTTTTGTAAAAATCGTTATCAACAATGGCATAACCTACGCCACTTGCAAATGCATTTCCTGTTCCTGCATAAAATGCAACATCAGATGGAACGGTATTCAAACCAACATTAGTTGTTGCAAAAACGGCCATTCCGGCTGCATTACCACTGTTGGCCAGTAAGTTTGCAGTAACATCACCCACCCCATCATCGCCAGGCAGATTGTTATATAACTTGCTCACTACCCAGTTTGCCTGACTGATATCTGTTGAGTTTGTGCCACCAATTACCTTATATCCGCCTACATAAAAGAATGTACCTTTTGCAACAGTTCCTCTGGTGATATTGAATTTATAGGTACGTAAACCGCCCGTAGCCCAACCGCCTGTTGGCGCACCCGTTGGGGTTGAAGCACCGGCATTGTTCGTAGTGAATACACTAAATGGTTTTTGTCTGAAATCCAGATCCTGCGTTGCCATCAACTGGATATATTCGTAATTGGCATCTGTTCCATCAGGATCTGCAAAATAACCAGTAATAATTGCAGGATTCGGACCAAGAGGAACCGAAGGATCTACAACAATACTTGTTGCCATAAAATCAGATTTGATTCGAGGCCATATTTGCGGTACGCCAGTTGCCGAGGGAATAATTAAACCCATCACATTTGCTGAATATGGCAGGAATTCTGTTTTGAAAGTTGCTGTACTATTCACATTCATCTGAATATTACCCGACCCTTCATTAAAAGTTTTAACACCTTCAATACGCTCTACCCCAATATTTGGTTCGAAGTTTGAGTTATAAACGACACCAAATAAACCCTCAAAATTTTCAGGTTTAGCTAACATGGTGACAGCAGATACCGGTGTCATAATCACATTGATACCACTAGCCACTTTTTGAACATTTGAAGCTGGGATACCTGTAATCTGAAGTACGCCGTTTAATCTTTTGAGTACACCGCCTTCAATTCTGATGTGTACCGAATCACCTGGAAGGTAGTTCGCAGCCGCAGCTCCAATATTAATGGCTATCCCCCTCAACGAATCGATAGTTGCACTTACTTTTCTTGAATTTTGGACAAAAAGCAAACCTTCTGGCAGGTTTCTGCCAGTGTGATCTGAAGTAACCTGACCAGCAATGACTGTCGCTTCTCTCATCTCTTCCTTCGTCAGGGTAACATCGTTTCCTTTATAAAGCTTGCGAATATCCAAATTTGATATAAATGGACTCGGTGTACTGATTACAAACTGGTGATCTTGTTTACTGCAGGCTGCCAGAATGAATAGCAATGCGCCTGCGACAAGTAAATTTATTTTGAAGATCTTTTTCATATCTGATAAAATTGAGCTTAAGGTCTTTGCCACCAAACTAATGTATTAATGTCGTCAGCGCCTTGGGCAGCAACAGCGTTTCTGTAACTTGTTGGGTTGGTAGACTGTGTAATCAATGGATAATTTAACCTGGCTGGCATCCGTCCGCCGTTCACTAAACCAGGGCCTTTAGGAAGGATGGGATGCCCTGTACGTCTATATTCAAACCATTGTTGAAAATCGACCAGAAACATTGCATAATACTTTTGTACCAGAATAGATTCCATCTGGCTTTTGCTCCCAAAAGCAGTGGCGTCTAATGGCAAAGTAGCATCCCAGGTTAACCCAGCAGTATTAATATAATTCTGAAAATTAGCATCTGTAGGATTGGTAATGTAAGTAGGCATCCAGTAATTAATTGCATCTGCCATTCCTTTATAGTAGTAGTTTTGAACCGGACCTGAAATCCATCCTTTAGCCGCAGCTTCAGCTTTTATAAAAGCAACCTCGGCACTGTTCATGATAATCCCCGTATTTACGTCGGTTTGTAAGGTCAGTTTATTTTCCGTATCTGAATTGAAATGCGTTTGTTGCACCACCCCCGATCCTGGGGAATAACCACTCGAAACACCAACCCATCCATCTGGTCCCCTATCAAGTCCGAAACGCGGCACGCTTGCGGTACCTAAAGCCGGATCAACACGAGGATCATCCCAGTTTACCAGTTTCCCCAAGAAGAAATCGCAAACTGGCATATTTCTAAAATCAACGGCCCTGATATTTACCATGAATGGGGAAGAAAATACAGCGGTGCTGCTGTTTGTTCCGTTCCATAAAATTTTGGCAGTATGGGAATTATTTTCCATCACCGGATACTCTGCTGGCGCAGTATCTACCATTTGTTTGATCTTGGCCATGGTAGTTGCCGAAACTTCAGCCTTACCGGCTACACGCAATAACAACCTTAGGTACAAAGAGTTGCCGAAACGTCTCCATTTAGAAACATCTCCTTTAAAAACAGGGTCACTGGTAGGCACAATGGCAGTACCTTCTTTTAAAAGTTGATTGGCCTGCTCAAGTTTTAGAAACATATCCTCATAAATTGCCCGTTGTTTATCAAATGCGGGCTCCATAATATCTGCTTTGCCAGAATTCGCATCCGAGTAAGGCACATCACCATAAGTATCAGTAAGCAACGAATAAACCCAACTTTGTGTAATCAGTGATATCGCCTGGTAAGATTTATTTAACGATCCCGGCTGGCTGGCGATGGTGTAGATATCTCTTAAGTCTGTTAGGTTGGTATACCAGTTATTCCAGGTATAATCGGCCTGATTTCTCCGTACATCATAGCGAAATACCCTGCCTTCAGAATCGTTGATTTCAACCGTTACCTGCATCAACTGGTTATTGAAATTCCAGTTGCGCACCATGTTGGCATTGAGCACGTTTACCAGTGCGGGTGTAAGCAACTGGTGTGCTTCAGCAGTTCTTCTGCCTATTGGATCTGTGTTCACCTCCGTAAAATCCTTTGTACAAGAAACTGTCGACAAGGAAAGAATGGTTAACAGCAAATAGATTATATTTTTATTATTTTTCATGATATCTATAGATTAAAGACCGACAACTAAACGGGCACCATAAGTTCTGGTCGAAGGCAATTGCCCCACTTCAAAGCCCTGTACAATATCAGAACCGGCAAGTGTTCCAAATTCCGGATCGAAGGCTGGCCACTCCGACCAGATAAATAAGTTACGACCGTAAACCCCTAACGATAATTTGTTCAGGCCCAATTTATTAGTGAATTTGTTAGCGAATGTGTAGGTAAGGTTAGCCTCTCTGAATTTCAAATAATCCGTTTTGAAGATACTGCCTTCTGCCTGGCCACTTCCATAAAGGGATTCGTAATATGCCGCAATATCAGTAGCAATCACATCATTCTTACGGTAGGTTCCATCAGCATTTTGCAGCACGCCATCACCAATTACACCATTGTATCGTCCTGGAACGGTAATGGCATGTTTTCCTAATGAGGCCATTCTTGAGAAAGTTAAGGAATGACCAACAGCGCCCAATTGCGCATCGAACAATGCAGATAAGCTAAATTGTTTATACGTTACTCCCGTTCCAAAACTAAATCTGAACTGCGGAGTGGTATTGCCTAAATAAATTAAATCCGGATTTTCCAAGGCTACACCAGTACTTGGATTGTAAACAATTTGTCCATCAGGTGCACGAAGGTACCCTCTTCCGAAAATGTCGCCCATGCTTCCACCAACGTTGGCCACTACCTGGCCGCTACCCAAAGCACCTGTTCTCAACACCAAAGAACTATCTGCTAACTCTTTAATTTTGTTTCTGTTTGCAGTAAAAGTTCCGTTCAGTGTCCATTTAAAGTTTTTAGTTTGAACTGGTGTACCATTTACAGCTAACTCGATTCCTTTATTATCTACCCGTCCAATGTTCACTACCTGTACATTGTAACCAGTTGATTTATCTACAATTCTATTCAGAATTTGATTTTTAGTGTTTCCAGAGTATACTGCTAGATCGAAGTTCAGTCGGTTTTTAAACAACCTTAAGTCTAATCCCAATTCCACCGTGGTTGTTATTAAAGGTTTTAAATTTGGATTTGGCAGAATTCTGGTATTGTTCAATGCACCATCCGGATAAATTCCATCGGCTGCCGAAAGATAAGTATACTCTGTTCTGAAAGGTGTTGTACTTCCACTACCTACCTGAGCAATTGAACCTCTTAATTTAGCATAGCTGATTGATGCTGGTAGTTTCCAGAAATCTGAGGCAATAAAGGCCAAACTTGCAGATGGGTAGAAAAAGCCAACATTATCTGTTCTGGTAATGGTTGCCAAGGTACTATTCCAATCCTGGCGAGCCGTAATATCCAAATAAAGATAATTTTTGTAGGCTAGGGACCCTGTTCCATAAAAACTGTTAATTCTATATCTGGCCGTATCAGGGGCATAAACTAAAGGGCTTCTATTGTTATTCAAATCGTAAACACCTGGAATAATTAATCCATCGGCACGTGTTTCCAACCTGTTATAGCTGTTACGCAGCTGGCTTCCGCCGACGGTTGCAGTAACCTGGAAATCTTTACCAATTTTTTCATTGTATCTCAACATGAAATCAGCACTGATTTCATACGAGCGGATGTTAGCCAACCTGAATGAACCCTGTGCAAATTTATTTCCTGAAGCATCCCATGGACGTTTGGTTTCACGCACATCATTGTTTAAATCACCAGATGCCCTTACCATTAAGCTTAAATCAGAAGTGATTTTGTAGTTTGCCGATAAACTTCCTAAAAACCCATTCCTCCGTTGCCCGTTCAAATATTGCTCTGAAATTGCATAAGGACTTTCAGGATTCGTTGTCGTAATATTTTGGAATTGCAATAGTTCTCTTCCTGGAGCCCAATAATCCCTGTACCAATCTACGTTTACGTTTGGTTGCGCAAACATAAACCAATACATCAGCGACTGATTACCGTAACCCGTGGCCGGTAGGTTATCACTATGCCGGTTGCTATATTGTCCTTTAAAATTGATGGTCAGTTTTTTCGCGATTGTGGTATTTGCATTTAAGGCTACCGTTGTTCTTTCCAGACCTGTATTGGGTACAATCCACTCATTATTGCCGTGGCTGGCCGACAGGCGCAACCCGACACTCTTGTAAGTTCCATCTAAACTTAATGAGTTGCTCGACTCAAACCCCGTTGTAAAAAAAGCATCAACCGGATCTTCGTAAGCCACCCATGGGGTACGCTCAACACCTCTTGCTTTGGTTGCAGGGTCGTATTGATAAAACGAACTTCCTAAAGAAAATGGCGGCCCCCAGGTAGAACTGGTAGCATTAGTACTCGGACCATCAGGACTTGTACCATATGAAAAATAAGAATTACCATAAACACCTGCTCCGAATTCCTGTTGCCTGTCCGGACCACTGTTTACCTCTTCCCACGCACTATTTGAAGTAAACGTAATCCCTAGTTTTTTTCTATTTAGCGTTGCTGATTTGGTCGTGATTATGATCGCACCATTTGCACCTCTCTGACCATACAAGGCCGAAGCTGCAGGTCCTTTCAATACCGTTACGTTCTCAATATCATCAGGATTTAAATCGTTTAAACCACTACCGAAATCTGCAGGCATAATATCGCCCGAAGTACCATAAACGCCACCACCAGTTGGACTGCTGCGTCGGGCGCTACTGCTTGCAACCACACCATCAATAACAATTAAAGCCTCGTTATCGCCTGTAAGGTTATTTTCTCCACGAAGAATAATTTTGTTTGACCCGGCAGGACCACTATTGCGCACCAAATTTAAACCAGCAACCTTACCCGAAAGGGCTTCAGTCCAGTTACTGGCCACCGCATTGGTAAGCGCCGTGCTGTCTACAACCGTAGTAGCGTAGCCCAGAGAACGTTCTTCCCGCTTAATACCTAAAGCAGTTACCACAACTTCATTTAAAGTATTGTCTCCTGATTTTAAACGAATGTTTAGGATACCTGTATTTTGCGATACCAGGCGTTTGATTACCGTGTAACCCAACATACTGAAATTTAATTCAGTTCCCAGAGGCACGCTAATGGCATACTCTCCATCGTTATTGGTAATACCAAATACCCTTTTGTTTCCATCCATTATGGTTACTCCAGGCAAAGGCAGATTATCGGCATCATCAACCACTTTACCTTTAATCGTAACATTTTGTTGGGTTTGGTAATTTGAGATCAGTTTTCCACCAGCAAACAGGCTAAAAGGCTGGGCTAAAAAAAGAAAGAGAATACAGCTTACTTTAATCCACATTGGATAAAAGGATTTTTGCTTCCTATACTTTTCATGTAAAATTTTCTTCATCAGTTTTTTTAATTAGTTATCCTTTCCTTGCCGCAAAGGTTCACTTTTAAGATAAAGAATATGTTAAACTCATATTAACACAAATACCAAAAGAAAATAAGTTTTAGTCTCACTATTTAATGATTAAATCACTTATAATCAGTTAATTGAAGAAATAATATAAGATTATCACAGACCAGCGATCAGGAATTGCAACAAATATTTTAAAAAAAATTAACCCAGGGTTAATCCTGATAAGTAAATTAATTTAATACAAATTTTATAGACAGATATGTCTTGAGATGTTGCCGGCATCAAACATCCTTGACAAAGGAATCGCAACAGTACTATGTAAGCGCTTTGCAGGGAGAACTTCGGTATTTTTTTTGATACAAAAGATATAGAAATAGCCGGCCTGGAAGCGTGAGCTATAGTGAACAGAAAACCAGGTATTTAGATTCCGTTTAGTCATTAGAGGCTTGTTAAAGGTCCGCCCTGCTCACCCCGATCGCATTCGCCTTCCACAGAATATAACCCAACCTTCCGCAACACTCGGCCACAAAATATTCGATGTCAGCGGGAACATCATTCACAATCCGGAAACGGATTTTATATTTGGGATTATAACTGATATACACTACCAGATCATCCGAAGAAAAATCTCTGCCCGATAACGGTTTAAAATGAACCTCCTGAAGATCCCTCGCCGTCCGCATCAAACGATCGTTCATCACCTTCGCCAAATTCTTTTCCGGCTTAAAATCAGTCTCCAGTATGGCCAGTACAGTTACAGTCATAGTGCAAAAATAAAAGCAGTTTCCATCTGCGCAACCCTCAAAAAGTAAAGCCCTGAAAATGAGCTATAAATAATTTTAATCTGCATTTTCTTAATCACCACAAGTACTTATAATAAAAGGAATGCCATTCCTCAAAAATCGCCACCAGCAGCACCGCTATTCATTCCATTGATACTATACTAAAAAATTAAGTGCAACTTGAAGCCAATAATTGCTTAGCTTAGCCTTAGGCAATAAATACTTATGAAACATACGCTCAACTTCAAAATGATCAGGACCCCTAATGCAAATCCCATCCTTTTTACCGGCCTTTTCACCATCTTATTAGGCTTATGCGTTTTGCTTACCTCTGCTCAGCAGGTCCCGAACGAAAAGATTATTCAGGTGGAAAACAACCTCACCGGCAAAACCCTTATCAGCGGAGAAAAACCAATGAATCTTCAGGAGCAAATGAGACATTACAATATCAAAGCCCTAAGCATCGCAGTCATCAAAGATTATAAAGTTGATTTTGCCAAAGCTTATGGCATGGCCGATTCCGCTACCCAGACCAAAGCAACGATAAATACCCTTTTTCAGGCTGCTTCCATTAGCAAATCTTTCAATGCCCTGGCCATCATTAAGCTCTTTCATGATAAAAAGCTAGACCTTTATACCGACGTCAATACCTACCTCAAAAACTGGAAATTCCCGTACGATTCCCTTTCCAAAGGTAAAAAAATCAATACCGCTCACCTACTCAGCCATACCGCAGGCCTGAGCGTCCACGGATTTGGTGGCTATCAGATTGACGCACCTTTACCCAATACAATCCAGATACTCAACGGCACAAAGCCAGCGAACTCTGATCCGGTACGGTCTCAATTTGCGCCCGGAGAAAAAATGCAGTATTCCGGAGGGGGAACGACCATCACCCAGCAACTCTTAACCGACCTTACCGGTAAACCTTATCAGGATTATTTGAACCAAACTATACTTAAATTCCTGGACATGAACGAAAGTACTTTTGCCCAGCCGCCACTAGACAACAAAAGACGACATCTCGCTACCGGGTATCTCGCAGATGGTTCAGCTATTAAAGGGAAACACCACGTTTACCCCGAGCAGGCCGCTGCCGGACTATGGACCAATCCATCTGATCTGGCTAAATACATCATCGAAACCCAGCTGGCCTACCAAGGTAAATCCAGCAAAGTCTTAAATCGATCCGACACCAAAATTCGCCTGACACCCTACGCCAACAGCAATGGATCCGCCCTCGGCGTTTTCATTGAATCTCCTGACAGCACCGCGTATTTTGGACATGGCGGCTCCAATTATGGATTCCAGTCCGCTTACTACGGTAGCCTGGAAGGCGGAAACGGCCTTGCAATTATGGTCAATTCGGATAACGGTGCCATCATCCCCGAAATCATCAACAGCATCGCTAAAGTTTACAGCTTCAAAGGCCTTTACCAAACCAAAGTAATGAATATAAGCGATGTTCCCGAGTCGCTGCTGGAAACTTATACCGGACGATACGAACTCATGCCCAATTTTATTCTCACCATTACAAAGCAGGGCAAGCGTCTTTTTGCACAGGCCACCGGTCAGCCAAAAATAGAAGCCCTGCCTGAAAGCCAGACCAAATTCTTCTCCAAAGAAATCAACGGAACCATAGAATTCGTTAAAGATGAAAACGGAAAAATAAAGGAGCTGATCCTGATACAAGGCCGGACTATACATGCCAGAAAACTTTGAAATGGATTGAAATGTTAAATATCGTTAACCTGGCAATACACGCTTACTAAAAGGATTTATTATCGCTATTTTAGAAAAAAATATTGTGATGAAACGCTCGTATCTGCTCTTTAGCATACTTTTTATTGTAAACCTGACCGCAGGAATTTGCCAGACTGCACCTACTTTAAAATCAGTTATTACAAAAGACATTTCGAATCTGCCGCTTCCGGATTCAACAAGATTTACCTCCACGTTTTTAGCTATTGATGAAAAACCGGAAATAATAGGGACAATCAATCTGGGTATATTCAACCTGAAGGCAAATGCTATCGTTGCTTCCAGCCTGGGCAGCGGTAAAATACTGGCATTTGGTTCACCGGCCTATTTTGAGAAACACCTTCTGAAGAACCCTTCCGTTGGTAAAATAATTCAAAACACCTTAAAAATTGCAACAGGGAACATTGCCGTTTTTAATCAACAGAACCACGATCTTGCAGATTACCTGACGACGAAGAAGTTTCAGGTGAGAAATCTAGGGAGCCTCCAACTGACAAAGGATATCAAAACACTTTTTCTCTCAGCAGATATCAATGACTCGCTACAGTTGCAGACCCTGGAAAAATTCGTCAGAGCGGGGGGAACACTTGTCGTTGCCTCACCAATCGAAAGTATCAAAACCCGCAAAAAGGATGCCGAGGTTTTTCCAAAACTAAATACCTTATTAGCCAAAGCGGGAATAATTAATCTTGATATGACCCTCCGTTCCAGCTGGAACAATAACCTTATTTCTATAGATCAAGCTCCACCCTATCTCCATATCAATACCATACCTGAGTGCTCTTTAACGCTTCAATACACCGAAAATCCACGAGACTACTACTCGTTTATCTGGTTCGTCAAACCTACCTTATATTTTAGTACCGAATACAATGACGAACACACCCTGATTGTAAAACGGCTGAAAGAATTTTACGGGATCCCCGATACATTCTACCGCCCGACACCAAAAAGCCCACTGGATTTATCTTCGCCAAAGAAAAAAATGGCCTACCTGATCTCGGGTAATATTCAGGAGTCACAATTAAAAATGAAATATGGAACAAAAGCTAAAATAGCCGGACATGAAGACTTTCCGGGAGTGGTACCAGATAATGCTCCAAGAGTCACTAAAAATTTAAACATCAATGTGCAAGTAGGCAAACAGGGACTTTTCGAACCGCATTCGGCCTATTACCGCCCACATAGCACTGGTCTGTATATTCCAGCCGGAGAAGTAGTTAAAATAATTGTAGATAAAAAATATCGCTCACAGAAACTTAAAGCCCAGATCGGTCTTCATGACGATGACCTCGCCAGTGGTGCGGATCACCTGGTAAGGATTGGATTCAACCTGACCAGAAATTTCGAGCTGAATCAAGATACCACACGGATTTATTCCCCGTACGGCGGGTTACTGATGGTTAACATATCAGACACCACAAAATTAAAATCTATTTCGCTAAAAGTCATCGGAGCCGTAAACGCCCCCTATTACAAACTCGGTGCGACCGATGACAGTACATGGAACCAGACAATCAAAGACTACCCGGCACCCTGGGCAGAACTGGCCACAGACAAGATTGTGTTTGCTGTTCCAGCTGACCGGATCAGGCAACTCAAAAATCCAACCGCGCTGATGAAGTTCTATGATCAGGTAATGGATGCTGATGCCGATCTTCGGATGATCAACCGGAAGAGATTATACCCGGAAAGAATCATCGTTGATGAGCAAGTAGCTTTCGGGGCATTGTTTACCACACCAGCGAAAATTGTAGCCCCCAATGATGACGAAAGTACCGGAATTATGCTTGATAAAGATCAGATTGAAACAAAAGGATCCTGGGGGCTTTTCCATGAGCTCGGCCATAGACACCAGTTTCATGACCTCGATTTCAATGGTCTCGGTGAAGTCACCGTCAATCTCTACAGCATGTATATTTATGATCAGGTTTTAAACCTGGGTAAGTACCATAACCAGGACAACATACCCAGTAAAGCGGGCGTGATCGAGAAGATTAAACAATATATGAGAAGTCAGCCCAGCTATGATAAATTCCAACAAAACCCCTGGATAGCGCTGAGCATGTACATTGAGCTCATCGAGCACTTTGGCTGGGATCCAATCAAAAGCGCTAACAAAGTTTATGCAGATTTGCCAAAAAATCAATATCCTAAAACTAATGAAGAAAAAATAGATTTATGGTTTAAAACAATCAGCCATGTTTCGAAGACAGATCTGTCAGATTTCTTCAAAATATGGCAGATCCCGGTTTCAGCATCCGCAATAGCTATCGTAAGAAAGGAAAATTATCCAATTTGGCTTCCTAATGAATTAAAGGAATTCAATCAATGAAACTTTTTCGTTTTTCAGGTTAATACAGGAAGCTATCCATTGCAATAAACCTTTATCAAAGTACCTGGATGTGGGTCCGGTCAGGTTTAGATTGCTTTCACATTCATCACTGTTCTATCAAACACTTCGGCAGAAACAAGCGCTTTCGCTTTGATTCTCATTTTGTAGATATAAATGGTGTTTACCGAGTATTCCAGAATTGTGGCAATGGCTTGAGTATCGGTGATCCCAAGCCGGATTAAGGCAAAAATCCGAAGTTCGGTGTTAAGTAGTTCGGGTTCTTTAGGCCAAATCTGATCCTGGGGAGACAACATTGAATTTAACACGTTTATGAAGTTTGGAAAGATGCTGATAAAAACCTCATCAAAAGTATTAAACAACAACTGCCTTTCTTTTTTGATGTTAATCTCATTTAATGAAGAGAGTGCTTCGTTGTATCTCCCCGTCATAATTTTGCGTTCCACACTTTTCTTTTGCTTATCAAGCTTAACAATATATCCAGAAATCGAATCAAAAAAGTAACCAATGTACCTTTCTTTTACGGTAGCATATTCCTGCAATTTTTCATTAATGGCAAGAAGCTGATGATTTACTAAATTCAGTTCTTCATTCTTGTCTTCAATGATTTTTTCTTTAGTTTTCAGCTTTCTCAGCTGAATAAATATCATAAATAATACAAGAGAAATAATGATTGAAATTAATGAGATATAAAAGAAATAGTTAAAAAAACGATCTTTTTGTCGCGCAGTAGCGAGATTAACCTGAGTTGCAATTTCTGGCAAAATAGATTCGATTTTGAGTTTACGGAGACGGTTTCCGTAAAAACCAGCATCGTCGCGGGAACATTGTATAAACAAATAAGCGTTCGGTAAATCACCACTATAAAACAAATCTTCAGCTAACAATAATGTTGCAAGCGTTTCTTTAGTTGAAGAACGTATATCGCAAATTGCTGACTTAGCGAGTACCTGTATTCTTTTATCATGGTCTTCTTTTTTAAGATAAAAAGCTGCCATTGCAGTGAGCACCCTGGCACTGTCGTGCGCAGATATTTCATCGTGGTCTAAAATATCAAGAAAATAGGTCGGAGGCACATCAGTTTGCCCTGATACCACCTGCTTGTTTCCCATAGTAAACTTCCATTCGAATGATTTCGGCGTGCAGAGAGAAAGCGCTGAATCGAGATAATTTATGGCCTTTTCATTGTAGTTTTTACTAAAGTATCCGTCGCTGTTATAAATGGCAAGATTGGAGTAAGCACCCGATTTAAGGCAGAAGAAATCATATTTTGTTTTCGCATCCAATAAAGAGATATCAATATCCTTTAAATAATCAAATGTCTCTTTGAACAATCCTGCATGCAATAGCAAAGAGGCGAGTTTGACTTTACTTTGATTGATTTTAACCGGATCATTTTGCCTTAAGCTTAAGCTGAGCAGTTTATTCCCATAGACAAAAGCAGAATCAAACTTATAATATTCATACTCATCAAAAAGCGATGCATAAATTTTCAGCTGATCCAAAGGGCGTTGATTCAGCCTATGTTTTAACTGTTTTATCCTAACATGTTTTATTTCATCGTATCGGTCTTTCTTTGATAATTCATTTTTCAACATTTTTAAAACAGAATCCTGTTCAGCAGAAGAATTGACAGACAAGCTGGCAAGGATGAATGAAAAGCAAACGAAAAGAAATTTCATGATGAAGGATAGGGTAACCAAAATTATGATAAAATGTGCAGCTTTAATTTCCAAACAGGAATTTTTTATTTAAGCAACGTCGCCAAGGAATAGATTTTAGTTCCTTTTAACCGCAAAGTGTGGCATATAATTCCGAACCAATCTTTAAATCGATATTTTCCGCATAGAGATCAGGTTGCCTGCAGCGCAGTTTGATTGAATTTTTTCGAAAATACTATTAAAACGATTTATATAATTAGGAAAGCATACATTTTTAAAAAGCTGTTTTTCAATGTATTACATTTATAAAAACAAGTTTTTCATTATAAAATTTTTGAGCTAATTAATATCCAGCTAATAGCGGAAAAGCTTTATTTATTTTTAGGTAGTGGAAAACAGCAGGATGTTAAACTGTGCTGTTGCCCATTCCCTAATTAACCAAATATAAATCATTCCGAAGGCTGTGGATCAATCAAGTTGCGTTTAGGTGCATCGATTTTCCGCATTCAAAGGGATTAAAATCGCTTGAAATGTGCCCTTACATCCCACCCTGATTTTAGGTATAGCGCAAAATCCTGATTGATTAATCAGATTGACTGATGCTCATGATTAACCTAAACTCCAACTAACCAAAACCTTCTAACATCGCTTTTATGCATAAAAATTTTATTTACATTATGATGCTATGCTGTTTTCTTTGTCTCTACACGGGTACAGCAAATGCACAAACCAGAACCATTTCGGGCGTAGTAACCGACAATACTGATGGGGCACCTTTATTAGGCGTAAACGTTACTGACAATCTCAAATCAGCTGTCACCACCACGAATAACAAAGGCTATTTTACCATTTCAGTTTCAGCCAACGCTAAATCTCTTTCCTTTTCATACATCGGTTACGATACCAGAAATATTGCCATTACATCGGCAAACACGATAAATATTACTTTAGGATCGTCCGCTAATCAATTAAATGAAGTTGTAGTAGTCAGTGTGGGTTACGGAACGCTTGATAAGCGAGAAGTATCAAGTTCGATTACACATGTATCAGGCAAAGATTTACTAACCGTTTCGGCAAATAATCCACTCATGTCCCTTCAGGGAAAGGTTCCCGGCTTGAACATTACGAACACCGCTTCGGCTGATCCAAACTCAAGTCCAAGGATACAACTTCGCGGTGTATCTTCAAGAAGCGCAGGCTTAGGTCCTTTATATATTATCAACGGTGTACCCGGAGGAAATATTGACAACATCAACCAAAACGATATAGAAAGTATCGATGTGTTAAAAGGTGGTGCCGCATCAGCAATTTATGGTACCAGAGGAAGTAACGGTGTAATTATCATCACTACCAAGAAAGGAACAGCTCAGTCGCAGATGTTTTATGATGGTTTTACTAGCTTCGATTACCTGAACAATAAACTGGAGAATTTGAGTGCTGAAGAATTTATCGCAAACAGGGTTCAAAACAAACAAGGGCAAAATTATGGCGCACAAACCAACTGGCTCAACGAGGTTACCCGATCACCCGCATTTGCCCAAAAACATACGGTCCAGTTTTCAGGCGGATCTGCAAAAACCAATTATTTTGCATCAGCAGATTACCGTAATGCAGAAGGAATAGATCTTCGGGCCAGTAAACGAGAGTATGGTGCAAGGCTAAATATAAACCATACCACAGATAATGGCATGTTTGTGGCTACCTTGACCGCAGCGCCAAGATACATGAATACAAGCAACGCCGACCAGGGAAATTTCAACAACGCGCTGACGCTAAATCCAACCTACCCAATTTTTAATAATGCTGGAAAATATAATTTCATCAACACTGGTTTCTTCTCCAATAATCCGGTGGAGAATGCAAACCTGATTAAATCACAGTCAGAAATTAAAGAGCTTGATATCAATGGATCCCTAAAAATGAATATTCTTTCAAATCTGAGTACATTAGTCACCATTTCTCAGATTAGCCGATCAGGCAAGAATCTTAACTTTTCTCCCTCAACACTCTCTTCGATTGTAAATGCCAACAGGGTAACCCAAACTAATTTTGCTTCTCAGGAACAACGGGAAGATGATCAGAAAAATATTGAATGGACCGGAAATTATGGACTGGATTTAGGTAAGAATCACTTTAAGTTCTTAGGTGGTTACTCCTACTCCCTTTATAACTACAAACAGGTGTATGCACAAAATTATGATTTTCCTTTCGACACTTACTTATGGAACAATTTAGGTTCTGGTTTGTATAACGGCGGAGCCGCAGGACAAGGTCAGAATGCTGTTTCATCCACTCAAAATGGTTCTACATTGATTGCTTTTTTTGGTAGGCTTAACTATGATTTTGATAACCGATATATTTTAACCGCCAGTTTACGAAGAGAAGGTTCTTCAAAATTCGGAGCAAATAATAAGTGGGGAAATTTCCCAGCCATATCTGGTGCGTGGAGGGTTTCTGAAGAAACATTTTTTAAAGAAAAACTTCCATGGATTAATGAACTAAAGGTTCGAGCAGATTACGGCGTAACCGGAAACCAGGATTTTGGAAATTACCTTTCACTTCTACTTTACGGAGGAGCTGGCTACTTTCCATTTAACGGACAGTATTATCAGGTTTACGGACCATCATCGAACGTAAATCCCAACCTAAGCTGGGAAAAGTCTGAAAATCTCAACATGGGTATTGACTTCTCCATACTCAAAGGGCGCCTAAGCGGTTCAGTTGATTATTATACCCGTAAGAATAAAGATTTGCTGGGAAACTATAACGTATCTGTTCCGCCAAATACACAAGCTACCACATTTACCAACGTAGGCACCATGAAAAATTATGGTATTGAACTGGCTTTAACCGGTCAAATCATTAAAAAAGAGAATTTTGAATATACAGCAAACCTGGCGCTTTCTTATAATAAAAACAAATTCATCTCTTTTTCAAATGACCTTTACCAGGGAGGAACTTTTCAGGATGTTGCCGGATTACCTGCACCAGGTTCGCCTGGAAATATTCAAAGAATCCAGGAAGGCCACAGCATCGGTGAATTTTATACCCTTCGTTCTGCTGGTGTAAATGATGCCGGCGCACTTTTAGTGTATAAAAAGGATGGATCTGTAGTTCCTGCCAATCAGGCAAATAATGATGATAAACAATTTGTAGGAAATGGCTTACCAAAATTTATCGCGTCTATGGGAAATACATTCAGGTATAAGCAATTTGACCTGGGTATATTTTTGAGAGGAACTTTCGGCTATAAAATTTTTAATACCTCAGCATTTTATCTAGGAACACCATCCAGCCAAACCGATGCTAACGTACTTCAATCCGCTTATGACAGTGGAAGCAAATATTCTTTATTAAAAAGTACTTCAACCACTTCAATTGCCTCTGATTACTTTCTGGAAAATGGTTCCTTTTTAAAGATAGATAATGTCTCACTTGGCTATCGCCAGAATTTAAATATCAAATATCTAAAATCTTTCAGGATTTATGCTGCCGGCAGGAACCTGCATACTTTTACTAAATACACCGGTGGAGATCCGGACCTGGTAGAGGTAAATGGTTTAACCCCAGGTGTAAATACATCCCTGAACTACTACCCGTCCACGCTCCAGTTAATTTTTGGCTTACAGGTAAATTTTTAATACGAACAGAAATGAAAAATTATAAAATATTGATGTTTATCGTCCTGTTGCTGGCGGTAGCAGGATGTAGAAAACTTGATGAAGAAGTTTATGATAGAGTTGACGCAGCGAATTTTCTTACCCGAAGAGATGATGTCATCAGGGATTTCTTGCGTCCGTTTGAACATGCCTACTGGAGTATTCAGGGGAATGATGTTTACGCGGTAGGTGAAAACTCCACAGATGAAATTGGTACCTTTAACCGCCAGGGCGATTGGCAGGATGGCGGATACTATCAAAGAATGCATTATCATACCTGGACGCCCCAAGACGGATTTACCAATGGTGCATGGAGAAATTTCTACCAGGGAATTGTGCTTTCTACAAACTCCCTTCAGGATATGGAAGCCATTGCCGATCCTGCGAAATTAAACGTCACCCAGGCAGAATTAAGTGACTTTAAAGCAGAACTCAGGACATTAAGAGCCTGGTTCTACCTACGCGCTTTCGATTTTTACCGCAACATTGAAATTGTAACAGATGTAAAAAGCAGCACGCAAGGCGGGGTTCAGTCTAGCCCGCAGGAAACTTTCAATTATATCGAATCCGAACTGAAAGCCGCAATTCCAGATTTACCAATGCGGGAACAGCTTGGAGCTACAGGTATAGGGAGATGGACAAAAGCTGCTGCAGCCACGCTGCTCGCAAGACTTTATTTAAACGCCAAAGTATATATCGGAACAGATAAGTTTACCGAATGTGAGGCGGTTTGTCGGGATATTATTAGTGGAAAATATGGAAGTTATACCATAGACACCAGATGGGATGCGCCTTTCGATTATACCAACAGTTCGCTGAATTCTGAAGTAATCTATGGATTTCCAGGTACGTTGGCCCGAACTCACTGGCAATATGATAGTGGAATGTTCTTTTGGGGAATGACCTATGATGCTGCACCCCTGTATTGCGGATTTACAGATTTCGGTAGATCAAACCCAAGATTTGCTTTACAGCCCGGACGGGACGTGGATAGCGTGGAATACAGCCATACGCTGGGAAAACCATTTGTAAAATTTCAGAAATACCCTGATGATTTGCGATTGAAAAAATACAAAAATCTCGGAAACAGTAAACGGGAAGGAATGTTCCTCTATGGCTATCTTCCTTACACCGCTACAACAAATGGTGTTACCCGACCGGATACAGTACGTGGCAATAAGGGTCCTTATGCACTTTTCATCAGAGACCAGGTGGGATTCTTTCTAGCGGCAAAACCAGGAACAAGAATTAACGATAAGGAATCTAATATGAATCATGCAGATCACAATTCCGGTGTGTTTCTGGTAAAATATCCAGTGTACCCTACTCCGGATCCAAATCGTATCACTTCTGCCTATGCAGAAATACGCCTATCTGAAGTGTATTACACCCTTGCAGAATGCAGGTATCGTGCGGGGGACAAAGCTGCTGCGGCAGGATTTTTAAATCAGGTGAGGCAGCGCAACTATCCAGCAGGATCTCCAAGCCTATATACTTCAAATGGCAGTCAACTCACTGATCAGGAAATGCTTGATGAATGGGGACGAGAGTTTATTGGTGAAAACCGTCGGAGAACGGATTTAATACGTTGGGGTGTTTTCAATGCCGGAACCTGGTGGGATAAAAAACCTGATGCGGATAAACATACGGAAATTTTCCCTATAGGAAGGGACATTCTTGGCGCAAATCCGAAGTTGAAACAAAATCCCGGTTACTGATACGCGATTTATTTAAAACATATGGTTTGGTTTAGTTGGGTGTTTCCGGTAAAACGGAAGCACCTTTTTTTGCTAAGAGCAGCGATTTCACTTAAGCCTTTTGCATGATAAATTTTCACCAACGCCTGAACAAAAAACTGAGAAACTACTCGATTCATCTATATACATTTTTAGTTTTAATCAAAATTTCATATCTGACTTTCAGATTCAGAACGAAATAATAAGTGCAGTCATCCCAGATAATCTAACTAGTGGCAAACTATGTATGCATCATTGTCAACCGTAAGAAAAGGTTTCTGCTTTTGAAAAAATCCATTTGGAATACGTGACAAAATTTACATCTTACTCATGGTGTCTTTCATTATCGCATCAGTCATCATGGTATCCTTGGACATCCTATCCTGCATCATGTTATCGCTCGTTGTAGAATCCCTGCTGGTTGAATCAGCACCATCGACTTTCTTTTCCGATTAAGAAACTATTGATGAAGATAATACGAAGGACAGGAAGCTAATTTGAATAAATTTTTCATCTTATTATGTTTTGAGAATAAAATTGCTTGCCCTCTATATCACAATAGTTATCTCATACACTCATTAGAAAAAATTATTCCGCGAAGATTTCCGCAGGAAGTAACAATATTGAAGTCATCATTTGTGCAAAATCGACAACAATCCAATAACATACCATACAAGAACTAATCCCAAAAAATAATTGAAGCTGTAAAAAAACCTAATTCAACAGCTCCATTAACTGCTGATTAGATAACAAACTAATATTAAGATTTCTTTTTAGGCACCTTTGCGCCTTCCTTTCTCGCCTCAGAAAGTCCGATCGCGACTGCCTGTTTTTTGGAAGTGACTTTTTTACCACTTCCGGATTTAAGTGCTCCATCTTTCATCTCCCTCATGGTTTCTTCTACTTTCTCAGATGCTTTTTTTGAATACTTAGCCATAACAATAGTATTAAAAGTGTTTAAATGATAATACGCACACCGATCATCGGAATCAATCCACCCTTTACGTAACTTAGTTCATCATGATCGAAAAACATAACCCGGCGCAAAGTTAATCGACTGACCATTTTTACCCATACGGGTATTCTTTCTGAATTGGTAACATCAGAATATAGTCTACAGACTTATAAGAACGCTTGTTAAGCATAATGGTTTTATCAAAATTAAACATTAATTAAAATTATGAAGATGCTGTGTAGAGTCAAATCAAAAAAAGAGCAAAGTTGCGGTTTTTAACAAAAAAGGGATAGTCCATCACAGAATAATTAAAATAGTTAAAGCCAAATTCTTTTGGAAAACATTTCTGATCAATTATTCCGAACCCCTTAAAAAACTATTTTGTTATCAACATTAGCATAGTCCAGAAACTAAAATCTGGTTAACCAATAAAAGATGTTTGCCACTAGCTGATGACAGACTTTAATATTACAGATTAATGCAAATTATTTAATAATGAGTATGGTCCCCGCTCCTTTTTCCAACCTGAAATAATAATGGCGTTCGTAGCGTACTTCAACGATATCTATCTGCAACACTTTTCCTTTTAAGCCTTCATCATTTTTGATATAGGTGCCCAGCTTAATATTAGCCAAATCGCTCAAAGTTGAATGACGGCCAATACGCACAACTTTAATTCTGGATTTTGATTTAAGAGATACTGTACGCGTATTTTTTGACTCCTCCAGACCTGATGTATAATTGCTTCTCATCGTAATTTGGTTATAGGAAAGATATACGATATTTACGTATTTCTGGTTTGATCTGCGAAAAAATCCGTGAGAAATACGGATGCAAAACCCAACAAAAGGGAAAATGCAGTGGACTGGTAAATAAAATTAAACCTTCTACAAATCGCTTTCACATTATTCCGAGTTTATGCTATTACAATTATAAAACGACAAGTTTATTAATTGACCTGACGTATTTTACGGATATGACTACTCAATTCACATGCAAGTTATACCTATTCTCACCTATGCAAAAACCAATTTTCGTATTCATCTGTTCAACTTACATCCAGAAAATCCGGGGTGACCTTTAACTAAACACAATCTGAATAATGAACCAGGCTAAATTCACATCTGAAATTTACGCCCACTCTAACCACCTTATGTCCCATGCATTGAAATTCACCCGGGATGAAGATGATGCCAAAGATCTTTTGCAGGAAACGCTCATAAAAGGACTTCGCTTCGCCAGTAGTTTCGACCAGGGAACCAATTTAAGGGGTTGGCTATATGTCATCGTGAAAAATACCTACATCAATGATTTCAACAAGACAGCCAAACGTAAAGCCATTATCACCGTTGAAGATGATATCTCCAGCGGACAGTTGGCCAACAGTGCTACAAGAAACCGCGGAGAAAGCACATTTGCATTGGAAGATATCGATAAAGCTTTGGCTTCAATCAAAGCTGAATACAGCGTGCCTTTCACAAGATATTTCGAAGGATATAAGTACGATGAAATCGCAGCTGAATTGAATCTGCCGATAGGAACCGTTAAAACCTATATTCACCAGGCGAGGCTCGGACTTAAAAAATACCTGAAAATGTACAGAGCATAGAAAATAATCCTTTTGTGTTGTCAAACTATTAAGCGAACAAATATCCTGCTGAGGCATAACACTTAAAAATGGAAAATTACTGCCTTAAGGGTATTTGAGACACACTTTCTTTTCTGATCAAAGACTGGTGTATTGGGGCTGAAGTAAAATTTTTGGGAACAAGTAATGATTTAAAATCAGCACCTTTTAAAATCAAAAGTATACCATTATGAGTTTAAAAATTCTTGCATAGATATCGTACACCGAGTTTTATAATTCTATTGTATGAGAAAAGCAAAAAACTAATATGTCATCGGAGGGATAGTTTTCATTTCAATGTAATGTCCTTTAAAATTCACGTCATTTTAACCCCGGCCTGATATCCCCTAAAGATTTTAAAAACCCATCATAGATGGACTAAGTATATTATAAGATACTATTTCGAATACAACGTAGGTCAATATAACACAGCCTCTTATTGGTTTTACATAATATTCAGTTAGGTTTACATCGAATAGATACAGTTTCAGAGGTTATGTCTCTACCTCACAATGTTGCCGAAGCTGCTTAGGCCCTTGTGGCCAGATATATGAGGTTGTTTGCTTTTTCCATCCAATGCTTTTATAAAACCTGTCAGCGCCAGGAGCGGCAGTGAGGTTCACAAAATGATAATCCACTAACTGATCATTTAGTGCCTAAACCAAGTATTTACCGAGTCCTTGCCCCTGGTAATCCGGATCCACAACAATATCGGCTATCATCGCATAATATCTGCCATCCCCTACCACGCGGCCGAAGGCAATAATAAGCTCATTATGGTAGACAAATATTGTCGCTGTACTATTTCTGAATGCGCCCTCGATCTCTCCAGCTTTCCTGTATTTCCATTCAACAGCTTTAAACAGATCTAAGATGCGTTGCCAGTCAACTTCACTGAGATCAGTGTTCAATTTATATTGGTAATCTGCATTCCGAGTGATAGTTGCCATGATGATAAATAAATTTATGCAAATAACTGTCTTTTCAGTGGTAAAGTTTAAGGATTTATACTTATACACCATTGGTTTACAATACGCAATTTGACTCCGTTTAATTATTCGTCTATAGACAACATTTATGGTGAGAACAAAGGGCTTTTTATAACTATACTGCGAGCGGCTTAGATGACTTTTATAAATCCTGAGCATTAAGAGAATGACTTTTAATTGGATTTAAATCATAGAATATCGAAATGCCTGATACCATTACTATATTAATTTAATACTTAAGTTCATCGAACTGGAATCACAAGTAACCAAACGGTTTCAAAATCATAACTTTCTTCCTAAAAACTGAGGACCAGAATGCTATCGAAAGCTAGCTATTCGTGTATTTCTCAAAATGGAATATGAGCATAGGCGTATGCGGAATGGTTAAATAATTCGCCTTGCAAGATATTCGCTTATTTTTTTGTTGAAGCCATTCATTAGCTGCTACTAGCGATAATAGACCATGACCGCTAATTGTATGCTATACAAGGGTACTACAGATACTAAATATTTGATATTTCATATAAACAAACCCTATGGGAATATTTTATTGTTGTAAAAGTAACCTAAAAACTTACCATACCGCATACGGCAGATAACCTGCGTAAGGGGTTAAAGAATTTTGTAGGAAAGTCTAGCCATATTCTAATTTATACCTTAAAATTCTAACCAAATTATATGAGCAATCACGAAAACCAATGCCCCGTTCCACGCGGAAAACTTATGATTATAGGTGGTGCGGAGGAAAAGCAGAGCAATGCAGAGCCAGAAGTTGGGCAAGATGTCCTGAAGGAATTTATTAAGCTTTGTGGTGATTCACCCAGAATTGAGATAATTACAACTGCCGGAGAGGAAGCCGTGAATGAAACTTTTGAAGAATATGCAGTTGTTTTAAAAATTTAGGCGCTGAATTCACCGGTCACATCCACCACGATTCCCAATCTGAAGTTAATCAGGAGATAACCTTCCGGTTAAATAATGCCAACGGAATCTTTTTTGCAGGAGGAAATCAATTAAAACTTACCTCGATCTATGGTGGAACGCCAATGATGACCGCGCTGAAAATCCTTTATATTTATAACGACATCGTGATCGGGGGAACCGGCGCCGGTGCGATGGCGATGTCGACACCGATGATCTATGCGGGCAGTGGGAAACCGAAATGACTGCCGGTGAAGTCAAAACTACCACTGGTTTTGAGTTTCTAAAAGATGTTTGCATTGACACGCACTTCGTACATCGCGGACGTTTTGTAAGAATGGCCCAGGTCATTGCAACCAACCCTGCATGTATTGGAATCGGGATAGAAGAAAATACGGCCATCGTTATCACCGAAGGCAGAAATGCCCGCCTAGTAGGTTGCGGTGTCGTAATCATTGCTGATGGCGAAAAAAGCCATAGCACTAATATCACAGCATTTGATGGACATAAGAAGATCACGATTCGCGACCTAAACGTCTCCATACTTTCCCAGGGCGAAACCTTCAACATCCCGGCACGTAATCCACCCCATGTATAAATTGCCGTTTGCCGGATTTTAGGTCCGGGATGCAAATTGCCAAAGCCTCAGACGAGTAATGGTTATCAGGTCAACCAAAAATTGTCCAAATAATAAAGAATTTACTGGCAGGCTATGGCTCTTATGTAAGGCTCATCCATATGACCTTCTCCGATATCTTCTACTGCACATCGCGATTACTCCTATTCATGAAGTTGTAAATGGAAGTCGTAGATAATGTTTGCTCGAAATCCTCCGACTATTCATGCGTTCATGGGCTATGGTATCAACTGAAGATTTCAGCATCATTGACACATCGCTTATTCTTTTTTTATTCTAGATGGATCATAATGCAGCCCAGGCGATAACCAATAAAGCAAGACCAGTCTGGAATACCTATAGTTAAATGGCGCAAAAACCATAACACCGGTAAATATTATCGTCACAAAATACCAGAGATTTTCATAAATAATATCAAGTCCCAGAATATATGCTGCCACTGAGATCGAAATAATTTCAGCTACATTCATGGCATAGCTTACAAACATCGACACATAAAAGTAACCAGGCTCACGCTCGAACTTTAGATCACACACTTTACAACGTTCTTTCATCCGCTGTACCTTAAAGCGGTAAGCAGGGCCGGTAAACACCGAGCCGAGCCTGCAGCGTGGACATTTTGAATGAACAAACGCGCTCCATTCTGATTTTTCAAATTTCTGATCATTATTCATATCCTTGCACTTAATGTCAGCATAACCTCTTAAAAGCCGCAAAGTTTTAATCTATCCACCTTGAGACACTATAACACTACAATATATATTCATGCGGGATGACTACTTTATCTTAAACTTAACAAACCTGTACGTCATGAAATAACGTTTTGCAGGAGAAAGTATTTTCATTTTCGAAGACCTGGAAAAAGCAATGATGGATTCATCTATGAACCATAAAATAAAGAAACACCAGCTTCATGCAGCCATAACAGATCATTCCTCATCTCATTCGTAATTTATGATCCGAGAGCCGGAGTGCAGCGCAATATCGAATAATTCGATCCATTCTTCCCTAGGCTAACGAGTATTTGACTATTAATGAACTTCAAGGCAATTTCGAAAATTTAACATGATCGTCATACTAATGACATTAAATTTAAATATTTGTATTATTAAAATTACAAAACTATAGACATGTGCTAATATATTATCCATCCTCATCATATTGATTAAAACGATCTGCCTTGTCAAGTGTTATAAGAAATTCATTATCAACAAATAGATAATACTATTTACATGCTAGAACTCATATTCATTTTATGCTGAGGAACGGAAAACTCGCATCCATCAACATCATCGACAGATGTGGAATAATACTGGACGAAAATGATCAGGAAGTTCCTTTTTATTTTAATAATTTTAGTGAATTGCTAGGTATATCAGAAGATGTAGCGTTTGAGATTAAACTGACAGATCGGGGTCTTGCAGCAGTAGGGGTTAAAATGCATGCATTAGTATCCAGCTCAAAGCGTTAGTTGCCATCTGCATATTTATCTTCGCTATAACTCAGATCTGCTATCTCAGCATATTTCATTAGAAAGTCTAAAACTTTTGGATTTAAGCTGGAAGGCTTCTCAACAATGCCAAATAAACGCATCAGAGTTGACCGGCTAACATAATTTCCGCTATTTAAAAAAATAGCAATCGAGAGGTTTTCACATGATAAGGCATCGGTCACTTCTGAACCGAATTTTTTAATCAAAGCGTCTTTCAATATTTTTACCGTTGGCTCAGGTAACATCTTCTTCTGATTTGGTTGTTCAATATCATAATCATTTTAACGTGCAAGCCTACTATCTTCACCGAGTTCACGGATTAAGGGGTAGCTCCACAATAAGCCAGAAGTTAATTATAATGGTGATTTCTCTAAAGAACATCAATAGATATGTTACACAAATTTCATGATTTAGAGCGCGTCTATGGAAAGATTGCTTAAATCCAAATACCCCACTCACTGATACCCAAGATACTTGATTTCTAAAGAAATAGGGATACGAAATAACTAGTAGAAAAACAGCTACATGATCATGGCATCCAGAAACCTAGATCATGCAAGTCTGCCCTCGAGTTAATTAAGTCAGTGATGTGCATACGAGCCGTCAGTAAGTCAGACTTCAATCTGCCTTCATAAGATATTAAGATATATGTTGCCATCCATCGTTATTAATGACGAGATACTGCGGTTGGGCAAGTTGGAAGTTGTGATACATATCTGTTATATACTGACGGGTAGCTAAATTTGTAGCAATATCCTGGGCACGCCAATCCTCATTATACAAACTCCAAATTACAACTGAGGAGTGCGCACCAATAAGGGCAAACATTCTTCATGGGTCATTCCGATGATTTTCCCCCTTGTTTGACTGGATTCCATGTAGATAAACCGGCTACCCAAAATTTAATAGAACAGTAACTTAGCCCAACACGTAAGAATTAGCTTAAAATGTGTACGTAGGGATAGTTAAAGGAGTATATTGGACGCTTTTACCATGTTAAGGCCTCTAGCTCATCTTTACCGATAACTAGATGAGCACATATCAATTGTCACATTTATCGATATATCCAGTTTGCTGTATTAAAGGATTATAATAATTTAAGTCATTGCTGGAATCATTTTCATAAACGATACTCGCTTTCGCTGGACAATTTGCAGCAGCCGAAATTAGAAAGAATATAAGTATTTCAGCCCGCTTTGTGTTTGAGGATATTTTTGCCATAAATTTGAGTTTAGATATGCAAGTAATTTAAAAATATTTTAGATTTTAAGCAACAAAGCATAAGTTTATCAGTTTATTCAAAAAAATCCCAGAACTTGACCGTCAAAACAGAAAGATCGGTTAGTAAGCACTCCTCCACAGCGGTCGGATTTGCAGAAAGGGACTGGGCATATCTGTTGACATAAAGATGCATGCTGAAAAGGCCCGGTCGTTTTAGTATAGATAAACGATATGCATAAATTAGCATAATGCAGTACAGATTAAATTCCTAAAGCCACAAAAACCATGGAATTAAATATCGGGAGTTATAACTATTTACAAAACTAACTTGACTTCAATTGCGTTCCCGTATAAAAAACTTAATTATGTATATAGTCTACTAAATATATTTGGAAAAACGGCACATGAACCCTTGCTCATCTACAAATGCAACTACTCCTTACATCCTATAGAATATGAATTATGAAGGCCTTTCCGTACAAAGCCATGTTTGCATGACGGGATATGGTTCAAACCCTAAGGTTCCAGCATTTTGCTCGTCGAAGGTCATTCCATGCCATTGCAAAAGCGGTACTCCAATAAACCTTGATTGTTCAAAGTTTTCAAGTAGCGACGCTGAACCACCTTTATATCCATGTTCATGGAATACTACTTCAGCATCCAGTTTTAAGTAGATACAGGCAGCATACGACCAACCGATAGCCATCATTTCGCCACCAGCATGTAGATCTGTATTTGGCAGATTATCATTCAAATCTCTTCTAATCTCTGGTGGCATACAGGCTAAATGTCCTGCCTCATGTAAAATATCGCCTGGATAAAGCAGCTGTTCATTATCAATAATTAGTGTGCCATTACTTATCTTAATCCCTGGGAGGAACGTCTTCTCTTTTATCAACTCAAACTGATATAAGATACCAATATCGCTTAGAAACGATAAAATAATTTGCGTAGATTGTTCCATTTTGTGTCGTTAAAGCTTACGATAAATTATTTTACAAAGACAAACTACACCTATTGATATAAATTTAGTCTTATAACGTTTTATAAGTATTATTTAAAATTATACTTCAAACCAATTTCAAACTCCCCATTTGTGTAATTTTGTAAATCGGATGTATTACTGGTGTATAAAACAAGAATAGACAATTGATTTTGATACGTGGTTCCGGCGCCTATGGTAAAGCTATTTGTGCTATGGTAAATTGAGCTAAGCAACAACTTATTTCCCCAAAATTGGGTATTTAAACCCAGGTCAACTATATCACGATAATTTTCAATCCCTCTATAGGTCAATTTAGGTTCCAAAACACTTAATACACTGCTAGGGCTTAAAAATTTATAGGAAACCGCTCCAAAATATGTAGAACGGTCTATTACCGTTCTCACCAAATCTCTATTAAAAAACCGCTTCATATTTGGTACTGCACCCTGAACGGTTAATCGATTCGTTCTAAAAGCGATTCCAAAATCGCCATCAAAGTAAAGTTTACGCTGATTAAAATTATTTAGGCTTATGTCACCCTGATCGCCCCTGACCTTACTAAAATCAATCCATTCGTTCATCACTCCAGCCGATAAGCCAAAATCAATATAACTGCTGCCATTAGTTAAAGGCAAGTGATAAGCAAAACTACCTTTAATATTCGTACGCTGAATGATGCCTGAGGTTTCATTATAAAAGGATAGCCCAGCACCAACCTTAGTGTTCTCAGAGCCATAAGTAGCGGTTACGGCCTGCATGGATGGCGCTCCATCCACGGCTGTCCACTGCGCCTTGTAAGCTGCATTGGCTTCCCAACCCCTCGTTATGCCAGCCATGGCTGGATTATTTAAATATTGGTTTTGATAGTACATGGTACCCATAGGGTTTAGCTGACTATAAGCTGTGAAACTCAAAAGCAACAGCAATGGGAATAATAATTTTTTCATGTTAATATGTTTTATTTCCCAGCCATGAATTGAACGCCATGGCCGTGAATATTTTACTATTGTCCTATAATCGTGATATAACCTTTTCTAATACCAAATCCCGTCCCGAAATCAATAATGTAGTAGTAACTTCCTTCTGGCAATACCCGGCCTCTATAGGTACCATCCCAGGTGTTATTGTATGCTTTCATCTCAAAAACACTTTTTCCTGCCCGGTCAAATACCTTAACCAGATTGTTAGGATACATATCAATATTTTCAACGATCCAGGTATCATTTTTACCATCACCATTTGGCGTAAGGACGTTCATAATGTTTAATACCTGAAAATCTGCCCTTACCTCTAAAGTGAAACTTTGAGTGCTACTTCTCCCGAATTGATTGAAACCCGTCACGGTATAAGTTGTATTTGCATTTGGTCTGACAGTTAAGGCCGCTGTATTCTGACCGCTGAGGATCCCATTTGCATTGCTCCATTGATAAGTAAGGGCTCCGCCTGCAGTAAGGATAGCCGTTTCACCTTTACTTACACTTGTACCTTTATTACTTACAATACGAATATTAGGCGCAGGATTATCTATGATGGTCAGGTTTTGGGATACAGCAGCTGCAGCAGCAAAGTTTGCATCACCACCCTGATTTGCCGTAATTGTTACTGTTCCTGGTCCACGAATTTCCACCTGACTACCATTTACAATGCGTGCGATATTGGTGTTGCTACTGCTATAGCTGATGCTTAAGCCTGAACTTGAAGTGGCCGATAAATCGAATACAGGATCTGTTGATAATTTGTTAGCTAGGGCATTAAAAGTGATGGTCTGCGGACTAGCTAAAACCGTAAGCGTACCCGCAACATAACTGATTGAATAGTTAGCAGCCACTGCACCGCTTCCGGTAATTGGATAATTGCCAGCAGGTGAAGTAGCAGTTGCAGTGCTAACAATGCTAACCGGGGTTGTTAAAACAGCACCGCTTTCTGTACCAACAAAACCACTGTAGCTTGCAGTAAATACTGGGTTTGGAGCCAGATAAGCTTTAGTTTTATTATCAATGGTGACTACTAAACCTTTTCGGTTAATCACTAAACTTGCAGCATTAAAAGTAATAAGGTAGTTGTTACCAGCAGACAAACTGTTCAGATTGATTACATAACTGCCTGCATTTTCTCCTGCAGTTCTTGCCAAACTACCTGTTATTACATCTCCGGTAATCAGTGCTGATGATGATAACGTATATGTTAATGCTGGATCAACATCTCCATAAAGCTTATTCCTGGCATCTGCAGTAATGGAAATAGGCTTAGCAGTAATATTTGCCGAAGTAGATGCAACGGCTGTTAAATTATAGTTAGCTGCTTTAATACCAGTAAGGGTCATTCCAGAAGCGGTAACTATTTTTGCTGTACCTACATTCTTATCGGCGAACACAGCTGTGTTACCAGTTAGGTTAACACTAGCTTGATCAGCCACCAGTACTCCAGTTAAAGTTGGATTGATAACAGTGGCAACCGTTGTACCATCGTAAATCTTATTACTGGCCACAAAGCTTCCTGTAACAGATTTTCTGTTCACATTTAAAATAACCGTCTTGCTTAGTGGAAGGTAGTTAACTAAATCCGTTGGTGTGAAATCTACTTTTAAGTTTTGGTTTGCACCTGCGTTTAATATGGTGGTTAAGGCTGGTGTGTAAACAAATGTTCCTGCAACATTCGAACTTGCATTTAACTGCGTTGCCGTTAAAGTGGTGCCATAAGTAATATCTGCCAGGTTAGCCCAGGTGATTACTGGAGTGGCCTTGCCCACATTGATTGTTACGGTTTTGCTAACCGCTACATAATTTGCTGCATCCGTTGGCGTGAAATCTACTTTTAAGTTTTGATTCGCACCAGCGTTTAAGATAGTGCCTGAAACTGGTGTGTAAATAAATGTTCCAGCAACATTTGATGTGGCATTTAATTGCGTTGCTGTCAAAGCAGTGCCGTAAGTAATATCCGCCGGGTTAGCCCAGGTGATTACTGGTGTAGCTTTACTCACATTAATCGCTACCGTTTTACTAACCGTTGCATAGTTTGCGGCATCCGTTGGCGTGAAATCTACTTTTAAATTTTGATTTGCACCGGCACTCAAAATAGTGCCTGAAACTGGTGTGTAAGCAAATGTTCCAGCAACATTTGATGTGGCATTTAACTGCATTGCTG
>Ga0160449_1000300_pt1 | contig 34771 bp, 31 predicted proteins | sample HID1975I_E1MG_FD_108216 | JGI IMG/M metagenome (GOLD analysis project Ga0160449, IMG submission 108216) | Enriched soil microbial communities from UW Madison campus, WI, USA - HID1975I_E1 MG | ecosystem: Environmental > Terrestrial > Soil > Unclassified | place: USA: Madison, Wisconsin...
CGCGAGCACGAAGAACACGACCGCCACGATCGCCGTGTTCACCAGGGCGGCGCCGAGTCCGATCTCGTCGACGTCGAGGAACGGGTACGGATACCAGCCGACGACGGCTCCCCGGGCGAGGGTGTACGCGATCCACACGAGCGGGTAGGCGACCGACCAGGCGACCGTGCTCCACGTGATGCGCGGTCGCGGACCGACCCACAGCCAGGCCGCGAGCATGAGGACGGGCACGGCGGTGTGCAGCATGAGGTTGGCGAAGGCGCCCGACGGCGTGAGCTCGTGCAACCCGCGCAGCACGGCGTGGTAGACGATGCCGGTCACGGCGATGCACAGCACGGCGTCGAGGCGGATCACACGGAAGACCCGTCCGTCACGGTCGGGGCGCAGCGCGAGCGCGGCGGCGACGGCGCCGGCGAGGATGTTGGACTGGATCGTGAAGTAGCTGAAGAGCCGCACGAGCCGCTCTGCCATGCTGCCGGCGACGCCGGGGCCTTCCACGAGCGCTGTGACGAGCTCGGTCCCCACGCCCGCCAGCGCGCACAGTGCCACGACGGTGTGCAGCACCCGGGCCGCACGCGAGCGGTCGCGGCTCACGCGAGCCGGCCCACCCACGCCATCGCCTGGCGCAGCACGACGTCCTGCCCGCCGTTCATCTCGAGCGCGACGTGCTCGGTGACTGCTTCCTCCGGCGTGAGCCACGCGAGGTCGAGGGCGTCGGCCTGCGGGCGGCAGTCCCCGGACACCGGGACCACGTAGGCGAGCGAGACCGCGTGCTGGCGCGGGTCGTGGTAGCTCGTGATCCCCGGCGTCGGGAAGTACTCGGCCACCGTGAACGGCTGGGGCGAGGCGGGGATCTGGGGGAGCGCGACGGGTCCGAGATCCTTCTCGATGTGGCGCAGGAGCGCGTCGCGGATCCGCTCGTGGTACATCACGCGCCCCGAGCACAGCGAGCGCGACATGACTCCTTCAGGGGTGGATCGCAGCAGGAGTCCGACGGCGACGACGTCCCCCGACTCGTCGACCCGCACCGGCACGGCGTCGACGTAGACGATCGGCATCGTGGCCCGCACCCGCTGGATGTCCGCGAGGGAGAGCCACCCCGACGAGGGGGAAGGCTCGGGAAAGTCCACGGTCTCGGTCACGAGTCAGTTGTACCCCGGAGTCCGGCGTCGGGCAGAGGCGGCGCACCGCGCTTGGAATACTGGACCGAGCCGGGTTGTCTATACGAACGGCACACCGACGAGAGGATCCCCATGGCCACCACCGAACTGACCGCGCAGACCATCGAAGAGACGATCACCGGCAACGACATCGTCCTCATCGACTTCTGGGCCGAGTGGTGCGGTCCGTGCAAGCGCTTCGGTCCCGTGTTCGAGGCGTCGTCCGAGGCGAACCCCGACGTGCTCCACGCGAAGGTGGACACCGAGGAGGAGCAGCAGCTCGCGGCCGAGCTCCAGATCACCTCGATCCCCACGCTCATGGCCTTCCGCGAGGGCATCCTGGTCTACAACCAGGCCGGCGCCCTGCCCAGCCAGGCTCTCGCCCAGGTGGTCGAGGCGGTGCGCGGGCTCGACATGGACGACGTGCGCAAGCAGATCGCCGAGTCGCAGTCCTAGTCACATCCTCGCGCCCATCCTCGGCGCGGCCCGAAAGATCCCCCTGGGGGATGACTTGCACGGCGGTCACTAGCGTCTAGGTTCGTCGCATACCGGTCAGGGGACCGGTGCTCGACGAGACCTGGGGGCCGCTGTGCGTCGTCTTACCTCATTCCACTGGCTTGCCGCGGCGTCGCTCGGCGCGCTGCTCCTGACGGGGGTCGCGCCCGCGACGGCGAGCACACCACCGCCGACGACGTCGGCCGACGGCGACGCCGCACCGGCCGTGACGACCTCGGGTCAGTTCAGCGTGGTCAGCCACGCGAGCGGCTCCGTCGTCGTGTGGCGTCCCACCACGAAGCTGCCGCACGGCGACGCGCGCGTGGAGCTCGCGATCGACGGGGAGCCCGTCCGGTCGCCGCTGACGCGCTCGGCCGACGGCGCGCTCTCGCTGAGCCTGCCCGGCGTCACGGGCCTCGCCCCGCGCCAGCTGTCCGCCGTGGCCGCCGGGCGCGTGCTTGCGGGTCCGGGAGCGCAGGTCCGCGGTTCGCGGGCGGTCTCCGCGGCGGTGCAGCAGCCCACGAAGGTGCTCACCAAGGACCCCGGGGTCATGGGCAAGCACGCGACGACGGCGTTCACCTACAAGGCGCCGTCGGTGCGCGTCGGCGGCTTCCCCGCGAAGACGGAGGTGCGGGCGCGCGTCGTCCTCCCCTCGGCGAAGACGGCGAAGGGCGAACGGCCCGTCGTCGTCCTGCTGCACGGCCGGCACGGCACGTGCTACTCCGCCGACGGCGAGGAGTCCATCGACTGGCCGTGTGCGCCCGGATTCAAGCAGACGCCGTCGTACCTCGGGTACGTGTACGTGCAGGAGCTGCTCGCCTCGCAGGGGTACGCGACCGTCTCCATCTCCGCGAACGGCGTCAACGGCCAGGACTTCGACGCGTGGGACGGCGGTGCGGAGGCCCGCGCCGAGCTCGTGCGCCACCACCTCGACCTGCTGGCCGGGTGGAACGCCAAGCGCGGTACCGGAGACGTGGCCAAGCTCAAGGGCCGCCTCAAGCTCTCCAAGGTGATGTTCGTGGGTCACTCCCGCGGCGGTGAGGGCGTCAACCGGGCCACCGTGGACCTCACGGGCGCCAAGGGCGTGCGGGTGCGCGGCCAGGTGCTGATCGCCCCGACGGACTTCGGCCTGCAGGTGAGCCCCGGCGTGCCCACCACCGTGCTGCTGCCCTACTGCGACGGTGACGTGTTCGACCTGCAGGGCCAGGCCTACGTGGATCAGGGTCGGTACGTGACCCCGAGCGACAGGGCGCTGAAGTCCGCCGTGATGGTGTTCGGCGCCAACCACAACTACTTCAACACCGAGTGGACGCCTGGCCTGTCGAAGGCGCCGTCGTTCGACGACTGGTGGGACCCGGCCGACGCGACGTGCGGCACCGCCGCCAAGCAGCGCCTCACCGCCAAGCAGCAGCGTGCGGTGGGTGCCACGTACATCGCCGCGGCCGTCCGCGCGGTGCTGAGCAAGGACACCGAGGCGGTGCGCCTCCTCGACGGTTCGGCCGTCCGTGCCCGGTCGGCAGGCAAGGCCGTCGTGCGCGCCTCCGGCTACAGCGGGGCGCGGCGCATGGTGGCGAGCGCCACCGAGCCGCTGCGGCTGCGCGCCACGCGGGGCATGTCCGCCGAGGCGTGCGTCTCCGGCTTCAAGGACCTCGTCACCTCGTGCGAGGAGCTCGCGGGCGAAGCCCTGTCGCCGCACTGGCTCGTCTTCGGTGACAACGCGATGACCCCGTGGGCGCAGGCGGTGGCCATGTCCTGGTCGACGAAGGGCGCGCGTCTGCGCATCACCCCGCACAAGGTGCGCAACCTCGCCAGCTCACGCCGCCTGGACCTGCGGGTCGTCGCTGCGGGGAGCCTCAAGGCCCAGTCGTTCGACGTGGTGCTCACCGACACGAAGGGCCGCACCCTCACGCTCAAGCCCGAGCTCCAGCCCGACACGTTGCCCGGCTTCGCGGGGATCGGGCCGCGGCTGTGGGCCCAGACCGTGCGCGTGACGCTGCCCACGAACCCCAAGAAGTTCAACCTGGCGAAGGTCAGGTCGTTCACCATCAAGGCGACGAGCGCCAAGGGCGAGCTCTTCTTCCTGGACGCGTTCACGTCGCGGCGTACGCAGCCCAAGCCGCTGGCACCCGTGTTCGTGCCCCGGTTCGAGGTGCAGGACACGAGCGCGGTCGTCCGGGAGACGCCGTCGGGCACGACGAAGATCGACGTGACGATCAAGGCGCGGGGGCGGGCATGGCCCACGAGCTCGCGGCTCGCGGTCGGTGTCGCGAGCTCCACGGGCGAGTACACGCAGCGCGTGGTTCGGGTGGCCCCGGGCACGCGCACGGTCAAGGTGCCGATCACGGTGCCCGCCGACGGCGTGTACACCCCGGGCGGCGGCGGGTTCGTCACGGTGACGCCGCTGCGCAACGCCGCCGCGACCTCGTACCTCGGCAAGGTCGACATCACGAGCGACGTCCCCGTGCCCCGGCTGACGTTCCCCGTCACGCACGTCGAGGTCACCCAGGGTCAGCCCGTGCGCTGGCCGATGGAGCTGTCGGGGCTGACGTCGGAGATGGTGGTCGCCATGGGCGGGTTCGTGCCGCCCGAGGCAGGGCTCACGGAGCTCGGGTCCGCGCACGTGCCGATCTCGGTGTACACCGCCATGGGTCTCGAGCCGCCCGCGAAGCCGGGCCCGCTCTCCACGACAGGCCTCTACCTCATGGGCGCGCTCGTGCCGCTGCAGTCCGGCGGCTCGTTCGAGCTGCCGACGCGCAAGGTGCCGGCGCTCACCGCGCCGCGGCACGTGGCGTTCACGGTGTTCCCCGACGACGTCTACCTCAGCGAGCCGGTGACCCTCACGGCCACGATCAACCCGGTGCCGTAGCTGCGGGGGAGGTGGGTGCGCGAGGCGGGACTCGAACCCGCACGCCCGAAGGCACCAGGACCTAAACCTGGCGCGGCTGCCAATTACGCCACTCGCGCTTCGCCGGTAAGCCTAGGGCTTCGTGGCGATGCCGAGGTCGCGGAGCAGCCGCGCCACGTGCCCGGTCGCCTTGACGTTGTACGCGGCGAAAGTCAGCACGCCGTCGGGGCCCACGACGAACGTCGAGCGCAGCACGGCCGTGACGGTGCGCCCGTAGAGGTTCTTCTCGCCCCACGTGCCCCACGCCTTCAGCACCTCGAGCTCGGGGTCCGCGGCGAGGGGGTAGCGGGTGCCCTCGACGGCGACGGCGGACGCGAGCGCCTCCACGGGGTCCGGGGAGACGCCGAGCACGGTGTAGCCCGCGGCGGTGAAGTCGTCGAGGGCCGCGTCGAAGTCGGCGGCCTCCATGCTGCACGCCGGGGTGGTGGCCTCCGGGTAGAAGTAGACGATCACGTTCGAGCCGCGGTGCTCGGAGAGCGTGAACGTCCCGCCGTCGGCCGTCGGAAGGGTGAAGTCGGGCGCGAGGTCACCGACCTCGAGTCGGGTGGTCATGGCGGGAGCCTACGACGGCGGGCACTAGCCTCGGAGCATGGCCCAGGACGTGAACCCTTCTGTCGTTCCCGGCGATGCGCCTCCCATCCGGATGCTCGGCGACCGGCTGCTCGTGCGCCTCGACGCGGAGTCTGCGGAGCGCCGCTCGGCCGCCGGGATCGTCATCCCGGCCACGGCCGCCGTCGGGCGCAAGCTCGCGTGGGGAAGGGTCGCCGCGACGGGTCACAGCGTGCGACAGGTCACGGTCGGTGACACAGTCTTGTTTGACCCCGAGGACCGGGGCGAGGTGGAGCTCGAGGGGATCGCGTACGTCCTCCTTCGTGAGAAGGATCTGCACGCGGTGGCCCAGCCGGAGACCTCTGGAGAGGGCACCGGGCTCTACCTGTAGTCGCAGTGGAGGTGTGATGGCAGGGCAGGAAGCCGGGGGCGACGGCGAGGACGAGTCGCCACCCACCCCGCCGACCGGAACCGCGCAGGAGGTGCTCGACCTGCTCGCGGAGGGGGTACCCATGGCGTTGATCGCAGATCTCATCGACCCCGCGGGACCGCCTTCGCCGGTGTATCTCGAGGAGGAGGGCGCACCGGCGGAGGCGTGGTGGGAGCCCGACTTCCGGGCTGAGAGGGCTGAGGGCGGGGACGAGGCGGGGGCCGACGACGGCGGACCGCGCGACCGTGACCAGTGACACTGCTCCGCGATTGGCGCCGCCCCGCGGCGGTTTGCTAACGTTGCTCCTCGCGCGCCATTAGCTCAATTGGCAGAGCAGCTGACTCTTAATCAGCGGGTTCGGGGTTCGAGTCCCTGATGGCGCACAGCAGAAGGCCCCTGACCAGCGGAAACGTTGGGCGGGGGCCTTCGTCGTTCGCACCAAGACACCCCAGTTGGAGCCGGTCCCCCTCGTATCCCCTTCAATGGAGTCCGCACCCCACCACGCCGGAGCGCAGCGGACGGGGGAGTGGTGAACCGCAACCAGCATTCCTCGCTGGTGGGGATGTCTCTCGACTATCGGGTGCGGATGCTACTTGACGCGTCCTTCGACCCCGCGACCACCGTGGCTATGCAGGGCCTTGGGTTCCTCGAGCGAGTGGCGGATGTGGTCGACAACGGTGAGCACCGGCTACGCATCCTGCGTGAAGGCTTCGATCTGGCATGCGAGTTTGTGATCGGCGTGGACACCGCCGCCGTCGACCTCGATCGCGCGGCGGTGTTGCTCTCCTGGTGCGAGTACCTGTATCGCGCGTCTCACTACTTCCTCGAGTCCGACGCCGGTCGCATGTTGGACGCGTGCAACGGCGGCGAGGATCTTGCCCAGGAGATCGATCCGCTCGTGCTCGAGGACCTCGCTACGCTGCGTTCCGTCGGCAGTGTCGAGGTCGCAATGTGGCGCGCGCAGATCGCCGACGGCGACGTCTACGTGATGAACCCAGTCCTGACGGGCCGTGAACTCGTTGGAGGCGCCGACGCGGACTGGCTGATCGGCTCGACGCTCGTAGAGTGCAAAGCGATCTCAAGTCCAACGTCGAGCACGATTCGTGAGGCGCTTCTCCAACTGCTCGGCTACACGCTCCTGGACATGCACGACGACCTGCACATCAGGAGCGTCGCGCTCTGGCTGCCGCGTCACGGAGCGATTGGTACGTGGTCCCTGGACGAACTGTTGGGCCAGTCCACTTCGATGGCACTGCCTGACCTTCGATCGGGACTCGAAGCGCTCTTCTGATATGTGGTGCTTCTCGGTCAGAGCGCGCAAGCGTGCGCGACGGCGGCTAGACCAGGCAGCTCATCACGGTCAACCTATGTGACCCACACACGCGATCGCTCGGGTGTGCTCGTGAATGCCATGCGTCCACGATGCCCGGAGCGGGCGACGGGTACGCGAGCTGGCCACCGGTGCACCACGCGTCTGGGGGCGGCAACCAACACGGCACCGCCGCTCGTGTGCGAACAGGCACCAGGGTGTCGGTGTCACCCGATAACGTCTGGCTCCGTGGACAACTTCAGCATTGAACCCGCGGTCCTTGACCTTGAGAGTCTCGCACCCCAGTACTCCAGCGAGCGGCACGGCACGTACTTCGCGGTGCTTAAGCGGGCGATCGAGGAGCAGCCCGAGGTGCGGAACATTGCTCTTGCTGGTCCATACGGTGTCGGAAAGAGCAGCGTCCTGGGCAAGGTAGCCGACGAGTTTGCCGCCCGCGTCATCAAGATCTCGCTGCTGACGCTCGGTGTCGAGCCCGAACAAGCCGAGACGGGAATGGGCGGCAACCCGGCCGCTGAGACGACCTCGAACCGGATCCAAAAGGAGATCGTCAAGCAGCTGCTGTACCAGCAGCGCCCGAGTGACGCTCCTGAGTCGCGATTTCGTCGCATCGCCGTGTTCCGCTGGGGTCGTGAGCTCTTGGTGGCCACCTCCGTCGCGGTCGTGGCGGTGGCATTGCTCGTCTTCGCCGGTGTCGACCTTCCCGGCCCGGCCGCCGGCGATGCGCTCGAAGTCAGCCTGCCGGAGTGGTCGCGGGCCTCGGCCAAGTACCTGGCGGTTGCCATCCTCGTTGGCGCTGCCGTTGCCCTCGTCCGCCTGCTGATCCAGGGGCGTCTCGGGATCGAAAAAGTGACTGCGGGCCCTGCCACCATCACCCTGCCCGCGCGGTCATCGAGCTACTTCGACGAGTATCTCGACGAGATCATCTACTTCTTCGAGACCAACAAGAAGCGCGACCTGGTCATCCTCGAAGACCTCGACCGGTTCGACAATGCCACAATCTTCGAGTCCCTGCGCTCTCTGAACGGGCTCCTGAACTCCGCCCGCCAGCTGGAGAAGCGCAACGTCCGGTTCATCTACGCCGTTCGGGACAGCGTGTTCGAGAAACTCGGCCAGGGCGAGGTAGAGGCAACTTCCGACGAAGCACGCGCCGAACTGGTGCGGGCTAACCGCACGAAGTTCTTCGAGCTGATCGTCCCGGTAGTCCCGTTCATCACACACAAGAACGCACGGGACCTCATGTTCGGCCTCCTCACCGCACGCGGGCACCCGATCTCCAAGGACCTGGTGGACCTCACCGCTCGGCACCTCGCCGATATGCGCCTCATCCACAACATCGTCAACGAGTACGAGGTCTTCAAGCGCCTGCTGCTAGACGTCTCCAAGCCGGTCCCCCAGCTGGACCCGGAGCGGCTGTTCGCCATGGTGGTGTTCAAGAACGCGCACATGACCGACTTCGAGGACATCCGACACGGCACCAGCTCTTTGGACAACCTGTACGAGACATGGAGATCCCTCGTCAGCGCGAACCTGCGCCGGCTGCGGGACAGTGACACCACGCTGCGCAAGCGGATCGAGAATCGAGAAGCGGAGCAAGACTACGCGGAGAAGCTCGCGTCGTTGCTGCGCACTCGTGTCGACGCGCTGGCATCCGCAAGGGGCAGTGGCCTCACGAGCGGGACGCTCTACTTCGATGGCGACCAGGTCGACGACGACACCCTTCGAACGCCTGCGTTCTGGCGACGCTTAGTCGGACAGAATGGCACCATCACCCTGACAGCTCACCCGCGCGCGCAGCAATACACGGGCAGGGCACACCAAACGATGGAGTTGTCAGTCGAGATTCTCGAGACGCTGATCGGAAGGCCCCTCGACTCCCGGCAGTGGGTGAGCAACTCCGTCTCGGCGGACCGGGCTGCCATGGCGCGGAACCGGGCCGACGCGGACTTTCTGCGTCATCACACGTGGCAGCGTCTGGTCGAAAGTCCGCAGTACAGCTACGCGAGCAGTCCAGGCGGGGAGGACCGGACGTTTCGGCAGTGGCTCGAGCACCTGATGCCATCCCGGCTCGCCTCGGACCTCATCGCAAACGGCTACATCACTCCCTACTTCACCCTGCACGTTTCGGCGTTCTACGGTCAGCTCATCCGCGAGGACGCGATGACGTACGTCATGCGCAACATCGACCGCGGGACCGCCGACCCGGACTATCCGCTCGACGGCGAGGACGTCGAGGCGATCCTGCGCGACCAGGGTAAGTCGGTGCTCGGCGATCGGAGCATGCTCAACGTCTCGATCCTCGACCACCTGCTCACCACAGCCACCGAGGACGCCGCCAAGGTCGTCAATCGGCTCGCTAGCGAGGGAGACGAGGAGCGCGAGTTCCTCGACCACTACATGGGCGGGGGCGACGCTAAGCGGGAACTCATCACGCTCCTCACACCGCTGCTGGACACCGTGTTCACCTACCTCGTCGAGCATGCGCCCTTGGAGCGCCAGGAGCGTGCCGAGCTGCTGGACGTGGCCATCGCACACCGTTCCGACGACATGACCTACGAACTCACGCCGGCACTGCGCTCGTTCCTGGAAGCGAACTACGGCGCCCTTGACTCTCTGAGCCAGCTGAAGAACACGGGCGAGGCCGAGGCGGCGCACCGAACAGTGCGGTTCATTGTGGATGCCGGTGCGGTCCTCCCGGATGTCACGGGTCTGTCCAGTTCCGCGCTGGCGGCGCTGGTCCATACGCGCGCCTACCGCATCACGGCCCGCAATATCGAGGAACTTAGCGGCTCTGCCGACATCGCCCTCGATGTCCTCACCAAGGCTCGGGGAGAGATCTATCCCTATGTGGTGGATCGGCTCGGCGAGTACATGGTCGCCAATCGGGAGTCCGCCAAGACCGGCTACACAGTCAACACGGCCAAGTCGTTCGTCACTGTGCTGAACGCCTCGGATGGTTGGCAACCCGACGACTTCGAGCTCCTCATTGGGGGCGCACATCCGGACTGCCGCCTGCAGCGTCTACAGGACGCCCCGCACGGAGCTTGGTACTCGTTGGCCGCGACGCGACGTATACCGGCGAGTTTCTCCAACGTCGCTGCCTACGTCGAGTGGGAGGAGAGGGTCGACGCCGACCTGGCGGTCCTGCTCTCGTCGGCCGACGAGATCTCAGGGGTCGACGGCGTCGCAGCCCCCGAGCGGCAGTCGCTCGCGCTCGCGATCGTGAACTCGGACCGAGTCCTGAGTGACACGCGCCGAATCAAACTCGCTCGGTCGCTTCGGCCCGGCGTGCTGCCGACGCCGTCGATCAGACCCGAGAGCGGCCGGCTCGTAGGCCGCTTGCTCCGCGCTCGGCTGATCGCCAACGACGCGGAAGCCTTCGACGAGCGCCTGATGGTCGACTGGCCAACGCAGGAAGCCGCGATCATCGGCTCAGGGATTTTCGCCGAGTTGGTCGGTCCCGACACGCTCAAGACCGCCCACATCGCACCGCTCATGCGTAGCACCAAGGTAAGTGTGGACGTCCAGCGCGCCGTCCTCGAGCGGCTCGAGGAGTTCGACGCGGTTCCCCGAGACGCCTTCCAGGCCATCGCGGACAGCGCACTGGCCTCGCGGTTCGTACTGACGGCCCCCGAGATCGAGATGATCCGACGCGGCGGGGCCAGACGCGCCAGCGTGCTGGCACTCCTGGCACAGGCCGGTGAAGGCATTACCATCGACGAACTTCGCCAGACTCTGCGAGGACTGGGCGAGCCATATTCCATCATCGCGGACAAGGGCAAGCGCCGCCCGAAGCTCGATGGCACCCCCGCCACCCACACGATCGTCCAGCGCCTCCGGGGTGCGGGAGTCGTCGCACGCACTGTCCAAGAAGGGGCAACTCACATCCGGGTGCACCTCAAGTGGAGATAGGCGGCACATGCCCTGAAGCCGGTCCGTGTTTCTCGGCTGGATCGTTGAAGCCCGCGAGGACACGGGTGTTCGAGCAGTACGGGCAACCGGTCCCGTGCGATCGATTGTTCACGGTTGCTTGCCACTCGTGCCCGCGCTCATCACGCCACCGGACACGCTTACCTGAGCCCGGAGTGACGTGTGCCGGCGTCAGCTCAGCGTTCTTAGTGGGGTGCCACTCGGCAGTCAACTGCGCGTCTGCGTCAGCAAGCGAGTGCCGAGGGCGGGATGGAAGTCTCGTGCCCGCGTCCATGCCCGCACAGTACATGCGAGCCGTCCTGACGGCAGCGACGATCCGCCGGTGTTGGGACCGCGGCCATGCCTGAGGTGCCGAGCGCGCGCTCGAGCACCCAGATCGGTGTTACCGAGTCGGGGCAGATCGGTCGCGACTGGGTTGCCCGAGACATGGTCACGGTTGGCGCCGTGTGGAGGTTCGGCCTCTGCACCTCCCGGTTGAGCGCGGCTCTCACCCAGACTCGCCCGGCAAATTCGTGTCGGCTGATGCCGATTTCATTCCTGCATGTGCTAGATTGCCTCCATGTCAGAGGTGAGTTCGGATACTGGGCCGGGGTTCGCCACGCCCAGCGCGAGCAGCGCTGACCGCAGGATGGTCACACTCGTGCGGGAAGCTAAGGGGTGGACCCAGCGCGAGCTGGCCGTAAGAGCACACTTGACGCAGTCAACGGTTTCGAAGGTCGAGAGCGGCCTCGTCGACCTGAGGGGCACCAACCTCGACGCGATCGCCCGAGCCCTGGACTGCCCGCCAGCGCTGCTGACCTTTCCTATGCCTGAGCTCGAGGTCGACGTTACGTGCCTGCATCATCGCCGTCGCAAGTCGAAGATGACGTCCCTGGTGACGAAGAAGGTTGAGGGTGTCGCGCACTTGACGCGTCTGTCCGTCGAAGCGCTCCTCCCGGAGGCAGTGGCAACTAGGACTGGAGTTGCACGCCTGCCACGGGTTGAGGGCCTCGACAAGCCGGACCCGGTTGCTCTCGCTGCGCAGGTGCGCGAGATCGCCGGCCTACCACCCGGTCCAGTAGAGAATGTCATCGCCACGCTGGAATCGTTGGGCATCGTCGTCGTGAAGCGTGCGTTGGGGAGCACGGCCCAGGACGCTGTGTCCAGTTGGCCACACGACACCAACCGGCCCGCGATCCTGATCGTGAACAGCGGCCTCAGCGGTGACCGTCAGAGGTTCACGGTCGCGCATGAGCTCGGGCACATGATCATGCACCGCCTTCCAAACGAGGACCAGGAGCGGCAAGCGGATTTGTTCGCGGCGAGCCTTCTGGCGCCGGCAGACGACATTCGCCCACACCTCGTGGGCCTGACTACTCGAGACTTCAAGGTCCTGTTGGAGCTCAAGCTCACTTGGGGTGTGTCCGTGGCTGCCCTCATCCGGCGGGCTCTGGATACCGGTGTCATCAGCGACCGCCAGTACCGGGAGTTCCAGGTCAAGCTCAACCGCCTCGGTTGGCGCACGTCGGAGCCTGTGTCCGTTAAGCACGAGGAACCACGCATCCTGCGTGAGACGCTCTCTCAGTACGCAGCCCGTGGATTGAGTGTGAGCGACATGGCCCGTCTCGCGAGGATGAGCAAGGACGCCTTCTGTCGACATTTCCCCGTCGACGAACTGAACACTGTCAACCCAATCTCGGATAAGTAGGCGCGCAGATGACCGAACTCGACGGCCACGACTTGTTCACCGCACTTGGCCTGTCTCCCATCGCCGCGCCGTCGACGCCTGTTGTATCGCCGTCCACAGAGCGCACGCCGCTATACGCCAGCGGGCGAGAGCTGTACGCGGGGCGGCCGGCGATTTCAGTCCAGGTCATGCAGCCGGGACACATTCCAACCGTCGGACAGATCTGCCTTGACGAGGGACTCGCAGCAGTCCTCACGAGCGGTACACGATCTGACCCGATCCGTACGATCGGGGACCAGGTTGCCCGGCTCCGCGAGGTTGCGCGGGACGTGACCCATACTTTGGCGGATGCCAACCGATACTCAGGTGTAGGTCGAGTGTCGGGGGTACAGAACCTCGACGTCGGGTGGGTTGACGCGCAACTAAACCTGGGATTCGAGTACGCGCTAACGGACTCTCCATACATCCCCGAGCGGGACTTTGCGGCGGTCGACTCGATCCTCGACCAAGTGTCGCGGATGCGGCGACCGGTCATCGCGGCGCTCCCGATCGCGAACTGGTGGCTCCGCGACGCGCGCGGGCGCACGACACTGCTTGAGCGGATCAATCGGGCCGCGGTGCCCGTCGCGCTCATGGTTGAGCACGCCAAGGACCCCATGGGCGTGGTCGACGTCGTGCGCGGCCTGGTCGCGATTCTTGCCGCGGAGCCGCCCGTGCTGCTGCTCCGTAGTGATTTGTCGGCGATCGGCGCGTGCGCCTACGGCGCGGTTGGTGGGGCTATCGGCACGACGACCGGACTTCGACACATCTACCCTAAGCCCAAGCTCGACAAGAAGGGTGGGGGGTACCGTGACCCACAGGTCGCAGTCTTCGTGCCCCAGCTCCTCGCTTACATGTCGGTGTCGAAGGCCGCTGACCTCGCTCAGCACCCAGGAATCGACAAGTTCCTGGAGTGTGCTTGCCACCGGTGCAATGGCCTCGGGGTGGAATGGATCACAGAGGAGGTCGTTGCGTTCGACCACTCCCTGCGCGCGATCTCTACCTTCGCCATGTCATGCCTCGGGACGCTCAAGTCGCCCCAGGAGACCAAGGCCGGATGGTCCCGGGCGTTGGAGTTGGCACAACATAAGCACCTGGATATCGAGGGGACCACCGGTGTGGAAGTGGGCATCCCGAAGTTCTTTGGCGCTTGGCGGCCGGTTCACGCTACGGGCGAATGACCAGTTAGGCTTCCGCTGCGGATCGCTAGGTCAAAGAGTTGTTCGAGCCGCAATCTCGTCTGGAAGTGTCTGGCGGCACCTGATCCAGGTCTCCAGGCTGGCCCCACCACTAGGGTGCGGGCGTGGAACTCGTCGGCGGCATAGACCGGCAGACCGTAGAAGTCCCAGTGTGACAACTCAAACGGGTCGGGCTTGAGGTGGGTGGGCGTCAATGCGGCGACAGGCGCGGTGGGGCGCAACCGGGCCAACGTGCTTCGAGCTCTAGATAGCGGAGCAACCGATAGGAATGCCAGTATCGAGAGCGCCGCAGGTGGTGCGCTCGCGTAGGCCGTTGCGGATGCGTCCCGCCACCATGTGCGGTCGATGACCGGTCCTTGGCCGTGCCCAGCCCGCCAGGCCACTGCGGCGTCGTCGAAACTGACGACAGGAACGATGAGCCCGTCTGCCATCCAGACGATTGGCAGGCACACACCACCCGGTGCGAGCAACTCAAGTGTCCGCTCTATGGCGGCGCCCGTCTGATCCGGGGGCCACTGCGATAGCTGACGTCGCTGAGGTACTGATGGTGGCCGCAACCGCTCCGATCCCCGACTCTCCAGCGTGAGCAGCGAACCAACCGACGGGTCTAGACGCCCAACGGACCGTGGAGAGTCCTGCATCCCAGTCACCGGTCGTTGCGGCGTGTCATTGGGAGATGCCACGAGTTCTGCCCGCTCGGCAGAGCACGGACTCCTGGGACAGACCCAGGGGCGTTCTTGGTGGGTGTGTGGCTCGCGACTCCCGCATGTGTCGCAGGGTACCCGTCCGCTCGGACTGCCACACGGCACACGACACTTGGTCTCATCAGGTTAGTGGGGCGCCTCGTGAGCGTCGAGAAGTCTTGGCATCGGCGGGGTGGATGTTCGATCAGAAGTCCTGCTTGGATTGGGAGCCGCAACGCTTCCGATGCTCGCCAACTCGACAAGGTCGAGCGTGGCGACAGCCGTTCGCCAACCGCAAGTGTGCGCACGGACACCTTCAGTCCAGTGCGCACGGCACGACCCCGCGGACGTGTCGCTGAGAGGACTCTTTCGAGAGTGCCAACAGCAGCGACAGGCGATTGCTGGTCCCCCTAAGCCCACCGGCGTTTACGGAGCTTCGCGCGAGCAAGAGCAGAACTCAAACCACGGGATGCGGCATATCCGCCTCGGCGCCGACCACCTAGACACGGGCTTCGTCGCGCACGGCGGCGACCGCCTCGGCGATGCGGCGCTCGGTCCCCTCCTCCCGGAGTCGACGGCGACGGCGTGCGACGAGCACCAGGCCAGCAGCCCCCAGCAGCAGCACGAGCAGTGACCACGGCACGGCAGCCGCGCTCGTCGCGGCGGTGACCTGTTCGAGCGGGATGGCAGTCTCACCAGCGACACGTGAGCTGAGCTCGACCTCCGCACCCAGTCGCAGCAACGGCAACACCTCGGCCATCTGCAAGTCGACCTCGGTGCGCTCACCGGGCAGCAGCTCGGGCAGCGTGACTTCCTCGAGTCGGGCGCCTAGCCCGAACGGCCCCGCGACCCTCACGGTCGCTTCCCCGGGCAGGCGCGGGTTGCCGGTGTTCACGACGGCGAAGGCCACACCCGCGGTACCAGCTCCCACAGGGTTCAGGCTCCCGTCATAGGTCGCCTGCAGCTGCTCGATCGTGACGGCGGGCGCCAGCTCGCCCTCGACCCGCACGTGGATGCGCGAGCCGAGCCGGCGGTCGACGTTGATGCCCTGCTCCTGGCGGGCGGTGGTCAGCGAGGTGACGATGCCTCCGGCGTGATCGCCGGGTACGGCGTCGCGCGGGACCTCGAGGGTGAACGGGACCACGGTGCTCTCACCGGCCGGGACGGTGATCTCCGACTCGGCGGTGGTGATCCAGGCGCCCACCCCCACGGACTCCTCACCCTGGCGCAGCAGGTCGAGCACGCCGTCGGCGGTCGTGAAGGCGTCGGCCGCGTAGACGAGGAACGTCGCGGGCTCCTCGGTGTAGTTGGTCACGACGAGGGCGTCGGCGATCGAGTCCCCGGGTTCGACGGCGTACGTGTAGTTGGGGCGTCCCGCGGCATGGGGTTCGACGTCGGCCGGCCTGACGCCCCACGTGACCGTCGAGCTCGTGGGCTCTGCGGGCTCGACAGCGGCGGGGTCATCAGCCTCTGCTGCCTGCGCGCCCCCGGCGAGCAGACCGAAGGAGGCGAGGGCCGCCGCTCCAACCAGAACAGCGCGGCGTAGGGGACGGACGAATGAGGCGGAAGGCGGCAGGGCACGGGTCATGACAGGAGTTCCTCGCGGTGGGATGCGGTGATGCGGTGGGATGAACGGCGGATGCGCCGGCCCGCCGGCCGGGTGGTGAACCCGGCCGACGGACCGACGCGTGGGGGAAGTGGTGCTCAGCTCAGTGCGGTGAGCGTGAGCGTCGCGGAGTAGGTGCCCTCGGTGACCGTGAGCGGCAGCAGCAGCTCGAGCTCGGCACCGAGCAGCGACGAGCCGAGGTCGTGGCCCGACTCGGCGCTGCCGAGCACCGACGAGGCGGCGAGACCGTCGCCGCTGAGCAGACCCGGCGCCACCACGGCACCGGCGGTCGCCCCGCCCTCGTTCTCGGTGACTGCGGGGGACCAGCCGAGGTACTTGGCCTCGATGCTCTGCCCGCCCGAGACGAAATCGCTGACCTGACCGGCGATCGACCAGGCCGGCGCCCCGAGACGGGTGTCCGTGACGCGGACCGGGTTGATGGACCCGCTCGCCTCGAACCGGTCACCGGCGACCTGGGCGACCCCGAGATCGACGAGGTCGTTGCTGCCGTCGATGCTCCACACGAACTCGCCGGCCGCGACGGCGGGGATCTCCACCTGGAGCGCCTGCTCGTCGGCCCCCGGCGGCGTGGCAGGTGCCTCACCGAGGATCGGGACGAGGGAGCTGAAGTCGAGGTAGATGTCCGAGCTCGACTCCCGGTCCTGGTAGAGCGTGACGGCGAGCGTGTTCGTGCCCGCGACGAGGGTGCCCGGTGCGAGCACCTCCGGGTCGAGGGAGAACGTGCGGTTCACCGGCGCGGAGGCCGAGGTCCCGGCGTACTGGAGGTTCTTCGTGGGGTCCGACGCACGGTCGTCGCGGTCGTTGTAGACGAGCGTGCCGTTGAGGTAGACCCGCACGGCGTCGTCGAAGGTGAGGGAACCCTCGAGGGCCTCGAGCCGGGTGAGGGAAGCCTCGTCGAGCTCGAACGTCGTGCGGAAGAAGTACGTCGGGATCACGGGGTTGGACGTGCCGTTGATGTACTGCGCGAGCAGGGTGTCGGGGACGAAGCCCCCGCTCAGCTCGCCGATGGCACCGCGCAACGCACCGAACGAACCCGTGCCGGTCTTCCACGTCGAGTCGTCGAAGGACGGGGCGGTCCAGGCGAGCACCTCTGCGCCGGGACCCTGGGGTTCGGTGTTGTTGTCGAGGTAGGACCACGTGGTGCCCGCCGTCGTGACGAGCGGGGCGCCGGGACCGGCGGGCTCGTCGGCGGCGGCCGAGGTGGCCAGGGCGAGCGGGGCGACGAGCAGGGCGCCGACGGCGGCCGCCGTGAAGCCCCTGTGTCGGGGGGAACGGTTCGAGGTCATGAGTTCAGTTCCTTTCAGCTCAGCGCGGTGAGCGTGAGCGTGGCGTTGTAGGTGCCCTCGGTGACCGACACGGGGAGCAGCAGCTCCAGGTCGGCGCCGAGCAGCGAGGAGCCCGAGGCGTGCCCGCTCGTGGCAGAGCCGAGGACGGAGGAGGCGGAGAGGCCGTCTCCGCCGAGCAGGCCCGAGGTGACGACAGCACCGGCGGCGGCCCCGCCGGTGTTCTCGGTGACGGCCGGGCTCCAGCCGAGGTACTTGGCCTCGATGCTCTGGCCGCCGGCGACGAAGTCACCGACCTGCCCGGACAGCGACCAGGCGGGCGACCCGAGGCGGGTGTCCGTGACGCGGACGGGGTTGATCGCCCCGTGCGCCTCGAAGCGGTCGCCGGTGAGCGCCGCCACGCCGAGGTCGACGAGGTCGTTGCTGCCGTCGATGCTCCACACGAACTCGCCCGGCTCGGGCTCGAACGTGGGAACGATCACCTGGAGCGACTGCTCGCCGTCGGCCGGCTCCGGGGTCGGGATTGCGACGCCGGGCTCCGTGACGAACTTGCCGAGCGAGTTCTTCGTGATCGTGAAGGAGTCGTACAGGCTGCCGATCGGCTCGGGTGCGCCACCCGTCTTCGCCGCGACGTAGGACTCGTAGGTGAGCGTGCCGCCGTCGACGGAGATCACCTGGTACGTCGAGAGGTTCGCGCCGCGCTTGACCTGCGTGGCCCCGTTGTTGGTCCACACGTTGCTCGCGTCCGAGGCGAGCGCGTAGTACTTGCCGCCCGAGTTCGACACCGCGTAGACCGGGCCGGTGGTCAGGCCGGGGGTCTCGGTGGCGTCGGTGTTCTTGAAGCCACGCGCGTAGGTGTGGTCGTGGCCCTGGAGCACGAGGTCGATGTTGTGCTTCTGGAAGACGGGCACCCACGCGGCTCGCAGGATCGGCTCGTCACGGCCCGAGGACACCGAGTAGACGGGCTGGTGGAACGTCGCCACGGCCCACGTGTTGGGGTTGTTCTCGAGGATGTGGTCGAGCCACGCGGCCTGGAAGTCGATCCACAGCGAGCCGGTGTTCGGGCAGCCGGCACCGGAGCACGCGGGCAGGTTCGCCGGGGTGAGGAACGTCGTGTCGCGCGTCGCGTTGAGCGTGATGAAGCGCACGTCCTGGTAGTCGACGTAGTAGACCGTCTCGGCGGCGAACTGCGACCAGTGCTCGAAGAGCGCGGCCGTGCGGCGGGCCGCGGGGGTGTCGCCCTCGGCGAGCTGGGCCAGGTCACCGATCGTCGCGAGGTTCGGCTGGTTGTGGGGGTACTCGAAGTTGGCCTTCCAGTTCCGCATCGTCTGGTCGCCCGAGTACTCGTGGTTGCCGGGCGCCGCCAGCACCTGCTTGGTGCGGCCCGACTCGCCCATGCCGAGGAACCAGTTGGTCCACTGGGTCTGGTTGGACGCGGTGTCGATGAGGTCGCCGGCGTGCACGCTGCCGACGTTGTCCGGCGCCTTGGCGTTCGCGGCGTTGACGACGGCCGGCCACGTGGTGGGCAGGTCGATCTGCGCGTCGCCGTAGTAGATGAACGAGAACGGCTTGGCGTGGTCGGCCGCCGTGGTGAACGTGCGCCACGTGGTCCAGTCGCCCTCGCGGCCGACCCGGTACTCGTACGCCGTCTCCGGCGTCAGGCCCGTGAGGTGGGCCGAGAAGTGCGTGAAGGCGCCGATGGTGTCGACGGCGGTCGCCGCGACCTGCGAGGTGGCGCCACCCACGGGGCGGTACTCGACGCTTCCCGCGGCCGAGGTCGACGAGCGCCACGTGACGTACTGCGACGACGTCGGGTCGGCGGTGCCGGTGAGCACCAGGCGGTCGGTCGTGGTGCCGGGGTCAGCGCTAGCCGTCGCCGCGGTGGCGATGGCGAGCGGGGCGGTGAGCAGGGACCCCGCCAGAGCGAGCGCGAGGCTCCGGCGAGCGGGGCCTCGGTGGGGCCGGTCGGTGTGCCTGGCGGCACGCGATCGTGGTGTGGACATCGTGGATTCACAGCTCCTTGGATCAGGGGTTGGCACGTGAAAGTTCGCAGCGCTGGGTGTTGCCTGGGGAAACACCGGGTGGCTGTCGGGCGAGCAGACCCCGACAACTCGGAACTTTCGCCTCGAACGGGACGACCGCCCTCGCCGTGCCGCGGGCATCGTCCAGCGCTTGCCCGCGCGCCGACCCGCGCCGTGAGCGAGTATGTGGACAGCCTGATCGCAGGATCGGCGCGACCACGAGGAGATGACGTCGGTGCTTGTCTCCCTCCGCGGCGGTGATGATCGCCCCGCCGCGCTCACGGCCGCGGCTGCGAACCCGCCCGAGGACGTGCCGGCCGCGTTGGCACTGGCCAGGGAGGTGGGCGCGTCCCGTCCGACGCCCGGCGACGGATCCACGCTCGACCAGTGGGAGCTCCTCGCGAGTCTTGCTGCCCACGATCTCGGGGTCGCCAGAGCGGTCGAGCCCCATCTGGACGCGGTAGCGATCCTCGTCCAGGCGGGGTGGCAGACCGTCGACGGCACCTGGGGTGTGTTCGCAGCCGAGGGCGGACCGGACCCCCTGCTCGCCGAGAGCGACGGACAGCGCTGGACGCTGAACGGGACCAAGCCGTGGTGCTCGCTCGCGGGACGGCTCGACTCCGCTCTGATCACGGCTCGGACCGGGACCGGGCCGCGGCTGTTCGCCGTCGACCTGGCGCAGCCAGGGGTGCAGGTGGTCGAGGATGCGTGGCGGGCGCGCGGACTCGTGGAGATCCCCAGCGGCCCGGTCCGGTTCACCGGGGTCGAGGCGGTACCCGTGGGGGAAGCCGGCTGGTACCAGACGCGCCCGGGGTTCTGGTGGGGGGCGATCGGGGTCGCGGCCTGCTGGTTCGGTGGCGCCGTCGGGATCGCGCGCACGGTCCTGGGTGCCGCCCAGCGGTCGGCGAACCCGCACCTGCTCGCCCACCTCGGGGCGATCGACGTGCTGCTCCACACGTGTCGCACGGCTTTGGCGGACGCGGCGGCGCGAGTCGACGCGCGCGAGCCGGACGCCCGCCTGCTCGCGCGGCGAGTCCGAGGGATCGTCGCACGGTCCTGCGAGGAGACCATCGCCAGGGCAGGGCACGCCCTGGGCCCCGGCCCGCTCGCCACGGACCGGGCGCACGCCAAGAGAGTCGCGGACCTGCAGCTCTACATCCGGCAGCACCACGCCGAACGTGACGACGCCGCTCTCGGTGAGCTCCTCACCACGCGCGACGACGCACCATGGTGAGCTTCGACGCGGCCGAGCCTGGGACACCCGAGGTCGACTGGGCGGCCGACGAGCGCCTCCACACCCGCCCGGCACTCGAGCTGGCCGGGGTCGAGGAGCTGCTGGTGGTGGCCGCCCACCCGGACGACGAGACGCTGGGCGCGGGCGGGCTGATGGCGCACTGCGCGGCGCTGGGCATGGCGGTGCGCGTCGTGGTCGTGACCGACGGTGCCGCATCCCACCCCGGCGACCCACGGATCGTCGAGCGTCGGGCTGCCGAGCTCGAGGCAGCGGTGAGGGAGCTCGCGCCCCACGCCACGATCGAGAGTCTCGGCTTCCCCGACGGCGGTACTCGCGAGCATCGGCCAGCGCTCGTGGCGGCGCTCCGGTCGGTGCTGTCCACGGCGTCTGCCACCGCCGTCGTCGCCGCTCCCTGGCGAGGCGACGGACACCGGGACCACCGCGTGGTGGGTGAGGTGGTCGCGGAGCTCGTCGACGGACGGATGCTGCTGGAGTACCCGTTCTGGATGTGGCACTGGGCGCACCCCGACCATCCCCAGGTGCCGTGGGACGCCATGGTCTCGCTGGACATCGACGTCGCGGCGAAGAACACGGCGATCTCGCACCACCGGTCTCAGGTCGAGGGCGACCGCCCCACGCTCACCGGGGACTCCCTCCAGCATGCCCGGCGCTCGCGCGAGCTCTTCGTCCTGACCGAGCAGGCTCTCGGCAGGGACTACTTCGAGGCGGTGTATGCCAGGTCGAGCGACCCGTGGCGGTTCCGCACCCGGTGGTACGAGGAGCGCAAGCGCCGCGTCACCGTGGCCAGCCTGCCCCGGGAGCGCTACGAGCGCGGACTCGAGATCGGCTGCTCGATCGGGACGCTGAGCGACCTGCTTGCGGACCGCTGCGAGCAGCTCGTCGCCGTGGACCTCTCGGAGCGGGCCGTGGCGCAGGCGCGCGACCTCCTGGGCTCGCGCGCCACGGTGCTGCACCAGGACGCGCTCGAGGACTTTCCTGAAGGGGAGTTCGACCTCGTCGTGCTCTCCGAGGTGGGGTACTACTGGGGCACCCATCAGCTGGGCACGTTGCTCGACGCCGTCGATCGGAGCCTGGCCCCCGGCGGCACCGTGGTGGCGTGCCACTGGCGACACCCCGTCGAGGACTACCCGCTGCGAGGCGACCAGGTCCACGAGGTGATCGCCCGCCGCGGCTGGTTCCGGCTCGTCAGTCACCGCGAGGACGACTTCGTGCTCGAGGTGTTCAGCGACGAGCCGGACTCCGTGGCCCGACGGGAGGGTCTCGCGTGATCGAGCACGTCGCCGTCCTCATCCCCGCCCGCGACGAGGAAGAACGCGTGGAACGCTGTCTTCGCGCCGTCATGGTGGCGAAGCAGCACTGCACCGTGGACGTGTCCGTCACGCTCGTCGCGGACGGTTGCCTGGACTCGACGGCGCACCGGGCACGACGATTCCCCGGGGTCGACGTGCTCGAGATCGACGCCTCCAACGTCGGCGCCGCTCGGCATACCGCCGCGGCTCACGCTCTCGAGAGGCTACGAGCCCGGCCCGAAGCCGCGTGGTTCGCCAACACCGATGCCGACTCGGTCGTACCGCCGAACTGGCTCACGACCCAGCTCGCCTACGCCGCCGTCGGCTACGACCTCGTCATCGGCTCCGTGCGGCCGGACCCGGCCGAGTACCCGCCCGAGCTGCAGCAGGAGTGGGAGGAGACCCACGTCAAGGGAGAGCCCAACGGTCACGTCCACGGGGCGAACCTCGGCATCCGCGCCGCTGCGTACCTGCGGGTCGGTGGATACCGACCGCTCCCCGAGCACGAGGACGTCGACCTCGTCGCGAGGCTCGCGGGATGCGCCACCGTCGCCAGCGATCACGCGGAGGTCCTCACCTCTGCGCGCCTCGTCGGGCGTACGCCGGGTGGTTACGCCGGGTACCTCCGGACCGTCGCGAGCCGGTGACGACGCCCGGTTCTCTGCTTCGCCGTTACGCTGCAGTCGTGACCGCACCCCGCATCGCCCTCGTGACCTATGCCGAACTTCCTGACCTCGACGCCGACGACGCCCCGCTGCTCGCCGCTCTCGCCGCCCGCGGGGTCGAGGCGTCCGCCACCGTGTGGGACGACCCGGCGGTGGACTGGTCGGGCTTCGACCTCGTGGTGCTGCGCAGCACGTGGGACTACATGGACCGGCTCGAGGAGTTCCTCGCCTGGGCAGATCGGGTCGCGGCGGTGAGCACGCTCGCCAACCCCGTCGACATCCTGCGGTGGAACACCGACAAGATCTACCTGCGCGACCTCGAGCAGCGGGGGATCGCCGTCATCCCCACGAAGTACCTCGACCCCGCCATCCACAACGAGGGGCGCAAGATCCACGCGCGAACGCCCGGCCGCGGCCAGTTCGTCGTCAAGCCCACCGTGAGCGCGGGATCGAAGGACACGGCCCGCTACCGCTCCGGCGACGTGGACGACCGCGGCGAGGCGATGCGCCACACCCGCCGACTGCTCAGGGAGGGCCGCGGGGTGATGATCCAGCCTTACCTCACGGCCGTGGACGACGTCGGGGAGACGGCACTGATCTACGTGGGTGGACTGTTCTCCCACGCGGCCCGCAAGGGCGCGATCCTCGCCGGCTTCGGTTCCGCGCAGGACGAACCGTTCATGGCCGAGGAGATGACCGTCCGCGAACCGTCACCCGCCGAACGTGCCGTGGGTGACGCCGTGATCGCAGCCCTTCCGGACCTCGTGACGGGGGCAGACGGCGCCGAGTTCCCGTTGCTGTACGCCCGGGTGGATCTCCTGCCCGACGACGAGGGCAACCCGCTCGTGCTCGAGGTCGAGGTGACCGAGCCGTCGCTGTTCATGCGGCTCGCGCCGGGTTCGGTCGAGCGCTTCGCGGACACCCTCGTCGGACGGGCGCTGCGCGCCGCGAGCTCCTAGCCGCCTAGGCGCCCTCTGCCGCTTGGAACGCGGCGGCGATCACCTGTGCGTGGAGCCGTTCCAGCGTCCCCGCCTGCTCCCGTGCTCGTGCGGCGAGGCCCTCGAACATCGGAGCGGGTAGTCCGAGTTCTGGTGCCAGCTCGCCGAGCGTCTGCCAGCCGCCGAGCTTGCCCATGACAGCGCTGCGCATGAGCTCGAGCTCGAGCACGAGGTACATGGGAGAACCCCCGGGCCGCGTGCTCGTGGCGAACCGGCTCGCCCGCTCCGCCGTCCAGGCCGCCAGCTCGCGGGTCCGGCGGCGGGAGAGCTCGAGCGATTCCACGAGGGCAGCGAGGAACTCGCGCTCATCGCGGATCTCGAGGGCGATCGTCCCGAGCTCCGGCCCGAAGTCTGTGTCGGCGTAGGCGTCCGCCATGCGTTCGATGCGCGCCGCTCCCGCCGTCGCGCCCGTGAGGTGGTCGGCAAGGTAGAGACCCAGTGCGTCGCGGTCGAGCTCAGGTGGAATGCGGTGCGCCCTCGAGTCCGCGTCGGGCCGCACGACACCGTCGGGAGCGACTGCGCCGGGTGGCAGCTGATCCAGCGGCCAGTGCTCGCGGGGCCGCATCGGTGGACTGGGTGTGCCGCGACCGTCCGCCATCCCTTCGAGCAGTTCGCGCAGTGCGTCCCGGGCGTCGTGGCGAGGCTCCCATCCGAGCTCGCGACGCGCTCTTGAGGTGTCCATGAGTGGCACGCTCATCCCCATGTCGAGCCAACCGGGGTCGGCTGCGATCGCGCGGGCGCGCCACGCGAGCGAGGCGAGGGGTCGAAGGGCCGCGGCGGGCACAGTGACGAACCGGCCGTGAGCGAGGATCTCGGCGAGGTCCTGTGCCCGGAGCACCGGGTCGGCCGCAACGTTGAAGGCACCAGTCGCGCGCTGCAGCACGATGCGGCGGTAGGCGTCCGCGAGATCCGCGCCGTGCACCACCTGCAGTCGCAGCCCCGCCGGTACGGGCAGCACCCTCATCGCGCCTGGTCGCAGCAGCGCGGGCGGCACGAACGCGCCCAGGAAGAATCGTGTGATCTCAGCACCGGCGTCGCCGTCGAAGACGAGTGCGGGCCGCACGCGAGCGACGTCCAGCCCGGCGGCCTCCGCGTCGTCGAGCACACGCTCCTGCGCCGCCTTGTCGACCGCGTAGTGGGACGTGGGGATGCCGCGTGTGGGCCAGGACTCGTCGCGGGGTTCGTCGTCGTCGACCGCGCTGTAGGCGCCGACGGACGAGGCCACGACGAGATGACCCACCCCGGCACGCAGGCACGCCTCGGCGACGCGCCGCGTGCCCTCGACGTTGGCGCGTCGCAGCAGGTCGCGCTGGCGGTTCGGCTGGATCAGCCACGCGAGGTGGACCACGGCGTCGACGCCCTCGAGAGCGGCGGCAAGGCGGTCGACGACGTCGCCCGCGCCGTCCGGCTCCGGTGCCGCGATGTCGACCTGCACCCACCTGGCGACGTCGTAAGGCGCGGCCGACTCGTCCGGGCGGCGTCGGGCGATGCCGACCACCTCGGTCACGCCGTCCTCGGCGCCCAGCGCGTGGAGCAGTGCGGTCCCGGCGTTGCCGCTCGCACCGATGACGGCGACCTTCATCGGGTCGCCCAGGGGTCGAGGACGACCTTGATCGCGCCGTCGTCCTTCTTCTGGAAGATCTCGTAGCCGTGCGGAGCTTCCTCGAGCGGGAGGCGGTGGGTCCGGAGGTCGAGCACGCCGAGCGGGTCCGCCGGCTCGCTCACGAGGGGGAGCACGTCCGGGATCCACCGGTGCACGTTGGCCTGGCCCATCCGCAAGGTGACCTGCTTGTCGAACAGCTCCATCATCGGCAAAGGGTCCTGCATGCCGCCGTACACGCCCGAGAGCGAGACCGTGCCGCCTCGCCGCACGAGGTCGAAGGCGCTGTGGAGCGCCCCGAGCCGATCGATGCCCGCGTGGGTGAACAGGGGCTTCGCCACGAAGTCGGGCAGCAGCCCCACGCCGGCGTGAACCCCCTGGGCGATCGGCGAGCCGTGCGCCTCCATCCCGACGGCGTCGATGACCGCGTCCGGTCCCCGGCCGTCGGTGAGCTCGTGGACCGCGGGAGTGAGGTCGTCGACGGAGCGCAGGTCGAGCGTAGTCACCCCGTGGCGCGCGGCCATCGTGAGTCGCTCGGTCACGAGGTCGATGCCGATGACGAGCTCCGCGCCGAGGTGTCGGGCGATGCGGGTCGACATCTGACCGATCGGCCCGAGCCCGAGCACAGCGACGGAGCCGCCGGGCGGGATGTCGGCGTACTGCACCGCTTGCCACGCGGTGGGCACGACGTCGGAGAGGTAGAGGTAGCGCTCGTCCGGCTCGCCGTCGTCGGGCACGACGACGGGTCCGACGTCGGCGAACGGCACCCGCAGGTACTCCGCCTGCCCGCCCGGGACCTGGCCGTACAGCTCGGTGTACCCGAAGAGCGATGCGCCCTTGCCGTGCTCGCGCACCTGGGTGGTCTCGCACTGGGTCTGCAGGCCTCGCGTGCACATCCAGCACGAACCGCAGGCGATGACGAAGGGGACCACGACGCGGTCGCCCACGCGCAGTTTCGTCACGCTGCTGCCGACCTCCTCGACGACGCCCATAGGTTCGTGCCCGAGCACGTCGCCGGGGGAGAGGAAGGGCCCGAGCACGGCATACAGGTGGAGGTCGGAGCCGCAGATGGCGGTCGAGGTGATCCTGACGATGGCGTCGGTGGGTTCACTCAGCTCGGGATCGGGCACGTCCTCGACGCGTACGTCTTGCCGGCCTTGCCAGGTCAGTGCGCGCACGACCGTCGCCTCACTCGGAGGAGGACGGCAGGGCGCTCGAGTCGTCCTCGCCCTCGGCCTGGGAAGGATGTCCGTCTGCGGGGGACTGGTCGGAGGGCAGAGTGTCGACGTCTTCGTCAGGGTCGTACGGCTGCTCCGACGGGTTCTCTTCGGTGGGCTGCGTCATGTTTCCCACCTTCGCACCGCACTGGTTGGTGCGCATCCGGGAGTGTGCGAAAGTTGGTGTGGCAATCGGCTCACAATGGCGCGAGAGGTTGGCTGGCATGGCGGGGACGAACGAGGTCGAGACCGGCCCGGTAGGCGACGAGCGCAGGGGCTCGGTGACGGTGCGCTTCGCCGGGCGACGAGCCCGTCTGCACCTCGCGGGTGAGGTCGATTCGAGCATGAACCCCGAGCTGGCGCCGGTGGCGGTCGAGCTTGCGCAGCGGGGTCTGCCCGTCGACGTGGACACCCGTGCGGTCACCTTCATGGACTCGACCGTGATCGCCCTGGTGGCGCATCTCGCCAACCAGCTGTCCGCCCGCGTCAGCTTCATCGACCCGCCGGAGCACGTGCGCTTCCTTCTCGAGATCACGCAGGTCGAGGATCTCGTCGAGATCATCGAGGCGGTCGACGACGAGCCGGGCCGCGTCGATGACGAACCTCTCGAGCCGAGCGGTGCGCTGAGCTAGGGGCGCGCCGTCCGCGTCGTCACGCCGAGTCGCGCTCGCGAGCCACGAGCTCGCGCACGGCGGGGGCGATCTCCTGACCGAGGCGCGCGGCGACCGCCGGGTCGTCGCCGCCGATGAGGAACGCGCTCATCCCGTGCTCCAGGACGAGGCCGGCGAGATCGTCGACCCACTGCGCGACGGGGCCGTTGAGCAGGCCGCCCGAGACCGGTGAGATGTCGACGCGCATGAAGTTGAGCAGGCGGCGGATGTCGCGGGGGTCCCGCCCTGCTGCGGTGGCGGCGTCGTCGATCCGCGCGTTGGCGTCGGTCATGCCCGCCACCCCGCCCTCGATGTACTCGAGGGACGGCAGCCAGCCGTCGGCGAGCTCGCCGGTGAGTGCGAGCATCCGCGGCTTGTACGCGCCGACCCAGAGGCGGATGTCGTGCGCGGGACGAGGCCCTCGCCTGGCGCCTACGACGTCGTAGTACTCGCCGTGGTGCTCCACGCGTCCCGTCGCGTCGACGTCCCACAGGTCCCGGATGATGCCGATCCCCTCGCGCAGCGCGTCGACGGCGTGGCCTGCCGTGAGCCGGTGACCGCTCATCGCCTCGATGCCGTCCCAGAACGCCCCGGCACCGATGCCGAGCTCGAAGCGGCCGCCGCTCAGCACGTCGAGGGAGGCCGCCGCGCGCGCGAGGACGGCCGGCGGGCGCAGCGGCAGGCTCGCCACGTTGGCGCTCACGTGTACGCGTTCGGCGCGGGCGGCGACGAACGCGAGCAGCGTCGAGGTGTCGAGGAACGACGTCTGGTACGGGTGGTCCTGGAAGGTCACGAGGTCCAGCCCCACGCGTTCCGACTCCACGGCGAGCTCGACCACGCGCGCTGCGTCGCGAGCGGACGGGGTGAGGAACGTGCCGAACTGCAGGTCGTGGCCGTAGTCGGTCATCAGGCGGCCCTTCTGTCGTCGCCGAGGTCGATGGGGAAGTTGTCGCGGAAGAGGAGGTCGGGGTCGTAGCGGCGCTTGAGTGCGCGCAAGCGCTCCAGGCCGGGCTCGGTGAAGGCGTCGACGAGCCGCTCCGGGCGCAGGTCGGTCTCGAAGCTCAGGTACAGACCCTCGAAGTGGCGTCGCAGCTCGGACCACGCGGCGTCGAGAGCCGTCGCGGTCGAGCCCAGGGCGGTCACCTGGAAGGCGGCGCCACGATGCGGGAAAGCCATCGCATCCGGGGCGACGTCCGCGATCGCGCCGCCCATCGTGCGCAACTGGAAGAACGGCGTGGCGCCGCTGGCCAGCAGCGCCGACGCGTCACGAGCGAAGTCCGGGGTCAGGGCAGGGAGGAACCCGGAGCGGGAGACCGGCTCGCCGTACCCGTGGTGGCCGTCGGGGCCGACGTCGGCCGCCTCGGCGAGCACGTCACGGTAGGACCTGATCGTGACGTCCTGCCGGGCGAGCGCGCCGAGCCCGGCGAACGGGTTGAGCCGGTCGATGATCACGTCGGGATCGTCGGCGAGCACCAGTGCGTAGAGCTGGAACACCGCTTGCCCGTTCCGGGGCGCGCCGGTCACGAGGAACACCGTGGTGTCCCGGGGCGCCGCGCTGGCCAGGCGGCCGAAGTCCCGCAGTCCCTGTTCGAGGTCGGGCACGAGGAGCGCGAGCTTCGCCCAGCCGACGTCGCCGATCTCGTCGACCTCGAACTCGAACGCCGTGGCGATCCCGAAGTTGGCGCCCGCGCCTCGGGCACCCCAGAACAGCTCCGGGTTCTCCTCGGCACTCGCCCGCACCACCTCGCCGTCCGCCAGCACGATCTCCACCGCCCGCAGGTGGTCGATCGTGAGCCCGTGCGCGCGAGACATCAGCCCGATCCCGCCCGCGGTCGCCAAGCCACCGACCCCCACCCCGCCGTAGTCGCCCGACCCGAGCGCCCACCCGTAGGGGTGCAGGACGGCGGCCACCTGCTTCCAGGTCGCCCCGGGCTCCATCCGGACGAGCCGGCGCTCCCGGTCGATCACGTCGATGCTGTTCATGCGCCCGACGTCGATCACGATCCCGCCGTGGTTCGTGGAACGACCGCTGACGCCGTGCCCTGCGCTGCGGACGCCGAGCGGGATCTCTGCGTGCTGCCGCGCGAAGGCGACGGCATCCACCACCTGCGAGGTGTCGCGCGCTCGCAGCACGAGACCGGGACTGCCGCCGCGCAGGTACGTCGAGGACACGCTGCGATGTGCTCGGTCCCCCGGCTCCACCGAGCCGTCGAGGTCGGCGAGCGAGAGCGGCACGGCGTCGTAGTCGATGCCCGCGGACCGCTGGGCGCGCTGTGCCACCGACCGGCTGGCGCGACGCGGGCCGAGCGCGCGCAGCTGTGCGGCGAGAGCCGCGATGTGCTCGACGTCCGCGTCCGTGCGGGCCGGGATGAGGACCGGCAGTCCTTCGGCGGCGAGGGTCGCGAGCGTGTCGACGTCGGCGTCCCTTGGCGCGAGCGTCCATGGGGACTCGCCCTCGGTGCCGACGATGAGTCGGTGCCCGCTCAAGGTCGTCAGGCTCTCGTGGGCGCGACCGACGACGCTCGGCACGGGTTGCATGGCGTCCGGTGCGCCACCGACCACGCCGAAGGCCGCGCCGCGAGTGCGGGTGGTGGGGGAAGGGGCGGGAACTGCGATCGTGAGGCGTTCCGTCCGGGCGGCGATCCAGACTGCGACGGTCCACGGATCGAGCCCGGCGAGCTCGGTCGGCTCGCCCGTCGTCGACACCCCGATCACTGCCAGACCCTGCGCCTCGGCGACCGAGGCGAGGTTCAGCGCGGCAAGGTCGGGCTCGACGAGAAGCCCCAGTTCGATGGTCATTCACCCTCCAGATATCAGTTGCTGCACTGATAATCTACTGCACAGACGATCTATTCCGACGCACAAGAGCTAGACTCGTGACCATGAGCCCGGTGGACAGCCCTGATCTCCATGACGACCTGGGGTGGTCGCTCGGTGTCCTGCTGCGCTCCTACCGTGACCGCGTCACCGCGGCGCTCGGTGAGTTCCCGCACGGCACGCGCGGTTACGAGGCCCTCGCGGCGGTGCTGCGTGGCGGGCACGACAGCCAGCTCTCGCTCGCGGGGCACCTCGGCATCGATCGCACCGTGATGACCTACCTCGTCGACGACCTCGAGGCGGAGGGGCTCGTCGAGCGCAAGCCCAACCCTGCGGACCGTCGGCAGCGACAGATTGTGGTGACCGACCGTGGCCGCGCGCTGCTCGAGTCCGCCTGCGACCGGGTCGTCGCCGCGCAGGACGAGGTGCTTGGCGCGCTCGCCGCTCCTGAGCGCGCCGCGCTGCGATCACTGCTCAACAAGGCCGCCACCGCTACCGGGGACGACGAGTCCCGCGAGGCCGCCGGCGCGGGTACTGGGCTGTCTTCGTAGCGAGCCGAAGGACGTTCGGCGTCAGTTGCTGCGGTTTCATGGGTGCGTGGAGCAGAACCACTGACAGGGAGGATGGACGGATGTCCCCGGTCGCTCTCTCCCTGCCGTTCGACGGCCGGTGGCTCGTGCAGAACAGCCCGGCGCGACGTGTGCCCAGCCATGGTCTCGATCTGCTCGGCCAGCGGTATGCGATCGACTTCGTCGCCGTCGACGAGCGCGGACGGACGGCGCCGATGCGCGACTGGCGAACGGCCCTGTCGACCGAGCCCCCGGAGAGCTTCTTCGGGTTCGGCCTGCCGATCCTGGCCCCGGTGGACGGCGTGGTGGTGCGGGCACATGACGGAGAGAGCGATCATGAGGCGCGACGCTCACAGCTGGCGTTGGTCCCCTATGCCCTGGGACAGGCATCGAGGGTGCGGCAAGGGCCGGACGCGCTCGCAGGAAACCGGGTGGTGATGCGCGACCAAGCGAGCGGAATGCTCGTCGCGTTGGTGCACCTGCGAGCCGGGTCGGTGCGAGTCGAGATCGGCGACGAGGTGGTGAGGGGCGATCCGCTCGCCGAGTGCGGCAACTCGGGCAACTCGACCCAACCTCATGTGCACGTGCAAGTGATGGACAGCACGGACTTCCACCTCGCGCAGGGCGTGCCGCTTGTGTTCGCCCACTACCGGCAGTGGGGGCCGGCGTCAGGAGCCGTTGCAGACTTCGACAGCGGCATACCTCTGGAGCGAGCGATCGTCGCCCCGCTCCCGTCACCGCAGCAGCACTCTCGACTGTCATGACTGCGCCCACCCTCACAGTTCCGAGCAGCCCGCCTGAGCGCTTCTCTTACGTGCGGGGTGGGGTGTTCTCGGCGAGGGACTGAACGTGCTGGTAGCTCATCGGCTGCGGATACGGCACACCATCACGAACGGCGATCGCGGTGTCGAGCATCGCGCTGAGCGCGGAGCGGTACAGCAACGATCCGGTGCTGATGCGGGCGACGCCGAGCTCGCCGAGACGAGCCCGGCTGAGGGTGGGTGCGGCGAGGACGTTGAGGGGGAGCGCCAGCTGCGTGACGACGGCCTCGATGACGTGCGGGTCCGCGGTGCCGGGGACGAACACGCCGTGCGCCCCCGCGTCCGCGTACACCCGCAGCCGCTCGAGCGTCGCGTCGAGGTCGGCACCGCCGAGCCAGTACACATCGGTGCGGGCGTTGATGAACACGGTGGAGCTGGCGGCTCGCACGGCGGCGATCTTCCTGCCCGCGAGGTGCGGGTCGACGAGTTCCCCGTGCGTGCTGTCTTCGAGGTTCACGCCGTCGACGCCCAGGCGCGAGACGAGTGCGGCGACGGCGGCCGGGTCGTCCGAGAAGCCGTCCTCGATGTCGACGCTCACGTAGCGGTCGAGGTGTGCCGCAGCGAGCTCGCGAGCGAGCTGTACCGTGGCGTCCTCGGTGGTGCGGGTGCCGTCGACCAGACCGTGCGCGGCGCTGACCCCGAGGCTCGTCGTCCCGATCGCGGGAAACCCGGACTCCACGAGCAGCCTGGCTGAGGCGATGTCCCACGCGTTCGGCAGCACGAACGGTTGGCCTGGGCGGTGGAGGTCGGCGAACGCCCTCGGTCCACGAGGCTCTTTCGCGACGGGCGGCAAGGCCACGTCAGATTTCCCCTCTGCCGACGTCACGACAGCGCTGCGACGAGTGTGTCGACGATGCCGGCGGCACCGCGGCCCGCCGGATCGTGATCGGGGTTGTACTCCACGAGCAGCAGCGCGGCGCACCGCGGGTCGGACACGAACAGCTTCAGCGAGCGGGCGAGGTGCTCGAGCTCGAGGCCGCGTCCGTACAGCGGCACGTCGGCGGCCGGTGCCAGCAGGAAGTCGAGGACGTCGACGTCGACATGGACGACGAAGTGCTCGACGTCGAGCCCTGCCAGCGCAGCGTGCGCCGATCCCTCCGGATCGGCTGACACGCCCGCCGCGGGGAAGCGTGCGCTCGGTACCAGCCCGTGAGTGTCCTCCTCCGGGTCGGCATACCCGAAGAAGACCACGTCTGGCGGGGTGAGCAGAGGACGGCGCGGGCCGATCGAGGCGATGTCGTCCACCGTTCCCGGCAGATCGAGGAGGTGCGCGACGCCCATCCCGTCGAGGATCGGTTCGTCGGGATGGTCTGCCGGGATCATGAGGTCCTGGCCGCCATCGACGTACACGAGACCAACATCGACGCCGCGCGCGACGAGGGCGCTGACGACCGCGATCGCCAGTGTGCACTCGCCACCGAGAATGAAGGGTCGATGACCCGAGTCGACGATGCTCTCGATACGCCCTCGGGCCTCAAGACGCCCGCGAAGCACTCCCGCCACATTGTTCGGGGCCCCGTCCTGCGGCCGCGCCTCCCATCGGACCTCGGGCAGGTCTCCAAGGTCCTGGACCGCCACGGATGCGTCTCGCAGCGCCTCGATGAGCCCTGCCGCGCGGAAGGCCGCTGGCGCCTTCTCCACCCCGGGCCAGTGCGCTGCCGCGCTGGACGGCGCTCCCAGCACACCCCACGGTCTGCTCACACCACCACCCGCCTCACGTCTGCTCCCGTCCGCCTTTGAGCCACGCTACGGAGAAGACGGCCCGGGTTCCTGCCCAGAGTGGTCATGCTCTGAGACTAGGAACTAGAGCGCGCTCTAGGTCAAGCGCTCGAAGGTCATGCTCAGGACGATGCGACGTGGGCGGGCTGGCGTGTTGTCGACCTCCGCTCGGCGCATCCCGACTTCCCTGCTGCTCGCTCTGACGCGCGGTTGTCCGGGTGGATGATCGCGATCAGCTCCCGTTCCTCGACGTGGTCGTGGACGAAGTCGCGACGTGCCGCAGCCGCCTCTGTCGCGATGCCGAGGCCTTGCCACGTCCCACAGTGTCTCGAGGGAGCACCTCAGCACGACATCGGAGGCGACACGGTGGGGAGCAGCGAGCCCCAGCGCCGAAACGCTGGGGCTCGCAATGGGGTGGCTAACGGGGTTTGAACCCGCGACCTCCTGGACCACAACCAGGCGCTCTACCAGGCTGAGCTATAGCCACCGTGTCGGACCGCGACGCTGCGGACCGACGAGTAGTGTACCCGGTTCGCACCCTCGGGCCGCACGGGCTTTCCGCCGAGCTACTGGGCGACGGGCCTCGTGGACAGGTGCGCCGCCGCGACGGAGGTCTTCGCGATCTCGGCGGAGATCTCCCGGACCGTCGGGGTGTCCGGTCCGGGCGGCGCCACGAACATCGCGGCGCGGTAGTAGCGCAGCTCGTCGATGCTCTCGAGGATGTCGGCAAGGGCGCGGTGCCCGCCGTTCTTCTCGGGGGAGTTGAAGTAGATCCGTGGGTACCAGCGCCGGGCGAGCTCCTTGATGGAGGACACGTCGATCACGCGGTAGTGCAGGTGGCCCATCAGCTCGGGCATGTCGCGATCGAGGAACGACTTGTCCATGCCCACGGTGTTCCCCGCGAGCGGTGCCTTGCCCGCTTCCGGGACCCACGTGCGCACGTAGTCGAGCACGAGCGCCTGCGCGGCAGCCATCGTCATCCCCCCGTCGAGCTCGAGGATGAGTCCGGACTTCGTGTGCATGTCGACCACGAACGGGTCCATCTGCTCGACCGCCTCCGCTGGCGGTGCGATGACCACGTTGACGCCGTCGCCGAGCACGTTGAGCTCCGCGTCCGTGACGACGGCGGCCACTTCGACGAGCGCGTCGTTGACGATGTCGAGGCCGGTCATCTCGCAGTCGATCCAGACGATGCGGCCGTTCTCGCCGGACGGGGACGTGGTTGTCACGCGCCCCAGCCTAGGCGCCCGCACCGACTACCTGGGAACTTTGCCTAGTCGGGCGGTGGTTCAGGACGGTTCGGCATGGTCGCGCCGAGCGCGAGCGCACCGACGACGACGACGGCGGCCCCCGCGCCGATCGCGAGACCCCGCAGCCATCCGCCACCCGCCCAGGTGACGCCCAGACACGTCGCACCGAGGACGACGACGGCGACCAGCAGGCGGTCGCGCCAGTCGTGGCGGGCGTCGTCGTCGGCGGGCTGTCTCTCGGCGTGCCGGCCCATCAGAGCGCACCCCCCGCTGAGGCGCGGCCAGGCCCGGACACGACGATGCCGGGGGCGATCCGCTCGTTGCGGGACCCCCGGCACCGGGTGTTGGTTGGGCTCACATGGCCCATCGTGGCACGGCGTCGGGCTGGCACGGGGCACTGCCCGGCTTCGCGTCACGTGGCGCGACGTCGGTCGACCGCTGGTGGCGCTGCGCACACCGCTGGGCGATGGCACGCAGGACGGACACCACGCGGGTCGCCTCAACGACACGCTGCTGGTGCTCGAACCGAGCTACCTGGAGCTGTGTCTCGGGATGCATGGTGTGGTGACCTTCCTGATGGCGCGCGAAGGCACCCGGACAGCCGGGA
>Ga0160449_1000301_pt1 | contig 34620 bp, 31 predicted proteins | sample HID1975I_E1MG_FD_108216 | JGI IMG/M metagenome (GOLD analysis project Ga0160449, IMG submission 108216) | Enriched soil microbial communities from UW Madison campus, WI, USA - HID1975I_E1 MG | ecosystem: Environmental > Terrestrial > Soil > Unclassified | place: USA: Madison, Wisconsin...
CTTGTGTCAGTGTGTTTGTCATAGCTCAACATTTCACGACACATGGCGTAGTGATTCAAATATCGTAGGGTATGCCCGCTAGGTCCAGAGAGGACAGGTTTGCCGTGTGCGATTGCGTCAAGGACCCATTGGTTAACACTTTTGTCCTCAGTATCTGACCATCTGACCACATTGGACAACCCCCCCGTAGTATGTTGACGAAACTGACTCCCTAGGGGATTACTGTCTCTGGCGTTGGCCTCATCACTAGTGAAGACTTCTGTACTCCAACTAATATTCATGGTTTCAAACAACGCCTTGCGCGCGGACGGCTCCATGCCCTGTAAAATATGTAGAATTCCATCACGATGATCAACAATTCCAAATGCGTCTCGAAAATAATTTGGCTCATCGCTCCTCCTAGAAACCAACTCATTCCATCTATCCGCTATCAAGTTAGCCACATCAGCCGGATACTGAATGGGATTATTGACCTTCCAAATTTCCAAATCAAATCGATGCCAATTCCAAGGAAAGATTGGATTATCCGGGGCTCGCACATGATTGAACATACACTGCCGCCTTTCCATCCCCGGGACATTATATATCTCATCCTCAGCCTTTATAAGTGTCGCCAGCACGTGGGCGTCCAAATTGTCTTTATCTGCAATGAGCTCCTTTGCACCACCAATATTCTTACTTTCATGCCGAATCTTTTCTTGCTGTTCAGGTGTAAAATCTCCAAACCTCATAGGCGCACCCGTACTCAACCGGATACTTTTGGCTATCGCGTTAAGTTCATCATTGACTGACAACTCCTTACCAATGGCCACTTCAATAGCCCTATTTTTATTCGCGGCTGTTTTATAGGGGTCTTGGTCAAAAATATTTGACTTCACATTAACCTTACTACGCCCAACTATCTCCGCCATACTTTTAGACGGCGCTACGCTGGCGAACGAAGCAGACTGTAAAAATGAATGCTTTTCCTCACAACCATTTGAAGTATGTAAATTCAACCTACCCATCACCTCAGTCAATTCTTTGGCTTGAGCTGGCGTTATCAAGGTCGAATTTTTTAGGACGCCGCCATCTTCCGCCTCGGAACTTTTAGCGGAGAGCGCACACAAAACAATTGCAGACCCATTAATACCATACACAGACATCACTCCCGACTTTAACTCTAACTTTAGCGACGATCCAGGCAGGAATGTAAACTAATATAGCCCTTCAACAGGGCTATGAACACCACCTCCAGCAAGCCGCTGCAAACATCTTTTGAGCTCATGCTCTTGTAATACACCAGAGTATTGTCTTCAGCAGACAGCAGATCACCACTTAAATTTATTTCAGAGTAACAAGATAGCTCAGCCAGCTCGCCCAATTCTTTATCAGTAAGAGACACCTGCAATACAATTTTAAAAAAAAGCACTAACTTCTCTAGGTCACACTCATACTTCAAACAAAAAAAATCCCCACTCTCTAATCGCAGAGCAACGTCACTGAGGTCATCGAAATAAACATTGCTCAACTGGTGCTGTTCTTTTAGAACGTCCAACAGCTTACTGATTTCGCACTCTACTTCAACCCGCACAGGATCATACACACCATTCAAGTTATACATCACCTACCATCACCTTTATATTGATAAAACGAACTAGCACTTCTCACCACCCCAAACTTTTTTAGTGCTTATTAGTTCGTCACCCACCCCAAACCACGCCAGGTAACAAGCGAGGACTTGCGACTCACTCCACGTTCACATAACCGAAACGGATCCTTGATAAATCTCGCATAGGCTCAGGATATGGGCCACAGGTTAATCTCTCTTGCAAATTCAGCTCATTTTCCTTCCAAGCCCAAGTCTATTCCTACTAACCGAAAATAAAAGCCGGGCGCTTTTCGTCCCATTAAGGCAGAATTCCAAATACGGCGCGCCCCTTCACTAGAGCAACAATTGAAATACAGCCTTAGCAAATTTTGCGTCCAGTTTTCAGTGTTAGCCGCGCAACCCACCCAAACCCATCAGTCGCTTTCAAGCCATCCACAGGTTCGACAGGGCAAATAGCGTGGTCAGCTGGGCCGTGTTTTCTTCAGCTCACGAAAGCGTACGTTCAAGTTACCAAGCTGGCGGTTGGTGACCCTAAACGGAGGCTCTACTTGGGCGAGTGTCTGCGCTTTGCAGTACTCAATCTTGCGCTTTTGCAGCAGGTGAATGCGCTGCATCGACTCCAGTGGGTAAGGTCTTTACCGCCACCGGCCTTAGGGTCGAGAGGTTCAATCAGCCCCAGTAGGCCTGTCCAAGGTACGAGCTGATCTATATCCGCAAGGAAGCGCTCGCGGCGGGATTGCTTGCGCTTGCCGGCGTACTCGACGTCGGGAAAGCGCATCTGGCGCATGAGCGGACAAGATCAGGTGGTCAGACGATTTGGCATTTCTAACTTGTTCGGAGCCCGCTAAACGGCTCCTCGCCCACTTGAAACACGAATATACAACTACCAACTGATATTTTCGCGACTGTCTTCGTCCTCAGATGGCTTGAACACCTCCTGCATAAATTCCTTGACGAACATATTGGCCGATGAAACCGATACCAGCGCACCCCTTATCTCGTTGTAAGTATCGCTGTCTTCCAAACCCTGCTCTTTCATCCGCACCATCACCTGCGTCAACGCGTCCATTTGCTTCTGCGTCGTTTTATAGGGCCCCTCGCCACCAGCATTGGCGTATTCTTTCAAGTAAGCCCGAATACTGCCCGGCGAGGGTGTCGTGGCGGCTATCCACGCCATGAACGCGTCATAGAACTGAGCAAATTCCGGGTCCGGATCAGGTCTGGGTTCCGCGGCCTGAAGCCCCATGCGCTGGTTCAGGGGCACAATTGTCTCGGTGGCTGGTGGCAAGGCCTGGCCGGCACCTGCGAGCGGATAATTGTTAATGTTCATCACTGTCATCCGAGTCAGAACCATGATTCGAGCTGTCGCCCTCCTTGTTCAGGTCGGCGGCCCAGCTTGCAATAAAGCGCCTCGACGCTTCATCGAGCTGGCGCACGCTCCCCGGTAACTGCTTGAGTTGGGCGATCAGGCGCGGCGACAGGCGCTCCTGGGTGGCGCCGATGTCGAGTTCGACAACTTGATCCGCCAGGCGAAACAGGTAGCGTTCCTGGGCATGGAAACGGATATCCACACGCTCGACCCCCAAGCCCGTCAACTTGTTTTTAAGCGCCAGCTGTTGGGGTTTGCATCGCAGCGGCAGGATAATCTGCAGCGGCTCCTGGCCTTGACCTGTCCAGCCATCCTGCCAGCGCTCCAGCAGCGCATCGAGCAATCGTTCATCCATCAGCAAATCCCCCAGCAATGACCGGGCGGCCTGTGCCAGTTCAGCTTGCAGCGCGCTCGCCATCAGCCGCGACCGCAGCAGAAGCCCGCTCACGTCAGCAGCAGCTTGTAGCACCCCCTGGGAATAACCTTCTTGAAAGGCGTTCGCGCGGACAATGTCAGCCTCTTGTTGCGCCTCTTCCATACAGGACCTGGCACGCTCGCGGGCTTGCTGCATCAACAGCCGGCGATTGCGCGCAGCCGTCCGCTCTTCATGCCTCAGCAGGAGGGCATCCGTCGACGGAATATCAACAAGCGTTCTGATGGATTCGAGCATGTTGTACCGCCAGGATAAAAAGTGATGGATTCGGCGCCAGTAGCGGCAAAGTTTGCTGGAGCTCGACAACGGGTGGCGAGAACTGCAAGAACAGACGCTGCATGAGCGCCTCCGGGATGTGTTGATGCCAAGCTGCCAAGGCAGCTAGCCCCAGGGCACTGAGCGACTGCTCAAGGCCATCCGCTTCGCTGACCGCGACCATTGGCCGATTGCCCAGATCGATACGGGCAAAAGCCCTTGTCGGCGCATTGAGCTCACGCATCCGCGCCCCGAGAGCCAGCTGCGGCCACATCAGGTGCGCCCCCATGAGACGGGAGACTGCGGGCAAATGCTGCCAATTCGCGATCCAGCAATCAGTCCATGGATTGCGCTTGAGCTGCTGCGGGTCGGGGCAACTGAGCTCCAACCTCCTTAGCAACGATTGATTGAGCAACGCCCGGATTGCAGGCTCGGCAAATAGCGCTGGCACAACACCCCGATTTGGATGCAGATAGTCCAGCGGCTGCTGCAGGATGGCGCGCAGCGCTTCAGTTCGGCGGAGCATGTTCGATCTTTTTCGGCTTTCGATACAGCACGACCCAGTACGCCACCGCAGCCAGAATGCCTAACACGAAAACGCCATAGAGCCAGGGAAAGCCGGACACGCGAGGCTCCATAAAGGGGGCGGCATGCTGAACTGAAGCCCGCTTGGACAAGACAACCGAAATGTGCTCGTAGTCGATGCCCGAGAAACTGTTCTTGAGAAAACGCTTGATATCGTTAACCAGTCGCTGTGGCTCGCTGTCACGCTCATAAATCACCAACGCCGAGAGATGAATCGGCGCAACCTTGCGACCGCTTTCCCCGGCCTCCAGCTCGTAACTCACATGTACCCGCGCCGAAACCACACCCTCCAGGGTGGCTAACGACTGCTCCAGTCGCTGCTCCAGCGCACTGTACAGACGCGCCTTCTCGGCCCGCGGCGAAGCGACCAGGGAGTCGGCAGGGAACATCTGAGCGATTTCGACACGCGGCTTGGAGGGCAGTGAATACAGGGCCAGCAGGTCGACCGCCGCCGCGAAATCCGCTTGCGCGATATGCACCGAGTATCCGACCTTGCCGTTATTTACCTTGGTCGCAGTAATGTTGTTGCGCTGCAGCACCGAGATCACTTCATTGACCTGCTGCTGGTCAAGGCCCTCAAGCAAACTCGGCTGGCGACAGCCAACCAGCATCAGACAGAGCAGCACCAGACAGCCATATAACTTCATGACGAACGTAACAAGGTTTCGGCCGTGGACACCGCTTTACGGACCAGGACGTTGAGTAAAGAGACGTCGATGTTGTACTGCGCAGTAAGCAGCTGCAATTCGCTCAAGACTTCCGGGTTGGTAATATCCGGGCGCTTGAGCATGGCATTGATCCTTGCATGATCGCGCTCGGTACCCACGGCGGCGCTGGCGAAACGCTCGATCAAACGCCCCTCCAGTGACACCACCGAGCCTGGCTCGGGACGCGCCAGCTCAACGAGCTGAAGCGAACTCAGGTCCACTGAACCCAAAGAAGAAACAGACATAGGAACACTCACAGAAAAATACAAGGCAGGCACACGAACTCACTGCCCGCCGAGCGGAACGACAAGACTTAACGCGCGGCAGAAACTATCGCCGTATCAATCTCCTTGAAGCCCTTGACCGTATTGGTCGCAACGTTACGGAAAACGTTGTACGAAGAGAATGCAGCCTGGTAGGCCGCCAATAGCGTGGGGTCTGACGCATCGGCATGCAATGCGGCCAGTGCCTCATCGAGTTTGGTCTTTAAATCGGTAGCGCCGTTCTCAAAACCTTGAGCCTGCCGGCCCAGGAAATCATCGGGAAAGTCGATGGGATTTGAAACACTCATATATCACCTGCCATTATCAAAGGGATTTAGGGAAGTACCAGGATGACGGCGTCATCTTGATGTAGCCCTGCGGGCCATACCGGAACGATTTGCCCTTGAGCCAGTCATCTTCGAGCTTGAATGCAAAATGAACGTATCGCTCCCCCCACTGCCGGCCGAACTCCGCGACAAAGTCACCCAAGGCTTGCAACTCAGCGTCCTCTAGCGAGCCCTCGACCGTGAAGGTCACGCCGGTAGCATGCGTATGCCGAGTAAAGCGCAATGCCAGGCGTTGCAAGCCTTGTTCGGCCAGGTGTATAAGTTCGTCGTCGTCACTACGTACAATTTTTATTTCGCGCGCGTAGGGCGCAACTGCACCCAGAGCACTCTCAAGACGGCGCTGCAAATCGGGTGTCAGCACGCTGCGTTGGCGACTGATCAACAGTCGCGGAACAACCGGATCACTCAGGTCCATACGGTGATAGGCGAGTTGCGGCGCGAGACTGGACACCAGACTCTCCAGACGCCGACGCTCGTCATAGGTTGTCATAACCTGAGTTGCCGAGTACCCATTGCGCACCAATACCTGCCTTCCCCACCCGGCATCGCGCTCGGAGTCGGCGAAGACGTAAATCGCCCGGTCGCGCCCATAGACTACGACCATGCTGTTGTTGCCCCCGGCAATAAGCGCTTCAACACTCGACACGGGAGTGGGGCGCAAAGCGTAGTACCCACTAAACAATGCCAAACCAGCCATTATCGCCAGCACCGCGCCAACAGCCACTCGCCGCGATACGGTGCTGGGCACCCAAGCCGGCTCAGGCGCTGCAAGCACCGTCGGCCCTTGTACCAACAACTCGCTCCGCCACGCCTCATCAAACGGGCGCACCGCGATTAGCAACTCCGATATATTCTCCAGTGACTGGAATGGGATGAGGCGCTCAACCACACCTTCGTCGCCCAAGATACGCACGACACACCCCGAGCACTCCGTAGCGTCAAGCAGGACCTCGAAGTTTCGCCCCCCACACTCCAGCGGAATGTAGATCGCATCTTCCGGAACACTCAGCGGATGCTCGATCGAGCAAAACTTTGCCTCGCAACCCACGACAAAAAGAGTACGCGGCTGCGCCAGATCAAATTCGCAACCCTGCAGCGGGCCATTGAAAACCCTCAGGACGCATTGCGTTGCAGGGGAATCCAGCATGCTGTTCACCACCCGGCCTATCCATATAGAAAGCGCCTAACGCTTAGACGTGAAATCTATGATAGAGAGTGACAGGCAGACAATCCTGATCAAACTATGAGGATAACTCGATATAAACGATCAGAATCCAGGCAGAGGCGGCTGCGTGTTTTTGATTTACATCAGGCTGTCGGCCGTGATCAACCAGCCGGCAAACTCGGTAGCCAGAGCCATGATTAGTTACACCACTTCCTGGGACACGATCCTCGAATCACCGCACACATCGAGAATCAGTGCGTACATGGCATCGAGCCCCTCATGTCCGATTCCGAGTACGTCAATGGCCGACCGGATCGCAGTCAGACCACGCCGTGGCTCCAGGCCGAGGGCAATGCGGGCACGCAACAGCTGTGCAGCTACCGAGCCAGGGGCTTCAGCAAGGGATACCTCGATACTCTGCAACGCTTGCTCCGGCTGCCCCGAACACCATTGATGCCAGGCATAGTGGTAGTAAGTGCTGGCACGGTCCCCGCCCATAAGCACGGGACGAAACAATGCTTCAGCCGCTTCGGATGCCCCTTGCAAACTGGTCAGCAGCGCAAGTCGTGTGATCGCCAGCGAATTCCCGGGCTCCAGCGCAAGCGCCTCAGTCACAGCCTGCTGTGCATGAGCCAATGCCTCGCCGGGCGTCATCAGCTCAAACCAGGTCATCGCCAGATAGGTATCAGCCAAGCCACACCAGGGTGGTGCGTAACCGGGATCCAGATGCAGACAATGGAGAAACTCGCGCAGCGCCTCCCCCAGGCTCTTTGCCGTATAGGCCTGCAACCCGAGCAAGCCACTGAGATAGGACTGCGCCAGAGGATTGGAACCGCACTGCGATGCCGTCGGACGCAAACCCGGCAGACGCTGCGCCACCAGAGAAACCAGCCGCTGCAATGCTTCTTCCCGCCCACCGCCGGGCACCAGCTTTTCACTGTACAGCAGCGCATGATTGCGACCACGAACCAATTCGACCGCCAACGCCCAGCCGCCCGCCGGCGCGATACAATGAACACTGAGATAATAATCAGGCATCATTCGCTCAACTATCGACAGGCAATCATCTGAAGCGTGTGCGTGAGCGGTCAGCCCCGCCGGCATCACACAAAGACTTTCACCAAACGCGGCAGCCAGTCGGTGGACCACTTCGCGCTGTATTTCCTGGCCACACGCGTCATCCTGCACCAGCACCGGCAAGACCAATAACGAGGGCACCGATAACGGTGGTGATGGCAGGCCCGCTCGTTCGACGACCCCCCCGGCAAAACGATACCCCTTGCCATAGACCGTCTTGATATAGTCATTTTCACGCCCCAGCAACTTGCGCAGCGCATAAATGCAGCGGGTCAGTGACTCCTCGGCCACATCGCAGTTGGACCACACCTGGTCCAGCAGCCAATCCTTGGAAACCAGCGAGCCCGCCGCCCCCAACAATAGCCGAAGTACATGCAACTCTTTGGGTGGAAGATGCAGTCCTTTACCGTCATGCAGAAGCAGTCCATCCCCCTGCAATATCCATCGGCCAAAAATAAACGACCGAGTTGACGACTGATCAGTGACACACTCCATAACGCAATTCGCCCCTCCCCAATGCGATGGACAGAACGTACCAAAGGCTCAGTAAACCCTCGCCCCGGCTTGAGCGGCCAACTATAGGGGAAAAGATTCTTACGAGATCTGCGACTTCCCTACAACCGACAGGGGACTAATCCACATTACCCATGTAAACTGTCCGTTTATCGGGAGTCATCGGTGCATGCAGTACAGAGTCCACTCGGGATATCCAACAGAACATGAACGACGCGCCGTCACCGGCGCGTAGGTTAGAGTACGGTCAGACGGCGGCCTGAGCGATTGCCTGATGAACAAGGCGATACAGATCCTCCACCTTTCGAATGCAGGCCAAACCCTCTGGAGGCAGTTCAATATCCATGAAGTCGTTGATATCCAGAGCGATATCCAGAAAATTCAACGAATCCGCACCAAGGTCCGCCACCAAACGGGCGTTTGGGGTAACGAACTCGACATCGACCACGAGCCTATTGGCGAGAATCGCGATAATAATGGCTTCCACTTCAAGCTTGATCATTTGCGTCATTTCGGACTGCCCGTGCATGCCCACCACCTCAAAGGCAACTGATTTTCCTTCCTTCCCCAAAACGACAACGCTAGCCAATTCCGCTCGCGATCGCCTTGAGCATTTCTGCATACTGGCTCAATTGCGATGAGAGAATCTTGTTGAAATTTTCGTGGTAAGCGTTGGCGTTACCGTACTTGGTAGTGAATAACTGCAACTGGTTCTTCAAGTCACCTTCCTGGCTGTTAAAACCGGTTTGCCAGGCTTGAAACTTCGCGGTATCCCACGTCACCGTACCGTTGGGGGCTGCTGCAATCATTGCATCCAGCGGTGATAAGTCCATCATCACCCGATAGCCACCCTTGCCGTCTTCCTTCACACATGAATCAGGCAAGCCCATGGCCTTGGCCCACTTCAGTGCTTCTTCCTTAGTTGCAGACCCCTCATCTGAAATTGGATAGAGCACGCCATCCGGGGCTTTCTGATACTTATCACGCAATGCTATTAAAGCATTGCGCAAATCCCCACTTATTTCGACTTCCTTACCGTCCGACTTGCCTTTTATCCAATCCCCCATCTTAGCCATGATGGTTTCGTTGAATTCCTTGTAGAAGGCCGAAAACTTGGTCAGCAGCGCCTCGTAGATCGCTAGGTATTCACCCTTGATAAAACCGATCATTGCCATCAATTGCTCGAAAAAATCAGCATTGCCACTGAACGTATTCAAGGCATTGCGCATAGCTTCCGGCGCGTCCGGCAAATCGCATAGTTTCTTGAATGTTTCATCTTGCCACTGCTGGATGTTGGGGCTAGCAGGATGAGGGTGTGATACCCACTTGCCTAACTCGGCCTCCAGCAAATGCACTTGAACCTTACTGGCGTCCACTTTTCCGAGCAGCGCTCGCGACGCTTGCTCCGCCTTGACGCTCTCTGCATGACGCTTGTTGAAGTAATCACGCATCGCCTCTTCCCCGGCCGCGGGATCAACCGGGCCGGAAACAGGAGGCAGACGCAATGACTTCACTGCAACACTGATATCATCCAGGCGGGCATTCAAGCCGCCTAACCGGGAGATCACCGACTGCGTCATGCGCTCAGCCGTCGACGGGAGCGGACGATGCTGGAACTCATTGCTGCCAACCTGCTCATTCGCTCGCTGATCATTCGTCGGCTGATCACTACGCGCCGCATGGTTGGGGTGGAAACTGCTGATAATAGTCATGGCTGAACTCCTGGTCAGGCGCGCGCAGAGGCGAAGCTGTTCAGGGTAGAGCCACGGCTGTCGACCAACTGCTGGATGGCGTCGAGTATCTTGCTGAGCAGCGCTGTATATTCATTGGTGCTCTGGTTGGCGACATCACTGACCGCCTTGTTCAGACCCTGCTCGGACTGGTGCAGTACTTCACGCTGACGCTCTGAATACTCTTGCAGACGCAGGACGGCAGACAACCCGGAGCTGATGGTCATCGCCATGGCATTGATGGCACCGCCAACAGTCAGGTTGCGCTCGTAGGTTTTCGCCTGCAGGGCACTTTGTAAGCGCGCTTCCGTAGCCTGGGTAACCACTTCACGAATCTTCGGCTCAAGGTCTGCCCGCTTGCTCGGGTCAAGGTCCAATTCAACGCGCATCTTCTGCGCCTGCGCATCCAACCCCACCGCATCCGTCTGGTTGGTCTTGATATCAGTATGCTTCTGGCTCTGCCCGCGCAAGGTCAACGCGGCACCTGTGGCGGACATGGTGGCGGCAACGACAGCGCCACTGACCGCAGCCCACATCGCAGCTTCGCCACCGGCTATGATTGCAACGCCTTGTGCAATGGCGGCCTCATAGGCCATCTGGACGAACTTGCCGCTCATTTCAGCGCTTGATTTGCGGGCAACATTGACCGCGACAATCGACGCAATCAACACACCGATATGTTTTTCCCACGCTGCGGGATCGAACGACAACAGGTCCGCCACCGGATCTCTCACCGCGCCCTCAGCGCCCTCTTTCTCCTGCTGGACGACAGTAGCCAGAAACATGCTCACCATCGCCTGGCTCTCGCTCTCGCTGAACCCTGAGGTGTCCAAAAGCCCGTTCAACTGCTGAGGCGTCATCGCTTGGACAGCCTGTGTGGGCCGAGATATCAACACCTGTGCAGTGAACCTCCCACTGATACTGTCGCTCGACAACGACTGTTTTGGTTCGACGATGACATCACTTGCCGCCTCTGCAAGCAGGCGGCTGATTCCCGACGTGGAACCACTATTGACCGAGAAACCCATGATTTCTAATCCTGTTGAAATGAACTAAATATTGCGGGCCATGCTCAGGCTGCTGCTATTGATACTGTCCTGGATGCTGAAGGCTTTCCTGACGAAGTCACCCTTGGCCTTCATGGACTGATCGAAGACTTGAACCATGTCGTTCAGGTAGTTTTTCATCGCCTCGGAGATAACCTTGGCGATCTCGAATTTGGCCAGGTGTTCCGACGCGTTAAGCTGGTGAATACCAGACTTGATTTGCAACGCGGACTGGGCGGCGGTACCGCCCGCCTCCACCACTGCCAGCGAAGCCGCCATGCGCGATGCATAGAGATCGAGTGACATCGCATCCGACTTGAGACCTATGCTGGTACGGGCCTTGGTCATGACACTCGAAAAACCATTGCTGACCGCCCTGGCGGCCTGCTTGAGCATTTGTGGCGCCATCTCGTTGGCCAATTTGCCGAACATGTTGCCCATCGCGCTGGCGACCCGCCCCGCAGCGGACTTGCCAACGACCGCGACAACCGCCAGTACCGCGACCATCGCCACGGCGCCAATGATCGCGCCCATGATCATCCCGGCCATCTCGGCCGAGGCACCATCGATACCAGCCTTTTTCAGAAGGTCCGCAATTCCCTTGCCAATGGACTGAATCATCGGGTTGAGTATGTTATCCATCAGAGGCTTCATGGCCTGCTCCATGAACGACACCCCTGTCAACTGCTTGACCAGCATGTCCGCGCCCATCAACGCCACACCGGCAGCTGCCAGCGCCAGACTGGCTCCGCCCGTGAAGGCAGCCCCGACGACACTGACCACGGTCAACACTGCGCCCAGAATCTTGCCGATACACCCCATCGCTTTGCTGGCAGCTTCGGCTTTACGCACTTGCTCCAAGTATTCTTCAGACTTCTTCTCCATGAACGCCTGACGCGCCGCCTGCATACTGCGGAACAGCTCCTGCTCCATCTCAATCTTGTTTTCAGCGCTTTCGCCCATCAATTCTGCATACTGTGCAATCAGCAGCACCATGGTCGCAGCGGCGTTCAGCTGATTTTTGACGCCATCGAGCACCGGCTTGTCGCCCAGCCCCGAGTCTTCTACCAACCTGGCTTGAGCCTCAGCCTGTTTGCCAGCCTCACCCGCCACCTTGACTGCGGCCTGAAAGTCCATACTGGCCTTGCCCAATTGTTGTTGGGCGCCGGTCAGCTTGCCTTGCGCCAGATCGCGCTCGGCCAGGGCTTTGGCATGCTCGGGCGTACCCGGCTCGGTTCGCCCCAGAGCCGACTCGGCATCGGCCAGCGCCCGTTGGGCGCTGTCGAAGTTAGCCTTGGCTTTCGCGAGCGCTTCCTCGGAGCTGCCAGCAGCGGCGACAGCCGCTTCAAACTCCGCCACCGCGCTCAGGTAACTATCTGACAGCGCCTTGTGGCCATCAGCGCGGGCCTTGGCTGCCGACCTCAGGATGTCCATGCGCGACTTGAGCGACTCCATGCTCACGTCACCCAGCAAGTTGATGAGCGAGGCCATCAGCAAGGTGAACTTGTCTTCTGAATCCTTGTTCACGCTCCTGCCACCTTGCGCCGGCACAGCCAGAAGCGGCCTACCCGGCCCCGCAGCATTACTACCCTGCGACTGAGCGGCGTAACTCATACCTTGCAGGTTGACCAGTGCCGTATCGGCTGCACGCTGATAGGCCTTGGTGTTTGCCGCTTTACTCGCCGCGTCGGCATAGCTTTCCTTGCTGGCCTGACGGGCCAGAGCGTCCGCGGATATGAGTGAGTACAAAGCCCTGATATCCATTACAACTATTCCTCCGAATGGTCAGCGTCGACGTTGCTCAAAGCATTAAGGTAAGCCTGGGCCCGCTCCCGCATACCCGGCTCCTGCACGCGCTCGATGACATACTCAAAACACACCTTGGCCTTGCCGGCTTTTCCTAGCGCAAGCTGGCATTGGCCGGTATAGAGCATTGGGCGGTAATCATGCTTACCCTGGGCAAATGCCACGGCATACAGATCAATCGCTTTCTGATAGTTCTGCTTGAGCTGATGCACCGCCGCCAAACCCATCCAGTACTGCGCGTTATAGAAGTCGTAGATACACAGGAAATGGAAAAATTTTTCCGCATCGTCCAGACGCCCCTGCTCATAGAACTCATAGGCAAAGGCGTAAAGGCTATCCATCTGCTCGGTACTAACGCCGTGCAGGTCCTTGAGCGATGCACCATCAAGGACGGCCTGCATCACCTGCTCGGCAATCCGGTCCTCTTCCTGCTCCGTGTGTTTTCGACTGCTCATGACTTCCTACTCCTGAATGTTTCTTCAGCGGTGCTGACAGGGCTATTGAGCCAGCTGAAGGCAATGGGTGCCGTCACAAACCGCTCATCGAGGTGTTCGTGAGTCGCTCAGACCTGCAAACGGTTTTGCAGGCAGCCCATCAGGCCTGCTCGACCTGCTCGAGCCAGACCAGCAGCCGCAGAACGCTTTCGATTTCCTGCATCTGGATAAAGGTGTAGCGCTGATGGGTCTGGAAGATGCGCCTGGCCAAGGCAATGTCATTGATTACCGGCACGCCTACTTCAGACGCGTACTTGCGCACGGCCAGCGCCCGCTGGTTGGTTTCCATCAATGAGATGAAAGGCATCACTGAAACTTCAGGCCGAAAGTAAATCCCTACGGCGATGTGCGTGGGATTGGCGACAATTACTCGCGAACCACGAATGTCGGATTTGACCTGTTCGGATAACAGCTCCAGATGCAGCTCGCGCCGCCGCCCCTTGATTTCCGGATTGCCTTCCTGCTCCTTGTGCTCGCGCTTGACCGACTGCTTGTCCATTTTCAGATCCTTGATGTACAGCCAGTACTCACACAGCGCATCGAGCAGGACCACCAGCACTATGCAGCCCAGAAAAGCCAGCACCAGCACCTGCAACAGGTGAGTCCAGATCGGGAACAGGTCGTCAGGTTGCGCATAGAGTTGCGCAAACAGCAAATGCCGCTGAGTGAGCCAGACCATCCAGAATGCGATCACGAAACTACCCAGATACAACAGGGCTTTAACGGCATCCTTCAGTGTTCTAAGACTGAACAGCTTTTTGAAACCGTTTACCGGGTTGAGTGCTCCGAAGTTCAGCTTCAGGGCCTCGCTGGCAATGGCCAGGCCTGTCTGCAACAACGTGGGCAAGGCGCTGGCGAGAAAGCACACAACGATCAGCGGGGCGACGACCTGGAGCAACAGCACCCCCAGCTCGGCAGCATAACGCTGCTGATCAGCGGCGAAACCCGAAGCGATGATGCGTCGATAAACCTCCATTACCTCCAGCAAGCTACCGTTGCTCGTCAGATAGATAATCGCGCACAGCATCAGGCAGGAACTGGAGAGATCCTTGGCCTTGAAGGTCTGGCCCTTTTTCGCCGCGTCGCGACGCTTCTTGGCGGTGGGTTTTTCGGTTTTCGAGGCGCTGGACATATCAGTGGGCCTCTGGCAGTACGAACCACTGGGCAAGCTGATCCGGCTTGGTGGCCATGCGCAGTATTTCGTCCGGCAGGTGAACACCCAAATACTGAATCAACACCAGTAACGCGATGGCTCCCTTTACAGTGAGCGATACTGAAAACGCGTTCATTTGCGGCGCAAAACGCGCCAGTAGTCCGAGCAGCGCCTCGGTGAGCAACAAGGTCGCCACCACCGGTGCACTGATGATCAGCGTTTTGCTTATCAACGGATCGAGCAGCCCGAACAACGGCTGGATCTGCAGTTCGCATCCGGATACCGGCGAGCAGAGTTGGTAGCTGCGGCTCAGGGTTTCCACCAGCAACCTCATGCCCCCACCCTCCAGGTAGATCACTGCCGCGAACAGCTGGAGAAAATTGGCCAGCTCCGAGGTGTCGTCGCCGTTGGCCGGATCGACTGCGCTACTGAGCATCGCTCCGCGCTGGTTATCGATCAGGTTGCCCATGGCGTGCAACACCCAGAACGGCCAAGACAACAGGCAGCCGAGAATCACGCCCACTCCGGCCTCCCGCAACAACAACCCGTAGAAACCAAGCGAGTCCAGACGAGGCAACGTGCCGGCGGTATAAGGCCAGAGCGCCATGCCAACCAGCACAATCACGGCGTTTCGTGGTGCTCCGGTAAGCACGCGGCTGTTGAGAAACGGCAACATGAAAAACACCGGTGCCAGGCGAGCGAAGCAAATCACCGCACCGGCCAGCCAGCCATGCAGGTCAAAAAAAAGGCTTACGTTCATCCAGGTTCACTTCAGGGCCAGACGCATGACTTCCCGGCTGAAGCCCAGCAGCGTCTCGCCGTACCAGCCAGAAAGCAGAAACAGACAGATCGACACCGCCAGCAGCTTGAAGCCGAAGGGCAAGGTTTGCTCCTGAAGCTGGGTCACGGTCTGAAACAGACCGATCAGCAAACCCACCAACGTAGCGACGATGATCGGCCAGGCCACGAGGATCAATATCAGGTACAAGGTTTGGTTACCGGCAAACACCAGGTCATTCATCGCGGCGTCTCATTGAGCCAGGGACAGGTATTGCCCAACCAGTCCGGTAGAAAGCAGCGACCAGCCATCGAGCGCAACGAACAGCACCAGCTTGATAGGTACCGAGATGATCACCGGGCTCATCATCATCATGCCCAGGGCAAGCAAGATACTGGAGACCACCAGATCGACAATGACGAAAGGCAGATACAAGTAGAAACCGATCTTGAAGGCGGCTTTGATTTCGCTCAGTGCATAGGCAGGCAGCAACGCGAACAACGAGGGCTCCAGCTTTTCATCGAACTCGCTGTCGACGGCCCTCGGGTCCTCGCGCGCGATCTGTGCCCGCTCGAAGAACTGTGCCAGGTCCGGGTCGGTGTACCTGGCCAGATATTCGCGATAACCGCCCAGACCGTTATCGAGGAAGTCGACCACCGCATCGATGCGGGTGAATTCCACATGATTTTCCTTGTAATAGTCATAGCCCTGCTGCACCACGGGGCTCATGACGAACATCGCCAGCAGCAGCGCAACGGCGTTGAGGGTCATGTTCGATGGCACCTGCTGCAGGCCCAAAGCATTACGCACGATAACGAAGACAATCGAGAACTTGATGTAGCAGGTGCCCGCAGCGATCAGGAATGGCAGCAATGAAGCCACTGCCAACAGCCCGATCATTGAAATGTCATTCATTACCGATGCCCCCACCCACCTCACGCAGTTCGACACCCAGGCGATCGCCAAGCTGGACCAGCTCACCTACAGCGATACACTTGCCACCGACACGAACTTCGACGCTGCTCGCGGCCGTAGCCTCCAGGGGCAGCACCTGGCGCTCGATGAACTCGTTGAGCGTAGCCATGCTCAGGGTGAGCTCGCCCAGCACGAATTCAAGTTTCACCGGCAGGTCAGAGAGCACGCAGGGTGCGCTCGGCGACGGGGTATCCGGAGGAGAGAGTTTCATATGCAGCCCTTGCTTGACGAAGGTGAACTGGCCAATACACCGATCGGCCATGATGAGTTGTCGGGTTTGCTGGGCGATGACCAGCACATCACCCCTCGCCAGTTGCCGAGAAGGCAATCGAGCCAGTTCGCTGTTGCCGAGCACGATTCGCAGAACCTGCGGCACTGCCTGCACCCAAGCCTGTAGTGGGCGCGACGGTTCCTTGCGCTGGCTCGGCCCTTCCATGACCCACAAGTCGCTCTGGGCCGTTGCAATACAGGGCAGACAAGCCCCTTGCAGCGCCTCTCCCTGAATGAGCGTGAACTCGAACAGGCGCTGGTAGTCCAGCAGGTCAGGCGCGATTTCGATGGGCCGGCTTACCGCCGCGAACAGCTCCAGAGTCTCCTGACCCGCGCCTTCCTGATGCAGCCATTGCGACCATTGCGGCGCCACGGCTTGCATCCACTCGCGAGCCCCGATCATGCCTTGCCAGGTACCGTGGCAACCTTGTGCCCGGAAGGCTATATAACGTGTCTCTGCCGACAGGTGGCTCCACCGCACAGGGTGCCCCTCACGCTGCCAGCGGGCCACCGCCTGGCGCCGCTCAGAATCACATAGCGCAACGCAGCGCAAGAACAGAGTGGATGTCACGTCTGATGCTCTCCCCGCTCTCTTCTATCCCGAAGCGCTTGACGGCTCGGCTCTTCGACCTCCTCATCCGGCCGTTCCGGCTCTTGCCCCTGACGGAATTCATGCCCCTGCTGATCAGTCAAACGCCAGCGCGCATCCGGCGCCTGAGCCAGGTTGTCGCTCAAATAGCTGAAAACCAAGGCACTGCTTGGATTGAGCAGCAACTGCTCGGGGCGTTCGGCGCCTGCCTTGCTTACCGTAATCAGACCAACAGCATCACCTTTGCTGAAGGGCACCTGGAGGTAGTTCTTCGCCTCTCTGGCAATGTTGGCTTCAGGCGCTGAATTCGGTCCAGCGGTCACTTTGGCAGGCACCGCCGCACGCGTGGGCTGGTTCAGATAGGATGACTTTGCCAGCACGGGCAATGGTTGCGCCGGTAATGCTTGAGGGGTTTCCTGTTTGATCTGCCTATCGCCTACAGGTTGATCGGAAGCCAAAGGCGCACTGGCAGTAGCCGTCTGATCAGGCACGTGCGCCGGCATGGCGAGCGGTAAGCGGGTAGACGACAATGGCGGTTTCTGCTCGGCCGGCGTATCGGCGACAGCTTGATCGGAGGCCCTAGGCGCACTGGCACCAGCCGTCTGATCAGGCACGTGCGCCGGCATGGCGAGCGGTAAGCGGGTAGACGACAATGGTGCTTTCTGCTCCGCCGACGCATCGGCGGCAGCTTGATCGGAGGCACTAAGCGCACTGGCAACAGCAGTCTGACCAGGCACTTGCGTCGGTATGGCAAGCGGTAATCGGGTAGACGACAATGGCGCTTTCTGCTCCGCCGACGCATCGGCGGCAGCCTGATCGGGAGTAGCGAGGGCACTGGCAATGGGCGCCTGAACAAACACCTGGGCCGTGATCGGCAAGCGGTGCGTCAGCGCCAACCGAGCATTAACCAGTGCCGGCGATGAAGGCACGGAAGGCTGCTGCATGGGTAGATGCATCAGCTGAGCCTCCGATACTTTACCCAATGTGGACTCAGTGCCCGCCCCCGAGCGCAGCGCTGCCAGCGATAACCGCAGCGGGAGCTCGCGCAATGGTTGCAATTGCGCCAACAACATCAGCGCACCCTGGGGTAATTCGTCCAGTGCATCACGGTCGTCAGAGGCTCGCGATTGGTCTTTATGGCCGGGCTCCTCGCTGGCCAAAAGATCCCTTACCGGACGGAGTTGCGCAGCAGGAAGTCTCACTATGCTCATTTCCAAATCACCAACAGTTCATCGATGTCATTTTCTTCCTCGCGCAACCGACGTGAACGACGCTCGCCCAGCAAACGTTGCTCCAGACTCCGGTACTTCAAATGCTTCCTCTGCAGTGCCTTGCGACGCCCTTGCAAGCGCTCGACCTCTTGAGCCACCTCCTGGTGCTGCTCAACCACGCGGATGCGATCCAAGGCCAGGGTACCGATCTGCCGCCGAATGACAGCCTGACGCCGCAACAGCGCCAGCAACTGTGCATGGCTCAACCGCTGATTCTGGGGACGCTGACTTATCAAGAGCTCACTGAGCCCAAGTGACTGCTGCTCGATCTGCTGCAACTCACGCTCAAGTGGAGCCAATGCGCGCACGGCCTTATCAAGCCCTCGTTCACACACATCCTGCCGACGATCGCTGAAAGCCTGCAGGCGCCGGACACTAGCCAAGGAGACCATGCAGGCTCTCCAGCGTGGCCTGAGGTGCACATCCCTCTTTCAAATCCTGACAAAGCCACGCCATCAAGGCATCGCGACAGGCCATGGCCTGATCGTTGGCGGCATTTTCACCGTGTCGGTATTCCCCCAAATCGAGCAATACCTGCAACGCCTCGAGACGAGCCAACACCTTGCGGGTACTGGCCGCCAGTTGCTGAACATCGGGGCCGGTGACCTGATGCGCTACCCGGCTGGCGCTACGGAGCACATCAATTGCCGGAAAATGACCGCTGGCGGCCAACTTGCGACTCAGGTAGAGATGCCCGTCGAGGATGGAGCGAATCTCCTCGGCAATGGGGTCAGTTTCATCGTCGCTTTCGATCAATACGGTGTAGAACGCAGTAATGCTCCCGTTGGCGGTCACGCCCGGACGCTCCAGCAAACGCGGCAGGGAATCGAACACCGAGGCGGGATAACCGCGCCGCGCCGGTGCCTCCCCCGCCGCCAGCGCGAGGTCGCGGCGGGCGCGGGCGTAACGGCTCATGGAGTCCAGCATCAGCACCACCTGCCGGCCTTGATCACGGAAATACTCAGCGATTGCCGTTGCCTGTAACGCTGCGTTGCAGCGGTCAATGGAGGAGAAGTCTGAGGTCGCGTAGACCACCACGCACCGGGTGCATTTATCCGAATGACGCAACGTCTCGACAAATTCGGTGACCTCCCGCCCTCGCTCACCGATCAGCCCGATAACAAATACATCCGCTTTGCTGTGGGCGATCAGCATGTTCATCAATGAAGTCTTGCCTGATCCGGCGGCGGCAAAAATGCCGATACGTTGGCCTATGCCGCACGTGAGCAGGCCATCGATCGCCCGTACGCCGGTGGCCATCGGCTGGCTCACCGGACGACGCTGGTTGTAGGCTGGAGGGGCTGCATCCACCGGACAGTCGCGACCATCGAATACCTCGCCGGGAGCCAAACGTTCGACTATCCGCCCCTGCGGGTCGATCACACTACCAAGCATGGCAGCGCTGCAATGCAGGCTGAGCAACGCACCAGTCGGTACAATCAGCGACTCACGGGACAACCCTCGCGCATCACCCAACAAGCTGAGCAATACCGCATCGGGGCTGAAGCCAATCACTTGCGCTCGGGCGCTCACCGCAGCGTGACGCCAGTCGCTTCGCACCTCGCACACTTCGCCGATAACCACATTGTGCAGCGCCGCTTCAAGCAATGGACCATTCAGACGCAGCGGGTGGGCAGCACGGCGCTCCAGCGATGCCTGACTCATTGGCGGTTGCATTAAGCACACTCCTAAAGGGTCTTGATCACTTGTACTGAAATGCTGTCGGAAATCTCACCAAACGAAACTACGTCCAGCTCCCGAAAACGGCCCTCAATCAGTTTTTTGATGTAGCGCCGCACATCCACCGAGGCCAGGATCACCATGTCTTTCTGAGGGATGTGCAGGCTATCAAGCCCGACTGCCAGCCGATCCATAAGCTCTTCGCTGACCGAAGGCTCCAGGTTGATGAAGCTGCCGGTAGACGTCTGGCGTATGCCCCTGCGCACCACGTCCTCGAACTCCGGCGAGAGCAGCAACACTCGCAGGTCGTTGCCGTTGGCAAATTTGTTGCTGATGTAGCGCGCCAGGCCGCCGCGCACGTGCTCGACCAAGGCAATCACGTCCTTCTCGCGCAAAGCCCAGTGAGCAAGGGTTTCAAGAATCAGTTTCATGTTGCGCACGGAGATACGCTCGGCGACCAGGCGCTGCAGCAGCTCCGCGACTTTCTGCACCGACGCGTGGCGATAGACTTCTTTGACCAGGTCCGGGTAGCGCGCTTCCATCTCGTCGAGCAGGACCTTGCTTTCCTGCACGCCGAAAAATTCCGAAATATTGCGAGCCAGCAAGGTCACCAGACAGCGATAGAATTCATCGTAAGCCGGACGCAACTGATGCCCCAGGTTCTGCAGTTTTTCGCGCTCGGTGCTGCGCACCCATACGCTGGTTTGCATATTGCTGTCGACACCCGTGGTCAGATCCAGACCAAGATGCTCAAGCTCCGGCTTGTAATCGACAACACGTAGCAGATCGAAGTGGATATCGAACTGGTCTGCACGCACTTCGTTGATCAATACCGCGACTTGCCCCGGCGGTAGTGAGTCAGTACCGCGCAATCGGGGTTCGGGGATCCGGATGCCGTAATCAATAAAGAACTGACTACGAAAACGCTCACATAACCGAGCAGCGCGCAGTGCTTCGACGCGGGCGCTCGGCACCAGCAGCATCAAGGCGACTGTTTCGGTGGCCATGTTGTCGACGTTCTCGATCAGGCCCAATTCACTTTCGGCATCTCCCTCTTCAGCCGCCAAAGGGGTGACGGGGGCGTTACCCGAGGTTTTCTTTTCGAGCCGGTGGCGAAAAAACAGCAACGCCACCAACGCACTGGCGATGATCAGAAACACCGCGGCCGGGAACCCTGGCAGCATCCCCACACCGACAGCGAGCAAGGCAGTAATACCCAGCACAAAGGGATGCCCCAGCAGTTGGGTCATCATGTTGCGCCCCAGGTTGGCCTCGTCTCCGTTGACCCGGGTCACGATGAAACCCGCTCCGATGGCGATCAGCAGTGCGGGAATCTGCGCCACAAGGCCGTCACCGATTGTCAGCAATGTGTAGGTCGACAGCGCCTCGGACATGTCCATTCCCAGCTGCCCGACACCGATTGCGATCCCCCCGAGAAAGTTGACGAAAATGATGATGATCCCGGCGATCGCGTCCCCTTTGATGAACTTCATGGCGCCATCGAAGGATCCATACAACTGGCTTTCGCGCTCTAGCGTACTGCGCCGCTCACGCGCCTCCTTGGCATCGATGACACCGGCCTTGAGGTCCCCATCGATACTCATTTGCTTGCCCGGCATGCCATCAAGGGAGAACCGGGCGGCTACTTCCGCTACGCGCTCGGACCCCTTGGTAATGACGATGAACTGGACGATGGTGACGATAGCGAAGATCACGAAGCCCACCACCAGGCTGTCGCCAATTACAAACTCACCGAAAGACGCGATGATCTCGCCGGCATCCGCCTGCACCAGGATAAGCCGACTGGTACTGATCGATAGCGCCAGCCGGAACAATGTGGTGATCAACAACAGCGCGGGAAAGGTGGAAAAACTCAGGATCCGTTCGATGTAGAACGAGCCCATGAATACCAGGATCGCAATGACGATGTTCAGTCCGATCAGAAAATCCACCAGCGGCGTCGGCAATGGAATGATCAGCATGGCGATGATCATCACCATGAGCGTCAGGATCAGCAGCTCGGGTCGAGAAATGATACTGCGCAAGAATTTATCGAGCATGATAAGTACAGGCCTTGAAAACTAGGAGGAGCAACGAGCAACCAACGCGGCATGCCGCCCAATGGCTTCATGGGCAAACACCAGGTCCGCCATGCGCGTGAACTGCTCGGCGATCCGCTCTAGTGCCTGGTCATCGCCAAACAGCTCCTGCGGCAACGCCATGCAGCTCAGTCGCAACAGTTGCAGCAGTTGGGCGCGCTCATGGTGCGCGATTAGCAACAGTCGCTCCCCCAACAGGCCTGACAGCAAATGGTCGAGCTCGTCGGGAAACTGCAGCAGCCCCAGCATGAACACCAGCCAGTCCGGCTCGCTGGCGTTATGCCGGCAAACCTGTTCCTCTGCGAGCACTCCCCGGATGAACACGACATCGACCGAACGCAGGCGCTTGATATCACCCAGTCTCCCTAGCAGCTGCCCAAACTCGTCGCGAGAACAACTGGGGTCGTGGGCATCGATGTCGGTCAGTAACGCAGCCTCGATGAACTCCAGGACCGAGCCTCGATGCCGGTAGCCGTAGATAGCTATCCAGTCCTCATAAGACTCGACCGGACCGCCTTCAAACTCCAGGAACGAACGGTAGGTGTCACGCAGCAAGGCCGCTCGCAACGCCAGCGCCTTGCCGAACATCTTGGCTTTCAGGGCCGAATTGATACCGGCCTTCAAACGCTTGGGCGGCGACTGAACGAGCACCTGTTGCAGTAACGCCTCCAGACGCTGGCGAGTCGCTTCCGCCATCACTTTTTCACGCAACAGTTCGCGCAGTACCAGCACCAGATCACTGTCATCGGGGAACAGCCCCCGAGCCTGCGCCAGCATCCATTCGATGCTGCGCTCAGCGAGTTTGGCCAGCGACTGGATCTGCCGAGCCTTGGGAACCACATCTTCATCCAGGACCCGCTCGAAGCTTTCCGCAAAGCCTTCGAACTTGCTGCCGAAATCGCCTCTTCGGCGAAACTGAGAACGCAGAGCAGCCGCCATCTCATCGCTGTCCTCAACAAAGCGCTGGACGCTGGCTGCCGGGGTAGCGTCGTCGTCAGGCGCTGCAGCGACCTTGGGCTGGGGCTCGCTGCTCTGATGCGGGCGCAACATCGGCATGCGCAATGGCACTTGGCCAAGAGTTGCCATATCAGCGCTCCAGCACGCGAAGCACCGCGCGCTCGGCCGGATCACGGGCCACATTGCCGATCACTTTCGAACCAATCTGCATAGCGCCTGGTTCCAAGGGGCTATGGAGCTCTCTAGGTTGAATCAGGAACACCCGGACTGTGTTGGCTTGACGGGTCTGCCGATAACTGAACACCCTCCCCAGATAAGGAATATGCCCCAGCAGCGGGATACGCTTGATCACCTCTGCACGCTCGTCACGGGTGAAGCCTCCGACCAGCAAGCTTTTACCCTGTGGCACGCGAGCAACAGTACTGATACGCGTTCGGCCAACGGTCGGAAGCGTGTCGGCCCCAGAGGACTGCTCCCCGGCCGACTCGACCACACTGCCGTCCTCGATGTTGAGTGCCATCTCGACCTCTCCGGAGGGTGAAATCCGTGGCAAGACGCTGACCAAGGTGCCGTAAGTGACGTGTTCAAGTTGAACACTGCGCTCACCAATCAGTCGCGCATAAAACGTGCGGTTATTGTCGAAAATCGCTGGGACGTTTTCTTGAGTCAGCACGACCGGCCGCGAAACCACCCGTGCGCGGTTGTCGGTTTCCAGCGCTGAAATCGCAGCCATGAACGAAGCGCTATCCAGTGTGCTCAGCGAGCCGCCATTGAGCGATGCCGCCACCTTCGAGCCGACCTTGAACGACCCCCTCCAGTCGACTCCCAACTCATTGAGATCGTCTTTATGCAGATCGATGATCCACAGGGACAGTTCGACATGACGTTTTGGTTCATCGAGCGCTGCTACCAGATTCTCAATAAACTGCACCTGTTCCGGGAGCCCCTTGACCAACAGGCTATTGGTGTCGGGGTAGGCCACTACGCGGATATTGCCGGCAGCCAGATCGCGAGCGATGATCTGCCGCGATGTGTTGTCGCCAGATGCGGCTTCGTGGGCTCCCAGCTCCTCCAATGGAAAGCTCGGCATGCCACCCGGATGCCCTTCAGCATCCTTGTGGATCACTGCGTCGGCACCACGGCCTTCACCCTTGAGCAGAGTCTCGATAGCCGTCGCAATGCCGGGTACCGTGATGCTTTGCTCGCGCAACTCGTACGTGCGGTCTGCAACGAAGGTATTGCGCAGATTGATAACGCCAATGCGCTGCTGTCCGAATTGCAAGCTGGCACTTTGGCTATCCATGAATTGCGCGGCCTGTGCCACCAAGTCGACATAGATCGGCGGGCCAGAAATGTAAAAGGTCCGCAAGCCATCGTGCCGCAGAGGGTATCGGGTATCGCGCAAACCGGAGCTGCGCAGGAAGGCATCCAGCTTATGGACAGTGATGGTATTCAGCGAGATAACGGCGCTTTTCGCCTCGGCCGCCTCATAGACGTACAACGTCTGACCATCGCTGTACCAGATCAGCCCCATTTGCCGAACAACACGCTCCAAAGTCTGCTGCGGTGCGACCATTGAAAAATCGCCACTGATGGTACGGCGAGCAGCTGCTTTGCTGAGAATGACCGGCTTGTCCAAAGACGCTGACAATGCATCGAAGAACGTACGCAGGCCTTCTTGACGAGCCACATAGCCCTCTTTTGCATGTACGGAGGCAACCGATAAAGCCGCCGGCAACATACAACAAAGCGCTAGCATGAACGCGCGCGGACACATAGTTTTAACCATCATGAGTTCATTCGCTCGAAAGGCGGGTTATAGCGATCAAACTACTCGGCGCAACCCCGACCAGCTCTCGAATCTCTTTTGAAAAATGCGAGGAAGAGGCATAACCAAACTCCAAGGCAACGTCGGTGAGCGAAGCAGCACCTTCAACCATGCTCAGAAGCGCACGGGCCGTACGCCACCCACGCAACTCGGACTTGGCTGCACCACCCAGCGCTTGACGGCAAAGCCTTCGAAAGTGCGAGACCGATACGCCATACCGACCAGCAAGGTCTTGAAGCTTTTCCCTACCCGAACCTTGCTCCAACAAAAAACCGAGCAGTTGATAACTCTCACTACTGCGTAAATGACAGGCGAAAGCTCGATAGGCCACACCACCCTGCAACGCAAGGCTGAGATACCAGGACTCCAGCCCCGGGTCCGCCCCCCCCTGACTACAACCTTCGCTCAGTACACCCCAGAGCTCGCTGCGAGCAGGCCGCACCCCAGACACGCCCCCCTGATCGATAAAAAACTGCAATTTGAAAAGACTCATTTGCGACAACGGGAGCACCCAGGCACTTCCACTGAGCACTTGCAACCCGGGACGCAAAACCAACAAGCCCTGCCACCCAGGCGCCAGGCACAACGGGGCCGAATGATCGCGATGCGCGAGGCACAAAATGTCGCGACCATTGCGAATACGAAGAACCTGCTCACCAGACTTAACAACGGCACACCAATGCCTCAGGGCTACAGCTGAGTCCGGTTTTTCGCCGGCTCCCACATCAGCTACCACCATCACAATCACCCGGAATACATTCCCAGCTACTATGATGAAGATCCGCCGTACAATCTTGATGAGAAGCTGATGGCCATCGCCAATGGATGGGCAGTAACGCCTATCAAACAGAACGCCGTTGTGTCCGTTACAAACGTCAGGCTTGTACATGTCATTAATGGCCCCTTATGACATGGAACGCGTCTTCAAGCGCAGGGAATAATGGAAGGATCAGATCCAGAGGAGATACAACCAAGAGGCACAACAGAGGCCGCAAGGCTGAGCGCAAAAAGCTGGGATGAATCCGACCTGCAAGAGCGGCCTGGGCAACATGCGTTCGAAGGCCGTGAGGGGTTCCAGGGCGCAGTGGTGTTGGTCTACTGGCATACCCAGGGCAACGGCCGGGGGTTGGCTGCTGGCACGTGGATGTCGGGCTGAGGCGGGGACCGAGGCAGAATGCGCTGGAACGATAAAAGGCCCCGGAGGGCCTTTTATCGACGATGTACAGACTTCGAATGAAACCTGTAAATCGTTATTTGGAACGGGAAACGAGACGCTAACTAAGCATCTGTCCCTTTGAAACGGCTAGGCTTTTTCAGCCATGCCCCGCTGAGCTGGACAAACTTATGGACTACATGGCCGGGCATGGCAAGCCCAAATGTTCCACGGTAATCCATCTTGATCCAGGAGCATCTGATCACTACCCCCCTTGGGCGTGAGCGGGCTGCCATCTGCAACCCGCTCTCAGTCAGCTTGCAGACGCCCCGGATGACGGCGGCAGCTCGGCATTACCATCGGCGAGGGAGGGGCCATCAGCCTCCAGCATTGGCAGGGTCAACTCATGCATCAGCTGACGCTGCGCAGCCCCACGCTCGTCGCGAACGCGGTTCATCTCTTCCAAACGCTCACCGTCCAGAACGCTCCGTTCATCCATCAACGCCGCCATGCGGTTGTGGAAAGGCGCATCAAGCGCATCAAGTTGCTCCCCATGCGTGCGCTGTAGATAGCGCTGCCAGAAGGCTCTCTCCACCATCGAGGTCGCAACGCTTGCTGAGGATTCAGCTTCCTGGACCTGCACCAGTGCAGCCGCCGTTCGTCGCTCGTCTACACCTGAGATCTCACCAAACAGCATGTCGCTGGGTTGCGCAGGCAGATCCAGTGCATCACGCAATGACAGTCGATAGGCTAAACCCACCTCAACTTCGTCCGGGTTACCGCCTGCCTCACGCCTGGCTCGGATATCTTCTAATGCTATGTGGTCAACCTGATCCAGGCGCCACAACTGCCTTCCCAGGTGCAACAGACCATCCGCCTGATGGTCAGCACTCTGCTGCGCCTGCCATACCAACATGCGCACCTCCAGATTACTGAAGCATAGCGCCGCATCGTCCTGGCAATTGACCTCAGTCACCTCGGAAAACACCTCCTCCCGCAAGCTGGACAATTCAGCCACAGCCTCAACCATCGTACATACACGGTCAGCCAATGCCTGCGGTGCTCGATGAAACTCGGCTGAGCGTAAAAGTGTCGCGAGCATCGCCAAGAATTCACTGGCACCAGGGTCACTTTGCAAACTGTCCCACCTCAGCGAGAACTCGCCGCGTCGTGCCCTTTGACAAGCATCCAGCCATTGCCGCCTTGAGTCCGACGGTTCAACCGTGAACTCCTCTCCCATTGCACTTACCGACCCCTGCGAAGCGTCCCAGCGCTGAGACTCCACCTCGGTCAACGGGTTTCCTCTTATCAAAATGCTGCGCCGAACCCAGCCGGGAGCCAGGTAGAACGCTTCAGGTACCGCAGTTATTTGGTTATCACGAAAATCAGCGAGCAACAGCTCCGGACGACTCATCAGCGCATTTGGAAAATCGCTGATTCCCGTACTGCGCATATGCAAATGGCGCAACCGGCTCAGGCCACTGACAGAAAAAACACGCCCCAATGGATTGAAAGAAAAGTTGACATACTCTAACGATTCGCAGCACGACAAAATCGTCGCCTGCCCCGCATCCAAGGTAATCTGGTTACGAAACAAGTCCAGGCTACGCAAAGACCTTATCCGCATCAGAGAAGGAGGCAACCGAGTCAATTGGTTGCCAGGCAGCTCTAATGTTCGCAGATTTGGGAATGCCTGTATAAAGCGCTCTGGCAACGAAGTCAGCCCCAGCTCGAATAACGCCAACTCGGTGAGGTGACTGAAACTGACCCCCTCGGGGAGCTGAGGGAGTGTTGGCAAGGACAAATTGAAAACACTCCACCGGTAGTTCTGCTCCTGCCCCGTCGCAGATCTTGAGAAAGAAAGACGTCGCTGCCAGCACCCCATCAACGCCTCCCTGAACTCTTGCCTGGCGTTGCGCTCAACCCCCAAAGGGGCTTGCATTTGCCACTGGTAGAGCTCTGTGCCCAATGACTGCAACTCCCTCCCTAGCCTGACAAGCTCTGCTTCAAGATTTAGACCCGATGCCTGGATGTCCGCTATCCAGGCATCGGCCTGCGCCACTGAGAACGAGGGGTATAAGGCACGAACCATGGTGATCAACGCTCGCGGCCTTCGTCCATGCGAGCTGCCTACAGCTCCACGCCCACTCAGCGGGTACCCAACACGTCCATCGCTCAACCGACGAACAGGATTGAACCAGGCACTGGCATCGTGCTGTGCTGCAAACAGGTTCTCGACTTCCTGTCGCCGCAGTTGAACCTGCCTGCCTAACAAAACCCGAAGATGGTGTGCGCAGGGGTCTGCGATAACCAGTTGCTGGCGCTGCTCTACGCTATAAGCAGCGGACATGGTCGCGAATAACTCTCCGGGAGTGCCGATGGCATTACCCTGGTCATCCAGCAACTGAAACTTCCCGGCACGGTGAAGCAAGCCTCGTGGCTGGCTGCCCAGTTCACCCTCCGTCAATACGATATCGGCACCACTGCCGGTGTCGAGCAAGCGCCAGCGAATCCCTGCTGCGGGGTTGGGTAGGTGTTTCAACATCGCCACCGCAACGCGTGCTGTATCCGCGTTCTGGGGAGACTCGATCAAGAATGCTTCAATCACCCGCGCAACGCGAATACGCTGCACGCTAAGCCGCGCAGCCTCGGACAGTCGCAAAGAAATTCGGGTGCCGCCCTCGACCAGTCGTTGGTCGGCCACGCTGGCAGCACGCAACAACCCTCTTGCTGCAGCCCCGTGCAAACGTGTGAACGCCCGGCGAAGAAACGCCACGCCCGGTGAGTCGCTCTCTTGCGCACCGTCGTACAAGCGCTGGAACAATTCACGACGGCGAACCGAAATCCGATCGGCCAATTCAGCACCATGGAGGGTGCTGCTTTCCAACAAGCGGTGCGCCTGCTCCACCAGCACCTGATCGGCTACCTGGGCACCCTCTCGCAGATCACGAATGGCGCCCTGAATCCGCCTGTCGATCTTGATGCGCAATACAGTGTCAATGAGCTCAGGATCAACCCGTTGACCATAGACATGCACAGCGCGTACGTGATCCGCGCTCATACCATGCGCCGCCAAGGCATGAGCTATCTGTTCATACTCCAGTGTTTGGGCGTCCCCCCCCAAACGTCGGAACATCGCAAAGGTATCGTCCCATTGAGCAGGCTGCTCACTCCACAAGCGCCAGGCACCGGCGCCGTTGTGGCACAACAACGGTGCGTGTCCATGCTGCGCAACCAACTTCCACTCACCCGTCGACGCCTGCTGCGCAACGGCGTAGAAACCATCATCCAGCTTGATCCATGCATGTTCCCCTAAGCGGTAGACCCCCTGACCATCACGAACGGCCCCTGAACCAGGCGCCGCGCGACGAAACGACGACAGGTCCTGGTTCCACAGTTTGACAGTACCGTCTTCAAGGTGGGCAGGCACCAGCTCGTCCACCACCGTCGCCCCTTGCCATAGACGCCGCGTCAACAAGAGACCCGCAGAGGTCGCCGCTACCGCTGCCACATCGCCCCCTACATTGATCAGGTGGCGCAGCGCCTCGTTATCATCACCCTCGCGCCATGCTTCCAGGCCATGGTAAAACTCACCCAGCAACTTCCACGCCGTAACCGCAAGCAACCCCGCACCGATGATTGGTACGAACAGGCTCGCCAAATTCAGCAGTGTCCACCCCTCAGCAGCCAGGCGCCGGTTATGCGCAGCTTCGACCACCCGATCCAGTTTCGCTACAGGGACGGCGATCATGGCCGCGTCATCTTTGACCTGCGCGATACGCGCCGTCGCCAGTGTGTCAAACAGCGGCATTCGATACGGCGCGAGCTCTTCATCCAGATCGTAATTGGCCGTCATCACCAGGTCTGAATAGGCCGGAATGATTTCGCCGAAAAAAGCCTGGCTGTCGCGCCGCCGTACAAAGCGGCTGAAGAACCGTTGATAGCCAGGGTCGCGCAACCGTCGGCCCAAGGCATGCGCGAATTTGCGCAAGCTCGCGAATGCACACCAGGCACCGTGGTCATCGCCCGGGATATGCACCAGCACCCGCTTTATCGTATTGCGAATCAGGCCTTCATCCATAACCGTAAGCACCACGACCTGCTGTATCGTGAAGCCCAACAGTTGGAGACGGTTAGCGACGACGAGATCCCCCTTCAGTCGCCCCAGTGTGTTGTCGGTACAAAGGCTTACGATGAGTTGAAGCTCGGCCTGCGTCAGTTGTCCTTTCAGCTTGGCCTGGTAAGCGTCGACCAATAGCGCCTCTCGATGAGCCTCTGCCAATAACCGTGGAGCACCTGCCAGATCGTCGAAACTGGCAGTGGGCTGAAGCACTTCGTCCAGATGACGCTGGTATTGCCCGCCAAGATCTATCTGACGGCAGAACCGTGCAAACTGGTCGGCACTGGGGGGCGTAACACTTCCCTGTCGACGGTTCTGCAAGCGGTTTCCCCTAGGCTGGGCGCCCTCCCGGGTTCTATCCGAAGAACACTCTGCCTCAGTGAAATTTCGCAGGGCTGCCTCCACAAGTGGTATCGGCGCATACTCCACCTCTGTAAGGTGCGCGCCTACGGGAACCGTATTGATGACCACTTGCCGGTTGCCAACCAGCATTTCCCAGCCGCGCACTTTGTACTCATGCTTGAACTGCACTTTCATCTCCGACTCCAGAATCGGCATCGCGAACGTGTCGATCCCCCGGATGCCTGCCAGCACCTTTGATAGGCTGCGACGCGTATCCAGGCTGCGATGCATCGCCCTGCCAAGCTGCTGCAGTTCCTCCGTTGATGCTGTTTTCAGCCAGTCTGGCAGCCGCTTGGCTATGAGGTTGTCTTGGTAAGCTTGCGCTAAATGGAGTGGGTCAGAAACAGGGGGCGCTTGATCTGTCTGCATGGCATGAGCCCGATGGATGATTGAGCAATCAACCTATCGAGCCCCAACGATCAGAAGATCTAAAAATGTACCACCCTTGCTAAAGTTTGGCCTGGCAACCCTTTAGCCACGGCATCCAAGGGGAACTACTAGGCTGTGTACGAAATCTCGAGAAACCCAACCGCCGCGCCTTGAGCGCTGAGATCTTGTAGAGTCACCCGCAATCGACGGAAAGGAATTCTGTGATGGCAAAGCGTTATGAACTCTCGGACCAGGCTTGGGAAACCACGTACGGCACTTTTCGGCAGTGGTCATGGCCTTGCGTCGTTCGATCTTGCGCAGCACTTCCAGCACGTGCTGACGAGACACCTCAACAATCGGCAGGTCACCCAGCCAAGGCAGGATGTCCTTGGTGAAGTGCCGTTCGATCTGGGGATCGACCCCCTGAGCGACCAAATCCCGTGCTTGGTCGCGGGCTTCACGATCGTGCTTGAGGCTGACAGTTGGGTAGACGCTCATCGAAAGGCGGGCCTGCTTGCCCAACCAGTAGAAACGAGAGTGCCGCTGCTTGGCGCCCTTCGCACCGACGAACAGTGCAAGGCCAGCGGTGTCTTTGAGGGTGTGGTTCTCGCCGGTGGGCTTCGCCTGGCGAACAGCGGTGTCGGTCAATGGCACGTGTACATCTAAACCCGGTCTCGTAAGGCCGAGGAGGTGCATATCGTTGCCAGAGCCCCAGCTCTGCCAACGATCTGCTACGCCAACCACCCGGAATCGCTGTACTTAAAAATGTACTGAAATTTCTTGGCTGCTGGTGGATTTAGGCAGACGGCACTGGAACGAAAAAAGACGCCTAAGCGTCTATTTTCAAGGACTTACAGAATTCCATGGAGCTCTGCAGATCGAATTTGGAGCGGGAAACGAGACTCGAACTCGCGACCCCGACCTTGGCAAGGTCGTGCTCTACCAACTGAGCTATTCCCGCGTCGTGATGGGTGCCATTCTAGCGATTTCTAAAACAGCGTCAACCCCTTGATTCAAAAAAAGTTTATTTCTGCTCGGAGCCTTCGCGCAGGTGCGGCCAGGCGGCCAGCAGGTAGTGCACCATCGACCACAGCGTCAGCCCCGCCGCCACCAGCAACAGCCCGTAGCCCAGAATGACCCAGAACGTTACCGCTGGCGGGTTGGCCAGCAGGATCACCAGCGCCAGCATCTGCGCCGCGGTCTTCCACTTGCCAAGGTTGGACACCGCCACGTGCGCCCGCGCGCCCAACTCGGCCATCCACTCGCGCAAGGCCGACACCACGATTTCGCGGCCAATGATGACCGCCGCCGGCAGGGTCAGCCAGAAGTTGGCGTGGGTCTGCACCAGCAGCACCAAAGCCACCGCCACCATCAGCTTGTCAGCCACCGGGTCCAGAAACGCACCGAACGGCGTGCTCTGCTGCAGGCGACGCGCCAGGTAGCCGTCCAGCCAGTCGGTGGCGGCGGCAACGGCAAACACGCTGCTGGCTGCCATGTAGCTCCAGTGATAGGGCATGTAGAACAGCAGAATGAAGCACGGAATGAGCAGGACGCGTAGAACGGTGAGCAGGTTTGGAATATTCATCGGTACGACTGGCTGCAAGTTGAGCCCGGCATTCTACTCGCTATGCAGGCTGGCATAAATCGACTCGGCAAGCTTTTTACTGATGCCGGGGGCTTTGGCGATTTCATCGACACTGGCGCGGTTGAGCTCCTGGAGGCCGCCGAAATGTTTCAGCAGGTCGCGCCGGCGCTTGGGCCCTACCCCGGCTACATCCTCCAGGCTGGACACCCGGCGGGCCTTGCCGCGGCGAGCGCGGTGGCCGGTAATGGCGAAACGGTGGGCTTCGTCGCGGATCTGCTGGATCAGGTGCAGGGCCGGTGAATCACCTTTCAGCGTGAACTCGTGGTGCACGTCGTTCAGGTACAGGGTTTCAAAACCGGCCTTGCGGGTTACGCCCTTGGCTACACCCAGCAAGGTCAGGTCGGTGAAGCCCAGTTCCTGCATCACATCGCGAGCCATGTTCAGCTGCCCCTTGCCGCCGTCCACCAGCAACACGTCAGGCAGCTTGCCCTCACCGTCCTTGATGCGCCCGTAACGGCGGGTCAGGGCCTGGTGCATGGCGGCGTAGTCATCGCCGGCCGTGACGCCTTCGATGTTGAAGCGGCGATAGTCGGACTTCAGCGCGCCCTCTGGGCCGAATACCACACAGCTGGCCACGGTAGCTTCGCCACTGGAATGGCTGATGTCGTAGCACTCCAGCCGCTGCGGCACTTCGTCCAGGCCCAGCACTTCGGCCAAGGCCTCGAAGCGTGCAGCCATGTGCTGGCGGTTGGCCAGGCGAGCATTGAGCGCCTGCTCTGCATTGGTCACTGCCAGCTGCTGCCACCGCGCGCGCGTGCCGCGTACCCGGTGGCTGATGGTCAGCTCGCGGCCCCGCAGCGTGTGCAGTGCTTCGGTGATGGCGTCGAAGTCTTCGTGAACAACGTTGACGATCAGCTCGCCGGGCAGTTCGCGCTCTGCGTTGCCCAGGTAGTACTGGGAGAGGAATGCGGCCATTACCTCGGCCACATCCTCCTCGATGCCCACCTGCGGGAAGAAGTTCTTGCTGCCCAGCACCCGACCACCGCGCACGCTGATCAGGTGCACGCAGGCACCACCCGGGTTTACGAAGGCGGCGATGACATCGACGTCGCCGCTGCCGCCCTCGATGTACTGCTGGTCCTGCACGCGGCGCAACAGGGCAATCTGGTCGCGCAGCTCGGCGGCTTTTTCGAAATTGAGGGCCATGGCGGCCTTCTCCATCTCGGCATTCAGCTCGTTGCCCAATTGCTGGCTACGGCCTTCAAGGAACATCACCGAATGGCGCACGTCGTCGGCGTATTCCTCGGCGGTGACCAGATCGGTGCAGGGCCCTTTGCAGCGTTTGATCTGGTACTGCAGGCACGGCCGGGTGCGGTTGGCGTAGTAGCTGTCTTCGCACTGGCGCACCGAAAAGGCCTTTTGCAGCAGGCTGAGGCTTTCGCGGATGGCCCCGGCGCTGGGGTATGGGCCAAAGTAGCGGCCCTTGGCCTTCTTCGCCCCACGGTGAATCCCCAACCGCGGGAACTCGCCGTCGGACAGGAACACGTAGGGGTAGGATTTGTCGTCGCGCAGCAGGATGTTGTACGGCGGCCGCCATTCCTTGATCAGGTTCTGCTCCAGCAGCAACGCCTCGGTTTCGTTGGCGGTGATGGTGGTTTCAACCTGGGCGATACGGGCTACCAGCGCGGCGGTCTTGGGCGCCAGGCCGGTTTTGCGGAAATAGCTGGCCAGGCGTTTTTTGAGGTTCTTGGCCTTGCCCACGTAAAGCAGACGGGCTTCGGCGTCGAACATTCGGTAAACGCCCGGGCGACCACTGCAGGTCGCCAGGAATGCGCTGGCATCAAAAGCTTGGGACATGAGGTTTTACAGGCTTGCGTCGACCATACCGTGGCGAACGGCCAGCAAGGTCAGTTCGACGTCGCTGGTGACCGAGAGTTTTTCAAAGATCCGATAACGGTAAGTATTGACGGTCTTGGGCGAGAGGCACAACTTGTCAGAGATGATCTGCAC
>Ga0160449_1000303_pt1 | contig 34462 bp, 30 predicted proteins | sample HID1975I_E1MG_FD_108216 | JGI IMG/M metagenome (GOLD analysis project Ga0160449, IMG submission 108216) | Enriched soil microbial communities from UW Madison campus, WI, USA - HID1975I_E1 MG | ecosystem: Environmental > Terrestrial > Soil > Unclassified | place: USA: Madison, Wisconsin...
ACGCCATCCGCATCCTGCCCGGCCCGTCGCCGCTGTGGTTCGACGCCCTGGGCCGCCGCCTGCCCTTCCCCGCCTTGCCCGGCTACGACACGGTCGCCACCCTGCGCCATCTGCGCACCACGCCCGATCTGGCGCCGCACGACCACTCCTGGTTCATTGTCACCCAGAAGATGCTGGCCAAGGAATTCGCCCTGTCGGGATCTGAGCAGAACGGCGACATCACCAACCGCAAGCGCCTGTCCCTGCTGCGCTCGCGGCTCGGCAGGGGCGCCCCGCCCGAGGTCGAGGCCTTCAAGCGCAACGGCGCGGACTTCGTCGTGGCCGACGATCTGGAGACCCTGGTGGGGCTGATGAACGGCCTGACGGAGACGTCGCTGCTCGATCCCGCCCTGATCCGTCGTCAGATCGAGGATCGCGACGCCCAGATCGCCAATCCCTTCACCAAGGACGTTCAGGTCATGGGCATCCACAACAGCCGCCGCGCCCTGGGTGACCGGCTGGCGCGCACCTCGGCCCCGCACCGGGTGCTGGATCCGAAGGCTGGGCCGCTGATCGGTGTGAAGTTGCATATCCTGACGCGCAAGTCACTGGGCGGGCTTCAGACCGACCTGTCCAGCCGCGTCCTGACGCCGGACGGCGCCCCGCTGGAAGGCCTTTACGCCGCGGGCGAGGCGGCGGGCTTCGGCGGCGGTGGAATACATGGTTACAATGCGCTGGAGGGCACCTTCCTGGGCGGGTGCATCTTCTCGGGCCGGGCGGCGGGGCGCGCCCTCGCAGGCCGGGTCTGACAACAAGCATACGGGGGAAACGCCATGGATTCGTCACTGGTCATGATCGGCCTGCCGGTCGCGCTGGGCATCATCATGTTCGGCCTGGGGCTGGACCTGACGCCGTCCGATTTCGTGCGCGTGGGACGCCAGCCCAAGGCAGCGGGCGTGGCCCTGGCCTGCCAGCTGCTGCTGCTTCCCGCCGTCTGTTTCGCGCTGGTGCTGCTGTTCCGCCTGCCGCCGCTTCTGGCGGTGGGGATGATGCTGCTGGCCGCCTCGCCAGGCGGCACCACGGCCAATCTCTACAGCCATCTGTTCAGGGGCGACGTGGCCCTGAACATCAGCCTGACCGCGATCAACTCCGTCATCGCCGTCATCACCCTGCCGATCATCGTCAACCTGTCGGTCGCGTATTTCCAGCCGGGCGACATGCAGGTCGGTCTGCAGCTGACCAAGACCATCGAGGTCTTCATGATCGTGCTGGTTCCGGTCGCCTTGGGCATGCTGGTGCGCGGCTGGAAGCCCGGCTTTGCAAAGGCCATGGACAAGCCGGTGCGGATCGCCTCGATCCTGATCCTGACGCTGGTCATCCTCGGCGCCGCCGCCTCCAGTCGCGAGGTGCTCATGGCCAACCTGCAAGCCCTCGCCGGCATCACCGTGCTGTTATGCGTCCTCAGTCTCTCCCTGGGCTTCCTCGTCCCTCGCCTGCTGAAGATCGGCCGCAGACAGGCCATCGCCAGTTCCTTCGAGGTCGGGCTGCACAACGCCACCCTGGCCATCGTCATCGCCCAGTCGGTGCTGCAAAGTCCGGAGATGACCCTGCCCGGCGCCGTCTATGGGGTGCTGATGTTCCCGATCGCGGCGGCCTTCGGCTTCCTGATCACCCGCAAGGGCGGAGCCGCAGCTGAGGCCTAGCCCCGCAGTTCGCGCCTCAGGATCTTGCCCACCGGCGTCTTGGGCAGGGGTTCGTTGCGAAACTCGACCAGACGCGGCGTCTTGTAGGCGGTCAGCGACAGGCGGCAGTGGGCGATCACCATCTCGGCCGTCAGATCGGGCGAGCGCGGCACCACGATGACCTTGATCCGCTCGCCCTGGACCGGGTCGGGTACGCCGACGGCCGCCACCTCCTCGACCAGCGGATGGCTGGCGACCACATCCTCGATCTCGTTCGGATAGACGTTGAAGCCGGACACCAGGATCATGTCCTTGATCCGGTCCACCAGCCGCACCCGCCCGTCTGCCTGCATCACGCCCACGTCGCCGGTCGCCAGCCAGCCGTCGGGCGACAGGACCTGCGCCGTATCCTCGGGCCGGTTCCAGTAGCCGCGCATGACCTGCGGCCCGCGCACGCACAGCTCGCCCGGCTCATCGAGCCCGCACCACGACCCGTCGTCACGCCGCATCCGCACCTCGGTTGAGGGGACCGGCAGACCCACCGTTCCGTCGAACCCCATCGCCTCGGGCCGGTCGATATCCACCAGACCGATGCAGACCACCGGCGAACATTCCGTCAGCCCATAGCCCTCGACCACCGGCGCGCCCGTCACCGCCTGCCACTCCTCGGCGACGACGCGCTGGGTCGCCATGCCCCCGGCGATGGTGATCCGCAGGTCGGAGAAGTCGCGCCCCCGGAACGCCTCGTTCTTCAGCAGGCTGGCGAACAGGGTGTTCAGGCCCGTGAACCCCGCGAACCGCTCCTTGCGCAGGATCCATTCCACCCGCTTCGTGTCGCGCGGATTGGCGATCAGGATGTTGCGTCCCCCGACCCCCACGAACATCAGCAGGTTCGCCGTTAGCGAGAAGATATGGTAGAGCGGCAGCATGGTGACGTTGCCGGCCGCCTGATCCTCGGGGATCTGCCCCAGCACCCACGCCCGCCCCTGCAGCACGTTCGCGACAATGTTCCGGTGGGTCAGCATGGCCCCCTTGGCCACGCCCGACGTGCCCCCCGTGTATTGCAGGAAGGCCACGTCCTCTGGCTTCGTCGCCGCCGGTTTCAGCCTCAGTCGCCGCGCCCGTCGCATCAGCGTGCGCCAGCGCAACGCGCCCGCTATTCTCCACGCCGGGACCAGCTTCTGGACATGGCGCATCAGGGCGTTGATCGCCGCCCCCTTCACCGCCCCCATCATGTCGCCCATGGCCGTGACGACCACATGCCTGACCGCCGTGCCGTCCTGCGCCTGCTCCAGGGTGGCGGCGAACATCTCCATCACCACGATGGCGACCGCGCCGCTGTCCTTCAGCTGATGGTTCAGCTCTCGCGCGGTGTAGAGCGGGTTCACATTAACCACCACCGCGCCCGCGAACAGCACCCCGAACAGGGCCACCGGATACTGCAGGCAGTTCGGCATCATCAGCGCCACCCGGTCGCCCGGCTTGACCCCCACGGACTGCAGCCACGCCGCAAAGGCTTTCGCCTCCGACAGAGTCCGGCCATAGGTCAGGCCCGACCCCATGCTGACGAAGCCGGTTCGTTCTGAAAATCGGGTCGCGTCTGCCTCGAACAGTTCGGCGACCGACGACCATTTCGCCAAGTCGTCGTCGATGGTTTTCGGCACGTCCGCCCGATAGCTGGCGGTCCAGAACCGCTGGGCCCAGAGCCGCTCGGCGTCGTCGTTCAGCGCCGGGTCGGTCATTTCTCCACCACCGCGACCACGCCCTGACCGCCCGCCGCGCAGATGGAGATCAGGCCGCGTCCGCTGCCTTTCCGGTCCAGCATGGTCGCCAGATGCGCCAGGATGCGTCCGCCCGTCGCCGCGAACGGATGCCCCGCCGCCAGCGAGCCGCCATGGACGTTCAACCGCGTCCGGTCGATAGCCCCCGGCGCGCGATCCAGCCCCAGCCGCGTGCGGGCGTAGTCGTCATCCTCCCAAGCCTTCAGCGTGCACAGCACCTGAGCGGCGAAGGCCTCGTGGATCTCGTAGAAATCGAAGTCCTGAAGCCCGATCCCCAGCTTCTCCAACATGCGCGGCACGGCGTAGGCCGGCGCCATCAGCAGCCCTTCTTCGCCCGAAACGAAGTCCACCGCCGCCGCCTCGCCCGCTCTCAGCCAGGCCAGAATCGGCAGGCTCCGCGCCCGCGCCCAGTCCTCGCTGGCCAGCAGTACGGTCGAGGCGCCGTCGGTCAGGGGGGTGGAGTTGGCGGCCGTCAGGGTTCCGCCCTCACGATCGAACACCGGCATCATCGACGCCAGCCTGGCCGGATCGATGTCGGGCCGCAGATTGGTGTCGCGCGCCAGCCCCCGGAAGGGCGTGATCAGATCGTCGAACAGCCCGGCCTCGTAAGCCGCCGCCATGTTGCGATGGCTGGCGACCGCCAGAGCGTCCTGATCCTCGCGCCTGATCCCCCAGCGTTTGGCCATCCGTTCGCAGTGCTCGCCCATCGACAGGCCGGTGCGCGGTTCGGCGTTGCGTGGCGGCTCGGGCCGGAAGGGCGCGGTTAGCCCCGCCCCCGCCAGCGCCTTCAACCGCCCCGTCGTCGTCTTCTCGCGATTGGCCGCCAGCAGCGCCTTGCGGAACCGCTCGTTCAGAGCGATCGGCGCGTCCGAGGTGCTGTCGACCCCGCCGGCGATCCCCACGTCGATCTGACCCAGGGCGATCTTGTTGGCGACCAGGATCGCCGCCTCCAGCCCCGTGCCGCAGGCCTGGGACACGTCATAGGTGGGAGTGTCATGGCCCAGCGTCGTCCCCAGTACGCTCTCGCGCGTCAAGGCGATGTCGCGCGAATGCTTCAGCACCGCCCCCGCCGCCACCTCGCCCAGCCGCAACCCATGCAGATCGAACCGGTCGGTCAGCCCCTGCAACGCCGCGGTCAGCATCTCCTGATTGGAGGCGTCGGCGTATGCGGTGTTCGATCGCGCAAAGGGAATGCGATTGCCGCCGACAATGGCGACGCGGCGGGGCGCGGGCAGGGTCAGCATGACGGGGTGTCCTTTGGTGAGAGGGTCAAGCGCCCTCGCAGATGGACGCGCGCACCCTCGGCGTCGCGCACCTCGAAATCGCGCATGTCGGCCGGCGGCCCAGCGTAAAGTCCGGCCTGACCGGGCAGGAACAGCGGCGCGCGAAACGCCGTCTCGACCTCGGCGCGCTCCAACGGATGCGGCGGCGACAGGGCGGCCACGGCCCGCGCCTTGGTCCACATGCCGTGGGCTATGGCCCGACGGAACCCGAACAGTCGCGCGCCAATGGCCGAGGTGTGGATCGGATTGGCGTCGCCCGATACGCGGGCATAGCGTCGCCCCAGATCGGCGGGCGCGCTCCAGTCTTCGACCAGCCGTCCCGCCTCGGTCCCGCTCAGCACCGGCGCCGGATCGCCGCGCCCCGGTCGGCCCGGCCGTAGATAGACGCTCTCGCCGTCCCACACCGGCTGGCCGTCGCGCTCGACGACGGTTTCCAGACTGAAGGCCTGCCCCTTGTCATGCGCCAGCAACCGCCCGGCACGCACGGTCAGGGTCAGCCTGTCGTCGATGTTCAACCGCGCGCGCTGGCGGATGCGGTTGTGCACATGGACCAGCCCCAGGACCGGAAAGGGAAAGTCCGTCGCCAACATGATCCGCATCTGCAGCGGAAAGGCCAGGATATGCGGCCAGATCAGGGGCACGCCCTGCTCGGGCGCGAAGCCGCACAGGCGCGCATAGTCCGCTACCGCCCCGGCCTCCAGCCGCGCTTCGCGTCGCAGCGCGCGTGTCGGCAGCACAGGCTCCGCAGACGGCGACCGCATCAGCCCCCTCAGCGCCCCGCCGATCACGGCCGCGCTCGACAGCGGCGCGTCGATCCGCTCGATCACGCCGGTCACGTCATGCGCCCAGCAAGCTCTGGCCGCACACGCGCACCACCTGTCCGTTCACGCCGCCCGATGCGGGATGCGCCAGCCAGGCGATGGCCTCGGCCACATCGACCGGCTGGCCGCCCTGTCCCATGCTGTTCATGCGCCGGCCACCCTCGCGGATGGCGAAGGGGATGGCGGCGGTCATGCGCGTCTCGATGAAGCCGGGCGCCACCGCATTGACGGTGATCCCGTCCTTCAACCCGTCCCGCGCCAGACGCTCCACCGCCCCGATCCAGCCGGCCTTCGACAAGGCGTAGTTGGCTTGGCCCATGTTTCCCGCGATGCCGCTCAGAGAGGACACCGCCACGATCCGGCCGTTCGACCGAACCGCGCCGGCTTCCAGCAGGGCGCGGGTCAGGGCCAGCGGCGCGCTCAGGTTCACCGCCATGACGCTGTCCCACTCACCAGCCTGCATCCGGGCCAGGGTGCGGTCGCGCGTGATCCCGGCATTGTGAACCACGACGTCAAAGCCCCCGCTCTCCCGCGCCGCCGCCAACAGGGTTTGCGTCGCTTCGGGCGCCGTGATGTCGAGCATCAACGGCCGCGCTCCGATCGCATCGGCCAGGGCCGTCAGTTCGTCGCGCGCGCCGGGCGCGTCCAGCGCCGTCACCCGCGCCCCTTCGGCGGCGAACAGTCGCGCGATGGCCTCGCCGATGCCGCGCGCCGCGCCGGTCACCAGCACATGACGCCCGGCGTGGCTCGCGCCTGGCCCTGTCCCGGCGGCCGACGCCTCGACCCGGATCACCTGGCCCGAGACATAGGCCGACCGGGGCGACAGCAGGAACGCCAGCGCGCTGTCCGCCGCCGCCTCGGCGCCCGGCGCCACATACAACAGATTGGCCGCGATGCCCCGCCGCGCCTCCTTGGCCAGCGAGCGGACGAAGCCCTCCAGACCGCGCTGGATCGTCTCCCCTTCGACATCGGCCATCGTCTCCGGCGGTCGTCCGATCACCACGATCCGCCCATGCTCCGCGACCGACCGGATCGTCTGGTGAAAGAAGCGATAGAGGGCCTGCGCCGACGCCACATCCGTGCAGTCCGAGGCGTCGAAGACCAGACCGCCGTATCGCCTGTCCGGCGACCAGACGCGGTCCAGACCGACGCCCGTCGCTGCCGACAGTCGCTCCAGACCCGGCGCCATGCGCGCGGCGCCCACAGCCTCCAGCAACAGGGTGCCGACCAGACCCGCGCCCGCCTCGGCCCGGCGCCTCAGCGGCTTGGGTTGCGGCAAGCCCATCGCCCCGATCAACCAGCCGCCGACGCTGCTGCTGGCGAAATCCAGATAGCGGTCGGTCATCAGGCCGCCTTCCCGCGCTTCTGAACCGGCCGCGTCTCGCGCCGCTCCAGCCCCTCGGCCAGGCCGAAGTCCTGCGGGAAGTCGTCGACCTGGATCGCCTGGTTCGCATGGACCACGAACCGGGCGATCAGCGCCCGCTCCCGGGCGTCGATCAGCTCCTGTCGTTCGGCCTCGGCCGCCCAGTCGTCCAGCAGGGTCAGGTCCTGCGGAGCGCGCGTGATCCGGCCCTCACGCACCGCATCCTTCAGCCGGCGCTCGATCACCTCCACCTGCGGATACAGGTCGAAGGCGACCAGGGTCGTAGCGATGGGATCGACCTCGATCCGCGCCGTCCACGATCCGGCCAGCAGCCTGTCCCGCGCCGGCCCATGCCGCTGCACCAGCCCGGCGATCTCGGCCCCGCAGGCATCGTCCGGCCCGGCCGCCTTCAGGCCGAACGGCGTGCCCACCAGCCCCAGGAACAGCGCCGCCGCCCGGTTCGGGTGGTTGGCCAGCGCCTCGCGCCACGCCGTTCCCGCCCGCGCCAGCGCGTCCTGCGCGGCCCAGTGGACCAGCGGCAGATCCTCGACCGGCCGCCCCTCGTCCTCGTACCGCTTCAGCACGCTGGACAGGATGAACAGCTGGGACAGGATGTCGCCCAGACGCCCGGTCAGGGCGCCCTTGCGCTTCAGCGCCCCGCCGACCGTCGCCATCGACAGGTCCGACGCCAGCGCCAGCAGGGTCGAAAGGCGCGTCGCCGCCCGATAGTAGCGCCTCAGCTCCGGCGCCGCCCCGGACGGCGTGCCGATCAGCTTCCCGCCCGTGACGCCGAAGGCGAAGGCCCGCGCCATGTTGCGGAACAGGAAGCCGACATAGCCGAACAGCGCCCGGTCGAAGCCCTTGACCTCGCCCGCCTCGGCCGTCCGCATCAGGGTCAGCACATAGGGATGGCAGCGGATCGCCCCCTGGCCATAGATGATCAGGGTGCGCGTCATGATGTTCGCGCCCTCGACCGTGATGGCGATGGGAATCTGCTGATAGGCGCGCGCCAGGAAGTTGCCGGGCCCCATGCAGACACCCTTGCCGCCGACCACATCCATCGCCTCATTGACGATGATCCGCGCGCGCTCGGTCACATGGTATTTGGCGATGGCCGAGACGACCGAGGGCTTCTCGCCCTGGTCCAGCGCCCCCGCCGCCAGACGCCGCACGGCGTCGGTGGCGTACAGATGGCCGGTCATGCGGGCCAGCGCCTCCTGCACGCCTTCGAAGGCGCCGATGGGCTGATTGAACTGGCGGCGGATGGCGACATAGGCCCCGACCATGCCGACGGCCAGCTTGGACATGCCGACATTGGAGGACGGCAACGAGATCGCCCGCCCGGCCGCCAGACATTCCATCAGCATCCGCCAGCCGCCGCCGACCTGCTCCTGCCCACCGATCACCATGTCCATCGGCACGAAGACGTCATCGCCGGTGATCGGTCCGTTCTGGAACACGGCGTTCAGCGGCCAGTGGCGCCGCCCGATGTTCACGCCCGGATGACCGCGCGGGATCAGCACGCAGGTAATGCCCTGCTCGGCCTCGCCCCCCAGAAGGCCGTCCGGATCGACCGCCCGGAACGCCAGGCCGATCACCGTCGCGATGGGGGCCAGGGTGATGTAGCGCTTGCGCCAGGTGATACGGAAACCCAGCGTCTCGCGCCCCTTCCACATCTGCTTGCAGACCACGCCGAAGTCGGTGATCGAGGCGGCGTCCGACCCCGCATAGGGATTGGTCAGGGCGAAACAGGGGATATCCTCGCCGCGCGCCAGACGCGGCAGGTAGTGGTTCTTCTGCGCCTCGGTTCCGTAGTGCAGCAGCAGTTCGGCCGGTCCGAGAGAGTTCGGCACCATCACCGACACGGCCGCCGCCGAACAGCGCGTCGACAGCTTCTGCACCACCTGGCTATGGGCGTAGGCCGAGAAGCCCAGCCCGCCATAGGCCTTGGGAATGATCATCCCCAGGAAGCCCCGCCCCTTGGCGTAGGCCCACGCCACGGGCGACAGATCCTGCCAGACTGACGTTGTCTCCCAGTCGTTCGACAGGTCGCACAGATATTCGGTCTCGACGTCGAGGAAGCTTTGCTCCTCGACGGTCAGCGTCGGCGCAGGCGTGGCCAACAGGCGACTCCAGTCCGGTCGGCCGCCGAACAGCTCCGCATCCCACCAGACTCCACCCGCCTCGACCGCGGCCTGCTCGGTCGGGCTCATGCGCGGCATGATCTTTCGGAACGCGACCATGGCCGGGCGCGACAGGATCGCCCGCCGCAACGGCCGGATCGTGGTCAGCATCGCCAACGGCGCCGCGATCAGCGCCAGCACGAACGCCGTCTGCGCACCCAGAACGCCCAGGTCCCAACCCGCCGCGATCCCCGCCGCCGTAGCCAGCGCCCAGACCATCGCCCGCGCCTGAAAGAACGTCAGCACAAAGGCCGTCAGGGCCAACGCCCCCATCCAGATCAGCATGATCGCATTTCCCCGCCGCCCGTCGCGCCTCTCGACGCCGGCCCCTATTCTTCGTGATGATGTTCAGCGCGGCCCCCGCCCGCGCTCAGACGGTCAGCGCACCCGCGTCCAGGTCTGGGTCCGACACAGCAAGGGCGCGATACAGCCGCGCACCGACAAGGTGTCCGGTCCGGCCAGGGTCAGGGTTCCCGTTCCCGCCGTCTGTCCGCTGTTCGGATCGTACAAGGGCCCGCCCGACCAGGTGTGCGGTCCGCCGGTGAAGCCCCGCAGCACCAGCAGGCCCTTCAGTGGCCGGGTGCGCAGCGCCGCACTGCGGTTGCGCACGTCGCGCTGGTCCGGGTCGATCCTCAGCGGCGCCGCATCGACCAGCCGTCCGCACAGGGCCGCGCCGCACCGCTCGATCGACACGACTCCGTTCTCGGCCGGCGTGCGCCAGCGCCCCAGCAGGCCGTCGTCCTGCGCAGCCGCCGGCCCGGTCGCCAGCGCCAGCACGGCGCCAGCCGCCCAGATCGCCCGCCTCATCCCTTGCCCCCCTGATAGGCGTTGCAGATGGCGGGAGGGACTTGCTCGTACAGGACCGGGCTCGGAATCTTCAGCCGCCGCCGCGCCGCCTCGACCGGCTCGGCGAACAGCGCCTCATAGTCCTGCCCCGGCAACCAGGCGGCCTTGCGACCATCGCGCCATGCTTGAAAGATCGCGCGCGCGCACGGATAGCCGGTGCGGGCGCGCATGAATTGCACCGCCACGCCCGCCGCGATCAGGCCGAAACCCTTGCTGCGCGTCTGCGACAGGGAAAAGGCCACCACGCACGCCTCGCCCAGGGCGTCGGGGCGATAGCCGGTCAGCACATGCCAGATGTCGTGCACGTCCCGCAGGCGCCGGGCGTACCAGGCGCGCGGGTGCGCCGCCTCGATCTCGGTGTCCGCCACCTTGCGGCTGTCGTCGGCCAGGCCATAGGCCGAGAAATTCTGGGCGTCGATGAAGTCGCGATAGGCCGCCCCGACCGTGCCCGGCCCGAACCCGGCCAGCCAGGCGCGATCCTGAAGCCGGTCCGCCAGCTCAAGCTGACGATAGGCCTGAAGCCCGCCCTCGGGCGTCTCCAGCATCCGGTTGTAACCCCAGTCCGCAGACCGGCCGGCCAGGGCGTTCATGATCTCGAACACCTGATAGGTGTCGTCCTTGTCGGCGACCAGTCGTCTCAGGGCGCGCATCGCACGCATGGGCTGGACCTTGCGCGAGCTCATGCCGGAGGGCGCCCGCGACGCACGCTCCGAATCCGGACGAAACAGATCGATGGCTGAAGCCGCTTGCACTTGCGGTTCCTCCTGTCACAGCTTAGTAAACGACCTTATCTACATGAATGTCATTTACATCGATGTCAATTGATAAAATAGCCGCGCCGCGCCGTCGCCGCCGCTCGCCCGAAGAAGCGCGGCGCGAGGCCATCGTCGCTGCGCGCGCGCGGCTGATCTCCGGCGGCCCGGACGCGGTGACCCTGTCCGCCGTGGCGGGCGACATCGGTGTGACCCACGCCAATCTGATCCACCATTTCGGCTCGGCCGCAGGCCTGCAGTCGGCGCTGATGGGCTCGATGGTGGCGGACCTGAAAGGCGCGCTGGATGACGCCATCGCCCGCCTGCGCACTGATCAGGGCGCGCCGCTGGAACTGGTGAACGCCGTGTTCGACGCCTTCGCCCAGGGCGGCGCCGGGCGGCTGGCCGCCTGGATATCCCTATCCGGCGACCTGTCGCATCTGGAGCCCGTGCGCGCCGCGGTCCAGGATCTGGTCCAGGCGATCTGCGACAAGATGGGCGACGACGGACAGTCGCGCGAACGCATCGGCTCGGCCGTGCTGTTCATCGCCCTCAGCGCGTTCGGCGAGGCGCTGATCGGGCCGCCGCTGCGGGACATGCTGGACCAACCCGACGACGCGGGGCGCAAGGTCGTGGCCAGCCTGCTGCCGCGGTTCCTGATCACGCCCACGTCTTAGACAGAGCTCACCGCCCAAGGCACCCACAGCACCACCTCGAGGGCTTCTGCCGCGACTTTCACTCAGGCCGGGCGTATCGCCCCAGGGTCAGTTGCGTCAGGGCCGCCGCGCACAGAAGGCCGGCGACGACCAGGAAGACCGCGTCGCCCGCCCACCGTTCGCCCAGCGTCAGGACCAGCGGACCGATCGCCGCGCCGCCCAGATAGGCGGCGACCATGACGCCCAGCAGCGTGGACAGGATCGAGGAGGGGAAATAGCGACTGCTCAGATAGGCGATGACATCGCTTTCCATGCCGGTCGCAAGGCCCAGGCCCACGCCCGCGGCAGCCGCCACCAGACCCCACTCCCCCGCTTGCAGCAGCAGCGCCAGGCCGATCGCCGCCGCCGTGGCGGCCACGACCGTGACCCAGGGGGCGAAGATCTTGTCCATCAGCCAGCCGCCGGCCAGCCGCCCGATGATCGAGGACAGGCCCAGGCAGGCCTGAATCTTGACGGCGACATCCACATCGGCCCCGCGCCCTTCCAGGATGGCGGGCAGCATCGGGGTCACGCCGCTGATGCCCAGCCCCAGCAGGAAGAAGCTGATCAGCATTTTCCAGAACCGCTTCTGGCCCATGGCCTGGCGGATCAGCCCTCGGTCACTCGCCGTGCGGACCGTCGCCGGCTGGGCCTGTTCGCGCACCGTGAACCAGATGACGGGCGCGCCGACCAGAGCCAGCAGCCCGGCGACGCCCAAATAGCCCGCCTGCCATCCGCCAAGGGCGATCAGCATCTGGACATAGGAAGGCAACAAGGCCGTCCCCAGACCGACGCCGCACAGGGCGACGCCCAGGGCCAGACCACGCCTGCGATCGAACCATGACGTCACGGCCCGGGCATAGCTGAGCGGCGATGCGCCGACGGCGGCGAGGGCCAGCAGCACATAGGCCGCGTGAAACCCCGCCAAGCTGGAGGCGAAGGCGGGGATGGCCAGAAACACCAGCGCCATCGCCACCATCGATCCCGCGGCCGCCCTGCGCGCGCCCAGACGGTCGATGACCCGTCCGGCGAAGGGCAGCAGGACCAGCAGGGTCAGCATGTACAGACTGACGGCGGATGCGAACTGATCCCGCGCCCAGCCCCGTTCGGCGGCCAGCGGAGCGATCAGATAGCCGAAGCTGTAGGGTACCAGAACCGTCGCGCCCAGCGCCGCCCCCAGGAAGGAGCCGCCCACTACGGTCCAGCCGCGCCGTCCGCCGTCAATCATTGGCATGCTCGTCTAGTAGCGGAAGCGAAGGGTGACCCCCGCGTTGCGCGGTTCCGGCGCAAAGGCAAGGGTCTGGAACACGCCCTGCCCCGCCGGCGGCAGCGCCGCCGAGCGGCGGTTGCGCTGCTGGATCGACATGCCGGGGGTCTCGTCATCCAGCAGGTTCCGGGCCCAGAACTCGATGGCCCAGCGCGGATTCTCGAAGCCGAAGGCGACATTGACCTTGGTCTGCGCGCCCACCCAGAACAGGTTGGTGGTGGTGCCATACTGACGCGAACGATGGTTCAGGTCGCCGCGCACGAACCAGTCCCAGTCATTGATCAGCGACGCCTGATACTGGGCGCTGGCCGTGATCATGTGCTTCGACACATATTGCAGCGTCTTGCCGTCCAGCACGGGATCCAGCCCGAACGAGGCCTGCAGCGAGGGGTAGTAGTAATCGTCGAACGTCGCATCAGTATAGGTATAGCCGGCCGTCAGGTTCAGCCCCTGGGTCGGTCGCGCCAGCACCTCCAGCTCAAAGCCCTGCGACGTGGTCTGACCGGCGTTGGCGTTCAGCGTGGCGCCCAGCGAGCCCAGCGCGCGGACGATCTGGTCCTCCCACTGGATCTGGAACAGGGCCGCGTTCACGTACAGCCGGCGATCCATCAGCGAGGTTTTGAGCCCCAGCTCGTAGTTCCAGCTGGTTTCGGCGTCGTAGTAGCGCTCGGCCGCCGTGACGTTGGCCAGGGCGTTGAAGCCGCCGGTCTTCACGCCGCGCGCCACCGAGCCATAGAAGCGCGCGTTTTCCGTCACCTCCCACGACAGGGCCAGGCTGGGCGTGAAATGCTCTTCCGTCAGCGACAGCGCCGGATTGGGGGTCAGAACGACGTTGGTGTAGGGATTGCTCTGGAACGGATCCAGGTTCTTTTCCTCGCGGAAGAAGCGACCCGCCACATCCACCGACCAGGCCGGGGCGAAGCGCCAGGTGACGCTGCCGAACACGGCCATGACTTCCGATGTCTCGGTATTGCGCAACAGCGTCGATCGCAGCGAGGCGGGCAAGGCCGCTTCCAGCGCCGACGACGTCACCAGATCCAGATCGACAGACGCCTGTTCTTGATCGGAATAGTAGAGGCCCAGCAGGGCGTCGATGTTCACACCCGCATAGTCCAGGCGGAACTCCTGAGAGAAGACGCTCAGGTCCGTGTCCTGGGTCTGAAAGCCCAGGCTGGCCGGACCATAGTCGTTGTCCGTGCGCTGCTGGCTTTCCAACTGGCTGTAGGCGGTGATCGACGACGCCTGCAGCGTCGGCGAGATGTCCCAGCGCCCGGTCAGCGACACCAGGCTGCTTTCGCGATCAAAGCCGCCGGGCGTCACCGCAAAGCCCTTGGTCTGGGTCGGGACTTCGCCCAGCAGGATCTGCGAGCGGCCGGCGAACAGCACTGGGTTGTCGTTCAGGCTGAAATAGCCGGGGTTGTCGCCGGTCGATGTGTCCTCCCACGACGCCCGCAGGTCGAACGACACCGTATTCGACGCCTGCCACAGCAGGGCGCCGGACAGGGTCGCCGCGCTGCGATCGTCCAGGTCCTCGCCCGTCAGATCATTGGTGTAGAAGCCGCCGCGTTCGGCATAGGACACCCCCAGCCGACCGAACAGACGGTCACGCACCAGCGGGCCGGACGCAACGGCCGAACCTTCCAGCCGGTCATACTGTCCTACCGTGGTCGAGGCGCGGAAGGACGGGTCGTTGGACGGCGCGCGGGTGATCACATTGATCGCGCCGCCAAAGGCGTTGCGGCCATACAGGGCGACCTGCGGCCCCTTGATGACCTCGATCCGTTCGACGTCCGACAGCTGGCGGTCCATGCCGGACCGCGAGCCCTGATAGACGCCGTCGATGAAGAAGCCGACGTTCGACTCACCCACATTGGTCGACAGGCCGCGAATGACCGGCAGGGCGAAATTGCTGCCCAGGGACACGAAGGTCAGGCCCGGCGTCAGCCGCGCCACGTCCTCGATATTGCGCACGCCGCCGCGCTCGATCGTCTCGCTGGACAGGGCGGTGACGCTGGCGGGGATTTCCTGGAGCGTTTCCTCGCGACGGCGGGCCGTTACCAGCACGTCGCCCAGGGCGGCTGCCTGCTCCCCGTCCTGCGGCGCGGACTGCGCAAGCGCGGCGCCGGGCAACAGCGGCGTGGCGACCATGGCGGTCGTGAGCATGAGGCGGGCAAGGCTCCGCCGCGCATGATTGGCATTCGACGTCATCGACAGATCTCCCCTGGCGTCTTCCGCTGCTGCGGCGCGCCTTGATCGTCACAATCAGAATATTTGACGATCCTGTCAATCCGATATCGACATGAGAAAGTTTCTCATCTTATCCGGGATTCGATTGACAACCCCGACCCTGAAACGCGACTAGGACGCTGCCGGCGCGGAATGCGTCGCAGAGAGCAGGACAGTCATGGCCAAGGCGCCGACCGGTCGCAAGACGCGGACCAATACCCGGCCGACTGACGTTCTGCGTCGCGACATCCTGGACGCCGCCCTGACGATTTTCGCGCGTGACGGTTACGACGGCGCCTCGCTGATGGATATCGCCGTGATGGCGGATACCCGCCACCCGCTGCTGCTCTATCATTTCGGCAGCAAGGAAGCCCTGTGGCGTCAGGTGATGGCCCACATCTTCGACGAGTTGAAGGCGCACTATTCTGCGGTCGTCGACCTGTCCCGCGACCTGAGCGGCCTGGACAGCCTGAAGATGTTCATCCGCGCCTTCGTGCAGTTCTCGGCCCGTCACCCCGAACGCGTCACCATCGTGCTGGGCGAAATGCGCGCGGACAGCGAACGGCTGGAATGGCTGACCGCCGAATACATGCGCACCCTTCACGACCAGCTGAACGCCCTGTTCGACAGGGTCGAGGCTGAGGGGCGGCTGAAACCCATTCCGCGGCCGAACCTGTCCCACATCCTGATCGGCTCGGTCTCGACCCTGTTCATGGCCGAACCCCTGGTGCGTCAGATCTATGGGGTCGAGACGCGCACGCCCGAAAGCGTGTCAGCCCATGCGGACTGGATCATCGAAATGCTGACCAGCGGCCTGATCACGCGGGAGCCAGCCACCGCCTGACCTCTTTCGCGGTCGGCCCGCCCCACAGGGCCGCCTGCAGTCCAACCTCCAGCTGCCGCGCCTGGCCCTGATCAGCGGCCCGCCACGCCACATGGCCATCCGGCCGCACCAGCACGGCGCCGTTGGGGCCGACGCCATACAAGGCCGCGAAGTCCCGACCTTCAGGGTTCGGACGCGCCCGGTCGCCGACGACTTCCAGACGCAGCGGCGCGCCCTCGGCCCGGGCCACGCGATCCGTCTCAGCCCGCCATACGCCCTGCGGATCCGAGGCGGCCAGCAACACAAAGCCGGTTTCCGCCAGGTCGATCAGCGACACCTTCTCGGCGTCGTCCAGCCACAGGTGCGGCGCGCGGGCGCCCGGCTGGCCGGACGGCGCATAGGTTCCGACCTCCCAGTCCGCCTCGCGCGATTGCCCCGCCTCGAAGGCGATGGCGCCGTCGGTATAGCGATAGCCCAGCGCCAGGCCGGGGTGGACATAGTGGTCGCGGCGGAACATGGCGGCCCGCCCCGTTTCGTCCTTGTCGACCAGCGTCTTCAGGTTCCGCACCGCCTCGGCCGCGTTGTAGAGGGCGATGGGACGGCGTTCGCGATCATAGGTGTCCAGCAGGCTTTCGTCGGCCCAGCCCGCCAGCACGCCGGCCAGTTTCCAGCACAGATTATGCGCGTCCTGCAGGCCGGTATTCATGTTGAATCCGCCGTTCGGCGGCATCAGGTGCGCCGCATCGCCGACAAAGAAGGTCGAACCGGATCGATAGGACTCGGCCACGGCCACGGTCGCGCGCCAGGCGCGCACGTCGATGATCTCGAACTGATGGTCGGGCACGCCCACGGCGGCGCGCAGTTCGGCGATCCAGTCGATCTGGTCCAGCGGCTTCTCGTCCATCACCTTGGGCCGGCCCAGCAGGGCGGCGCGCCCATGGGCGTCGACCGGCGCGATGACGGCGGTTCCTACGGTGTCGGGGTTGCACAGGGCGAAAAAGGCGGCAGGTGAATCGACGATCTTCGTCAGGTCCGAGCGGAACAGCACGCTGATCGCCTCCAGCGTCCGGTCAGCCCCGGTGACGCCGACGCCGGCGCGGCGGCGCAGCGCGCTTCCCGCGCCATCGGCCGCGATCAGGTAACGAGCCCGGAACACCTCGATCGCCTCGCCGTCGATCCGGGTCGCACGAACCTCGACGCCGTCCGGCCCATCGGCGATCACCTCCGCTTCCCAACCAAACCGGACGTCGGCCGCGTCATAGCCGGCCGCAGCCTCGCGCAGGATCGGCTCCAGCACGTCCTGCGACACCAGCATCCCGGCCACGGCGCAGGGGCTGAGCGACAGGCTGACCGGATCCTTCATCGAGGCGGCGGGCTCGAACACCTGATCCCACGGCGACACCAGATCCTTGCCGAAGAAGAATTTGGGCTCGATCCCCACGCCGACATCCAGCACCGCCTGCTCCAGGCCCCACAGCCGCATCAGCTCGGTCGATCGCGGGTTCAGCAGGCGGGATTTCGGGTGCGGACTGACCGTCGTCGTGCGCTCGATCACCGCATGGCGGACGCCAAGGCGGCTCAGCTGAATCGAGGCGCTCAGCCCCACGGGGCCGCCGCCGACGACGATCACATCTACTTCAATCATGGGCCGGAACACTCGTTTGACAGAACAGTCAAAGATTTATACGTACAAGCACGTTCAATGCAACGACGCCCGGTCGGAAGCTTCAAAAAAATGCACCGGGTCATGGGGAGATCGACAGATGTCAAACACCACGCCGTCCGCTCGCGAAGCCGCTGATCTGGCCGGTCAACAGCTGGCCGCCATGCCTGACTCGCCGGTGCCGCCGGCCATCTTCGTGAATGTCGCCGACATTCCCTGGTCGTCGTTTCCGGGACACGAACACTGCGCGCAGTTCAAACTGCTGCGGATCGATCCGGCGACGCTGGGGCACACCATGCTGTTCCGCTACCGCACCGGCGTCGGCGCCCATCGCCATCTGGGCGAGGTCGAGATCCTGAACCTCAGCCCGACCGGCCACTGGTCCTATGTCGGCGAGGGCACGTCGGGCCCGGGTGACTATACCTATGAATACGCCGGCTCGACCCACGTCGCGATCACCGAGAACGACGAATGGGGCGAGGCCCTGATCATCTCGCGCGGGCCGCTGCAGATGATCAACGAGGACGGCGCCCCCGGCTTCGTGGTCGACGCCTTCGCCTACTACCACGCCGCCGCGGCCAATAATGCGGTCGGTCACCTGCCCTACCCGTTCACCCGATAAGCCATGTCGAGCGGCATCGACGAGGCCTTCGCCTCGGACGCGCTGACGGAGTCCGTGCGCAGGCTGTGTGCGGACTTCCCGGCCGAATACTGGCGCACGGCCGATGAGCAGCACCGTTTCCCGGTGGAGTTCCGACAGGCCGTGGCCGACGCGGGTTATCTCGGCGTCGCCATGCCTGAAGCCTATGGCGGATCGGGCCTGGGCATCCGCGAGGCGGCTCTGATCCTGAAGGCCATCGCCGGCTCGGGCGCCGGGGCGTCGGGCACGTCCGCCGTTCACATGAACATCTTCGGCCTGCACCCCGTGGTGGCGGCCGGAACCGAGGATCAGAAGGCGCGCTTCCTGCCGCCGATCATCTCGGGCGAGCATCACGCCTGTTTCGCCGTCACCGAGCCCAACTCGGGCCTGGACACGGGCAAGCTGGAGACCGTCGCCCGGCGCGACGGCGACCGCTATCTGATCACCGGCCGCAAGATCTGGATCTCCACCGCGCAGATCGCCAGCCACATGCTGATCGTCGCGCGCACCGGCGGTGAAGGCCTGAAGGGGCTCAGCCTGTTCTATGCGCCGCTGGATCGCTCCAGGGTCGAGATCCGCGAGATCGACAAGATGGGCCGCGCCGCCGTCGACTCGAACATGCTGTTCATCGAGAACCTGGAAGTCCCCGTCGAAAACCGCATCGGCGCGGAAGGCGACGGGTTCAGGATCCTGCTGCACGGCCTGAATCCCGAGCGCATCCTGGTCGCCGCCGGGTGCATCGGTCTGGGTCTGGCCGCGCTGGAAAAGGCCACGCTCTATGCCCGCGAGCGCGAGGTGTTCGGACGCCCGATCGGGGCCAACCAGGGTGTCGCCCACCCCCTGGCCGAGGCCTGGACGAAGCTGGAGGCTGCAGACGCCCTGATGATGCGGGCCGCCGCGCTGTATGATTCCGGCCAGCCCTGCGGGCCCCAGGCGAACGCCGCCAAATACATGGCCGCCGAGGCCAGCTTCGCCGCGTGCGAGGCCGCCGTCCTGACATTGGGCGGCATGGGTTACGCCAGGGAGTACGACGTCGAGCGTCTGTTCCGCGAATCCATGATCGGTCGCATCGCCCCGGTATCGCGCCAGATGATCCTGAACTTCATTGCGGAGAAGGTGCTTGACCTCCCCCGATCCTATTGAGCCCAGGATGGGCGAAGGCCCGCTGGCCGGTGTCCGCATCCTGGACCTGACGTCGGTCTTCATGGGGCCGCTGGCCACCGTGTGCATGGCCGACCTCGGCGCCGAGGTCATCAAGATCGAAAGCCCGGACGGCGACATGATCCGACCCGTTGGGCCGGGCGGCGAGGATGGGCTGGGCGCCATCTTCCAGCATCTGAACCGCAACAAGCGTTCTGTCGTGCTGGACCTGAAATCCGAAGCCGGCCTGTCAGCCTTGCTGGAGCTGGCGCAGCATGCCGACGTGCTGGTCTACAATATCCGCCCGGCCGCCATGACCCGGTTGGGGTTGGGCTGGGATCGTCTGCATGCGCTCAATCCGCGCCTGATCTTCGCGGGCGTTTTCGGTTACAGCCAGCGCGGCGTCTATGCGGCCGAGCCCGCGTTTGACGACCTGATCCAGGCCGCATCCGGCTTCGCCCACGCCGTCGGCGTCGCCACAGGCGGGCCACCCGCCTATGCCCCGGTCACCGTCGCCGACCGGGCGGTGGGCTACTATGCCTTCGGGGCCATTTCGGCGGCCCTGTTTGCGCGCTCGCGGACAGGCAAGGGTCAGCGGGTCGACATCCCGATGTTCGAGACCATGACCAGCTTCGTCATGGGCGATCATCTGTACGGCCACACCTTCCAGCCGCCACAGGGCGACTATGGCTATCCGCGTCTGACCGCCCGGACGCGCCGGCCCTATCGCACGCTGGACGGCCATGTCTGCTGCACCGTCTATACGGACGCCCAGTGGCGCGCCTTCCTGGACCTGGCCGGCCGCCCCGAGCTGTTCGACACCGATCCCCGCTTCAAGGACCTGGGTACGCGGACCCGCCACATCGAGGCGCTGTACGGGCTGGTCGAGGAGATCCTGATGACCCGCACGACCGGTGACTGGCGCGCCGCCCTGCGCCCCCACGGGGTGCCGATCTTCCCGGTCCACGATTTCGACAGCCTGCTGGAAGACCCGCACCTGACCAGCATCAGCTTCTTCCAGGCGACGACCGACGCCACCGGGCGCGACATCCGCATGATGGCCTGCCCGTCGGAATGGAGCGACGGTCTTCCGGGCATTCATTCACCCGCCCCGCGCAAGGGCCAGGACACCGACAGCGTCCTGGCCTCCATCAAGGCGCCGTCATGACCCAGGCGAGCAGCGTCGTCCGGCGGCGCGACGGCACGGTGCTGACCCTGACGATCAACCGGCCGGACAAGGCGAACGCCCTGGACGCCCCAACCGTGGACGCCCTGTTTCACGCCTTCGCTGATCCCGGCGACGCCCGCGTCGTGGTGCTGACGGGCGCCGGCGAGCGCGCCTTCTGCTCAGGCGCCGACCTGTCCGGCTCGCTGCCGGAAAAGACAGCGGCGGGGTTCACCCGGTTGCTCGCCGCCATGGATGAGTGTCCCGTCCCGATCATCGCCCGGGTCAACGGCGGGGCGGCGGGTGGGGGTGTCGGCCTGTTGTGCGCCGCCGACATCGCCATTGCGTCGGACAATGCCTCGGTCGTAACGCCCGAGGGACGGGTGGGCCTGTTTCCCTTCATGATCCTGCCCTATCTCCTGCGCGTGGCGTCGACCCGTCGCGTGGCCGAGATGGCCTATACGGGACGCAGGCTATCGGCGGCCCAGGCGCTGGACGCCGGTTTTTTCACCACGGTCACGTCGGCGGCCGATCTCGACACTCAGGTGACTCAAGCCGCTGAGGCGATAGCCGCCATGGGCCCCCAGGCCCTGCGCCTGGGCCGCCCGGCCTTCCTGCGCCGCATCTCCGCTGATGGCGGCCCTGACGAGCGCATGGCGACGGCTTTTCGCGACCTGGCCTCGGGCCCCGAGGCGCTGGAGGGACTGGCCGCCCGCCGCGAACGGCGCCCCCCTGCATGGACGATCACATGAGCACCGAAATCCGCATCGCCGGCGCCTCCGGCTTCTGGGGCGACACCGACGCGGCGACCGAGCAGCTGCTGGCCTGCCCCCAGCTGGACTACATCGTCTATGACTACCTGTCCGAGATCACGCTGGCCTTGCTGGCGCGGGCGCGGGCCAGGAACGCCGATCTGGGCTACGTTCCCGATTTCCAGCGCGCGATCACGCCCCATCTGGCGACGATCAAGGCCAAGGGCGTCCGACTGTTGGCCAACGCGGGCGGGCTGAACCCCGTGGCCTGCGCCCAGGCGCTGGAAGCCGCCGCCGAACAGGCCGGCGTCGCGCTTCGCATCGCCGCGGTCACCGGCGACGATGTGATGGATCGACTTCCCCCCGATGCTCGCGACATGTTCAGCGGCGAGTTGCTGCCGCAGGCCCTGCTCAGCGCCAACGCCTATCTGGGCGCGGCCGGGATCGTCGCGGCTCTGGCCGACGGGGCAGACATCGTGGTCACGGGCCGATGCGCCGATTCCACCCTGACCTTGGCGCCGCTGATCCACCGGTTCGGGTGGAGATACGACGACTGGGATCGGTTGGCCCAGGGCTCGCTGGCGGGCCATCTGATCGAATGCGGATCGCAGGGCGCGGGCGGCCTGTTCACCGATTGGCGCCAGGTCGCCGATGGCTGGGCCGACATGGGCTTTCCCATCGCCATATACCGCGACGACGGCGCCTTCGAGATCATCAAGCCCGAGGGGACCGGCGGCCTGATCTCGCCTTTGTCGCTGGCCGAGCAGATGGTCTACGAGATCGGCGATCCGGCGGACTATCGCCTGCCCGATGTCATCTGCGATTTCCGCGATGTCCGGTTCGAAACGACGGGTGACCATCGTGTGCGGGTCACCGGCGCGCGAGGGCGACCGGCGCCCGCTGATTACAAGGTCAGTGCGACATGGCAGGCCGGATGGCGGCTGACGGCCAATCTCATGATCGGCGGCCGCGACGCGGCGGCCAAGGCGCGCCGCGTCGGTCAGGCCATTCTGGAGCGCGTGGCGCGCCTGGGCGCGCGGCAGGGCCTGGTGCCCTTCTCCCGCACCGATGTCGAGGCGCTGGGCTCGGAAGCCAGTTACGGTCCGCACGCCAGGGCTGCCGACACCCGCGAAGTCATCCTGAAGGTGGCGGCGGCAGCCGACGACCCGGCCATTCTGAACCTGCTGTCGCGTGAGATCTTTCCGACCGCGACCGCCATGTGCCCCGGCATCACCGGCGTCGCCGGCGGCCGCCCATCGCCTTCACCACTGATCCGGGGAGGCGCTGTTCTGATACAGCGGTCAGCCGTGACCGCCGTCGTCACCATCGAAGGACGGTCCCGCCGGATCGCAGCGACTGTTGTCGCGGCAGAAGACGCTGACGTTCCGGCGCCCGACCTCAACCACCCCGAGCCGACCGAGGCCCCCTCGCCCGGTGGAACGCTCATCGACCACGCGGTGGCCCGTAGCGGCGACAAGGGCGACATCATCAACATCGGCGTGGTGGCCAGAACGCCCAAGGCCTTCGCCATGCTGGAACAGCACCTGACCGCGAACCGCGTGGCCGACTACCTGGCGCACCTAGGCGCCAGCCGCGTCGAGCGTTTCACCCTGCCCGGCAGCCACGCCCTGAACTTCCTGCTGCACGGCGCCCTGAACGGCGGCGGAATGGCCAACCTGCGCTTCGACGCCCAAGGCAAGGCCGTCGCCCAGATGCTGCTGGACATGCCGGTTTGATCGCGGCGGTGCGCGTCTTGAACACGCTTGCCCCAGTTGGGCAATGCGGCCCTCACCTCACCGCTAGCCTGGCCTGTGCGTGCGCCGGGCAACCCGCATTGCCCCCAACCGTTGCTCCTCCACCAACAGATGGAGTGAATCATGAACCGCTATAAAATCGCCATGTCCGCTGCGGCGGGAGCCCTGCTTCTGACCGCTTGTAACCAGCAGGAAGCCGGCCAGACCGTCGACAGGGCGCAGGACGCCGTCTCCGCCCCGGTGGGCCAGACGTCCGCCGCCACAATGGGCGCCAACATGGTCAGCGCCTATGTGCCGAACGCCGCCATGGGCGACATGTACGAGATCCAGGCCGCCGACATCGCCCTTGAGCGGTCCAAGAACGCCGAGGTCCGCGAACTGGCCCGCATGATCAAGGCCGACCACACGGCCGCCAGCACGGCCTTCAAGGCGGCGGCGCCGCAGGCCGCGCCGGATGTCCAGCTTCCGACCGAACTGGATCAACGCCGCAAGGGCCTGATCGACAATCTGCGCTCGGCCGCCGAGGCCGATTTCGACAAAGCCTATATCGATCAGCAGGTCGCCGCCCATCAGGAGGCGATCACCCTGCATCGCGGCTTCTCGGATAATACGGACGCGCCGGCCCTGGCGCAGCATGCCCGCACCGTTCTGCCGAAGATCGAGGCGCATCTGGAGAAGGCGCAGGCGCTTCAGACCTCGCTGACGCGATAGATCGTGGCCCCCAGGCTGAAAGTGTTCCAGTGGTCCGACGGCTTCCACGCCTTCACGGTGGCGGCGAGTTCAAGACCAAAGGCGCTGGCGGCCTGGGGCGTTTCGCAGGACCTGTTCGCCACGGGCCTGGCGACAGAGATCGAGGACGGCCCGGACTTCAAGGCTGCGCTGGAAAGCCCGCAGACGGTCATCACGCGCGGCCTGTCGGTCGATGTCGGAAAAGCCAGAACCAGCTCGGCGCCTCGCCCCAGCGACCAGGCCAGAAAGGCGCTGAAGGCGGCGCAGGCCGAGTTGGACCGATGGCAGGCCGAGGCGGACCTGGAACAGACCGAAGTCGAGGCTCGCATCGCGGCGTTGAAGGCGGAACAGAAGGCCATGAGCGACCGGCACGACGCCGGACGAGACCGACTGAAGGCGCGGATCGCCACGCTTCGCCTGAAGGCCGGAGCCAAGAACGCCTGAGCAAGGAACTCCCGGCGACGCCCGCCGCTTGTTGAAAGGGCAGCCCAAAGGAGACAGCCATGCGTTTTTTCGATGTGACAGTGGGACGAGACGGTGACGAGCGAACGGTTCGCGTGCCCTCCCCCACCTCGGTGCAGGCCGGCGACGCGGCCGTGGCCCTGATGAAACCCGGCGAGGCCATTGTGTCGATCAATGAGGCCGTGGACGACGGCCTTCACCACGCCGACGGGGCGCCCCCCAGGACTCAGGCCGAGGAACTGGCGCCCGTCACCCCCGGCTCGGCCAGCGTCGATCGCTGATCCCGCACAGCAAAGGAAGCGACATGACCGAACCCAAACAGACCGAAGGCCGCACGCGCAATGGCGTGATCCCAGGCGGTCGTCCCGACGCCTCCACCTCGGACGAGGCCATCAAACGCACCGGCCGCCGCGAGCGAACCAGCGCCGGCCCTGACGGCCCTTCGGCAAAGGAGATCGGCGACACGTTCAAATCGTAGCTTGAACTGCGGGGTCAGGCGATCACGGCCAACAGAACAGCGACCCAGTGGACGGCCGCCGCCGCCACGACATGTCCGTGCCAGATGGCGCGCCGGAAACGCAGCGCCTTGCGCGAATAGAAGCCGACGCCCACCGAATAGAGCAGCCCCCCGACCGCCAGCAGAATGAGCGGCGCGAGCCCCAGGCTTTCGGTCAAGGGCTGGACCGCGATCACCATCAGCCAGCCCAGCGCCAGATAGACCGCGATCCAGAAGCCGCGCCCCAACCCGGGCAGAAGCAGTTTCGCCATGGCGCCGAACAGCGCGGTCGCCCACACCGCCCCCGTCATCCCCCAGGCCCAGGCGCCGGTCAGATGCTGGGTGGTGAAGGGCGTATAGGAGCCGGCGATCATGATGAAGATGCCAGCGTGGTCGAACCGCCGCAGCAGGGGCTGAAACCGGGCGGGCGCGAAATTATAGGCCGTGGACAGCGCCAGCATGGTCAGCAGCCCCCCGGCGTAGATGCCCGCCGCAGCCAGCCTTCCGATATGGCCAAAGCCGATGGCCAGGCCCAGCAGCATTCCTCCCCCGACAAGGGCGAGCGCCAACCCGACCAGGTGGACGACAAGATCGGCCAGTCGCGCCCTGGCGTCGTCGTAGTGTTTCAGAGGCGGCTCAAGGTCGGTCAAGCGACGGGTCCGGTGTGATTTGCCCATCGGCTACACCGACCGAAGCAGTCCGCCAAGCGTTTGGAGGGGCGACTGCTCCGGCCTCCCCAGCACGGGATGTTCAGGGCGGCCCTTCAAGGACAGCGGCCTCGTCCGTCACGCAGCCGAACGCCGCCAGCCGGTAGTCCGCGACGCAAACCCCCCGCGGCTTTTGGCTGCGGGGGGTTTTGGTGATCTTGGGTGCGGGAGTTCGCACTGGCCACCGCAGTATGTTGGGGACGGTGGATGTTGCGGCATGGCGATTCGCCGCTTAACCCAGCCTAGGCACCCTCGTCCGGCATGACGCCAGCGGAGTCCTATCCAGCCTCCGACCCACTACTGGGTCCGATAAACTCTTTCCACTTTACATACCTTATTATCAAACTCGACAGTTGGAGATCCGCCCGTATAGCCCTCCATGGGCTGGTAATACCCAATGATCTTGCCATCGACCCTGACAACAATAATTTGAGTGTTACCAATATAATCCGGGAACGACTTAGCGATAATTGACTTTGTCTTATCTGTATAATTGCAATCTTGAGCACTATTATCACATGAGGAAATGCAAATTGCCGCCATCATCATTGATACAATTCTACCTAGGACAAGCAAATTGCACCCCCTCTCTTGATATAGCTGCAATATAGACGTTCTTCCGAGATGCACTTCGGATATCCTCATATGAAAGCAAAGGATCGTAAAGTGGTCGATCCTGGGGATGTGTATGGAAAAAACTATCGCAGAGAAATGCCCTGGGAACGACGCGTCAGGCATATACGCCTGATCGGAAATTCCTCGGTAAAGCGGGGAAGTTATAACCGAACCGTTCGATCGGACATACACGTAGAAACTTACCTCAATCCTCATTCTAATTGAAGAATCTGAAGCATTTGACTGACCCCATGCCTCCTCTACTTTTTCCGCTACAACAGGGTTACTTAAAATGTTACTTAAAGATCCACACTGGGCATTTGCAGGGCTGGGGATCACGTTGTTCCCATGCAATCCATGCCGCCGCCTTGTAGCAGTCACGATAACATCATCGACATAACTTAGAGGTTCTTCACGGTACCAACCATTGACAAATGCAAACCAATACGGGTCCTGCCGGGGATACGTGTTTACAACGTCGCCTGGATTTGTAGCTTGCCGCATCCCCGTCGGATCAGTCCGATTGACTGGATCGTTCCCCACGTACGCATACAGGTTGACCTGATCCTGATATCCGATGGGATCGGTCTGCAGGAACCGGCCCAGCGTGGGGGAGTAGATGCGGGCCTTGTAATGGTACATGCCCAGTTCGGGCAGCCAGGCCTGGCCGGTGTACTGGAAGCGGCCGGTGTTGGCCGCGCCGGGGATGCCGTACTCGTCGTAGGTGTTGATGGCGGTCACTGCGCCCGCAGCGTCGGCGCGGGCCACGATCGAGCCCTGGTGGTCGGTGTAGAGGTATTGCGGCGCGGCGGTCGTGGCCCCCTCGTACCAGACCAGCGGGGTGTCGGCTCCATCGGCGTGGACGTAGCGGCGAAGCATGACGTTCGAGGCGTTATACTCGGCTGTCAGCCTGTCGCCGTCATAGAGGTAGGTGGTGGCCGGGTGGTTGTTGCCTGAACTGCGGAACAGCCGGCCGAGAGGATCGTAGGTCAGGCTGGCGCCATTCGGGCCGCTTATCAGTCGGTTCTCGACGTCATAGACATAGGCTCCCGATCCGTCCGAGGTCAGGTTGCCGTTGGCGTCATAGGCGAAGCTGGCCGGACCGGCCGTCAGATACTGGTTCAGCCCGTTGACCGTATAAGCGCGATTGACGTTCACATGGTTGGTGAAGTCGTAGGCCGTGGTGTTGCGCGTGCGGTCCGTCACCTGGCTGGCCGGGTTGTAGGCGAAGGTGGTGGTGACGTCGTTCGCCGTGCCGGCGAAGTCGTGCAGCATGGAGGTCAGGCGCGAGGCGCCGTCGTAGCCGAGCCTCGTGGGCGCCGACCAAGCCTCGCCGCTGCGGCGGTGCAGACTGGTCAGTTGGCCCAGCTGACCATAAGTCGGGCGGAACAGCAGCACCGAATTGTTGATGCTGGTGTACCATGTACGGCCCAGTTCATCGCGATTGTAGATGATGTACTGCCCGTCCGGATGGGTGATGCGCGTGCGGCCGCCAGCCAGGTCGTACTGATAGGTCAGCGCCCGGCTGATCCCGCCCATGGTCGTGGTCGACGAGGCTTGCCGCCCCAGCGCGTCCCAAGTGTTGGTGACGCCCTCGCCCGTCGGGCTGTCGAAGCGGGCAAAGGTCTGCAGGCCGCGCAGGTCGTAGCCGTAGTAGACGTCCCGCGTCGCCGTGGACGGCAGGCCCGAGCCGTCCGGGATGATCTTCGACGTCAGCCGGTTCAGCGCGTCATAGGCATAGGTGATCGTGCGGCCGTCGCGCTTGCGATGCGACAGGACATTCCCAGACGCATCGTAGGTGTAGGCGTCGTAATCCGTGGCCGACGATCCGCTGCCGAAGGCGTTCGGATACCGCATCTGAACGGGGCGATCGAAGCCGTCATAGACGAGGGTCGAGACGTTGCCCTTGCCGTCCCTCAGCGTCTGCGGCCGACCATTAGCAGTGTAGGTTACACTCTCGGCGATCGCGGAACCACTACCGATGCCAGAACGAGTCGATATCGGCCGCCCTGTGGCGTCGTAGATCGTCTGGACGATCCGATCAGGACCGAAGGCCCCAACGGTTGAAGGATCGCAGGCCGACGCCGGCGGCGCGTTGAACACGCTCGGGTTCATGCGCGTGGCCACACAATCGATCCGGCCTGCCGCGTCATAGCTCGCCTGAGTCAGGGAATGGACCGTCCCCGATGAAGACAGGCGTTGCTGAAGCGGCCGTCCATAGGCGTCGTAAGTCGTCGTCGCCTGCTGCAGCGGAGAGAAGGCGGTCCAGGCAGCATCCGTGTAGTCGTCCACGACGCCCTGCTCGGTCAAGGTCACCTGACCGCGCGCGTTATAAGTATTTCGAACGGCCTGATGTTTGAGCACGCCGGTCCCGTCGGGATCGGGACCGATCATTCCGACAACCTGCCGAACCGCGTCGTAACGAAGACGCGTGGTGTCGGCGGCCCCGGGCATCGGCCCATCGATGGTATCGATGTCGCCATTGGCGGTGTACGTCATCGCCTGGGTTGCGATCAGCACCCCGTCTCCGGAACCGTTGCTCACCACAGTCGGAAGCAGGTTGTTCGCCGTTCCGGGCGCGCCATAAGTCACCGTCGTACGGACCTCGGCCGCCGTCCCGACACAGGACGAGCCAGTCGTGCAGGCAGACACCTGGATCGGCAGCGTCACCGCCGTGGGCGCCTGCGCCAGATTGCCATTGCCGTCCTTGTAGCGGGCGTACTGCGGCGCATAGGTGACGCGCGTTTGTGGGCGCGCCGCGCCGACGGTCGGCGCGGGGCCGGTCACCGTAAGCACTCCCCCATGGTTCGATAGTCCGTCACCCCGCCACGCGCGTCGGTCGTCGTGATGGGTTGATTGCAGGTTCGCGGGTTGGAGCAACTCGCCGGATAGGTCGCGCTGGTGACGATGTTCGTCAGGCCCGATCCGGGTTTGGCGACTTGCGTTTTCGGCGCCGGGGCGATCGCTCAGGGGCTACGCGGGGGCGTGGCCATGGCGCCGATGGACACTCCGGTTCGAGCCATACCATTACAGCCGTCTGAACCGCTCACCGTCCTTGCCGCTCCGGCGACTGACCCGATGCCGACAACCGATCCCTACGCAGGCGCGGCGCTACGACGTTAGCCGATCTTCATGTCAGGGAGCACAGCAACCATGTCGGCCCTGGCGATGATTTCCGTCGTTGCCGGCGCCGCAAATTAAGCCGCCAAGCGTCGACGCCAAATCTGATAGTAGAAGTGGGAAGCGGCGAATGGCCGATCGCCATTCACCGCTCAAGCACATCAGGTCTCCACAGCGACATCCGCCTTCGTGTCGCTGGCCACAGGCGCATCGCCCTGAGAAGACGCTTCCATCGGTGCGCTTCTAAGGGCGCCGGTCAAACCGTTCAGGTCCGAGCCGGACAGGCCGACCTCGGCCAGCAGCTGATCCACCAGCGGAGCCTGGGCGCGATAGCGCAGAGCGCTGGTCACCACCTGGTCCGACAGATTGCCGCCGCCCGAACCGTTCCCGCCACCGACGCCGGCCGAGGTTGCGCCACCGTTCAGACCATCCACCTGGACGATCTTGATCGAGTCGATGTTCTCCAGCGGCTTTACCGACTCGGCGATGATGCGGTCCAGATTCTCCAGGAGCTTCAGGCGGATCTGCATGGCCACCTGTTCGGGCGACAGCAGATTGGCCGCCGCGTTCAGGGCGTGCTGACCCGCCGCGTCGACTTCATAGCGGACGCGCGCCGCCTCGGCCTCGACACGGATCGCCTCGGCCTGACCTTCGGCCTGGATGCGGGTCTTGTCCGCCTGGCCGCGCGCCTGTTCGCGTTGCGCCTCGGCCTGATCCGAGGCCGCGATCTTCTCCGCCTCGGCCGCGACGCGAATGGCGATGGCCTCGCGCTCGGCCTCCTTGGCGGCCTCGATCAGTTCGATGATCTTCTGACGATCGGCGGCTTCGCGGTCGCGCACCGTCTTCACCTGTTCCTCGGCCTGAACGGCCAGCGCCAGGGCGCGATCGGCCTCAGCCTTGGCTTCGGACTCGGCACGCGACTTCTCGGCGACGGCGATGTTGCGGTCCTGCTCGGACAGTTCGATCGCCTTGGCCTTCTCGATGTCCTGCACCTCGACCGCGCGCGCCTTCGAGATTTCGCGCTCGGCGACTTCCTGCTCCATGGCGATGCGCTGCTGGGCGACCAGACGGTCGGCCTCAATCTTGGCCTGTTCGATCTGCTGCTGCGACGTGATCTTGGCCGCCTCGGCCTCACGCGCTTTCTCGGCTTCTTGACGGGCCACGTCGGCCGCCTGCTCTGCACGACGGTTGGCGACCTCCCGCTCCTGCTCCAGTTGAGCGTATTCCTCGTCACGACTGATCTCGAGCGTCCGACGCTGAGCTTCCAGATTCTTGACGCGAATCTGAACCTGCGTGTCCTGTTCGATATCGTTGCGCAGCTTCTTGCGCAGTTCGATCTCCTGCGTCAGTCGGGTCAGGCCCTCGGCGTCGAAGGCGTTTGACGGATTGAAATGCTCCATCGCCGTCTGATCCAGACCGGTCAGCGACACGGTCTCCAGCTCAAGGCCATTCTTGAGCAGATCCTCGGACGAGACCTGCTGCACCTTCTGGACGAAATGCGTCCGCTGCTCGTGCAACTCGGTCATGGTCAGTTCAGCCGCGACCGAGCGCAGGGCGTCGACGAACTTGCCCTCGACCAGCTCCTTCAACTCGACCGGATTCATCGTACGCAAGCCCAAGGTCTGGGCCGCCGAGGCGATGGCGTCCGCACTGGGCTGAACGCGCACATAGAACTCGGCCAGGACATCGACCCGCATCCTGTCCTTGGTGATCAGGGCCTGCTCGTTGCTGCGCTGCACGGCCAGGCGCAACGTGTTCATATTGACCGAAATGGTTTCGTGCAGCACGGGCAGCACCAGCGCCCCGCCGTTCATCACCACCTTCTCGCCGCCGAAGCCCGTGCGCACGAAGGCCGTTTCCTTGGACGCGCGCTTGTACAGGCGCGCGAAGATCAGCCCCAGAATCAACAACGCGGCAAGGCCCACGCCGGCGATGATGGCGATCTCGATAATCGAGTTCATTCAAACAGCCCCTTTGGAAGATAGCGTCAGACAGCAGCGTCGCGCAGCGACGCGCTGGTGTTGTGGATGGCGAAGTATTTTGCGCCGGCATGCCGAACCAGAAGAACGCTGCTCCCCTCGGCGAAGACATCACTGGCGTTGTCGGGTTCGACCATGATGTAGTGAGCCTGCCCGAGCTGGTCGCGCACGCGGGCCTGGGCCGCGTTCGCGTGACGCGCCTCTCCCGTTACGATGACAGCGACCCGCCCGACGAGGCTGTCGCGTGAAACGGCCGATGTCTCATCGCGCGGCATGATCCGAGCCACGCCACGGCCGAAAATCCGCGTCACCGGCAGGGCCACCGCGAAGGCTACGGGGACGGCCAGGAACCACGGTCCCGGCTGGCCCAGGATCGCCGCGACGATCCGCTGGCCGACAAGCCCCGTCATCCCGAAGGCGAACAGAAGGACCACGATCAGCATCAGCAGCGGCAGTCGCCCGACGTTGATCCAGGACAGCAGCGACGGCGTCTCGACGTTAACGTCCCCGTCCAGCCCCTCCAATCCGTCGCCCATGGCCAGGCCACCGCCCAACCCGACCGCTTCGGCAGCACCGATCATCAGCATCAGCGCCAGAGCCGCGACGAAGGGAACATTGTCGCCTGACAGCAGGAAGCTCCACATTGGCGCAGTCAGTCCTTTCCGCCGGTTCGGGCCTTGATCGCCGCCAGGCGTTCCTCGACCCGGTTGCGCCGCGTCAGACCTTCCAACTCAGCCAGTTTGGCGTCCTTGTCACGATCGACGCCGCCAAGGCCCGGCGCCCCTTCCCTCGCCATCAGGCGGTCGAAGGCGCCGGTCGCATTCTCTACGCGGCGGGTCACACTGGATCCGCCAGCGCCGCTTGCTCCGCCTGTCGCGGCGCCCGCTTCGTCGGCGCCCCTGGCGCGAGCCAGCATCATGCTCTGGAAGGCGTCCTCCATCTCGCGGCGCTTGGCCAGCAAGGCTGCGACATAGCCGTCAAGCTCGACCTCGCGCTTGGCTGTGTCGGCGACCGTGGCTTCCAGCACCGGAATCTGCGCCTCGATGTCCAACTGATGCTCGACGGCGGCGCGGGCGAGGTCTTCGCGGCCCTCGTTCAAGGCCAGCTCGATCTGACCGGCCAGCTCTTCGTGCCGGCTGCTCTGTTCCGTCAGACGCTTGTTGGCCAGGTGTTTGCCGGCGATGGTCCGGCCCAGTTCGGCCCGCACATCGTCCACCGCCTTGTCGATCTCACGCAGGGTCTGCTGGATGACGGCGTCGGGCATGGCGCCTTCGATGGCGTCAATCATCGCGTGGGCGCTGCCGGAGACGATACGGCCGACACGGGCGCTCAGGGTATCCGCCATGGGTAGTCCTTTCTTTTTGCGCGCGGTCTAAGCCGCAGAAACCAGACGCATCAGATCCGCCATCACGACGATCCGACGCGAAACGACATGGGCGTCATAGGCCGGAGCGGTGGGGGTCACCGCCCACCGCAGCAGCTGTTCCATCATGCGCGCGGCGCAGTCCACCAGCCGCGCTTCGTGGCGGATCAGGTCTTCGATTTCAGCTCCGCCCGGCCGGGGCGCCGCCAGCGCCAGCGCAAGAATCTCCTCCGCCGTAATCATCAAGCCGACCGTCACGTCGGAATGGCGATCCACGCCCTCTTCGATGACTCTCACCGCCCGGACAGCCGCGGCCAGGTGCTCGTGGCTGAACGCCAGGGCGGCGGGAAAAGAGTCTGGGGATTCGGCGCGTTGGCGCGCCTGACGGATCAGGCCGCGGATCTTCTCGCTTGCGGTGACCGCTCCGTCCATTTCCAGACTCGCCAGAAAGGCCGTGTCGTCTTCCGAAAGCCGAACGCTCAGAGGGGTGGACAAGGACGCCATGGCCTCTTTGTACTTCAATGTATTACAAATGTAAACAACCGCCGTTCAATCTATTATTGAGCAGGTCGTGAACAGGACGTCGCGCCTTTTCGTATACCCCCATTCAACGACCATAGGTTTTCGAGTTGACTCCACCAGCGATTGCGTTTTGGCTCCAGCAGGTCTGGGAGGGCTGATGATGAGCGTGGCCAGTGAAACGCAGGCGGCGGCAGAGCTGCTGAGCGACAATATCGACGCCCGGCTAATTGCCGTGCTGGACTTCAACACCGAACGCGATCTCCTGAACGACAAGCCGCACGAGACCGAAACGCTTAAGAACATCGGCGTATCAGCAACCAACGCCGACCGGTTCATCCGGCCCTGGATCAACGACACATTTCGAAAGCCGAATATGTGGTCGAAGCTCGAGCGCGGCGGCCTGACCGTCGGCACCACCTATTCGAAACTTCGCGATCTCTGCACCAAGAAGTAGGGCTGGAAATGCAGCAGTCGCTCAAATTGACCGCCATCGTCGCAGCCCTCGCCTGGTCGAATTCGGCCACAGCGCAGAGCGGACCATCCATCACCTTGACCGCTCAGGAGACGCCGGCCGCCCAGCCCTGGACGAAGCCGGCCAGCATCAGCTGGATCGACAGCACCGACCAGGCGGAAGATCGATTCAACGCGGAAGGCGCACTCAAAATTGGCTGGGAAGTCTATGATCTCCCCTCCAGACCTGGTGGAGCCGATCTGGACGCAACAGTCTTCGGTCGCGTCGTGGCGGCCGTGAACGATCAGGAGGCGGTGAGCAAGCGCAAGAGCACCTACAAGGGTCAGATCGGCCTGCAGTTCGATTGGCTGTCAGGCGGCCGCATACTCGACGGAACATCTGACGCCAACGGAGCCGGCGGCTACACCGTACATGACTGGTCGGTCTACGCCGACGCATACATCAGTTATGATCAAGCCCGCACCTTCGGCAAGCCAACGAGCCCGGCTTGCGTCGCCGATCCCGCTCTGGCGGCCTGCGGCGACCAGGATCAAACCTCATACCGATTTGTGCTCGACCTGCTTCCGCACCATCGGAATTGGTCGGGCGCAGCCTATGCTGCCGGGCCGGACCAGAAGTTTCGAGGCATCGGCTACGACTTCTCACCGCAGATCACCTTGTTCCATGATGAGATCATCGATGCGGTGCTGAATGACGCCAATGAGTTGATCGACGGCGGAGTCACGGGCGCGCGGGTGACTGTTGGAGGCGTCGTCTCGCCGCCGCTCTGGGAATACCGCCTCGCCTTCCGCGCATCCTACCAGCACACCTGGGCCTTCAATAGTTCTGCTGCACGGGAGCCGGCTTTCGACGCGAGCACGGGCCTGTTCACCGCCTCGATCGACTATGCCTTCATAACGCCAGCAAATCAGGACGGCTGGATTCCCTCGATCGGTCTTTCGTACACCTCGGGCGAAGATCCGCTGGAGGGCCGCAAGGACCGCGACGACAAGAGCCTGATGCTCCGCCTGACGTACAAGCGATGAAGTCCGACTATACCTGATGGAAAACAGGTTCAGCTTCGAGCAGTTTCGGCGCGAGGTGATGTCGGCTCGCCTGATGCTGATCGAAGGCGTGGTCGAGAAGAGCCCCGAAGGCGTCGTCCACGTCGTCGCCCGTCGGGTCATCGACCGATCGGCCGAA
>Ga0160449_1000304_pt1 | contig 34446 bp, 29 predicted proteins | sample HID1975I_E1MG_FD_108216 | JGI IMG/M metagenome (GOLD analysis project Ga0160449, IMG submission 108216) | Enriched soil microbial communities from UW Madison campus, WI, USA - HID1975I_E1 MG | ecosystem: Environmental > Terrestrial > Soil > Unclassified | place: USA: Madison, Wisconsin...
CTCTGGAAGCACAGCAGATCTGACGTATTCCTATTTCAGCGATGCGGCAGGTACACAGCCTCTGGCCAATGCCAATGCCATCACAGCGGCTGGCACTTACTATATTAAGGGAACAACAGCAGATGGATGTTGGGATACCAAGCCAGTGCAGGTAAATATCAATCCAGCACCGGTTTTAGCAATCACCAGCCCTGCAGCAGTATGTTCTGGCACCTCGGTTGACCTGACCTTGCCAGCTGTAACCACTGGTAGTACAGCAGGGCTGGCCTTTAGTTATTTCACGGATGCTGCAGCTGCAACAGTTCTTGCCAACGCAAATGCAGTAACCAGCAGCGGCATTTACTATATAAAGGGAACAACAGCAGAGGGATGTTCAGCAGTCAAGGCTGTAGTTGTAACCATAAACGCATTACCAAAAGATCCAATTATCAGCTTATCAGGACAAGCGTCAATATGTGCAGGCAACAGTGCAACAATCAGCGCAGCAGGCACAGGAATTTTTCAGTGGTATAAAGATGGCACAGCAATCACTGGAGCTGTAAGTTCCTCTTATGTGATAGCAGAGGCATCAGCTTCTGATGCGGGAACTTACAGTGCTTTGGTAAGTAATGGAATATGCACTTCAAAGCAAAGCAATTTAATTACATTGAATGTAGATAATTGTCCTGCTGTATTTACCTTAGTGAAAACAGTACTTGATGCAGATGGAGACGGCAAAGCGCAGGCCAATGAAGAGTTAACCTATAGGCTTACCGTTAAAAATACAGGAAGTGCCAAAATCGACGCTGTAACAATTAGAGATGCTGTACCAGCAAATACAACTTATGTAAGCGGGGGGACACTTACAGACGGAATAGTCATTTTTACGGCTACCAATTTGGGAGTTGACATGATCCAGAGCTTCAGCTTCAAAGTTAAGACAGCGTCAGATCTTAAAGGTATAACAACAATTGCAAACCTTGCCACAGCATCAGCAAATGGGGGGGCGGAGGTGCCTTCTAAACCGGAGGATCCTAATAATCCTGGGAATCCAGATCCTTCATGTACCAATCCTGCAGGCTGTTCGACCGATTTGCCGACAGACAATATCGCTGGCATTTCACTTGCCAAACACGGAACCTATGTGGATGGGAACGGTGACGGAAAAATTGATATCGGCGACAGAATAGAATATTCTTTTACAGTGATAAATATTGGAAGCACAATATTGAACAATATTATCGTACTTGATGATAATGCCGCTGTAGCAGGAGGACCTTTGTCTTCATTAGCCCCAGGTGCGGCAGATACCGTGACATTTACAGCCGTTCATATGGTAACGCAGGCTGATCTTGATAGATCAGTAGTCTACAACCTTGCGAAAGCAATAGGAAAAGATCCTAAAGGAAATGATGTTTCTGCAATATCAACCGATCCGCTGCCATGTACCGCATGTCCGGTAGATCCCCTCTGTCCAACCTGCAGCATCACCCCATTGACCGCAGAATCAGGCATTGCGGTAATAAAAAAAGCTGTTGTAATAGATGAGAACAGCAACGGATTTGCCGAAGAAGGAGAGACAATCAGGTATAATTTTGAGGTTAAAAACACGGGGAATACGACCTTGACAAATGTATTGATAACGGATAATCTGCCTGCAATAGTGCTGTCCGGCAGCCCGATCACTTTAGCGCCGCAAGAGATTAATGCAACAAATTTCAGCGCCGTGTATGTAATTACACGCGCTGATATCGATGCAGGATCAGTCACTAATCAGGCCTTGGCAGAAGGGACGTCGCCTTCGGGAGCAAAAGTAAATGCCCTTTCTGACGATGAAAATTTTTTAGGTGATAATCCAACAGTGGTTGATGTTGTTAACTGTGTCATAGAAGTGTTTAATGCTGTCTCTCCAAATGGAGACGGAATTAATGACGAATTCCATATACAGGGATTGGAGTGCTATCCAAATAATAGTGTTGAGATTTATAACCGCTGGGGAGTAAAAGTCTTCGAGACCTCGGGTTATGGGTCAAACAGAAACATATTCCAGGGATATTCAGACGGAAGGACAACAATCTCAAGAGGTGACCGCCTGCCGGATGGAACCTATTTCTATACCTTGAAATATCAGAATGAAACGTCAAATAGGACGCAGGAGAAATCGGGTTATTTGTATATAAAAAATTAAATTCCTTACAGGGAGCTTTTATCCCTTTTATAATCTAAAGACATATGAAAACAAAGTTTTTTTCGTTCGTTTTGATTTTGACGGCAATTGCAGGATACTGCCAGCAGGATTCCCAATTTACGCAGTATATGTACAATACGATCAATATCAATCCAGCGTATGCGGGATCACGAGGCGCTTTAAGTATTTTTGGATTATACCGCACCCAGTGGGTTGGCTTAGATGGAGCGCCCCAGACAAGCAGCTTCTCGATCAATACGCCAATCAACAACAGCAATCTAGGGGTAGGGCTGTCGCTTGTAAACGACAAAATCGGACCGACCAACCAGAACGATATATCGGCAGACATATCCTATACTGTTCGGACTTCAGCTGATTTCAAGCTCTCTTTTGGGATAAAAGGAACTGCCAATATATTCAATCTGGATATCAATAAACTAAATCCCGCCGATCAGGGAGACCCGCAGTTTCAAGACCTTCAGAACAAGTTTTCTCCCAATGTGGGAGCAGGGGTTTACTGGCATTCTGACAAGGCTTATATAGGGCTTTCGGTTCCTAATTTTATCGAAACCAACAGGTACGATGATAATGATGTTGCCATTTATAAGGACAAAATCAATTATTATTTAATGGGGGGCTATGTCCTTAATCTTGATAAGTACCAGTATTATAAATTCAAACCTGCTATACTGGCCAAAATGGTAGAAGGAGCGCCGCTTCAGGTTGATATTTCTGCCAATTTTATGTTTATTGACAGATTTGTAGTCGGAGCTGCCTACAGATGGAGCGCCTCATTAAGCGCAATGGCTGGATTTCAGATCACTGACGGATTGTATGTAGGTTATGGATATGATCGTGAAACCACAAAACTGAACAATTATAATTCAGGATCGCACGAGATATTCCTACGTTATGAATTCTTTAAAAATCATGGCAAAATGACAACTCCCCGTTTCTTCTAAAAAAAACAAATGATTATGAAAAATTATATACTTTTCGCCTTAACGATAATCTGTTTTTCATTTGACAGCTATGCCCAGGATTCCAAATTGAAATCGGGGGATAAAAAATACGATGGCTATGCCTATATCGATGCCATAAAAACCTATGAAAGAGTAGCCGACAAGGGATACAAGTCTGAAGATCTGTTTAAGAGGCTAGGAAACTCTTATTATTTCAATTCTGAGTTTGAGGGAGCAGTCAAATGGTACGGCGAGTTATTCGCATTAAACGCTTCGCCCGAGGCCGAATATTATTACAGATACGCACAGTCTTTAAAAGCAGAAGGGCAGGTGGATAAAGCCACTATAATCATGAATGAATTCAGCGCAAGATACAAAAACGATTCCAGAGCAGAGCGCTATAATGATGATGCCCATTATCTGGATGACATAAGAGCCAATTCAGGACGTTATAAAATTGAAGATGCCGGAATTAACTCAAAATATTCAGATTACGGAAGTTTTGTTTACGACAACAAAATCTATTTTGCATCGGCCAGAGATACAGGGAATTTTTCGCAGCGCAAACACAAATGGACAGGAGAATATTTTACCAATATTTACAATGCCGATCTTGACGCCCAAAGCGGAAGCACATCAAAAGTAAATAAAATAAAATCGGAGATCAACAGTCGTTTTCACGAATCATCTTCTGTTTTTACCAAAGATGGAAAAACGGTTTATTTTACCCGAAACAATTATGTCGACGGCAAAAAAGGCAAAGACGCTGGTAAAATTACGCTGGTAAGGATTTACCAGGCCAGACTTGAAAACGGAAAATGGATAAAAGTAACAGCGCTTCCCTTTACAAGCGATAATTACAGCACGGCACATCCTTCGCTGAGCCCGGATGAAAAAACGCTGTATTTTGCATCGGATATGCCTGGTACTTTTGGGCAGTCGGATATTTACAAAGTAAGCATTAACGGAAACGGCAGTTTTGGGACGCCTGTTAATCTAGGGAAAGGCATCAATACTGAAGGAAAAGAAACCTTTCCCTACGCAACCAGCGAAAACGAAATCTATTTTGCCTCAGACGGTTATCCCGGACTGGGCGGACTCGATGTATTTGTGGGACAGATTGAAGACAACGGAACCATAAGCGGTATTCGGAACCTTGGCAATGATATCAATTCACCTAAAGATGATTTCGCTTATATCATTGATCCCGTTTCCAGAAAAGGGTATTTCAGTTCCAATAAAGAAGGTGGGCAAGGTTCTGATGATATCTATAAATTTCTGGAAACAAGAAGGTTAAAATGCCTGCAGGAATTATATGGCGCCATAACAGATTCAGAAAACGGTGCTGTGCTTCCAGAAACAAAAGTGACTTTATACGAAAATCAAAAAATTATAAACTCAACGGTTTCCAATACATCGGGGCAGTACAGTTTTTCTGCAGAATGCGGCAAAACCTATACTGTAAGAGCCGAAAAACCGGATTACGCAACAAAAGAGTTAAATATAACTATTGGAAAAGCTGCCGGAAAAACCAATTTGCCAATCGCATTAGATAAATCGCTATGCAAAGTTGCAGTAGGGGACGACTTGGGAAAATGCTTTGGAATCAAAATGATTTACTTCGATCTCGATAAGTCTGATATCCGTTCTGATGCATTATTTGATCTTGAAAAAATTCTAGATGTCTTGAATCAGCATCCAACAATGAAACTCGATATTCGCTCCCATACCGACAGCAGGGCGACGGGGTCATATAACTACTCTCTGTCTGACCGAAGAGTGAAATCAACTATAAACTGGCTCATAAAAAATGGAGTGGACAAAAATCGTTTAACAGGAAAAGGATATGGAGAGACCCAGCTTGTCAATAAGTGTGCAGATGGGGTGATATGCGGTGAAGAGGAACATCAGAAAAACAGAAGAAGCCAATTTATAGTAACCGCTCTGTAAACAGCAAAACCAATATGCTTCGACTGGTCAGAAGAAAACAGAAAACACCTATTTTAAAAAAAAATATGATCCCGGCAGAAAGCAGCTGGTCCAATTTTCAATGGTTTTGTTGAATTGAAAAATTGCGGCATTTTTTAGATTTTCTTTGCGTATGACTAATTGCAAGAGCAAAGCAGGATATGAACTTTACAGCTGAAATCGCTGTTGATGATACTTCTACTTATGTATTAAAACCTGCGTTCCGATTCTGAGGAATAAACCTTTTTTTGTCTCAGCAGCACATCAAATTGGACAGTAATATTCTGCAGTTCCGTTCAATTTAATAAGGCAGATAAAAAAATAAAAGGAAAAATAAAAGTTGTAGGAATTTTGTTTATTTTTATGTAATTATTTGATATGTAGTGTTATAAGTTATGCATTTAAAGAATTCATAAAGCTTAATATTTTAATTGCCACATCAGAGGGATTTTTTTTAATGGCACTACAAATTATTTAATAGTTTTCTTTTTTATATGAAGGATGTATAACTAAGGAAGAAGATATATAACTGCTAAAATTTGATATATTATGAAAAAAAGTCTTTTTGTTTTTTCATTTGTGCTGCTATTGGCGGCATGCAACCAAACACCATCTGCAAATTCCGGTGAGAAAGCCGATATTGAGGGTGCTGTTTCGGCAGAATTCAAACCTGCCAGCATCAAGGAACAGATTGTGTACCAGCGCGCAATTGAAGCTTTAGTATGGGGGATACCTGCCGTTAATTATGACCTTATGCTTCAGGCAATGCTGGGCAGCACCAAAGGGAAACAAAATGAGATCATATTTTGGTCAAAACCCGTAGACTGGCATAATCAGACATTAACGCCAAATCCCGACGCGATTTACTTTATGTTTTTTTTCAACACAAAGGATGCCGGGCCAATAGTCATAGATGTTCCTGCGGCAGCAAATGGCTCCTTTGCCGCCAATATTGACAATATCTGGCAGATGCCCCTTGAAGATGCAGGACCTTACGGAGCCGATAAAGGCGCAGGCGGCAAATATCTGATACTTCCGCCTGACTATAAGGAAAATATTCCTAAAGGATACATTGTACTGAAAGCCGATACCTATGAGGGTTATGGATTATTCCGCTCCAACCTGCCCAGCCACAGTGATGCAGATATAGTGAATGCCGTCAATTACGGCAAACAGCTAAAACTATATCCGCTTGCTAAAGCCAATAATCCCGGCCAAACAAAATATACAGACGTGAAGGATGTGCTTTACAATTCCGTCATCCCCTACAACAGCCGGTTTTTCATCTCTCTTAACCGCATTGTGCAAAGCCAGCCTATGCTGGTGCGCGATAAGGCGATGATTGATAAACTAAAAAGCATAGGCATTGAAAAAGGGAAAGCCTATAACCCTGATGCACGAACCACCGAGATTCTGAATGCGGCGGCAAAAAGTGCGCATGACTATTTGGAAGCAATGCTTGAAAAAGGCTTCCCGCCGATAAATCCTGATGCCAAATGGGCTGTTCCCGCAATGCCGGAACTCGTTAAGGCGGGATCTTCGGGATATGCGGAATCTGATATTTATCCTACAGATGCCCGTGCATTAACCTATTCAATCGGTTATGTAGGCATAAAACGCCTGGGTACAGCGCAAATATATCTTATTGCAGGAAAAGACAGGGAGGGCCGCGCGCTTGACGGCGATAAAACCTATATGCTCCACGTGCCTGCAAATGTGCCCACCAAACAATACTGGTCGGCAACAGTCTACGACCGGACAACACATTGCCTTATCAAAAATCTGCCGCGTGCAAGCAGAGCATCGAATGCGACAGAGATCCAAAAGAACACAGATGGCTCGGTCGATATTTTCTTCGGCCCAAAATCCCCTGCAGGCAAGGAATCAAATTGGATCCCAACGGACCCTAAAGGAAAATTTGAAGTATTATTCAGGATTTATGGCCCGGAAAAGCCCTTTTTTGACAGGGTATGGAAACTTGGAGATATAGAAGAGGTTAAATAATCAATTGCTAAACTTATGGAAAAGAAACTCATCTGCGTGATCTTGATTGCAGCCTTGACGGCATGCAGCCAAAATAAAAACAGTGATGCGGAAGCATCAAATTCTAAAGGAATTGACAGTGTAACTTCAACTCAAGCATCACGTTCCTTGCCAGCAGGGCCCGACAAAAATGTAAAAATTACTCAAGAGTATGCCGCTTTGGCCGCTAAAGAGGCCTATTTTTGGGCATGGCCGCTGGTAAACATGTACAACCGCCGAATGGCTTTCAAGGATGTAAAAGAGCTGGCCTTGTCCGGACCTCTGCTTATGGCTCCGCTAAATCAGTTTACCATGCTTACCGATTATGTGATACCTACCGAACGTGCCATAGCCTGCCCGAACCAGGATGTGGTTTACGGTATTGGATGCCTTGCTTTGGACCAATCGCCGGTTGTGGTGCAGGTGCCTGATTTTGGCAAACGTTTTTGGGTCTACCAGATAGTTGATCTGCGAACCGAAAGTTTCGCAAAATTGGGAAAGATGTACGACAATAAGCCGGGATTTTATCTATTGGCAGGACCGGACTGGAAAGGAGAGGTGCCTAAAGGAATAATAAAAGTTTTCCGCTCGTCAACCAATACTGGACTCGTAGGCCCCCGTGTTTTTCTGGATGACACAAAAGAAGACCGAAAAGCAATTCAGGAGGTGCTCAAATCAGTGGTTATGTATCCCCTGTCTGATTATGACGGCAAAATGAAAACCATCGATTGGGCCAATATCAAAAAACTTCCCGGAGGCGATGGAGGAAAAGAAGAAGCGGTATGGGTGAACCCCCAGACATTCTTTGACGAGCTGCCTCTTGTGCTGGCAGATGCAAAGCCACTTCCAGGCGAGGAGGCGAAATACAAGCAGATACTTGCTGTAGTGGAAGCCGCCAAGAAAGACCCAAAACTGAAACAGGCGATGATCGATGCAGCGCTTGAGACAGAGCGTCAGGTAATAAAACCTTTAATGGAATTTCGCAGCTGGGGGATCCAATTGCCTTTTCACTGGTCAGGGGTAACGAACGGCGCCTCGTGGGGCACGGATTATTTTACGCGCACTGCGGTAGCCAAATCCAATATCCTGGTCAATGCCCCTAATGAAACACGCTACTTTTATCAGGATCTGGATTCAGAAGGTGCCCGATTGAACAGCTCCAACAAATATAAAATTACTTTTGCCAAAGGGCAGCTGCCTCCTGTTAATGGATTTTGGTCACTTACATTATATAACGAGCATCACTTTTTTGAAATCAACAAGCTCAACAGATATTCATTGGGTACAAAGAACAAGACAATGGCATATAATCCGGACGGTTCGCTCACGATTTATGTCCAGTCAGCACCAACTGAGGCAAAAAGGCAGAACAACTGGCTTCCTGCAGTGGAAAAGGGGGATTTTTCTCTTTATCTTCGCACTTACTGGCCAAAGCAGGAAGTAGTAAATGGAAAATGGACTCCCCCGGCAGTAATAAAAGTTGAATGATGCTTTGAGATTGTAGCTTTAAAAGCAGTTTGGGTTTGATATTATATTTATGACTTAAACTTGTGGCGAGATGAAAAATTAATACTTTTACAAGAATAATTAAATTTGTAAGATAATGATTACCATGACCTGCTAAAAGATTATAAATGAAATTTAAAAGCTGTATATTATGTATCATATTAATTTAAATGCCAGCCTGCAGATAGGGCTTTTGTCAGCCTTCTGCTTATTTTCCATCGGCATCTTCGCGCAAGATGCTTTACCTTCTCAGACCAGCGCACAAGAACTCGCCGATAAGCTGGCCAATCCAGTTGCCAGCCTGATTAGTGTACCGCTGCAGAACAACTTTAATTATGGCATCGGTGCTTTTAACGGATCCAAATACACGATCAATATCCAGCCTGTGATACCATTTAAACTTACCGAAAATCTGAATCTGATTACACGATATATATTTCCCGTAGTGGATCAAAGGGATATTACCGGGGAAAATACGCATCAGTTTGGCCTAAGTGATGCAACTGTCACGGCTTTTTTTGCGCCAAAATCTAAAGGTTTGATTTTTGGTTTTGGACCTGCTTTTCTGGTTCCCACCGCTACAGATAAACTTTTAGGCACCGAGAAATTTGGCATAGGTCCCAGCATTTTGGTTATGCATCAGGGGAAAGGACTTTCAGTAGGTTTCATAGCCAATCAGATCTGGTCGGTTGCCGGGAACGAAGACCGAGCCGATTTTAACAGTTTTTATACCCAGATATTTCTTTCCCACAGTTATAAAAGCGGGGCAAGTCTGGGGGTCAATGCTGAAATTACGCAGAACTGGCAGGGAAACACCACAATGATTACGTTGAACCCTTCCATAGGAGCGGTGACAAAAGTAGGAGAGCAGACGGTGCAGTTTGCTGTTATGCCGCTGATTCCTGTTGTCGGACCTCATGAAATGAAACCGGATTGGGGACTAAGAGCAGTATTGGCTTTTGTATTTCCAGGCTGACGCTTCTCAAATGATAATGAAGTTAGTATAGTAAGTGAGAAATTAATCAATTTTTGGTTTAGGTTTCTATGCCTCATATTTAAACTGGAAAAAAGGGTCAGATTGCCCACGCTTTTTTAAAGCGGCTGCCTCTTGCAAAATAATATATTTTGCATTTTGACAATGATCAAATCCCCCGCGTGCCAGTTTTTCTAAGTTAAATATGGATGACGTAAAAGAATTATTTACAGAAAATTTATTTTAATTGTTCCAGTGTACAATTGGCATCACGTCGCTGACCGTTATTCGAACATAGAATTATCTTTCAAAAGATTTAGTCTGATCACAAAATTCAGCTTAAATTTCCGCCGTCAAACTAAAAATTATTTCATAGTTTTATATTTGAGAGATACCAGAAAAATATATTATTTTAAATTACAGGCCATGGAAAAGGGGATGAAGCTGAAGGTTCGAAAAGAGCTGGACGGCAGGCAGCAGTCAAGTATTATTAAATTAAAAGGCAGTTTAATTGCAAAGGGCTACACGGAGATCATCCACATTTTGGACCAGGATGATGACTTTCATATAAATACTTTTGAGATTGAGAATGGAAGTGACAGCGAGGTACGCGAATTCATTACAGCATTTATTGCAAGGGAAAAGCTTGAGGACAGTATATCGATTTTTAAGTAAGGGGCTTTAAAATTCTGTAAAAAGCATTACAAAAAAGCACCTTATCAATCAAGAGGCGCTTTTTGATTATGTATGTGGTACTAAAAAAGCAGTTAGGGATCATTAAATATTATTTTTTAGGAGCTTTTCCCGCTATACGCTCCAATCTTTTGTGCCGAAACCCGGCACTAAAGGATTTCCTCTTCTATCGGGGCTAGGGCTGCAGCAGCGCCCTGTTTTATTCCGGAGAACTGCTATTCGTCACGACTTTTTAACCTCTAACTAATACATTAAACCTTTCAGATTTTATTGTTTTAAGATAAAAAGATTAGGAAATTAAATTTTAAATTTTGAAAATTTTATTTATAAAAATTTAAATCCAGAATCTCATATAAATATCAATGCTTTTTGTGCATTGTTTGCGCTATTTTTTTTTTTGGTACGATTCCAATAAAGGAAACGAAAACAAAAAATTACCTAATATATTAATTAATAATTTTTTGAATAATAAATGGCGCCAATTGTCTTCAATTGGCGCCATTTGGCTGTAGTGACCTCGACGGGACAAATTTCAACATTTTTTTTGGATGATTTGAAGAAATTGGCTTACTACATGTAAATTCTGTCTTCCATTGGCTTTATAATTTTGGTTTAGATGTCCTGTTTGGGATTAATATAATAGAAAGATAATCTGCGAACAGTTTTTTGTTTGGAAAAAGAATAAATTGTAGGATTTTTTTAATTAATTTTATTTAATAAACTGTAGGTTAGTTAATTAAGTAAAAGAGAAATTGTATGAAAATAAAATCACCATATTATAGCTTAATTTATCTAAGTGCTCTTCTGATAATTTCAAACTTTTTGCATGCCCAGAAGACTAAACAGCCCAATATTTTGGTAATATGGGGCGATGATATAGGTTGGGAAAATGTAAGTGCATATGGAATGGGGGTTATGGGATATACTACTCCAAATATTGACCGCATAGGATATGAGGGTATTAGGTTTACAGATCATTATGCGCAGCCATCCTGTACAGCTGGAAGAGCGGCATTTATAACTGGCCAGTATCCAATTCGTTCTGGAATGGTTACAGTCGGTGTTCCGGGAGATAAATTAGGACTTCAGGCTGCCTCACCAAGTCTTGCTGAAGTACTGAAAAAGGCAGGATATAAAACAGGTCAATTCGGTAAAAATCATTTAGGAGATCGTAATGAGCATCTGCCCACAGTACACGGTTTTGATGAATTTTATGGTAACTTATACCATTTAAATACACAAGAACAATCTGAGTATGAGGGGTACAAAAATTATGCAAAGTCTTACCCAGGCGGTTCTGAGGCTTTTGCGAAAAAATTCGGTACACGTGGTGTACTGCACTCTTTTGCGACTTCAAATGATGACCAGACTGTGGATCCGAAATTTGGAAAGGTTGGAAAGCAGAAAATAGAAGATACCGGTCCGTTGACTATCGAGAGAATGAAAGATTTTGATGCTGCGGAAGTTATTCCGAGAGCCGAAGAATTTATGAAGAAATCGAAAGATGACGGTAAACCTTTTTTTGTATGGTTAAATACAAGCCGTATGCATCTTTATACGCATTTGAACGAAAAATGGGAACATGCTGCCGATACCATAACCCACGATCAGGATATGCATGGCGGCGGTATGATGCAGCATGACCATGACGTCGGGCTGGTACTAGACTGGCTGAAAGCTCAGGGGCTGGACGAAAATACAATAATATGGTATTCAACTGACAACGGCCCGGAACATTCTTCATGGCCTTACGGCGCCACCACACCATTTCGCGGTGAAAAAATGACGACTTATGAAGGCGGTATCCGCGTTATTTCAATGCTGCGATGGCCGGGGGTCATACAGCCAAATCAGATCGATAATGGCATCCAGGCCCACATGGACATGTTTACTACGTTTTCAGCAATTGCAGGTGTTCCCAATGTAAATGAAGATATAAAAAAAGAAAAGAAGCAGTATATTGACGGTGTTAATAATCTTGATTATTGGCTGGGAAAAACTAAAAAAAGTAAGCGAAACGACTTTATGTATTACCATGAAAGCAGGTTAATGGCCGTTAGGCAGGGACCTTGGAAAATTCATTTTAGCACCAGAGAAGACTATTATGATGACATTACGCCTCGCGGTTATCTAATATTCAACCTTAGAAGCGATCCTTTTGAAAGCTATGATACTAAAGATTCCTACGGACATATGGCTCAGCGCACTTCTTGGGTGGTAGCACCAATGATGGAACTTGCCCAGCAGCATTTAAAGACTCTAATAGAGTATCCGCCAGTACAGCGAGGAAGTACATTTGATGCCTCTAATTTAGTGGAGCAGGTTTTGCAGCTGCAGAAGAAAGAGGGGGGCAAGTAGATTTTCTGCCGAAGTAAATGTTAAAATATTCGAATTTAAATTTGTTAGGTCCGGATTTTTTTGATGCCGTACTTATAGTTCAGTAAGATTTCCAGCCGGGAACCGTAAACCTGGTTTTTTTATGTCTGTCTTTGGGAGGATAGAAGTATTGGATTAGGTCATACGTCTTTGAGATATTCCTGCTGGTGTTAATTACTTTATTTTCTTAATGCTCTTTTTTAGGAGCTCTTCCCGCTATCCGTTCCAATCTTTTGTGCCGAACCCCGGCGCAAAAGGATTTTCACTTCTATCGGGGCTAAGGGCCTCTTAAGGCCCTGTTTTGTATTGGAAAACTGCATATTTCGAAGCCAAAAGAATCAAACAAAAGAGTGTTCTCAGTTACTCATCTTGAGCCTGGGCAGGTTGATCTCATGTTCCTGCGGGTAGGGCTGGCGGCTAGTCATGCTGACATCCTCGCGGAGCTGTCCATGGACTTTAAACTGCTGCTTATCAGAATTGGAATAGCGGGGATCGGCAATAAAAGGCATCTTGGCCATCTTGGCAACGGTAATGGTAGGGAAGTGGTAATCCACTTCCACGTGGCCCAGCAGCAGGTAGCATCCCCCTCCCTGAAAGGGGTATTTCGCCAGACTGTCTGTAAAATGGGCTGTATCGAACATCTCGCCTTCGGCGTCAATCCAGGTCCCGAAATACATGGCGCCCTTCTTGGTTGGTACATGTTTTCTGGAGATCAGATAAGCCAGCATGCGCACCTGTTTTTTATGGTGTTTTAATAAATCTTTTGCCATGACATCGCCCCTGAACCGGGTCTGCAAGAGATCAAAAGGGGAACAGGACACCGGAAAGCTCAACAGCTCAATCTCGTCAAAGGCATCTTCAAACTCCGAACGTTCCAGCTGGGGAAGTTCGTATTGCTTGACAGGCTCCTGAATGAGCATAAGGCTTCTGTTCTCGGGCTTGAAATTCACAAGGATCAGCCTTGCAATGACCAGCAATTGGTTTTTTGTCTTGCCTGTAAAGCGGAAAGCGCCTATGAAAATCAGGATCTGAATCCCTTCAATACCGATAGGGATGCGGTTGATAAAATCCTCAAGGGATTTATATTCCCCGTTCTGTTCGCGCTCTGTCTGTATCAGCAGGGCTGTTTTGGATTCCAGGCTCTGCAGGTGCATAAAGCCCAGATAAACATCCGTTCCGTAAAGCGTAGTTTCAAACTCGCTTTTGTTTACACAGGGATTGTGAATTGCAGCCCCTGACATCCTGGCTTCATGAACATAGACCTCGGTGCGGTAAAAACCGCCCTGATTGTTTATGACCGCCACCATAAACTCCACGGGATAATGCACTTTCAGATACAGGCTCTGGTAGCTTTCTACGGCATAAGAGGCAGAGTGGGCCTTGCAGAACGAATATCCCGCAAAGGACTCGATCTGGCGGTAGATTTCCTCGCTGAGTTTCAGCGGATGTCCCTGCGCCTGGCAGGACGCAAAGAAATTGTCCTTTACTTTCTGCAGGGCTTGCTTGGAGCGTCCTTTTCCGGACATGGCTCGGCGCAGGATATCCCCGTCAGCAGCGGGAAGCCCGCCGTAATGAAGGGCAATTTTGATCACGTCTTCCTGATAAACCATAATGCCGTAGGTTTCGCCCAATTGCTGCTCAAAGACAGGATGAAAGTACTCGAACTGATCGGGATGGTTGTGGCGGAAAATATATTCTTTCATCATTCCGCTTTGGGCAACACCCGGGCGTATGATGGAAGAAGCAGCCACAAGGGTTTTGTAATTATCACAATTCAGACGGCGCAGAAGCCCCCGCATGGCTGGGCTTTCGATATAAAAGCAGCCAATTGTCCTGCCTATAGCCAAAAACGCATTGCAGCGGGCCTCATTTTTTGAAATGCCCGTATCGCGGATATTGAGCCGGATACCGCGGTTTTTCTCAATGAGTTTTACACTGTCATCAATATGCCCGATGCCGCGCTGGCTCAGGATATCGAATTTCTCCAGTCCGATGTCTTCTGCTGTATGCATATCAAAAAGCACGATTGGAAAACCTTTCGGGGGCATTTCCAGCGGGGTGTAATTGGTAATGGGCTCTTCGGAGATCAGGATGCCGCAGGAGTGCATGCTTCTCTGGTTGGGGTATTTTTCTAAAAGCATTCCATACTGCTGTACCTGTTTGACCACCTTATTGGCAGAGTGCAGTTCCATTGGGTTTTTGGCCAGCACGTCGAGCTCTTCCTTGGGAAGGCCGAACACTTTTCCGACTTCCCTGAAAATAGAGCGGTATTTGAATTCCACGTTGGTGCCGCAGAAAGCCACATGCTCATAACCGTAACGCGAGAATATATATTCAAGGATGGTATCACGCTCTTTCCAGCTCCAGTCAATATCAAAATCAGGAGGGCTCTTGCGGTTCAGGTTCAGAAACCTTTCAAAATACAAATCAAGCTCCAAAGGGCAGATATCGGTAATACCCAGGCAGTATGCGATGATGCTGTTGGCCCCGCTTCCGCGTCCGATATGCAGGAACCCTTGGGAATTGCTGAAACGGATAATATCCCAAGTGATCAGGAAATACCCGCTGAACTGGAGCTCGTCAATCACTTTGAGTTCTTTGAACATCCTGGACTTTGCCTCTGCATTACTTGTACCATACCGCCATTCCAGGCCCTGTTTGGCCAGGGTGGTCAGTAGGTTCATGTCGTCTTTTCTGCTGCTGGTGTAGAATTTCTTGTTTTTGGGCGCTGCAAAATCAAACTCAAAATGGCACTGGGAAATGACTTTTTGGGTATTGGAAATAATCTTCGGATATTCGGCATAGCTTGAAATAAGGGAGTCTAAAGACACCATTACTTCGGTTTGGGGGCAGTAGTCTTCCGGGCTAAGCCTGGAGAGTATCAGGTTCAGATCAATGGCACGCAGTATCCTGTGAAGGTTATATTCGGTTCTGCTGCGAAAGGTAACGGGCTGCAGGATAACCATTTTTTCCTGTCTTGTTTTCCACTCGGACAATACCAGTTTTTGGAGCTGCTCGGGACGGATCCCGATGTATTCGTTTTCCCTTAAAAGATCAGGGGTGTTCTCCAGGGGATAAATCACAAAAACATCCTTAAAATCCGGCGCAGAGATTGGAAGGGGTGTTTTCTCAAAATTATGCCGGGTCAGAAAGCGGTTCATCTGGGCAAGCCCCGACGCATTTTTGGCAAGCCCGATGTAGCGCAGCTGATGCTCTGAGCGGAATTCCATCCCCACTATGGGTTTAATGCCCGCACTCTGGCATCCTTTTATAAAATCGTAAATTCCAGTGACCGTATTGATATCGGTCAGCGCCATAGCTTTAACCCCGCAGCTTACTGCCTGGGCAATTAAGTCCTCCAGCGGTATGGTGCCGTAACGAAGGGAGTGGAAGGAGTGGCAGTTGAGAAACATGATTTATTTTCTGCGTTTTAGAATTTCATCTTTATTGTTGGGCTTGAAAGAGGCCCCCGCGCAGCGCATGACCGCATCAAAGCCGTACCGGTTTTTCATCCGGTCCATGGCCTGATACAGCGCGAGCATTTCCTGGGTATCCTCGAAAAGGTTTATCTGGTAGGTACCGCGCACGAGGCCGCTGAACCTTACTCCGATAAGGCGCAGGCGCATGCGGCGCTGGTAGAGTTTCTCAAACAAATCCGTGACGGTTTGGGTCAGGATATGATCGGCCGAGGTGTAGGGCACGCGGCACTGCTTGGTCTCGGTATCAAAATTGGCATAGCGTATCTTTATGGTCACAGTGGACGTGAGCCACTGCTCGGATCTTAGCTGAAAGGCCAATTTTTCGACCATTCCCAGGATTATCCTTTTGAGTTTGGGAATATCAATGGTATCCTGTGAAAAGGTATGTTCGGTGGAAATGGATTTTCGCTCGGTATAGGGCTCAACGGGGTTGTGGTCAATCCCGTTGGCTTTCTTCCAAAGCTCCGATCCGTTTTTGCCGATCATCTGCTGCAGCACCTCGCATGGCATTTTCGATAGGGTCTCAATTTTTCGGATCCCGATGCGCGAGAGCAGCTGAAAGGTTTTCTCGCCCACCATCGGGATTTTTTGAACCGATAACGGGTTCAGGAACTGCTGCACCAGATGCTGGGGGATTTCCAGGTTCTGTTTCTGTTTGCCTTCCCCGGTGCCGATCTTGGATACGGTTTTGTTAATGGAAAGGGCAAAGGTGAGCGGCAGGCCGGTTTCTTTGATAATGGTCTGGGCCAATTCGTTTGTCCATTTGTAGCTTCCATGGAATTTGTCCATACCGGTAATATCCAGATAAAATTCATCAATGCTGGCTTTCTCCACCACGGGCGCCTTTTCCTGAATGATCTCGGTGATGTCATGCGAAAGGCGTGAATAGAGTTCCATATCGCCTTTCATTATTTTTGCCTGAGGGCATAATTTCTGAGCCATGTGAATCGGCATGGCAGAGCGCACGCCGAATCGTCTGGCTTCATAAGAACACGATGCTACAACACCTCTTTCGCCGCCCCCGATAATGAGCGGTATTCCGTTAAGCTCTGAATTGGTAAGCCTTTCACAGGACACGAAAAACGTATTCATATCGATATGTACAACCGATCTTTCCATAATCTTCTCATTTTATACATGACAAAATTATTACAGATTGTAATATTATTTTAAATTATATTGTTATAATTAATAACAAAATTCTTTAGGCATATTTTTCTGATACGGCCAGTGGCTGTAAATATTGAAAATTGATCAATACAAGCAGATTGTCAAAATGCAAAAAAAATATTTTTTAGTGTGTTTTTTCCTAATTATGATTTATCTTTGCATTCCTTGATCCCACTACGGAATTTCTTCCGTAGTCTTAAAATTTACCGGAGCGGTAAATTAGAAATACCATTTTGCTGGCGTATATTTTTTTCGTTTAATATAAATTTTTTGATTATGGCTGCCGGTAACCACAGTACAAAGAGATATATTTATTTAGCCGATGATGATAGTGATGACAGGGATTTCTTTGCCGATGCAGTGCTGGAAGTCGATCCTGGTATTATTGTGAAACAGTTCACCGACGGGATGTATTTAATGGAGGATCTGCTTTCCATTGACCCTTCAGCTCTTCCTGATTTTATTTTTCTTGATCTTAACATGCCCCGAAAGTCCGGTTTTGAATGCCTGGAAGAAATAAGAAGGCATGCAAATTTAAAGCATCTTAATGTGATTGTCCATTCAACGAGCCGTCATCCTGCAAATATCCAGAGTGCGATGGAATTAGGAGCTTCATTTTATGCGGTAAAGCCCAGTTCTTTTGAGAAACTAAAGTTTTTACTTCAAGAAATCCTTGCTATGGATCTTGTTGGTGCTGTTGAAGAAAGGAAAAAAATTATTCTGGCGTGAATTTGATCGGAGTTGAACAGGCTGGTAATGACCAACTCCCCGATTTTACCTCATATAAGAAAAATTGAGATCAAAAAAAGCCTTCTAAATGCAGTCATTTAGAAGGCTTTTCTATTTTGGTAATATGCAGTATGATGAAATTTTTAATCCTCGTCATCTTCATCGGCCTGGGACTCATCCAGGGTCCTTCTGTCCGCATCGTCATGGTCCAGTTCGGTGGGCTGGTGGTCGGCAGACCTTTCATCGTCATAATGCTGGTTCACTCCCGGATCGGTGTGCTCCATAGTTTCTGACCCGATGGATTCTTCTCCCATGTGATAGATACTGTCGTGCTGACCGTACGTATCGTAGTTTTCTTGTGGTATCATAATGTTTTAATTTAAAAAGTTTACAATTTATGTGAAATGCCTTCTTCGTGTTTCGGGCTTGTTAAAGCTAGTGGAGGAAGGCAGGGTAAAATTAAAAATTAGGAGACTGATTAAATTACAGCCTTTCTGTGTTTAATTGTATTATTTCCAGATTATTAGCCTTGCTTTGTAGTCTGACAGCAGATTAAGAATTGCGTTTGCAGATGCCTTTAGGAGTAATTTATATTCGAAATGCCTGAGGCAATCAGCTTGTTTTAAAAAATAATTTTGTAATTTTAGGTTAAACCAGTATATGCCGTTTGCTTCCTTAAAACTGAATAATGAGATATTGCGCAGCCTTTCCCAGGACTGCAACAAGAGTTTTACCTTGGAGGAACTGACCAAAATGGTAAGCCCTATTGCTGATTGCATCGATAGATATAATGACACTATAGTCCTGGAAAGGGAAAACCAGGCCAGGGTTTTGGAGGCGCTGCTGTTTCTGGCCGATCATGGCCTGATATTCTTAAATCCCCTTACAGACCAAAGCTGCTTCAAAATAAGGTAAAAGAATTAATATATTTTATATCTTTGATAACCTGCCCCTTTATTGCTTATTGGTAATTCAATCATCAATCTAGTACGCGGTAAAGTAAGGGAAGCACACCTTAATATATTTTTGAAGGGCCGGTATCCCCGGCTGCTTTTAGGATGTATTAACCGGCCGACTTCCATCTGGTGCCAAAAGCAAATATTCGTATTTGCTTTTTTTTTTTTGTGGTTTGTCGGGGCTGTTTTTTTCTTCTGTTTCGTTGCGGTTGGTTTTCAGGAGCCTGTACGCAGCAAAGCAATCAGGGCTAAAAGTTGAAGCATATTAATCCCAAGATACTGTAAACAAACCCTTAATGATAAGGGTTTGTTTACAGACATGAAATTTGGGTACATTAAAATTTTCGCTGGGATGGTTTATCATGGCCTGGCGCTCCATTGCCTGTCGCATCTCTGGTGATTTCGTCTTCTTGAAGGTCCTCATTGCCGAGCTGCCCGATTTCAAATTCCTTATTAACGGGATTGTCCTTTTCGGGGGCTATGGTCTCAAAGCTGCCGCTTTCAGTCTCATTGCTGTTTTGGGTATCAATATCTGTTTCAAACCCCTCCGATGGGTCATTGTCCATTAGGTCCTTCTCTATGTCCTTCTCAGTGATGTCTTTGGACTTGGGGTCTGATTCCTGATCAAGGTTCTCCGAATCATAAGGATTGCTGTTTTCCTCTAGGCTCAGATCATCTGCGTAATCGGGCTCGGCGTTGTCTGTTATAGGGTGGGCTGAAGGGGTGGAAGTTTTTTGATCTGCTTTACTGCCTTTGTCCGGGTTTTGAAAATTCTGGTCATCCTGACGGTAATTTTTCGTTGTATCTGAAGTTGCCATTTTATTTTTTTAATTGGATTATTACTGTGGTTTTTTTTAAAGGGGTGTACTCTGGCAGGATTGCGGGTATGGCCGTGGTAGTCGGCATTTTTCCAATGGCTGTCCTTTGCGGGCTGTCCTTTATCAAATGTACAGCGGATAGTTAGATTTTTTTTTACAGAATAAGGGTCTGGATTTATAAAATAGCGATCAGGTAATCAGATAGGTAAGTGTGGTATTTTAGGTTTAATGTTGTTTTTAGGAGCTTATTCCCGCTATACGTTTCAATCTTTTGTGCCGAACCCCGGCACAAAAGGATTTCCACTTCTATCGGGGCTAGGGTAGTATGGCACAAAGTTCTGGTATTACAGCGGGTTTTGAAGTAAGTTAAGACCTTTCTTTATATTTGCCACCCGATGGCGAATAGACAAAATAAATCAATCACAATACATAACCAACTTCCCGTAAGCCTTTCTCAAATCTGTTGTAGCTTTTACAAGCTGTATTTTATTAACTCTACAGATACATAGTGTCTTTTAACAAGAAAATAAATATGTATAAATACCTCTTTTTTTTATTCTATATTAATGTTATAATTGCAAAATGTTTAAGATTGATAGTGATATTTTAAAATAATTTAGTATGAAATTAATGGAGGAATACAGAACCCTGCAGTTCTCGAGTGTGGGTGTCATGAAGAGCTGCTCATGCATTATCTTGACCAATACCTCAAATTATAAAGCTCATGGAACAGGCGTATTTATTCAGATTAAAGAGCATTATTTTCTTGTCTCCGCAGCCCATGTTCTGGATAGGCACGGTGAGTTTTTCATATTCTTGGGACAAGAATATGAAATAATTAAACCAGGCGGTGATACCTACATTAATCGTGCAGAAGATCGGTCCAAGGATTTGGTTGATATAGGGGTACTGCACTTGGATGATGACTGCCTTCCACATATCCTACGTTCCTATAGTTTTCTGCAGGCTGAGGATTTGGCCATCAATCATATATTCCAAAATGAACAATTTTACACTTTTCTTGGATACCCCGCGACAAGAGCAAAACCTATATATAAAACCGATGTTTTCGACGTCAATACATTTTTTCATTTTACAGTTCCTATAAAAACTGAATACTATGCAGAGTTTGGTAGAAATCCGTTTGTGAATGTTGTGGCGTCATACAATAAAAAGTCAGCATATGACAGTAGAAAAGGCACTTACGGCGTAGGGCCTGATTTATATGGGATTAGCGGTTGCGGCTTATGGTTCACCGATCCATCAGATTTAGCAACGGGAATCATAAAACCTAAATTGACAGCAATAATGACCGACTGGTCCATTAAAAACAGAAATATAATTATAGGTACCCGAATCGATGTTGTGACAGGAATGGTAAAGAAGTTTCTGGACATTGATTTTCCTGATTCGATGATTGTACGAGTCATATAAATTTCAACTCTGCAGAATCTGTTTGCGGAATTTAAGTAGTATCAGCCAATGCATGATATACTGTCATTCTGCCTTATGAAACTTTATCTGAATCCGTATCCTGGGCTAAAGAATAAACGACATCTTGACTATTTTTGAGATCGTAATGGTCGGGAAATGGTAATCTATATACACCGTATTTCATAGAATACAGCAGTCGCTTCCCTGAAAGCATGCTGTGCCAGAGTGTCCGGATGATTATGCACTGTTTCTTTTCGCTATTTTTTATAATCATCTATTGGCTCAATCAAATGCTTGTCCGAATATTTAGTTAATATGGTTGTAAATCCATAGCCCATAGTTCCATGCATAGCACGAGTCGCACCTCGAACAAATATATCTTCAATACCATCATTATTAAAGTCTGCTCTAAATTGTTCAGTTAGTGAAGTTTCAAAACCTCCATATTCTAAACTAATTTTAAAAATACTGCTGTCATTTATTTTTATAATTCCTTGTCTAACTAAATCACCAATTGATAAGCCTTTTTCTGTATATTCGACTAATCTTCCTTCAAAATCATGGAGAATACTTGGCGATAAAAATTCTAAATCATCAATTTCTAACCAAGGCTCACTTATAAATGAAACCTTTGGCATTTGTGCCATTTGAATTGCTTCAACAATATCTTCTAAAAATGAGAAACTTGATGACATTTTGATTGCAAATGTTGTCATTGGATAATAATCATTGTGAGTAGCATCTTTCCATTCTCTCAAAGTTGACACATTGATGGTTTTTTCATCATCATTAATTAATTCCAACGAAGAACTACCATCTCCTAGCAATAGTTTTTTATCAAATAGTATTGATAAATCAGAATTCAAATAAAATACATCATAAACTTCATCAATAAATTCTATACCTATTGGTATTTTGATCTGAGTTATATCCCAATTATTTTTTTCGGCTTCGATAATTATTTGCTTTAACTCTTTTGTGTCAATTAAATTTGTTGAAAGAGCAGATTGAAGTTTTGAAAGAATTTGTCCTTTATTTTTTCTATGTTTTAACTTTTCAATTTCTGATTCTACTTTTGGTTTTGTTCTTAATGCCAATGCTAAATAAAATAGTGTAGTGGCTTTCGGAAAAACATCATTTTTTTTTCGCAAATTACATTTGCTATGGGTTGGAACTAAATTAGATAATGCATTAATATCAAATTTTAAATCTAATTCTAGATCTAATATCACCTTATTAAATCTATCTTTTTCTTCGGATAAAAATTCTGGAATTATATGGTCTATGTGTAGATCGTTCCAATCTAGTGGACGACTACAATAAAAGCAAAGGTTATTGTAAGCAGTCCATAATGCACTTCTTGTAATATTATCAAATGCTGTTTTACTCATTTTTTATCGGATATATTGCATAGCGTTCCATTGCCACAATAGTTTCTGGGGCGAATTAAGCCTTATTTTGGATTTGTTAAATCATCAAAATGCACAACCATTTTAAAATTAAGCAAACTGCCCAAATTTTCTGTAGCAATTGTTGCTGCTGGTTTTATTTTGAAATCTGTTTTATGTATTTTTCAATGTTTCCGTTATCATATATTTCAACTTTATTCAGTTTATTATTTACTTTCTCTAATTTATTTAAGTCAATGTTTGCTGAGATTAATATTGCTTTTTTTAGTTTTCTTTTGATTTTTTTGTCTGCAAACATAAATTGTATTCTTATAAACAATGTTTCATAATTCATATACAATGCTAATAAATAATAAAATGGTAAAGTCAAAACGGTTAATAGTATTGGCAAAGTAAAAGACTTCAAATTTATAATTTTTAATAATTCTGAATATTCGAAAAAAGTTTTGTAGGCGACAAAACAGAAAATAAATAAACCGAAAATGTTAAGTATGTTGTTTAATAATTTAGCTACTGCAATATGTTCTGAATTTGTTTTTGCTGAGTTTTCAGAAAATAGTTTTAATAATATTATGAATGTCATTACTGGAATTAAAATCATTTCAGTTGTTAAAGTGAAATTGTAAAAATTTGTAATAAACTCAAGTATTAGGACTGCTTTGAAATTCTCTAAAAGTATTTCTTTAAAATATTTTAGATTTTTAGCTTTATTTACATTCATAAACAAAATAAATCCTGCTGATAATGACCACATAATTGTATCTTTCAATAAATAAATATCCCAAAAATTTACTTTATAAAGTACTAGAATTATCAATGTTATGTAAATTATCATTGCAATTAGAACTGAAATTATTTGAGTTACAAAGAATGATTTCAATAAATCTGCTACAGATTTTTTTCCAACTGTTATTGAAACTATTATTACAATAATTATTAGCCAAAATATTGTCGATAACTCTCTATTCGAGAAAATTTCTGTTAGTTTAGTCATATTTTCTGGTTAGATTTTCGGGCTTTTTTAGGTAAACCTGCCATTAACGTCCTGGTTCTAGAGTGGGTTTGGGACTAAATTAAGCTCATTCTTGGGATTTGCTAAATCATTCCAAACACCAAACCATTTTTCCATCAAGCCAATTGCCTAAATCCGTTTTAGCAGCTGTTGCATTCTGGCTTTTTAATTCCAAGTGGTTTTTATTTCAACTATGTAATTTTCTAATATTTTAGAAAAACTTTCTTCGTTAAATTTTTCTTTTTTTTCTAATCGTTTAATGATTTTAGCACATTGCCTCCAAATCTGAATTAATTCAGATATTTTTGGTTTTAAGGCAATTGCATTGTCCGGTGTATAGTGAACAGTTTTATTTCTTAAGCTAAATAGATTGGTTATTTCATTGAGATGTACCTGATTATTATTTAATTCTTCTTTGAAAATGTAAATTAGACGTTCCATTACTTTAGCAGTACAAATTCTAGCATAGCTAAACTCATCAATAACTTCTGTTTGTCTCAAAAAAAGAAGATGTCTGTTTGTAAGTGTTTCAATAAAGAAACCAAAATTATTTAAATGCCCTAATATTTCAATTGAGTCAATTCTATGGTCTAATCCGAATTTGTGTTTTTCACTTTCAACACGGCATTTAGATTTTTGAAAAGCTTCGGACATTAAGCTTAATGTTTCTTTCGTTAATACATCTGGTATATTAGATTGCATAATACTAACGGCATCTTGGGGTAAACGAGTTTCATCAATTATTTTCCTGTCTTCTTTTGAAGGTTCAATAGAATTTAATTCTTCTGCAAATAATAATGATGTAAATTCACTCTTTAATGCAACGTGTAAATAATGAAAAGATTCTTGAAGGTAGAACGCCGCTCCTAATTGTAATTTTGAATAAGTTTCTATTTCGTGTCTATTGCTCATCTTTTTCTGCTTGTTTACAACGTTCAGCTAGTAGGTGCTGGTTAGGATTAAAATACAATTGTTTTCAGTTATCTGATTTTATAAAAACAAAATCAATTTTTAATTAAGATCCAATGTCTCATTAGCCTTGCTAGCTTTTATGAATTGCCAATTATTTTGCTTTTAGGTTTTCAATTTCTTCAACGACATCATATTCTTTGTTATGGATTTTTCTACTTGTCAAATCGATTTTTACTGTTTCAATAAAATCTTTGAAATCATTATTCATAGCAAGTTTATTTACAGTTTCTAAATCAAGATTTTTCTTATGTTTAGCTGGGATGATAATTTCAGATGAATGTGGATCATCAACATCCAATTCTATAACTCCAATACCAAATGAGGCCGATAATCTTGATAACTCATCAAAAAAATCTTCATCTTCAGAAATCCTGGCAGCAACTAAATAAGATTCGTTTGCCCACGAAGAGTTAGAAACACATTGGAAAAAGCTTTCTCGTAAATTAGCAAAACTTAATTCTCGTTTTAATTCAAATGAATATAATACAATTGATCTCACGCCAATTGCATTACTGAAATCGTTGACTTCCTTTTTCCAATCTTCCATTCTGAAATAGCAGCCTACCATATCAGGATGTACCCATTCGCCAAATTCTTTTTTATTTGAGATGTGATGTTTTATAGTTTTTGTATAACAGTGCATGTGATAGTAAGCAAAATAAGTTAGATACTTATGCAGGTCTTTCTCTAAATAATCAAATTTTTTCTTTTTTGCTGGCGGTAAATCTTCTGGAATTGTATTGTCATCTAAATCAATAGTGTTTGCCATTAATTTAAGGTAAAATTTCTTTGGCCTTGAATCTGTTTTGGCAAAAATTGATTTGGGATTGTCTTTTGCGTTTACATAGATTTGTGCGCCTAAGGTAGCCCAAGGTGTTTTGCCTTGCGAGTTTAAGCTTTTGTCAAATCCTTTTTTGACAGCAATATTCCATATTTCGGAAGAAGTTAATGGCTTTTTTTCTTCTTTTAAAACTGATTCTGCTAATTCAAGAAATGTCATTTTTATAGGGTTTTGCATGGGTTGCTTATAAGTTTGTATTAGATGGCGGTAGTTATTTTAAGTCGCTAATTCGTTTCAAAATTTCTTTTGTATCCAAATGCTGATTTATTTCAATTACTTTTTCGTAAAAAGGCAATGCTAGTTTTTTAATACTTTGCTTTTTAAAATCATTTGTTTCATTTTTCCACTTATCATATTTTTCATTACCATACTTTACAAGTAAATCAATTATTCTGATCATTTCTCTTTCGAATCTTCGTTCAGTTATTTTGTCAACTAAGTTGTTAAACTCTGCATTAGTTGTTTTAATATTTTGCTTTGATTCATATCTTGTAAGTGTTTCATCAATCTCGATTGTCTCTTCTTGCGGAAAACTAAAATGTATATTTGTAGCAACCCAAAATCCATAAGTTTCATCAAATAGAATACTTGCATCATGCCATTCCCCATAAAAATTAGATGCTTTTTTAATGGTAATACCTTTTAATCCTTTTTGTGTACCATGGACAACAACATCTTTTAGATTTGGAAAATATCCTTTAATATTTTTTTCTTCTGTATACTCTTCAAATGCCTTTAGATATTCATTTCTAAACTTATCAAAAAAGGCAATTACATTGTCAATTAATGGAAAGAGAAAATTTTGAATAGATACTCTGTAATGATTTGCACCAGCGATATTAATTGGTTCAGAGTCAAATAAAATATAATCATCTTCACTTAAAGCATAAGCTGAATGAAAGAAAGTATTTCTGATCTGTTCATAATGTATATTTTCAAAAAAATCTATTAGTTTATCATAATTACAATCGCTTAATTTCTCTTTGATAGCCCTTATTTTTTCCCCAGTTCCCAAAAGACGTTCTTGTTTTTTTGTTTTCCAAAATAAACGAGATGACCCTCCAAAATTAAGTGTGTTTAAGCAAAGACTACCGATTATGTTATAAAAATCACTGTTCTCGAAAAATGTAGAATAGAGGAGTAAGCCAATTCGAATTTTTTCAGAATCTTTCTTTTCATAATATAAGTTTTTGTAGAATTCTAATGCGCTGAACCATTCTTTAAGATTCGAGGCTTCATCAGGATTGGCAATGTGCTTATAATTTAGAATTGTTAAAAGAAATTGAAACTCATTTTTTGATTTTGCATTACCAAATAATTCTTCAACTTGCTTCAGTGTGTCTTCCATAGTAAATTCGTTATAATAATTACCGCCAACTTTCGGCACTTCGATATAGCCAAAAAAGCGTACTGAGTTCTCTCTGCCAATATAATGTTTCTTCCTGAAATAGACATTGCCGGCTACCGAAATTTCGGCAATATCTTGAAACGGCGGTTACCAGAAGTGCATCACTCAATATTGTTATTTGACAACCATTTTTTGATATCTTCATAAAAGTTGAAAGTAACTGTTCTGTAGTCATCATCCCAAATCTTTCTGTCATCGAGTTTTATTTCTTTCCAGTGATCAAACATTCTCTGAATTATTTCGTAAAGCTCTGAATCGATTTGTTTAAGTCTCATTAAGTTTGCAGTGTAGTCAAAAGTATCGTTTGGGTCAGCCATAATTGCCACAATCCGCCCTATATATGGATCTACTAAACTCAAGTTGATTTCTTTTTCATTGCGGTAAAATCTTTCAAATTGTTGAATTTCATCATTTGTAACTTTGTAAAGATTATAATCATGAATAAATAGCTTTCTATCAAAACCCATTTCTAAATACAATGGCAACATTTTAATATGATCCATACTGTTACCAATATGTTCAATTAGTTCTTCTGATAAAATGCTTGATAAAATATAATCGCCCATTATAAAGTTTGTCAAACTCGCACCTACATAACAGTCCTTAGATCTTAGATATAAATGAAGCAATTCGTGAGTAAATGAATCTTTACACAAATTATTTGGAGTGACGTATAGTACAACGTTATCATTTTGAGCATAACAACCATAATTATCTTCAAATGAATTTTCAATTGAAATATTGAATTTTATATTCAAGTCATTCCACAAATTTTGATTTCTGTTATCTACAAGATCTTTCATAGGTTTTTGTTTTTTTGCATTTCGGGTAACTAATTTATTCCAGCGATAAATGGCAGCAATAGGCCTTTTTGCAACTTCGCGGTATTGAAATGCGGTTTATATTAGGAAGGGTTGCTGGCAGAATAATTTTGTTTCTGCATATCGAAATTCACCCAATATCTATTTTTAATAGTTATGGATCCCACTTTTGTTGTAGAGGAAAAATGCTTTCTTTCAGGACCTTTTTCAGCTATAAGTTCCAATCTTTTGTGCCAAACTCCGGCACAAAGGGATCTCAGCTTCTATCGGGGCTAGGGTTGTATCAAAAACGTTCTGGTATTATCGCATGTTTGGTACTAATTTAAGCATTAGATTTTCCACCATATAGCGATAGAAAACAGTCGAAGCACCCCTGCCTAACGAACAGTCGAAGCATTATGTAAATGAGCTACTGAAGACCATATCATTATCACCACGATTGAAATATACCGTTAACCTTAAAATGCTTGTCAGGCGTTTCAGGATTACTTTTAAGAATAACTCCGATTTTTGAACCAAATGTATCTACACTTGTAGTATTAACAAGTTCCAGTGGCAATACCTTATCATCGACAATAATAGAAAAACGATATTTTGCTCCTTGGGGCGGTGGATCAATAGAGATAATTCTAACTCGAAAATGACGGGCAGTTTTTAAGTCAGCTATTAAGGAAGGCTGGTTATCGCTGTCAATTTTCCAGATTCCAGATACTCCTCCTGAAACTGAATTATAGTCTGTTATGGTATACTGTCCGACGGCGGAACCTTTAAAATTAGCGGCATGCAGTAAGGAGATTTTTTGCCCCTCGATAAGCGCTGTAGTTCCTTGATAAATAACTGCCGGCCTTCCATCTATATTAATCAAAGTATTGTCCCTTTTCGCGTTGACGCCCGATAGGATTAAGGGATTAGAACCTTCACCATTCGTTATTTGATAGATCTTAGGGGCAGGAAGCCTGTCTGCAATAGCTAATTCCTGTTCGTCCGGATAGAAATACCAAGTTGGAGGTGAGGGAAGCTGCGCTTGTGTGATACTGTCATTTCTTAAAATTGTGGCTTTGCCAGAGACGGCAATAGAGTCTCCTTTTCCAGTAATTTTTTCATCTTTTTGCTGCTTATTGGTACAGGAAGTGAGGGCTATAATAAATAAAAGTACACAGATATCTAAATTAATTTTTGTTTTGGTCATATTGAAAAAGGTTAGAATTGTTTCAAATCATTTTTTTGCTGATTTTATCAAAGCTGTTCAAGTTATTCTATTTTGTTATATAGCTTTGTTGAATTAGGAATAACAGTGACAATATCCAGGAGCTGCCATCCTTTACCACCTCCGCCTGTGATTTCGTTCCAGGCAATATTGCTTGTACCCATAGTGATATCATTTAGGCCCGGATTTCCGTACTGGCCATAGAATATAGCACTTCCATCTTCGAAAGAGACGAAAAGACGAACATTATAAGTCTCATATTTTTTTATTTCTGTCGCAAGTGGATTCATTCCTTGATCCGGATTTATTTTAAAACCGCCTCTCGTTAGTCTGGCAATGCATGTTTGGAGCAGTTTATCTTGAGACAAGTCAGTTTTAATTTTTATTTTGGTGGTAGTTCTACTTGGGGTTTCCTGCCAGCTTTCGACTGGTTTTGGTATATTTTTTTCGCCTCCGCATCCTATGTTTACAACTAAAACAAATAATACTAATAAGTTTTTATATTTCATTTTTTTGCTTATTTAATTTACTCGCCAAACATTTTTGAAAATATTCGTGTATCCACCTGTAGTCCCACAAAAAAGCCAACTCCAACCTCTTTGTACAAATCGTTTGTAATTGATCCAGTATATACTGTCTTTCCAAATTCAAAATTATCATAATCAACACCTCTTATTAATTGGCGCTCTGCAATATCGACGCCCGCAACAATAGATCCTCCGACAGCAAAATCATACTGGGCTCCCAATAGGAGATTTTTAAAGTTTTTACTGCTTGATGCAATATAAGTTCCAACCACCACACCCATTCTGTCCTTAAGAGACGAACTGCGGAGCATCAAACTGTTTCGGCCCCATGGATAAAGAGTGGCCATAACAGCAAGGGTAGCATTTCCATTGATATTATCTGCATTAAGAGTATTTCCACCTCCTGCAAGAGGAACTTCACGAATGTTAGTCGGGTTTCGTAATGTAGAATAAATAAAGCCAGTACCTATACTTGCATTTATAGTTGGTGAAATTTTTTGGGTTGAGGAAATCAGTTCCTTGTAGTCATCATCTTTGGTTTTTCGTGATTTTAGTTTAATAGTGATAGATCCCGTATAAGGACCATGTACGGCAAAGTCCATTATTTCTATTGTCCCACCTTTAGTAGCTGCTGTTACTACCTTTCCCCCAACGACCACTAGGGTAGGTTCGTAACTGCCCTGAATTTCTAGTTGGAAAATATCAGTGTTAGTGGTTGGTTTTAACAAATGAACCTGAATTTTATCCCTTTGAGTCATTGTTGTAGGAAATCCGGAAAGCAGCGTATTTCCATCGTCCCATAAAAAAACATGGATAACGTCTTCTGCGTCAATTCTGATATTTCTTTTTGGATTATATCTAATGGTACCAAAAGCCGGAGTACCGGCTTTCCCTTGATATTGATTTGCAATTGATTCAGCATCAATAATCGTTTGCGATTGTAAATCCTGAAGAAATAGAATAAAAAAAAGTAAAAATGCTTTTGTAAAATTCTTCATAATCTAAATAGATTTAAGTGGTTAGCTATCAGGTTATTTCCTGTAAAAATATATTCTTTATTACTGATGACACCACGTATTATTACCTGATTTTTATAAATTTTTGTCATTGATACTCTTGTCAGATCATCCCCAAGCGGGCTGCTTTTTTCTTAATCCTCTTTATCCACAGTATCCAATTACTTCCCATTTTCTTTTTATCAAAGACCCTGTATGCTTTTGTTTTATTTCAGGAGCAAAGGTAGTCCGTGTCCTTGAGCAAAAGCAAGGCCGGGCCTTTCAGGTCCTGCCAAAAAATCTCCACCCTTGCGGGTTGTATTTTTTGCCGGAGCCTTGCTTTTGCCGGACACTCACCTTTTTATGCTCATGAAACAAAACATAGCATACTGCGGCTCTTTAGACGAATAAAAAAAAATGTCAGAAATGAGAATTGAAATATTGAAAACGCCATGATGAAACAAAACAGCGCCTGCTCTCATTGCCGAATAAAATTTCAAAAAAAAATAAAAAGTATAAAGTAAAATGCGGGGCGGGAAAAGAAAGTAAACAGGGCGGGGCGATAGAAAGAAAGGCGGTGTGGCGGGAAGATGAAAAGTATAAAGGCGGTGGGTTGCGGGTGTGGTGTCGGACTTTTGGACTTTGATTTTTTGGGTTTGAGCAATGGAAAAAGATACAAGGGGTACAAGGAACTATAGAACTAAAGTAGTAGAGTAAATAAAAGTAAATAAATATTTAAAAATCAGGAATCATGAATATTACAGGGAGAGTGACAAAAGATGCGCAGGTGCGCACCTTGTCAGACAGCAGACAGGTAGTAATTTTTTCAGTAGCCATCAACGAGAGCTACAAAAACAAAAAGGGCGACAGGGTGGAGCAGACCACCTTTTTCGAGTGCGCCTACTGGATAAGCCCGAGGGTTGCCGAGTGGCTGACCAAAGGCACGGTGGTGGAACTCACTGGAATGGTAAGCGCAAGGGCGTGGACAGGGAATGACGGAGAACCCCGAGCAGGGCTGAATTTCAATACCTCGAATATCAAACTGCACGGGGGCGGGAAGAAGACCGAAGGTGCGCAGGCAGTTCAAAATGGGCAGGCGGTTCAAACTGGACACAATGCGGTGCAGGGAGAAAGCAAAAAAGCCACCTTAAAAGAGCCTGAGGACGACGTGCCGTTTTAAACAACGGCATTCCAAACAAAGTATAAATTTTAAAATCAAATATCATGGCACATAATATCAATTACAACAGCAAAACTGGCAATTACTCTTTTTTCAGCGTAAAGGAAAAAGCATGGCACGGGCTCGGGCAGATCGTGGAGCAGTACCCGACAAGCTCCGAAGCCATGAAACACGCAGGGCTTGATTATCAGGTGGCAAAAAGCCCGCTTTATACCAAGGGTTCTGAAATTATCGTAACCCGTGAGGGTATTGAAGTGGGCAGTACCGAACTGGCAGTCCCTGACTGTTTTGCCACCATCCGCACAGACAATAATGCCGTTTTGGGTGTGGTCGGGAAAGACTACCATATCGTACAGAACCGTGAGGCGTTCAGTTTTTTTGATGCGATTGTCGGGGGCGGTGACGGTATACTGTACGAAACGGCAGGGGCACTCGGGCTGGGAGAGCGCATTTTCATTACAGCCAAACTCCCTGATTATATCCGTGTGGGAAAAGGGGATGACGTGACCGAAAAGTATATTTTCCTGACTACCTCCCACGACGGTAGCGGAAGCATCACAGCGGCTTTTACGCCCATCCGCATCGTATGCCAAAACACGCTTAACGCTTCGCTTCGCTCGATGAGCAACGTGGTGCGCATCCGCCATACCTCAGGGGCAAAACAGCGCCTTGACGATGCCCATAAAGTAATTGGACTGGCAGATAAACTAAGCACGCAGTTAGAGGGAATTTTTAACGAGTGGGCTAAAGTTAAAGTAACAGATAGGGAAGTTAAAAAGCTCATTCAATTGGCATTATGCCCCAATACCGAAACACTCGCTTTAATCAAAAAAGGGGCAGAGGATGAAGTGTCTGCCATATTTAAAAATACCGTAGAGGATGCTTTTGCCTATGCCATGGCAAGCGAATCTCAGCTGATGCCGACCACTAAAGGTACGCTTTTCGGGGCCTACAACGCCGTTACGGGCTACTATCAGAATGTACGCAAATACAAGGACGATGAAGCCAAACTGCAGTCCATTGTCATGGGAGGCACAGCCCAGGGAAAAGCCCAAAAGGCATTCGATTTATGCATGGGTTTTCAGGCAGATGGTGCGGAAATCCTAAACCTAAACTAAGGCAGACAGATAAACAAAGGCTGTTGCGAGATCGTGACAGCCTTTCAAGAAGTGATATTTCTAACGGAATTATAAATTCAGACGCATAGAGAGCAAGCAAAAAATAATTTAAATTTTAAGCAATGAACACTAATTTTTTCAATCAGATAGCACAGTTGCAGATTATAGGGGATTTGCATATTACAATAGCAAAGGGCGCAGAGGATAGGCTTATTGTCCTTGTCATGCTCCAAAATGAGGCGTGCGGGGATACTGCCAAGCACAGCATACCGCCTTTAAACCTGCGGGGAACAGCCGAGGAACTCGACAGCGGTTTTTTTGAGAATATCACAGCGCCCATGCAGTCCGCTTCGGGTCTTATGGTGGACATGGAAGGCTATATGAAACAGCTCGAGCAGACCAAACAGCAGTCGGCAATGGAAAAGGAAAAAGACGACAAGCAGAAAAAAGAACAGGAAGCCAAAGACAAAAAATTCAGTGATGCCATGACAAAAGCCGACGAACTGGAAAAAGAAGGGAAATTCCGTGAGGCATGGATAAAAGTGCCCGAAATACATGAGTTTCCACTAAAAGCGGAGGAGATACGAAGACGCAAAGCTGAATTATCAGCCCAGTTTGCGCCCGATTTGTTCGGAAGTACAACAGAAACTGCAAAACCCGAACCACCCCGAGAGGCGCTTTTTCCCGAGTATGCTAATGATAGTAGTGATGCACAGGAACATGAAACGGAAGAGGAAGAAACGGAATACTGGGAAGATGACCCCGAAGCAGAGGAGTAGGATATTAATCTAAATAATGAAATCATGTTATTAAGAGCACAATTACAGCGGGTTTTTATACTCAAAGACAAAGGGCAGGAAATCAGGCTTTCCGACCCCGAACCGAGATGGAGCACCGAAGCAGTACTGAATTTTTATGCCCCGACATATCCGATACTGACCACCGCCAAAATATCAGCCCCCGCCATCAGGGACGATGCGGTCGAGTACCGATTTGAAACGGTAATGGGAACAAAAGGCTAACCAAAATTTAAAGCCATGAATTATGCAACAGACAATTATATCGGGAACAGTGCAACTGCCCGAGCGAAAAAGACAAAAACAGCTTCACGCACAGCTCGCAGGGTTTATGCATTGGATGCAGAGACCCAAGGATACAGGCGAGGTGCAGAAAGACAAACCAAGGTCAGTGCCTGCGGAAATGCTACCGATGGTTTTCTAAAGGTTTCTTTTCTGCCCAGACTGCAAGAGAGTAAAACGCTACAGGCTTGTGGGGATATTTCCAAAATGGAAAGCGATTTTTATAGCTCTCTTGACAGCCTAGCAGGGCATTACCGCATTGTGCCGATGCCAACCTCTCATTTTGAATATCCCTATAATATGGCATTGGCTGTATGGGATTTACAGGAAAAGCTCAAAAAAAGTGTAGAGAACTTTTCCGAACTGCGGTTATTGCAGGACAGCCACAGAACGTATCTGCTCAGCGAGGAAAAATACAGCACGGGCACGACGCTGTATTATATCCCTATACAACCAATTTATCAAATGCTCAGAGAATCGAAGCACAAACAGAATGCGCATCTGCTTTTATCGGTCTGCTCGTATCTGTATCATAGTGCCGATGTACCGTATTTCAGACAGCAGGGCAGTTATCTGTACTGGCTCTATGAAATGCACAGGGAATGGACAGAACAGGACGAGGAC
>Ga0160449_1000313_pt1 | contig 33873 bp, 28 predicted proteins | sample HID1975I_E1MG_FD_108216 | JGI IMG/M metagenome (GOLD analysis project Ga0160449, IMG submission 108216) | Enriched soil microbial communities from UW Madison campus, WI, USA - HID1975I_E1 MG | ecosystem: Environmental > Terrestrial > Soil > Unclassified | place: USA: Madison, Wisconsin...
CCTAGATCGATTCTTTATCTAGGACAGCCCCAAGTTCCCATTACCTCGAATTCGGCTGCAGCCGCGACACGCCAATCAGGCATTCCACCAGCCCCGCCCCACACCAATCTCCCATTTCCCGCCCCCTGTCGCCCCACCGCCGTGACGCCCGTCACCAGTGTGACTCTCGTCACTTTTGGCAAAAGATGCCACTATGCGTCACATCAAACAGACGTTTTAGACAGCCACGAATGAGCGAACACCGCAGCGTCCTGATCGTCGACGATGAACACGATATTCGCGAACTGCTGGTCCTGACCCTCAGCCGGATGGGCCTGCGAACCGACACCGCGCCCACCCTCGCCGCCGCGCGCGAACTGCTGGCCGTCTCGACCTACGACCTCTGCCTGACCGACATGCGCCTGCCCGACGGCTCGGGCATGGACCTCGTCGGCGAGATCAGCACCCGCTTCCCCGGCACGCCGGTCGCGATGATCACCGCCTACGGCAATGTCGAGGCCGCGGTCGAGGCGCTGAAGGTCGGCGCCTTCGATTTCGTCAGCAAGCCGGTCGACATCCACGTGCTGCGCGGCCTCGTCCGCCAGGCGCTGGAACTGGGCGAACGCGCCAAGCGCAACACCGAAGAGCACAGCAGCCGCCTGCTCGGCACCTCCGACGTGATGGTCACGCTGCGCAACACCATCGCCAAGGTCGCCCGCAGCCAGGCGCCGGTCTTCATCCAGGGCGAATCGGGCACCGGCAAGGAGCTCGTCGCCCGCACCATCCACGCCCAGGGCGCGCGCGCCAACGGGTCGTTCGTGCCGGTCAACTGCGGCGCCATCCCCACCGAACTGATGGAGAGCGAATTCTTCGGTCACAAGAAGGGCAGCTTCACCGGCGCGCACAGCGACAAGCCCGGCCTGTTCCAGGCCGCCGACGGCGGCACACTGTTCCTCGACGAAATCGCTGAACTGCCGCTGCCGATGCAGGTCAAGCTGCTGCGCGCGATCCAGGAAAAGTCGATCCGTCCGGTTGGCGCCTCAACCGAAATCCAGGTCGACGTGCGCATCCTCTCAGCCACGCACAAGGACCTCTCGCAACTGGTCAACGACGGCCGCTTCCGCCACGACCTCTACTACCGCATCAACGTCATCGGCCTGAACGTCCCGCCGCTGCGCGAACGCGCCGGTGACCTGCCGCTGCTGTCGGGCGCCATCCTGCGCCGCCTCGCCCAGGCCATGCACCGCCCAGCCCCCACCCTCGCCGACGACGCCGTCGCCGCGCTCGAGGCCTACCACTTCCCCGGCAACGTCCGCGAGCTCGAGAACATCCTCGAACGCGCCCTCGCGATGGCCGACAACGACCGGATCACCGCCGCCGACCTGCATCTGCCGGTCCCGCGCGGCGCCCAGCAGGCCAGCCAGCCCCAGCCCGCATCCCCGTTCGTCACTGGCACCCACCAGGCCCTGCCGCCGGGCGCTACGCCGCTCCGCGACCCACGCACCGTCAGCGCCTACGAGACCGCCGGCACCGCTCTGCCCTCCTTCATCGAGGACATCGAACGCGCCGCCATCCAGCAGGCGCTGCAGGAGAACCGCTACAACAAGACCAAGACCGCAGCGGCGCTCGGCATCACGTTCCGGGCGCTGCGCTACAAGCTGAAGAAGCTCGGCATCGACTGAACGCGCTTCGTAGGATGGGTGACGCAGCGAAACCCATCTTCTTGACTGCCCCGCTTCAGTAACAGCGCACTGGCGCGCTAAGGTGCTCTCCCGCTCCTTGGCGCCGAACGCGTGCTGCGCAAGTTGCGTCTGACGGACACCGTATTCGGCTTACTCTTCCCCATGCGGCCTGCCAAGGAATACCGACATTTCGCGTCACGTTGTGACGCACCCGGACACCATTCGCTGCCGCACGCGTGTCGCGTCCGCGAAATCGCGCATATTTCGGCAACAATTCGCCTTAAAGAAAGTTGGCACGCCTCATGCGTTATCTCACAGCGCACGTGCAGGTCGCACGGCTGCCCACGGATCGGTATCAGCCGGCCACGCGGCACGTGGAATCAATCACTCCTAGGGGATACACCATGAAGAAGATGCAGAAGGGCTTCACCCTGATCGAACTGATGATCGTCGTCGCGATCATCGCCATTCTGGCCGCTATCGCGCTGCCGGCGTATCAGGATTACGTGCGCAAGTCGCAGGTCACTGCAGGACTAGCGGAGATCACGCCCGGCAAGACGAATTTCGAGGTCAAGATCAACGAGGGCAGCGCCACCTTTGATGCCACGGCGATTGGCTTGGCGACGTCGTCTGATCGTTGCAGCGCGATTACCGTCACTCCTGGCGACACCGGCAGCATCGCCTGCACGCTCATTGGCGGAAGTGGCGTTGATGGCCAGGCCATCTCATGGACCCGTAACGCGTCCGGCCTTTGGGCGTGCGACAGCACCGCGACGGCGAAGTATCGCCCGTCGACCTGCCAGTAATATCGTTTCAAATTTCGCTAGGAAAACCCCGCTTCGGCGGGGTTTTTTTTGGCACGCTACATGCGTTCAGTCCAACGAGCCTTGGGAAACAGGGGAAACCAGCGATGCAGCGGCAGCAAGGCTTCACCCTTATCGAGCTGATGATCGTCTTGGCCATCATCGCCATTTTGGCGGCTATCGCTGTGCCCGCCTACCAGAACTACATCGGCAAAGCGCAGGCTACCGCCGGCCTCGCCGATATCCGCCCTGGAAAAACCACGATTGAGGATGCCCTGGCCAACAACAACGAGGCCCTGGTGGACGCGGCCTACGTCGGCCTGCAGGATTCGGCGCGCTGTACGGACGTCACCGCGACAGCGGATGCCACCGGCACCGCCAGCATCACATGCACGCTGGTGGGCACCGCTCTGGTTGATGCCAGGGTCATCACCCTCTCGCGGGCGGTCGACGGCGCCTGGACCTGCGATGGCGGGACGCTCGATGTCAAGCACAAGCCGCCGGGCTGTTCCTGAGGCTCGTTCGTGATTCAAGCGCGTTGCAGGTGTCACCGATGCGACAATGCGCCAGCCGCATCACCTGGTAGGGGACCATGACGCCAACAACGTTCCAGGCGGCGGCCTCCGCACGCCATCGCTTTTCCCGATTCCATCTTTCGCTTGCGGTCACCGCGCTGGTGATCCTCACCGCGCTGGTGTACTGGCCCGGACTGAGCGGACCGTTCCTGTTCGACGACCACCCCAATATCATCGTCAACACCAAGATCCACGCGCAGACGCTGGATCTGGACACACTGAAGCACGCCGCGGCCGCATACGAAGGCGGCATCGGTAGACCGCTTGCCACCATCAGCTTTGCCGCGAACCATTACCTGGGCCAAGACGATCCCTGGGGTTACAAGCTGGCCAGTCTCGTGGTGCACCTGGTCAACACCCTGCTAGTGTTCTTCGTGTTGCGCAGCCTGACCCGCCTGCCGAAGGCGACGGCCAACAAAAGCCTGCCGTTCTGTTTCGGCGTGACCCTGCTCTGGGCAGTGCATCCCATGCAGATCTCCACCGTGCTGTACGTGGTGCAGCGCATGGAGACTTTGTCGCTGACCTTCGTCCTGCTGGGACTGCTGGCCTACCTGCAGGGCCGCATCGCGCAGCGTGACGGGCTGCGCGGCTGGCGCTGGCTGGCACTCTCCGGTGTGCTGGCGGCACTGGGTCTGCTGAGCAAGGAAACCGCCGTGCTGTTTCCGGTCTACACCCTGGTGCTGGAACTGACCCTGCTCGACTTCGCAGCCCGACAGCCACGTACCCGCCGCTTTCTCCAATGGGCTTATGCCAGTGCCGTTGCCCTGACCGCGACCGTGTTCCTGTTCTGGTTGCTCCCCCAATACACGTCCGACGCTGTCTTCAGTGGTCGCGACTTCAATCTCTACGAACGACTGCTGAGCCAGTTGCGCATCCTGCCGATGTACCTGGGACAGATGCTGGCCCCATTGCCCGGCACCCTGCCCTTCTTCTACGACGATTTTGCCAAATCCACGGGCTGGCTCAGTCCCGTGACGACCCTTCTGGGCGGGTTGCTGCTGCTCGCACTGCTGGTCGGAAGCTGGCTGCTGCGCAGACGCCTGCCGCTGGTCACCCTGGGAGTCTTCTGGTTCTTCGGCGCACATCTGCTGACCAGCAATGTTTTCAACCTCGAGCTCGCCTTCGAACATCGCAACTACTTCGCATTGCTCGGCGTGCTGATCGCCCTCGGCGATCTCGTACGACACATTCCGATGCAGGACGGTCCCGGCTTGAAATACGCGGCGGTGGGCGCTGCCATCATCGGCTTTGGCGCGCTGGCCGCCATACGCGCCGCCACATGGGGCGATGAACTGCTGATGGCGATCGAGATGGTTGCCGACAATCCGGAATCGCCCCGCGCAAGCAGCGACTTGGCGGCGTTGTACATCGCACTGTCCGGCGGCGACCCGGGGTCACCTTTCTACAGCGTCGGCGAGCAGGAGTTCGAACGCGGCTCGCGCTTGCCCAATGCCTCCCCACTGCCCGAGCAGGGCCTGATCCTGATGGCCGCCACCATGGGTCAACCTGTGAAAGATGAATGGTGGGACCGGCTTGTCCACAAGGTGCAGACCCGGCCGATCTCTCCGCAGGAAACCATGGCAGTGACCGGACTGTTGAAACATCGCTACGAGGGCCTCGCGCTCGATGACGCGCGCTTGGCCGAAGCCTACCAGGCGCTTCTGGCGCGTGGCCCGCAGCCGCCTCATGTGTATGCGCAGTTCGGCGACTATGCGCTGAACTATCTGGACGACGAGGACTTGGCGGACACGATGTTCGTGAATGCCATGGAGCGCGACCCAGGCGACAAGAACTATGCACAGCGCATCCTGGCGACCCTTGTGGCCGAGGGCCACATTCGTCAAGCAAAACTGGTGCATTCGCGCGGCCAAGAGCTCGGTATATTTGAATCTGAAATAGTTTTCCCAGCGCCATGAACAGCGTTTCTATGCCGCTGCGCGGCTGATAACCGGGGATTTTTTCAGTTTCAGGCCGAGCAACAAAGACGGACGACATCCAAATTGGCGCGCGGCTTTCTGCTTTGGCGAAAGCCGTGCCTGATCAGCACTCCGGCATTGGCCTGCCGAAGATCGATCCGACCAGCGTCCCGCTGAATGCCTTTTCCCCACAAAACCTTCCGACTGCAGAATATCCCGGAGACAATGCCTCGTAAATGCTCTGAGACGAGATAATGTTGTTACGACAGCTCACGAGAAGCAATAACCTCCGGACATCGTTCCCACTGACGCCTATAATCACTGCATGAACCAAATCCAAACGTCTATGAACCTGGCGATCACCGGTGCGGAGCCTATGTTCAAACAGCCGCTGTACGTCGGTCGACCCAACATCGGAAACAAGGACCACTTCCTCGAACTTGTGAATCAAATCCTCAATCGGCAATGGTTGACTAACAACGGCCCTCTGGTTCAGCAGCTCGAGCAGCGCATCGCGGAGCATCTCGGAGTCGCGCACTGCGTCGCAATGTGCAACGGCACCATTGCACTTGAGATCGCGATCCGGGCACTCGGCCTCGGAGGTGAAGTGATCGTGCCTTCTTGGACGTTCGTCGCTACGGCACACGCGCTTCACTGGCAGGGCATTACACCGGTGTTCGCCGACATCGATCCTGCGACGCACAATCTGGACCCCGATGCTGTTCGGCGAATGATCACGCCGCGTACCACGGGTATCGTCGGCGTACATCTGTGGGGGCGGGCCGCGCCCGTCGACGAATTACAGGCCATCGCCGACGAACATGGCCTGGAGCTGATGTTCGACGCCGCGCACGCTTTTGGCAGCAGCTACCGGGGGCGAGGCATCGGGTCATTCGGCACATGCGAAGTCTTCAGCTTTCACGCCACCAAGGCCTTCAACACGATGGAAGGCGGCGCCGTCACCACAAATGACGAAGCGTTGGCTGAAGCCATGCGGCTGATGCGTAACTTCGGCTTCAAGGGCTACGACAACGTCATCCATCCTGGGACCAACGGCAAGATGGCTGAGATCAACGCAGCGATGGGTCTCGTCAATCTGGAAGCGCTGCCCCGCTTCGTTGCAACCAACAAGCGAAACTACGAAATGTACGCGCACGCGCTGAAAGGCGTGGAGGGTATTGATCTGCTGGAGCACCACGAGGAGAACACCTCGAACTACCAGTACGTCATACTACAGGTACGCGACTCCTGCAACCGTAGTCGCAACGAAATCATCGAAGCGCTGCATGCGGAAAATGTGCTGGCCCGCAAGTATTTCTGGCCTGGATGCCACAAAATGCGGCCTTACCGCGATCTGTATCCGCACGCGGGCCTGGTGCTCCCCGGCACAGAGATGATTGCAGGCAGAACGATTGTGCTTCCAACTGGAGGTGCCGTTGACAAGCCCACGATTGAGGCAATCGCGTTGATTATCCGCCGCTGCTTAGCGCGCTGATGCAAACGTTACGTTGCTCAGACGGACCCATAACCCAACAACAGCAGAGTCGGTCCGGTCTCCACCGCTGTGTTTACATTCGACCGCTCTAGCCGAATCTCCACTGCGCACGGATGTCACTCCCGCTATCCCCTCGGCACGACCGCATAAAGCACCGACTCCCACTGCACTGGCGTGTGATGCCCGAAATGGAACCTGTAGGCGGGAAAAATTGCCGATATCTGACGCCTGAGCGTCCAAAGGTCGTCATCGCGGTGGTAGGCGGAGATTGCCAGAATCGGACGCCGTGAACTGATCGTCTCGCCCGCTCCTGCCAGCGCGCCACCCTCGCCACCTTCGATGTCCATCTTGATGTGGGTCACGCGGCAGCCCGTGCGCTGAACGTAGTCATCGATGCTGGTAAAAGGCATGTCGTCGCTGGCGGAGGCGTTCGGCTTGATCTCTCTGCTCGTCTGATCCGAAGTATCAAGGCGTACTCCGTTTGAGCGCTCTCCGACAGCCTGAGGCACGATCGTCACTCTCGATGCTAGTGCGGGATTCCGTGCCACCTGAAGGCGGCAGAGTTCGATGTGCACCGGGATAGGGTCGAACATGTGCACGTGCCCTTGATCGCCGATTAGCGAGGCAAACAGCATGCCGACATCACCCACGCAGGCTCCGCAATCGAGCACTACATCACCGTGCCCTGGCGAAAAGTCGACGGCGCCCCGGCGGGCGAAGTACTGCCGGTATCGATTGTGGTTCTGGACCATCCCCTCAGAGGCGATCAAACGCAGAGCCTGACCTGTCGTTGCCGATGTGAGGGCAAGATCCCGCAGCGGCGAACCCAAGAAGGTCGATGGAAGACCGGGTGCTGCAAATGGTACATCTTGAGAAACCACAAACAGGTCACTGAATTCCTCAGGTCCGAAGTAGAACCGCCGGTACCCTGCGATCCGCAGGAGGATTGCATCGTCGAACTGCGAACAGCTCAACGCATCCGCCAGCAGCGAGCGCGTCTCCCGCAGCGCGTCCAGATTCTCGGAGAACCACTCACGTGATGGCCCCCGCCGCCACGCCCCGCCTATTGGCCGTAGGTGCCTCTTCAGAAACCTGCGGAGATCCACGAACTTTGCGGTGGGAAATCGTGTGTACCAGTTCCACTGGAAATCATCGTCCCGTCGCGCCCGTGAAGTGCCACGCAGATGGAAATCGATGCGGGACTTGATCGATTTCTTCCATCGAGTCTTCTCGCCCATATCTGCCTCCTGTTTTGGAATTCTACCCGCTAAGGCAAGCAAGCTGGGGCGGCTCCACCGCACAAGCGCAGCATCTGAACGCACTGCGCCGGATCATCCAGAAGGATGGCGTTGCTGCGCGATATCGCCCGAAGCGCGCCGACTGATTGAGCTATCCTCAACAGCTCGCGTCCGCTCCATGGAGGTCGAAATGCATGACGACGGCAACACTGGAGTACTTACCGAAGATCAGTTGAGGGCAATGGGCTTCAAGTCTTGCGGCAGCAACGTGCGCATCGCACGAAACTGCATGATTTTCGCCCCCACGCACATGAGTATTGGCAACGATGTGCGAATCGACGGTTTCTGCACGCTGTCGGGAAGCATTGACCTTGGCTCGAACATCCATATCGCAGGGTATTGCGGGCTGTATGGAAAGCATGGGATTGTGATGGAGGACTTCTCTGGCCTGTCCGCTGGATGCCGGCTCTATAGCGCAAGCGATGATTACAGCGGCGAATATCTGACAAACCCGACAGTTCCCGATGAATATCTTGGCATTCAATCTGGCGCCGTGGCGCTGGGCAGGCATGTAATTGTCGGCTCGGGCACTTTGATCTTGCCAGGCGTAACGATCAGTGAGGGCTCCGCCGTGGGAAGTCTCAGCCTCGTCAATAGGTCGCTTGACCCGTGGGGCATCTACACTGGAGTTCCGGCGCGACGCATCAAGGATCGTTCGCGTAAACTCCTTGAACTCGAGCAGAAATATATCTCAACACGCGGAGGTTCCGCCCAACGATAAAATGGCGGCACTTCAGATCATGCATCCAGATTTATCGCGTATATTTTTGCCACACCAATCACCTGCGCTTTCCACCGTCAAAGATCGCGCCCGATACTTTGTTGGAGAGGCTGGAGTAGTAGCCTCGTGTAACCGTCGCATCATGCAGGATGATTCTTACGCTGCAATCGCCTTGTATCGTGGTCAGCTCACTTCGCCACCCTCCAAGCCGCCAAGACCACCACCACGATCTCAGCACAGATCAGCGAGTAGATCGCTGCCTCCGGCCCCAGCGCGGCGAGCAACAGCACACATCCGGCGACCAGCGTAACAAGACCGGCACTTTCAATGGCGACGCGATCGTACTGCTTTCCGGATCCTGTAAGCAGGGTGCACAGCGCGCTCCGCACCGCGTAGAAAGCCGGCCAGGGAGCCATCAGCAACACGTAGCGGCTCGCGTCCGCAAAGTCGCTCCCGAACACCATCGGGACGTAGGACGAGGCAGCCGCAAGGAGAATCGAAGCGACAACACCATACGCGACCGACACGCGCAGCAGCGCAAGAAATATCGTCCGACGTTCCCGAGTCGACTGGCTCGCGAAGAGCCGCGGAAGTGTAACGCCATTCAGCGCGGCAAGCGGAACCAGAGCGAGCGACGCGGCACGGAAGCCGACTGTGTAAGCGCCCAGTGCGGCAGTTCCCACCATCACGAGGATCAGAACCTTGTCGAGCTCGAGATGTGCGGCACCAACCATCGCTCCGGACGCGTAACGCGTACCTTCGCGCAAGGTCTGCCGCAAGGGCTGTCGACGCGATCGCCAGGACACTCCCGTCGCGATCCTCACCGCGAGGATCGCCAACAATGCGCCTCCGAGTGATCCGGCGGCGTGTGCGAGGACCACGTTCCAGACCGTGCCGTCCAAGCCCGATTCGAGAGCGAGCAGGACGGCCAAAAGTCGCACCGACGGCACCAGGCAGATCACCAAGGCTGACCCGCCGAACCTGCCCACTGCCTGCAAGGCGCTGGCGGCAGTGATGGTCACGGGGATGGCGATGAGTTCGGCGATGCCCACCAGCAGCACCACGAGAACGCTTGGGGAGGATGGCAGCGCCAAGTTGAAGAGGACGACCGGAAACAGCAACAGACACCCGGCCACTAGCACCTGCAGGAGAGACGTGGACCACAGACTGGAGATGCCCGCCTGCGTGCCGGAGGCACGCCGCAGAAGTACTTGGCCAGCCCCCCATCCACCCGCTGGCGCAAGCACCATGACCGTTGCCACGACTGCAGCGAAACGCCCGTATTCCGCCTCCCCGAGCCACCGGGTCGTCATCACGAGGTAGATCGCGACGACCATTCCACGAAACAGCATCCCGGACGTCATCACGATCGACGAGACGCCAAGCCGTCCAACGCCGGCCCTGGCAAGCAGATTTCCGATGACGGCTTGTCGGCCGGTCACTCGCGAATCCCGGTCAGCCTGGCCCATGGTTGTCGCGACGAGGAAACGCGGGCCGTCTCATCCAAACCGTCTGCACCGCCGCTCGAAGGAAACCGGAAAGCGAGAAGTGACTAATAATGTCGCGAACGGCTGCTTTCAGCGAATCCCAGTCACGCGCTCGGAGCGACCACAGCGCCAATCCCACCCCGAGTTCCCATCGATAGACCTTGGGATACCTGCCGTTGCCTAGCATGGCCAGACGTGCATCGCTGTCGAAATCGAGTGAACTTTTCAGGAATCTGATGCGAGCACCTATGCCCGAGCGGAGCACGGAGCCCGGACTCTCACGGTAGACCGCGGTGACCTTGGGAACGTATGCAACTATCGAGGTGGACGTGATGAACAATGATGTGACCGCGTCGCCAAAATCATAATCCTTGCGCCCAAACTCGGAGGCATCACATGCTTCGGCGATCGAACGCCGAAGCATCAACGTACATGTCCGCAGGATCTTCGGAAAATGGAACACGGGCAGCAGCGAACCGCTGAGCAACGCGCCGGGGACGTTGCGATGCATGGAGCGATCCCAGTCCACCTCCCATGCATGACCGACCCATCTGGATTTGACCCAATCCGTGTGCACCGCTCCGACACTTGGGTCGGAGAGCAGGATCTCTGCCTGCTCCTGCAGCTTGCCATCGTGGCACCAGTAGTCGTCCCCTTCGCACCAAGCGAGCAGCTGACCACGTGCGGCGGCGCGCACACGCCTTGAGTTCGCATTCATCCCCACGTTCTCATGCGAGTGAATGACGCGCACGATATGCGGATAGCTCGCCTGGTACTCGAGTGCCACGTGGAGGCTGCCGTCCGTCGAGCGGTCCTCGCCGATGATGAGCTCGAAGGGAAGATCACACTTCTGGTCAACGATGCTCTGTATCGCCTGCCGAAGATAATCCTCATGGTTGTAGGTGATCATGAGGACGCTAATCAGCGGATCCGCGACCAGACGCGCCGGGTCTGAACTCTCCTCGTGGAGATGGGGTGTGGCGCCTTGGCCGTGCGAACGCATCTCTGGCGGAGTCCCTCTTGGCCCAGCAGCAAGAGGGCACCGCGGCACTTGGCTCGTCATCGCGTGCTGAGCCTGTAGATAAGTGTCGGTATGACGCGACGAAGCGGCATCAGCATCGAGTCGGGGACGGCTCGGAGAAGGCGTGTCACCAGAGCTGCCGGGCGCTCGATCTCAAGCGTCTCCCGCGTAGCCGCGATGCACATGTTGCTCGCGTCGAAGCCGGCATCTGCGAGAAGATGTTCAAGTTGACCCATTTGCAACGGCTCGCAGTCGTAGGTTGTCCCTTTCCCCCTTAAGCGCAGGTACGGCGACCTGAACCGGCGCGGCAGCCAGCTCAGAAACGCGACCATGAAGTGTGGCTCGACCAGCATCCACCGGTTTGGCACTGCCAGGTACCCCGCCCCTCGCGGCTTCATTACGCGGTGCAACTCTGCGAGATGGCTCCGCTGCTCTCGTTCCTCGCCCACATGCTCGATGACGTGGTTGGATATCACCACGTCAAACGACGAATCGTCGAACGGGAGTGTGGTCCCGTGTACGAGACAGAACTCGTACCCGTCTGAGACCTGACGATTGTCGTGCACGTCGACGGCGCTCACCTCACACGCGAGCCGTTCGTGGGTTGCAAAATAATGTGCGATACCGCCTGAGCCTGTGCCCACCTCGAGAATCCGAATCGGCTGCTCTCGTACGCCGAGATCAAGGAGCCGCTCGATCTTCAGCCCCTTGTGACGCCGGGATGGAAGGTCAAGAACGGCGTGGGCTTGACGTTCGTTCGATGCCATCAGGGTCTCGACGCACGCGTGACGGAGCCAACTTCCCGACTTACCGCCTCGCCGAACGCGCGCCAAGTGAACCGGCGGGCGAACTCGACTACGGACGGTTTGGACAAGGGAGCTTCTATCACGCGAAGGAGTGCTGCTTGGAACGCGCGCCAGTCGCCCGGTGGCACGAGATATCCGGACGCGCCGGGAGCCACGGCGTCGGGAACTCCCCCGACGGCATACGCAATCGTCGGAACGCCGTGGGCCGCCGCCTCGATCGCAACCATCCCGAAACCTTCCGGGTCGCCCTGCAGCTCACGAACCGGAAAGACGTGCACGTCCGCAGCGGCCCATGCTTCCAGCAACTGCTCTTCGGAGATCAAGCCAAGGATCCTCACATTCTGGGCTACTCCTACGACCTGCGCCTGGCGGAGGATGCTTGCCGGAGTCTGTGCCTCGGCACGAATTGCCTGGCTGGGCGGGCCACCGACCACTACGAGCGTCGCTTCGGGATGGACCTCAACGATCCCTGGAAGCACGTCCCGCACGAATTCACGCAGCCCCTTCCTAGAGGTGAGCCGACCAACCGACAACATCAGCGGCCCGCTGCCGACGCCATGTTTCTCTCTGAAACCCTCTTCAGTACGGGAGTCCAGCATGGGGATGGAGAGAATTTCCACTCCGGGGTGCACAACTGCAAGGAGACGCTCTTGGATTCCAGCGGCGCGACACAACTTGGCCGTCGGATAGCTGTTCGCGATGACGCGATCCATGCGCCTGATCGTCGGCAGCCACAGAGACCGATAGATCGAGCTGTCTGCAACAACATCAAGCCCGTGGATATACGTCACGGTCGCGGCACCACAACAACGGGCAGCGATCCACACAATCGGCGCCATCAATCCACTGCCTGCAAGTACGACCTCCGGCTTGAAGCGAATTGTCTCGTACACGGACCTCAGAGCAGCCACAAGTAAGAACCAAGCAAGCGGCCTGACCGGTACCTCTAAGACCGCGATGCCCGGTGGGGCGAGCGCCGCGGCACCTGACGGGCCCACGATTCGAACATCAGCCCGCATTCCCAGCTCGCTGGCCATGTGCCAGTTCAGGCGCTCCATTCCACCGACCAGCGGCGGGAGGTTGCGCGTAACAACGAGAATGCGCTGGCGGTTCCTGTCAGGCATCCCGACGGTACGTCAGCGCGGTGATCTGCTCGGAGATCAGGCCAATCAGAAAGATGATCACCGCAGCGCTGAACATTAGCGTGCTCATGTTAGTCAGTCGACCCTGGGTCACGAAGGTGTATGCGTAATAGCCGAGGCCCGTCAGAAAAAAGCATACCGCGGTCGGCACGAACAGCTTCAGCGGCGAGTACAGCGTCGCGATCTTGAAGATGATCAGCAGAAACCGGATACCGTCGCGGATCGGTTTGATGTGGCTTCTGCCGATGCGCTTGTGCACGGGAATCGGCACATACGCCACGGGGTAAGCGCTGCGGAAGAACGCCATCGTGCAGGTTGTCGGGTACGAAAACCCGTTCGGCAGCAGATGCAGGAACTCGCGGAACTTCGCTGCCCGCACGACCCGGAAGCCCGAGGTCAGGTCCGCGATGACGTGGCCCGTCATCCAGCTGGCGAGCCGGTTGTAGAAGCCGTTCGCCGCACTGCGGCCGCGACTGGCCTGTCCGGTGGCATCGCGTGCCCCGACGACCATGTCGAATCCTTCGTCCAGCTGTGCGAGCAATGCGGGAATGTGCGCGGGGTCGTGTTGGCCGTCGGCGTCCATGAAGACGAGCACATCGCCGGTTGCGGCCCGGGCGCCGCGCTTGATCGCGGCGCCATTGCCCATCGAGTAGGGCGAGGAGACGACCTGTGCATCTGCTTCGATCGCGACGCTGGCGGTCGCGTCTGTCGAGCCGTCGTCGACGACGATCAGCTGCGCCTCCGGATAAAGCATCCGCAACGCAGGCAGCGTCTTCCGCAGGCCCTCCGCTTCGTTCTTCGCCGGCATGATGACCGATAGCTGCATCTGACTCCCCTTTGCCGACAGGGTAGCCGGCTGCCGCATTGGCGGAAAGTCTGTCGCTGCATCGGCTTCACAGGCTGGGCGGCTGGGCGGCTGGGCGAAGATCCGCTCGGGTTGCCATGCCGTCAAGACGAGTGTCCAGTAGACGATGGACAATGGGATTGACACGGGCCATCGCCGAACGAAGGGCGCTGGATGCCTGCCTTTCGCGGGCATGGCAATCGGGCCGGCGGCGTTCGGCCCTGCCGGCTGTCGAGACGGTGCAAGGCGCGCACAACATGGCAGACCGCCCCGTTTCCAGTAAAGTCTGCGTATTCGCTAGGAGATCCGGTATGAGCGCTGTTCCGGCGGCCAATTTGGTCGGCATCACCGGTATCGCCCGCCGCCTCGTCCTCGACGGGGCGTTGGACGATGCCGCCGCGCGCGACGCCCTTGAGAAGGCGACGGCGTCGCGCAAGCAGATCGCCAGCTATCTGCGCGAGCAGAAACTGGTGACTGCCGCGCAGCTAGCTGCGGCCAACTCCATCGAGTTCGGCATGCCGCTGTTCGACCCGGCAGCGATGGACGGCCACGTCAGCGCGATCAAGCTGGTCAGCGAAGAGCTACTTCAGAAGCATGCGGTGCTGCCGCTGTTCAGGCGCGGCGGCAGACTGTTCGTCGGCACCGCCGATCCGACGAACTCTCATGCACTCGACGAGATCAAGTTCCACACCAATCTAACGGTCGAGCCGATTCTCGTCGACGAGGAAAGCATCCGGCGCACGCTGGAAATCTGGCAGCAGGCCTCTGACAGCTTTGGCGACTCGCTCGACGACACAGACGGTCTGGACGCGCTCGATGTCGGCGGGGACGAAGACCCTGGCAAGTTCGAGAACGCCGCCGATGGCAAGGACGACACGCCAGTCGTCAAGTTCGTCAATAAGGTGCTGGTAGACGCGATCAAGCGCGGCGCGTCCGACATCCATTTCGAACCCTACGAGACCGACTACCGGGTGCGCCTGCGCATCGACGGCATCCTCAAGCAGGTCGCCAAGATGCCGGTCAAGCTCAACGGTCGCATCACCGCGCGCCTGAAGGTCATGGCGCAACTGGATATTGCCGAGAAGCGCGTGCCACAGGACGGGCGCATGAAACTGAACCTGTCGAAGACCAAGCAGATCGACTTCCGCGTGAGCACCCTGCCCACGCTGTTCGGCGAAAAGGTGGTGCTGCGTATTCTCGACGCCAGCGCGGCTAAGCTCGGCATTGACAAGCTGGGCTATGAGCCGGACCAGCAGAAGCTGTTCCTCGAAGCCATCCACAAACCCTATGGCATGGTGCTGGTCACCGGCCCCACCGGCTCCGGCAAGACGGTCTCGCTATACACGGCGCTGGGCATCCTCAACGACGAGACGCGGAACATCTCGACCGCCGAGGATCCGGTGGAAATCCGCCTGCCGGGCGTCAATCAGGTGCAGCAGAACAACAAGCGCGGCATGACCTTTGCTGCGGCGCTGCGCTCGTTCCTGCGCCAGGACCCTGACATCATCATGGTCGGCGAGATCCGCGATCTGGAAACCGCGGAGATCGCGATCAAGGCCGCACAGACCGGCCACATGGTGCTGTCGACGCTGCACACCAACGATGCACCGCAGACCATCGCCCGACTGATGAACATGGGCATTGCGCCCTACAACATCACCAGTTCGGTGACGCTGGTTATTGCCCAGCGCCTCGCGCGGCGGCTCTGCGGGAAGTGCAAGAAGAGGGTCGATCTGCCCGATCATGCCCTGCTCGCCGAAGGCTATAGCGAAGACCAGGTTCGGGCGGGCATCGAGATCTACGAGGCGGCCGGCTGTGATGAATGCACCAACGGCTACAAAGGACGCGTGGGCGTGTATCAGGTCATGCCGATGAGCGAGCAGATCCAGGAGATCATCCTGCAGGGCGGCAATGCGATGCAGATCGCCGAAGTCGCCGAGCGCGCCGGCGTCAATGACCTGCGCAAGTCGGCGCTGGAGAAGGCACGGCAGGGATTGACGAGCCTGGCAGAGATCAATCGGGTGACGAAGGACTGAAAAGGCCGAGCGGGCTGGGGCGGCGAAAGCCGCTCTTCCTGTTGGAGCGGCTCTGTGCTTGCATCCCCTTTCCCGCGCGATGCGGTTTGCCGGGAATGCCTGATCGCGCGCGAGCGCGCTCCTACAGAAGGGCAGCGGCCGGTCCTGCCCAGCGCGAATTCTGGGCAACCGTTCGCGCGCAGCATCCGAACCCGGCAGCCGGTCACGAAGCGGCCTGCCACTTTGGACGCCAAGCCGCTACCATGCGGCCATCTGCCCGGCTGGGGAAAGCCGGTTCATCCTGGGGGAACACCCGCATGTCCGTCACCCGCACCGCCGCCCGCAAGACCGTCGGGAAGAAGCCCGCTATGCCCGTCCGCGAAGGCGTAACGCTGGACACCTTCGTCTGGGAGGGTACCGACAAGCGCGGCATCAAGATGAAGGGCGAGCAGCAGGCGAAGAACGTCAACATGTTGCGGGCCGAGTTGCGGCGGCAGGGCATCCAGCCCTCGGTGGTGAAGACGAAACCCAAGCCCTTGTTCGGCAGCGCCGGCAAAAAGATCTCGCCGAAGGACATTGCCGTCTTCAGTCGTCAGCTTGCAACGATGATCAAATCCGGCGTCCCCGTGGTGCAGGCGCTGGAAATCATCGGCAACGGGAACAAGAATCCGCGCATGGCAAAGATGGTCAACGAGATGCGGCTCGATATCGAGGGCGGCTCGTCGATCAACGAGGCCTTGGCCAAGCACCCTGTGCAGTTCGATGAGCTGTTCCGCAATCTCGTGCGTGCGGGTGAATCGGCTGGTGTGCTGGAAACGGTGCTCGACACCATTGCGACGTACAAGGAAAACACCGAAAAGCTCAAGGGCAAGATCAAGAAGGCATTGTTCTATCCGATCATGACCATTGCGGTGGCACTGATTGTCAGCGCTATCCTGCTGGTGTTCGTGGTGCCCCAGTTCGAGGATGTGTTCAAAGGCTTTGGCGCGGATCTGCCGGCGTTCACCCAGATCATCGTCAATCTGTCGCGCTTCATGGTCAGCTGGTGGTACGTGATTCTGCTGGTGCTGATCGTCGCGATCGTCGGCGCGGTCTTCCTGTTCAAGCGTTCGCTCACGTTTCAGCACTTTGTCGATCGCATGGTGCTGAAGATCCCCGTGGTCGGCGTGATCATGCACAACTCGGCAGTCGCGCGGTTCGCACGCACGCTGGCGACGACTTTCAAGGCCGGCGTGCCGCTGGTCGAGGCGCTGGACTCGGTTGCCGGCGCCACGGGCAACACCGTCTACGAACATGCGGTGCGTCGGATGCAGGACGATGTGTCCGTCGGCTATCAAGTCAATGTAGCGATGAAACAGGTCAACCTGTTCCCGCACATGGTTGTACAGATGACTGCGATCGGCGAAGAGGCCGGTGCACTCGACACCATGCTCTTCAAGGTGGCGGAGTTCTACGAGGAAGAGGTCAACAACGCCGTCGATGCACTGGCCAGCCTGATCGAGCCGATGATCATGGTGTTCATTGGGGTCATCGTCGGCGGCATGGTGATCGGCATGTACCTGCCGATCTTCAAGCTTGCAGCGGTGGTCGGCTGATTCGATGGCATTCCTCGACCAGAACCCCGCCTTGGGCTTTCCGCTCGCCGCCGGCTTCGGCCTGCTGGTGGGCAGCTTCCTTAATGTGGTGATCCTTCGGCTGCCGCGGCGCATGGAATGGCAGTGGAAGCGCGATTCGCGCGAGATCCTGGGCGAGCCGGAGCTCTACGATCCACCGCCGCCGGGCATTGTCGTCGAGCGTTCGCATTGCCCACATTGCGGGCACCAGCTGTCGTGGTATGAGAACATTCCGGTTCTGAGCTGGCTGGTGCTGCGCGGCAAGTGCCGCAGCTGCAAGGCGCCGATCTCGGCGCAGTATCCGGCGATCGAACTGCTAACGATGCTGCTGTTCGTGGCTTGCGTGTGGCGCTTCGGCTTCGGCTGGCAGGGCTTCGGGGCGCTGGTGCTGACCGGGTTTCTGGTCGCGGCGTCGGGCATCGATGTACGTACCCAGCTGCTGCCCGATTCGTTGACCCTGCCGTTGATGTGGCTGGGGCTGATCGCGAGCCTCGACAACCTCTACATGCCGGCCAAACCGGCACTGCTGGGCGCGGTGGTGGGCTATGCGAGCCTGTGGACGGTCTGGTGGCTGTTCAAACAGGCGACCGGCAAGGAGGGCATGGGCCACGGCGATTTCAAACTGCTGGCCGCGTTGGGCGCGTGGTGCGGGCTGAGTGGGCTGCTGCCGATCATCCTGTTGTCGGCGGTCGCCGGCGCGATCATCGGGTCGATCATGCTCGCCGTGCAGGGCCGCGACCGCTCGACGCCGATCCCGTTCGGGCCGTATCTGGCCATCGCCGGCTGGGTGACCTTCATGTGGGGGCACGACCTAGTCGACAGCTACAAGCGGCTCGCCGGCCTCGGCTGACCGCGGCTTCGCGATGAGCGCGCTGATCATCGGCCTGACCGGCGGGATCGCCTCGGGCAAGACTGCGGCCACGCAGGCCTTCGAATCACGCGGCATCCCGGTTGCCGATGCGGACCTGGCCGCGCGCCTGGCGGTGGCGCCGGGGAGCGCCGGCCTGGCTGAGGTGGTTCGGGCCTTCGGCGCGGATGCGCTCGGCATAGATGGGCAGCTGGACCGCGCTGCGATGCGGCGCCGGATCTTCGCCGATCCCGACGCGCGCGTGCTGCTGGAGGCGATCATCCATCCGCGAGTGCGCACGATGCTGCAGGCCGAATGCGAGCAGGCGGTCGGGCCGTATGCGGTCGCGGCGATTCCGTTGCTGACCGAAGGCGGGCGCGCGGCGTATCCGTGGCTGCATCGGGTGCTGGTCATCGATGTGCCGCGCGAGCTCCAGCTGGCGCGCCTGCTGGCCCGCGACGGGATCGATGCCACGCTGGCCGAACGGATGCTGGCCGCGCAGGCTTCGCGCGAGGCGCGATTGACGATCGCGGACGACGTGATCGTCAATGACGGGACGCTCGAGGCGCTGGATGCGGCGATCGGGGTGCTGGATCTGCGGTATCGGGAGGTTGCACGTTCGAGCTCCTAGGGTGAGCAGATTGGCGTGCTGCCATTTCTGTCTGCAATTGAGACCCGCGGCGGCTCCTGATTTGTAATACCGCATCGCCCGGTACAAGTGAGAACGGGCTGCATGGAAAAGCGCCCTCACCACAACCCCTCTCCCGGAGGGAGAGGGGCTATGGACGCCGCGCTTGGGGCGATACAACGTGGCACCACCCGCGCACGGGGCGGATTCGCTCGCGTCTGCGACGCTGGAAGCTGTTGCCAGGCTTGGAATAAGCGCGTGGGCGCGCAGGACACGCTGAAGAAGATCGAGATCGGCGTGTCGGCCGCCAACGAGAATCTCGGCGTGCGGCGCCCCATCCAACGAACACCGGCGTCGTAATCACACAGGTTCAGTTGGGCGGCCACAGGCTCCGGATTGCGGCGATGCCTTGGGCGCCGTGACGGCGGGCTTCGGGGATGTCTTCAGGGGTCATGCCGCCGATCGCGTAGATCGGCAGAGCCGTCGTCTCGCGCAATTTGGCGAAGGCAGTCCAGCCCATGCCGGGCGCGCCAGGATGGCTCGCGGTTTCGGCAACGGGGCCGAGGACGACGAAGTCGCAGCCCAGGCGCGCGGCTTGCGAGAGATCTTCGGCGTCATGGCAGGAGGCAGTCAGCAACGTGTCCTCGGGAACGGGACGCTCGGACAGCGCATGCAGTGCGTCCGACGTCAGGTGGACTCCAACGCCGGCCGCCAGCGCGGCATCGACCGGACCGTTGAACAGCAACTGCGCGTCGCGCCTGCTGCAGCGGATCGCGGCTTGTTGCAGCAATGCGGTCTGGCGCTCGGCCCGAATCCCCGGTAGCCGCAGCTGGATGCGGCGGATGCCGCGCCGCAGGGCGTCGTCCAGGGCACGCAGCCAGGGCGCATCGTCATCACCGGGCGGCGGCGTCACCAGATAGCGGTCGGGGGCCTGCAGCGCGGCGACCACGGGCAGGTCGGCGGGCGGCATCGAGTACCGGCCCAGCTTGTCGGGCGCGACCCACGCCAGCGCCTGCCCTTCGCGACCCTTGGGCACGCCGTCCCAGTGGGTGACATGACGGACGTCGAGTCGCAGACGCTTGGTCGTGTACTGCTGCGGCACGGCCATCAGCGGCGGGCCGACGGTGACGCGGATGCCGAGCTCCTCGTCCAGTTCGCGGATCAGGGCAGCTTCGGGGGTTTCGCCGGACTCGCGCTTGCCGCCGGGAAACTCCCAGAGCCCCGGCATGTCGCGGTTGGGCGTGCGTCGCGACAACAGGATCCTGCCTCGCTTGTCGGTGATGACGCCGGCAACGACCTCGATGACGCGCTCGCTCATGCCGCTCGGGATTCCGGAAATGGCGGTCAGGGTAGGCGGGGTACGTGCGGTTTGCCAACCGCGGGAGGGCGGAGGGTGGGGACGCGGCGGCTGGAGCCGCTCTACCTTTGGGAGAGGGGTGGGGGTGAGCGCGCTCTTCGCGACGTGGACGACACCTGCGAAAGCCCCACCCTCACCCGACACGCTTCGCGCGTCGACCTCTCCCGGAGGGAGAGGTGCAGCAGCCGCGACTGTTCGGGAAACTCGATTGCCAAAGCATCGCAGCTGTTGAGCCCCTCTCCCTCTGGGAGAGGGGTTGGGGTGAGGGTGCTTTTCGCGACGCGGACCATACCCGCGAAAGCCCCACCCTCACCCGCCGCGCTTGCGCGTCGACCTCTCCCGGAGGGAGAGGTGTCAATCAAGCACGTCTACCTGGAAGTCAGCTCAGCTGCCCATGGCAGTGCTTGAACTTCTTGCCGCTGCCGCACGGGCAGGGGTCGTTGCGGCCGACCTTGTCGCCCTCGCGGACGATCGGGGTCTGCTGTGCGGCACCGGCGGCGCGCACGTCGTCGGCTTCCTCGTCGGCATCATAGCCGCCAGCGTCGGCGTGCTGGAACTGGGCCTGGTTGAGCTTGGCCTCGATCTGACGGCGTTCCTCGGCTTCCAGCGCGGCGATCTCGTCCTCGCTGCGCACGCGCACGCGCGCCAGCATCGTCACCACGTCGTGCTTGACCTTCTCCAGCATCTCCGAGAACAGCTCGAACGCTTCGCGCTTGTACTCCTGCTTGGGCTGCTTCTGCGCGTAGCCGCGCAGGTGGATGCCCTGGCGCAGGTAGTCCATGCGGCCGAGGTGCTCCTTCCAGCCCTGGTCGAGCACGTTGAGCATGATGTGCTTTTCGAGCATGCGCATCGTCTCGTCGCCGAGCTGCGCTTCCTTGTCGGCGAACAGGCGGTCGACCTCCTGCTGCACGTGCTCGGCGATCTGCTCGGAATCCAGTTCCTCGCTCGTCTTGGCCATCTCCGTCAACGGCAGGCGCACGCTGAACTCGCGTTCGATCTCGGACTCCAGACCCGGCAGGTCCCACTGTTCGTCGATCGACTGCGGCGGCACGTAGCGGCCGACGATGCCGCCGATGACATCGGCGCGGATGCCGTCGACGTTGTCCTTGATGCTTTCGGCGTCCAGCAGTTCGTCGCGCTGGCCGTAGATCACCTTGCGCTGATCGTTGTTGACGTCGTCGAAGTCGAGCAGGTTCTTGCGGATGTCGAAGTTGTGCGCCTCGACCTTGCGCTGCGCGTTGGCAATCTGCTTGGTGACCAGCGGCGACTCGATGATGTCGTCTTCCTGCAGGCCCATGCGCGCCATGACCTTCTGCACCCAGTCGGCGGCGAAGATGCGCATCAGGTTGTCTTCGAGCGACAGGTAGAAACGGCTCGAACCCGGATCGCCCTGGCGGCCCGAACGGCCGCGCAGCTGGTTGTCGATGCGGCGCGATTCGTGGCGTTCGGTGCCGATGATGTGCAGGCCGCCGGCGGCCTTGACCGCGTCGTGGCGCACCTGCCACTCGGCGCGCAGCTTCGCCTTCGTCGCCTCGTCGACCGGCACGCCGGTCTCGGCTTCCAGCGTCGCCAGCTCGGTCTCGAGCGAACCGCCGAGCACGATGTCGGTGCCGCGACCGGCCATGTTGGTCGCGATGGTCACCGCGCCCGGACGTCCGGCCTGGGCGATGATCGTCGCCTCGCGTTCGTGCTGCTTGGCGTTGAGCACCTCGTGGTGGATGCCTTCCTTGCGCAGATGCTCGGACAGCAGTTCCGACACCTCGATCGACGTCGTGCCGACCAGCACCGGCTGGCCGCGTTCGTTGGCGGCCTGGATCTCGCGTGCGACCGCGCGGTACTTGCCCGGACGGTTGAGGAATACCGCATCGGGCGCGTCCTTGCGGATCATCGGGCGATGCGTCGGAATCACGACCACTTCGAGCGAATAGATGCTCTCGAACTCGAACGCCTCGGTATCCGCGGTACCGGTCATGCCCGAGAGCTTGCCGTACATGCGGAACAGGTTCTGGAACGTGATGCTGGCGAGCGTCTGGTTCTCGCGCTGCACCGGCACGCCTTCCTTGGCCTCGACCGCCTGGTGCAGGCCGTCCGACCAGCGGCGACCCGGCAGCGTACGGCCGGTGAATTCGTCGACGATGATCACTTCGCCGTCGCGGATGATGTAGTGGTCGTCGCGCTGGTAGATCGCGTGCGCGCGCAGGCCGGCATTGAGGTGATGCACGACGTGGATGTTCTGCGGCGCGTAGAGGCTGTCGTCCTCGCCGAGGATGCCGGCCTTGCGCAGCAGTTCTTCGGCGTGTTCCTGGCCGGCTTCGGACAGGTGGACCTGCTTGCCCTTCTCGTCGACCCAGAAGTCGCCGTCGCCTTCCTCGGTCTCCTGGCGCACCAGCGAGGGCACGATGCGGTTGACCTTGATGTAGAGCTCCGGCGAATCGTCGGCCGGGCCGGAGATGATCAGCGGGGTGCGTGCCTCGTCGATCAGGATCGAGTCGACTTCGTCGATGATCGCGTAGTTGAGGCCGCGCTGGTAACGGTCCGCTTTCGACAGCGCCATGTTGTCGCGCAGGTAGTCGAAGCCGAATTCGTTGTTGGTGCCGTAGGTGATGTCGGCGCGGTACGCGTCGCGCTTGGCTTCGCCGTGCGGCATGCCCGGCCAGATCACGCCGACCGACAGGCCCAGCCAGTTGTAGAGCTTGCCCATCTGCGCCGCGTCGCGGCGGGCGAGGTAATCGTTGACCGTGATGACGTGGACGCCCTTGCCTTCGAGCGCATTGAGGTAGGTCGGCAACGTGCCGACGAGGGTCTTGCCTTCGCCGGTGCGCATCTCGGCGATCTTGCCCATGTGCAGCACCATGCCGCCGATCAGCTGCACGTCGTAGGGGCGCATGCCCAGCACGCGGCGGCTGGCCTCGCGGCAGACCGCGAAGGCCTCGGGCAGGATCTTGTCGAGCGACTCGCCCTGGGCGACGCGCTCCTTGAACTCGGGGGTCTTGGCCTGCAGTTCGGCGTCCGACAGTGCCTCCATCTGCGGCTCGAGCGCGTTGATCTTCGCGACGATCTTCTCGAGCTGTTTGACGAAGCGGTCGTTGCGGCTACCGAAGACGCTGGTGAGCAGGCGATTGAGCATTGGAAGTCCGGGTTCTGGAGACGGAACGCGGCCCGGGGCGGTTTCCCCCGAATCCGCAAACAAGAAAAAGGGCGCCTGGCGCCCTTAGATGGCAACACGCATTGTAGCTTGGGGAGCGCGGCGGCGTTTTCAAGCGGCGGTCGGCGTGGAGGGGAGACGCGCGCCGCGCTGTTGGCTCATGGCGATGGGATGCGTGAACGGGAAAGCCCGGCCCTCACCCGACGCGCTGCGCGCGTCGACCTCTCCCGGAGGGAGAGGTGCCTGATTGTTCACGGCGCTCTGTCGATCCGGCGCGGACGGGACGAGTCCATCTCCGATCAGACGTGGCCAGCAGCGCGGCGCGAGTCGAGCGAAAGACGCCAAGTCGACAGGCTTCTAAGCCCCTCTCCCTCTGGGAGAGGGGTTGGGGTGAGGGGTGCGGTGCGCGGGAACGCCCCGCCCTCACTCGACGCGCTGCGCGCGTCGACCTCTCCCGGAGGGAGAAGTGCCGGATAGTTTCATGGCGCTCTGTCGATCCTGCACGGACGGAACGAGTCCATCTCCGATCGGACTTGGCCAGCAGCGCGGCGCGAGTCGAGCGAAAGACGCCAGGTCGACAGCCTTCTGAACCCCTCTCCCTCTGGGAGAGGGGTTGGGGTGAGGGCGCTGTTCGCGACAAAGCCCCGCCCTCACCCGACGCGCTTCGCGCGTCGACCTCTCCCAAAGGGAGAGGTTTCAACCAGCCGCGCGGCTTTGTTCCATTCCAGGCAAACGTAGTGCGCGCTTACTGCCGGCTGACACCCATGTCGCCGAGGAACTGGCGCGGGTTCTGCACGCGGCCGTTCTCCCAGACTTCGAAGTGCACATGGGCGCCGGTCGAGCGGCCGGTCGAGCCGGCCTTGGCGATCTCGTCGCCGACACGCACCAGGTCGCCCACCTTCACCACGTTGCGCGAGTTGTGCGCGTAGCGGGTCACGTAGCCGTTGCCGTGGTCCACCTCGACCACGTTGCCGTAGCCGCTGCGCGCGCCCGAATAGCTGACCACGCCGTCGGCGACGGTCATCACGCGGTCTCCGGTGCGGGCGTCGAAGTCGATGCCCTTGTGGAACTGGCCGCCGCGGCCGAACGGGTCGGCGCGATAGCCGTAGGACGAGGTCACGAAGCTGCTCGCGACCGGCGAGCGCGACGGCAGTGCGTTCTGCTCGATCCGGCGGTCGAACAGCAGGGCCTCGAGCACCGAGAGCTGCTGGCCGGAACTGGCGAGATCGCCGTCGAGCGCATCCATGCCGCCGAGCAGCTTGCGTGCCGGCATGTCGCGCGCCGGTTCCGCACCACCCTGGCCGACCGGGCGGTCGAAATCGAATTCGCCGTCTTCCAGGCCCGCGCCGCGCGCGAGGCGGTCGCCGAGGGCGTTGAGCCGGTTGGCCTGGGCCTGCAGTTCGCCCATGCGGGCGGCGAGCGCGTTGATCTCGCGCTGCGCCTCGCGGCGGGTGTCCTCGATGGCACGCTCGTTCGCCGTGGCGACGCCGTGCATGCGTGCGACTTCGGCGGCGTTGAGCGCGGCGCCGCCGCACAGGCTGGCGACGGCGACGGCGGTCATGACGGTCAGGGGTTTGCGTGCCGCGAGTGCGCGGGCCTTGGCGGCCACCTGCGCGGCGCGGCCGCGCATATCATTCAACAACGTGTCTAGGGTCATGCGTGCCAATGTCTGATTTCAGGTCCAGGTCCAAGCCACCCCGCATCGGTGCATCCCGTACCGGGAGTCCGACGGCCGCGCTGGACGCGGCACTGGGTGGTGCGTCGGCCGATCCGATCCGCCGGGCCATGTGGCTCGACGCGCTGGACCGCCGCCTCGTTCCCCTGCTGCCTCCGTCGCTGGCGCCGCATGCGCGGCTGGCCAATGTCGATGGCAGCAGGCTGGTCTTCCTCGTCGATTCGCCCATCTGGCACGCCAGGCTGCGCCTGTCGGCCGATGTGCTGCTCGACGCCGCCCGGTCCATCGGGCTGGATGTCAGCGACATCGTGGTCAGGACCTCGACCCGGCCGCTGCGACCCGAGGTCGATGCAGGCCGCGCACGTCCGACACCGCCGTCCGCCGTGGCCCGCGAGGCCGTGGCAGCCGCACTGGCCTCGTTGCAACCGCCGGACGGCGACGCCAACGGGACGCGATGAGTCGGGTGATCCCTTCTCCCCTGCTCACCGACGTCGACGCCGGGTGAAGGGGGTGCGGGCATCCTACCGGCGGTTTCAGGCCGGGAAGTTAACTGAAAATTATAATTTCAGAAATTTAAAGTTAAATTTCTGTTATTGACGCAGCTCGACATGAACCATCCGGCTGTGGCTTCGCCAGGTTCATAGGGCGTTCGCAAAGGTGACTACGGGACTATGCGATGTGGGAGCGCGCTTGTGCGATCCCGGCAATCCGTCCCTGCCGTCGATCGGAATCACGCGCGATCGCGCTCCCCCAGGAATCCAGCGATCAGGCGGCGACCGGCACGCCGTAGGCGAGCGGCGCAGGCGCGGTCCGGTCGAAGCTGACCTTCTCCCACGCGTCCGCCTCGGCCAGCAGCGCGCGCACCAGCTTGTTGTTGAGCGCGTGGCCGGACTTGTAGCCAACGAAGCGGCCGAGGATCGGGTGACCGGCGAGATACAGGTCGCCCACCGCGTCGAGGATCTTGTGGCGCACGAACTCGTTGGCGTAGCGCAGGCCGTCGTCGTTGAGCACGCGGAACTCGTCGAGCACGATCGCATTGTCCATCGAGCCGCCGAGCCCGAGGTTGCGCTCGCGCATGTATTCGAGATCACGCATGAAACCGAACGTGCGCGCGCGGCTGACTTCGCGGATGTAGGCCTCGGTCGAGAACTCGACCTCGGCGCGCGACTGCGCGACCGGAATCGCCGGGTGGTCGAACGCGATGGTGAAGTCGAGCTTGAAGCCGTCGTAGGGCTCGAAGCGCGCGATCTTGTCGCCCTCGCGCACTTCCACCGGCTTGAGCACGCGGATGAAGCGCTTGGGCGCGTCCTGCTCGACCACGCCGGCCGACTGCAGCAGGAACACGAAGGGACCGGAGGAGCCGTCCATGATCGGCACTTCGGCCGCGGACAGTTCGATGTAGAGGTTGTCGACGCCCAGGCCCGCGAGTGCGGACATCAGGTGTTCGACGGTCTGCACATTGGCCGGGCCGCAGCTCAGGCCGGTGCACAACGTGGTTTCGGTGACGAGGTTGCCGTCGGCCGGAATCTCGACCACGGGCTCCAGGTCGACGCGGCGGAACACGATGCCGGTGTCGGGCGCGGCCGGACGCAGGGTCAGGAACACTTTCTCGCCGCTGTGCAGGCCGACGCCTGTCGCGCGGATCACGTTCTTGATGGTGCGTTGGCGGGGCATGGGGGTGTCCGCAGAAGGGAAGATCCCGCGCGTCCGTCATCGGACTGTCATCGGAACCGGGGGCAGATTATCACGGCACCGCCTGAACCTGAACGAAAGCGCGGCGGTCCGACTGGCACCCGATGAATGCGAGAAATCCGCGTTCCGGGACCGGAAAACGGTCCACCGGGACACCCGGTGGACCAAAAGGCGACGCGCGGACAACGCGACGCCGGGCAGAACCCATGGCGGGAGGACGATCCGCCACGCAGCGGCGATCCATCGCCGCGCACCGTTCAACGGTGCGCGCGGACTGGACTGCCGCGGATGACGCGGATCAGTCGGCCTGGCGGCGCAGGAACGCCGGAATGTCCAGGTAGCTGCTGTCGCTGCCGAAATCGGCGGCCTTCGGGGCTTCCGACGATTCGGCGCGCGCCGCACCGCGCAGCGGCGATGCGGACGTGCCGCCACCGTTGCCGCGCAGCGAGGCCGCGATGCTGTGGCCCGGGCTGTACAGGGCCACGGCGTCGGACTCGTCGTCGATCAGCATGCCGGTCGTGCCGTCGCGGACGCCGCGCTGGTTGTTGCTGATCAGCTGCACCTGCGGCTTGCCGCGGCTCGCACTGTCGCCGTTGTAGCCGGTGGCGCGCGCGGGTGCGCGGTTGAGGCCGGTGGCGACCACGGTCACACGGACCTCGTCCTGCATGTCAGGATCGAGCACGGTACCGATGACGATGGTCGCGTCTTCGCTGGCGAAGTTCTCGACGGTGCGGCCGACTTCGTCGAACTCGGCCATCGTGAAGTCCGCGCCGGCGGTGATGTTGACCAGGATGCCGTTGGCGCCGGCCAGGTTGACGTCGTCGAGCAGCGGGTTCTGGATCGCGGCTTCGGCGGCGGCCTGGGCGCGGTCGTCGCCACGTGCGTTGCCGGTGCCCATCATCGCCAGGCCCATCTCCGACATCACGGTGCGCACGTCGGCGAAGTCGACGTTGATCAGGCCCGGACGGACGATCAGGTCGGCGATGCCCTGCACGGCGCCCAGCAGCACGTCGTTGGCGGCGCGGAAGGCCTGGATCATCGTCGCGTTGCGGCCGAGCACGGTGATCAGCTTTTCGTTCGGAATCGTGATCAGCGAGTCGCAGTGCGCCGACATCTCCTCGATGCCCTTGAGCGCGACCTGCATGCGCCGGCGGCCTTCGAACGGGAACGGCTTGGTGACCACGGCGACGGTCAGGATGCCCATCTCCTTGGCCAGCTGCGCGACGACCGGCGCCGCGCCGGTGCCGGTGCCGCCGCCCATGCCGGCGGTGATGAACACCATGTCGGCGCCCTGCAGCGCGTCCATGATGATCTCGCGGTCCTCGAGCGCAGCCTGGCGGCCGACTTCCGGATTCGCGCCTGCGCCCAGGCCCTTGGTGACGCTGCTGCCGAGCTGCAGCTGCAGCTTGGCGCCGCAGTTCTTGATCGCCTGCGAGTCGGTGTTGGCGGTGATGAACTCCACGCCGTCGACGCTGTTGTTGACCATGTGCGCGACCGCGTTGCCGCCGCCGCCGCCGACGCCGATGACCTTGATCACCGCGTTTGGAGCCATCTTCTCGACCAGTTCGAAATGTGCCATGTCCGTCGTCCTCTGGGTTTGGGCCGGGTTCGGCGTGGTGTCCACGTCCTTCCCGGCATCTATTGGTTTGGGTGTCGCCTGCCGCACTCGCCTCTGTCGCCGTCGCCCTGCCCGCCGCGTCCCGCACTGGCGCGAATCAGAATTCGCCGTTGAACCGCGCCCACATCTTCTTCAGCCACCCGCCCGCGCGGCCGCCGGAAACCACCGGCCGCCTGGGGTGTTCGATCTGGCTGCCCATCAGCAGCAGACCCACGCCGCTGGCGTGCACCGGATTGCCGACCACTTCGCCCAGCCCGGTGACGTGCTGCGGAATGCCCACGCGCACCGGCATCTGCAGCATTTCCTCGGCGAGTTCGACGACGCCTTCCATCTTCGAGGCGCCACCTGTCAGCACCATGCCGGCGCGGACGTGCTGCTCGAAGCCCGAACGGCGCAGTTCGGCCTGCACCATCTCGAAGATCTCCTCGTAGCGCGCCTGCACCGCCTGCGCCAGCGACTGCCGCGGCAGACGCCGCGGCGGCCGGTCGCCGACGCTCGGCACCTGGATCGATTCTTCCGACGTCGCCAGCTGCGCCAGCGCGCAGGCGTAGCGGACCTTGATCTGCTCGGCCTCGGGGGTGGGCGTGCGCAGCATGTGCGCGATGTCCTCGGTGACCTTGTCGCCGGCGATCGGCAAGGATGCGGTGTGGCAGATCGCGCCCTGCACGAATACCGCGAGATCCGTCGTGCCCGCACCCATGTCGACCAGCACGACGCCGAGTTCGCGCTCATCGGAGGTCAGCACCGCGGTGCTCGACGCCAGCGACGACAGGATCAGGTCGTCGATCGACAGGCCGCAGCGCTGCACGCACTTGCTGATGTTGGCCGCGGCCGACTGTGCGCAGACGACGAGATGCGCGTGCACCTCGAGGCGCACGCCGGTCATGCCGACCGGATTGCGGATGCCTTCCTGCGAATCGTCGAGCACGTACTCGCGCGGAATCGCGTGCAGGATCTTCTGGTCGGCCGGGATCGCGACCGCCTTCGCGGCGTCGAGCACGCGATCGAGATCGGCCCAGGTGACCTCGTTGTCGCGGATCGGCACGATGCCCGGCGAGTTCCGGCACTGCACGTGGTTGCCGGAGATCGACGCGTAGACCGAACGGATCTCGCAGCCGGCCATCAGCTCGGCCTCCTCGACCGCGCGCTGGATCGACTGCACCGTCGATTCGATGTCGACGACGACGCCGCGCTTGAGCCCGCGCGATTCGTGGCTGCCGATGCCGATGACCTCGATCGGGTTGCCCGGCGAGTATTCGCCGACCAGCGCCACCACTTTCGAGGTGCCGATGTCGAGTCCGACGATGAGCGTCTTGTCGCCTTTGCGGTTCATGTGAGGCCGTGCTTCTGGATGCGGAGTGCGTGGGACATCGGAGCCACCGCGACGCGGTTGGCGGGTGCGCCGGCCGGCGCCGCGGCGCCTGCGTCGGCAGCGGCTTCGGCCTCGCCGGGCTTGGCCCAGACCAGCGCGAAGCCGTTGGTGTAGCGCAGGTCGGCGCGCGCCAGCGCTTCGACGCGGCCGGTCGTCAGCCGCGGCAGCATCCGCGCGAAACGCGCGAGGCGCAGGCGCGCTTCCTGGCTGCCGACGATGACTTCGGTGCCGCTCGACAGCGTCAGCTGCCAGCTGCCGCGCGCATCGAGTGCGACGCGTTCGACGCGGACACCGGCGCCGCCGAACAGGTCGCGCGACTCGTTGTAGAGCGCGACGATCTCGGCGATGCGGTTCTCGGGACCGTCGAAGCGCGGCATCTGCGCCGGCGCATCGACGCCGTCGGCGGCGAACAGCCGGCCGCGCGTCGACAGCAGGCGGGCATCGCCCCAGTGCGCGAACGGCACGTGTTCGGCGATCCGCACTTCCAGCACGTCCGGCCAGCGCTTGCGCACCTCGACGCCGGCGACCCATGGCACGCGGGCGACGTCGCGCTGCGCATGGCCCAGATCGACGGCGAAGAACCCGCGCTGCGCATGCGGCAGCACCGCGGCGCGCACGCGCGCGGTGTCGACCTGCTCCAGGCCGTCGTTGAGGCGCAGCACGCGCAGCGGCCAGCGCTCGGCGCCGATCCAGCCGTTGACGACGGCGACCACCGGCAGGGCCACCAGCGCGATCGCCAGTAGCCAGGCCAGGACCCGCGCCATCGTGCCGAACGCCTGGTTCATCGCGGCGCCACCTCCGCGGGAACGGTCGCTTCGAGCACGCGCCAGCACAGCGCCGGATAGTCGATGCCGATCTTCGCCGCGGCCTTGGGCACCAGCGAGTGGCTGGTCATGCCCGGCGCGGTGTTCACTTCGAGCAGCAGCAATGCGCCGGTGCGACGGTCGCGCATCACGTCGACGCGGCCCCAGCCGTTGCAGCCGGCGGCGACGAAGGCGTCGACGGCGAGCGCGGCGATGCGCGCCTCGTCGGCGCCGTCCAGGCCCGGGCACAGGTACTGGGTGTCGTCGGACACGTACTTGGCCTCGTAGTCGTACCAGGCGCCCTTGGGCACGATGCGGATCGACGGCAACGCGCGCGGGCCACCGGCATCCTCGATGACCGCGACGGTCAATTCGTCGCCCTCGACCATCTGCTCCATCAGCAGTTCGCCGGGATAGCGCGCGGCGAGTTCGACCGCCGCGTCCAGATCCGCGTCTTCGAACACACGGCTGATGCCGACGCTCGAACCTTCCTGAGAGGGCTTGATGATCACCGGCAGGCCGATCGCGCGCGCCGCGGCGTGGACATCGTCGCCCGGCTGCAGGCGGCGGTAACGCGGTGTCGGCAGGTCGAGGCTCATCCACACCTGCTTGGTGCGGATCTTGTCCATCGTCAGCGCGGAACCGAGCACGCGCGAACCGGTATAGGGAATCGCGAACGCTTCGAGCAGGCCCTGCACCACGCCGTTCTCGCCGTCGCCGCCGTGCAGGATGTTGAACACGCGGTCGAAGCGGCCGGCGACGATGTCCTGCGCGAGCGCGGGCACGCCGTCGACGGCATGCGCATCGACGCCGCGCGAGCGCAGCGCTTCGAGCACGCCCTGCCCCGACTGCAGCGAGACTTCGCGCTCGGAACCCGGGCCGCCGAGCAGCACTGCGACGCGGCCGAACACGGCCGGATCGGTGAAGCGCGGCGGCGACAGCGTCAGGCTCATCGCGCGGCCTCCGTCGTCCGGAACCCGGCCTGCGCCAGCTGCTGCACGGCCGCGCCGATGTCGCCGGCGCCCATCATCAACAGCAGGTCGCCGTCCTGGAGAATGTCGGGCAGCACGTCGGCGAGTTCGTCGGCGCCGTTGACGACGACGGGATCGATCCGGCCGCGCGCACGGATCGCCCGCGCCAGGGCTTTCGCGTCGGCGCCAGCGATCGGCGCTTCGCCGGCCGGATAGACCTCGGTCAGCACCAGCGCATCGACATCCGACAGCACGCCGGCGAAGTCGTCGAACAGGTCGCGCGTGCGGCTGTAGCGATGCGGCTGGAACGCGACGACGAGGCGACGATCGCCCCAGCCGCCACGTGCGGCCTCGAACACCGCGGCCAGTTCCTTGGGGTGATGGCCGTAGTCGTCGACCAGCTGCACGCGCGCACCGGTCGGCGTGACCAGTTCGCCGAGCAGGTTGAAGCGGCGGCCGATGCCTTCGAAGCGGCCGAGCGCGGCGACGATTGCCTCCGGCGCGACGCCGAGCTGCCAGCCCACGGCGGCCGCGGCCAGCGCGTTGAGCACGTTGTGGCGGCCGGGCAGCGCGAGGCGCGCACGGATGCGGATGCTCTCGGGCAGGCACAGCGTGAACGTCATCGCCGCGCCGTCCTGGCCGATGTCCTCGGCGCGCACGTCGGCGTCTTCCGACAGGCCGTAGGTCATCACGTGGCGCGGGGTCTCGGACGCCAGGCGCGCGACTTCGGCATCGTCGATGCACAGCACCGCGAGGCCGTAGAACGGCAGCCGGTGCAGGAATTCGTGGAACGCGGCCTGCACGCGGGCGAAATCGCCGCCGTAGTTCTCCAGGTGATCGGCGTCGATGTTGGTGACGATCGCGACCAGCGGATTCAGGCGCAGGAAGCTGCCGTCGCTCTCGTCGGCCTCGGCCACCAGCCAGTCGCCGCTGCCGAGCCGCGCGTTCGCGCCGGCCGCGAGCAGCTGGCCGCCGACGACGAAGGTCGGGTCGAGGCCGCCTTCGGCGAGCACGCTGGCGGTCAGCGAGGTCGTCGTGGTCTTGCCGTGCGTGCCGGCCACCGCGATGCTGCGGCGGAAGCGCATCAGCTCGGCCAGCATCTCGGCGCGCGGCACCACCGGAATGCGCTGCGCGCGCGCTTCCATCAGTTCGGGATTGTCGTGGCGGATCGCGCTCGACACGACCACGCAGTCGGTACCCAGCACGTTGGCCGCGGCGTGGCCGCGATGCACGGTCGCGCCCAGGCGCGTGAGGCGACGCGTGGTCGCGCTGTCGGCGGTATCCGAGCCGGACACCTTGTAGCCCAGCGTGCACAGCACTTCGGCGATGCCGCTCATGCCGATGCCGCCGATGCCGACGAAATGCACGCGCGAGAACACCTTGGCGAAGTCTTCCTTCGACAGGCCGCGGGTCTGGTGGAGACGACGGATCATGCCTGGCTCCTGCCCCCGAAGCTCGGCTCGACGCGCTGCTGCAGGCGGCTGGTCCCGCGCGACGGCGCGCTCGACTGCACGGGCAGCGGCGGCTGGGTGGTGGGGGGCACCGGGCCGGCCGGTGCCGGCGCCGCGGCATCGCCACGCAGCCGCGCGACCTGGCGCTGGGCGCGGTCGAGTTCGTAGGACACGCGCAGCAGCAGGCCGAGCGCGACGCAGGTCATCATCACGCTGGAGCCCCCCGACGACACCAGCGGCAGCGTCAGGCCCTTGGTCGGCAGCAGGCCGAGATTCACGCCGATCGACACCAGGCTCTGCAAGCCGATCATCAGCGCGACACCGAAGGCGCAGTAGCCGGCGAAGTGGCGGCGCATCTCGACACACTTCAGGCCGACCCACAGCGCGCGGCCGACCAGCGCGACGAACAGGCCGATCACCAGGCACACGCCGATGAAGCCGAGTTCCTCGGCCAGCACCGAGAAGATGAAGTCGGTATGGGCCTCGGGCAGGTACGACAGCTTCTGCACCGATGCACCGAGACCCACACCGGCGAACTCGCCGCGACCCACCGCCATCAGCGCATTGCTGAGCTGGTAGCCGGCGCCGAGCTGGTCGTCCCAGGGGTCCATGAAGGATGTGATCCGACGCATGCGGTAGGGCTCGAGGATCGCGATGAACGCGAACACCGGCAGGCCGATGACGACCGGCGCGGCCATGCGCGGGAGGTGCACGCCGCCGAGCACCAGCATGCCGGCGGTGACGGCGAGCAGCAGCGAGGCATGGCCGAAGTCGGGCTGCAGCAGCAGCAGACCGACCAGCGCCACGGCGACGCCGAGCGGCTTGAGCATCGCCGGCCACGTCGCGTTGACCTCGTCGCGGAAGCGTACGAGATAGCTCGCCAGCCAGACGATGTAGATGACCTTGACCGCCTCGAC
>Ga0160449_1000316_pt1 | contig 33506 bp, 46 predicted proteins | sample HID1975I_E1MG_FD_108216 | JGI IMG/M metagenome (GOLD analysis project Ga0160449, IMG submission 108216) | Enriched soil microbial communities from UW Madison campus, WI, USA - HID1975I_E1 MG | ecosystem: Environmental > Terrestrial > Soil > Unclassified | place: USA: Madison, Wisconsin...
CTTGCATCGCAGATCGTCGGCATGGCCACCCGCTTCCTCTCGATGAGGGGCAAGCCCAAGAGCAACAACGTGGTGCCGTTCGCGGCGCCGAGGTAACCGTCCGATCCCTAATTAGGGACCCGGACGCCAGTCCCTCATAAGGGACGCCAAATCGCAGAGACAAAAAAGCCGGGATTGCGGCCCGGCTCTCTGCAATACAAAACTCTGTAGGGGAATTATGCATATGCAGACCCAAAGTGTACAGGCCCTGCAAAGGGTCGCGCCACAAAATGAGAGCCACGATTCTGTGGCGCGCTTTCGAGAAGGCAAGGTCTACGCGCTGCTTTTCTCTGACGGCTGGATCAAGGTGGGGCGTGGAAGAAACCCTGATGATCGAGTTCAGGCGCACAAAACCGCTTCAGGAATGCGGGGCGCAACGCTCGTGAAGGTGATGACGTCCGGCACCCTTATCGATTCTGCCTACGCAGAATCGGAGCTGATCAAGTTCTGCTCTGAGCATGGCCGAGCAGTGCACGGCCGTGAATGGTTCGCTGGCGTGGACTATGACCTGCTGATCGCGGTGATTAGTGATCGCTTCAGGGGAGATCCTCCGGCCGCCATCGACGCAGCAAGGCGCGCCCAATCCAATCGCTTCGAGAAGATGCTTTCTTCTGTATTTGAGCCCCGCAACCAGGCCGTAGCTCCAGATCCGGCAGAGCAGAAAAAGTGGATCGAATCGCTTGCCTATGCTCGCCTTCTTGACCGAATTTTTCTGGATGACGGGTACTCAGGATGGCTTTTCGAGGCTTCCGACTCGGGCATGTCGAACTTCGGCAACTACGCATCGCTGGTGATCCACGAACTGCCGGACGATGAAGTGGCGGATCTATTTGTCCGGGCCGGGAGAAACCCGGGGGAGGTAATAGAGCAGGTCACCTGTGCTGCCAAGGAGATCATTGACGCCCACAAGCGAAGTGGGGGTTCGGCATGAGCATTCACGACATGCCAGAAGGCATGAAATCCGAGTTCCTGGCCGCCTTCCGCGCTGAATTCGGCTTCGGCGAGATGACGGCCACGGCCAACGATGATGCCGCCGCAATGCTTAAGGCTGCCGCATGGGCCTGGCAGGCCTCCCGCGAGGCTGTACAGGTCTCCGATATCAGCCCCGAAGTCGCGGCGCTAATGCAGCGTATCGACGACGAGGAGCGTGGCCAGGCGCTCCTGGCTGAAGCATTCGTCCGCGAATCGGGGCGCGCCTCGATCTCCGCCCTTCAGCGGCATTTCAAAATCGCCTACGGAGCTGCATGCCGCCTTATGGATCGGCTGGTTGCTGACGGCGTTGTGAGCGCAATTGACTCAGAGGGCCGTCGCCAAGTCCTGCCGAAGGTGGCGCCATGATGCGCGCGAACCCGGTTTCAATGCGCCGCGCCCTGGAGGCTGCGCGCACGTATGCCGAGCACGGCATCCTGTTCGTGCCGGTTCCTGTGTTCAACGAGGATGACCAATCCGACCTGGTTCGTCAGGTGGATGAGCGCCTTGAGCGAATGGCCAAGGAGCTCGACCAATGAGCGTCCAGTCCATGTCCTGGGCCTTGGAGCAGCGCGACATCGTAGACGCCACTGCGCGCTACGTGCTGCTGGTCCTGGCCAACTATGCCGACAAGAACGGCCGAGGAGCTTTTCCGTCCTCCGCCAGCATCAGCGATGACACCGGCCTGTCCATCCGCACGGTCAAGTACAAGCTCGACCACCTGCTCGAGATCGGAGTAATTCGCCTTGGGAATCAGGCAATTGCCGGCGCCTATATCGACCGTCATGACCGTCGCCCGACCGTCTACGACCTGTGTGTGGAGCGGGGTGCACCAGCTGCACCCGGTTCTGAACGGGGTGCAAATGACGACACAACGGGGTGCAGCTCACGACATAACGGGGTGCAAACCACGACAGAACGGGGTGCAGGAGCTGCACCCAATCCATCAATAAACCATCAAGTAACCATCAAAGAACCGAAGGGGCCAGTCGCTGACGCTCCTGCGGCTCCGAAGAAGGCTGAGAAGTTCGACCCGCTGACTGCCAAGCCGGCCAACGTCAGCACTGCTGTTTGGGCTGACTGGTGCCAGCACCGGAAGGAGATCGGCAAGCGCCTGACCAAGACCACCTGCGACCGCCAAGCCAAGACCCTGGCCGGCCACCACGCCCCTGACGCCGTGATCAACCAGTCCATCAGCAACGGCTGGACCGGCTTGTTCCCGGAGAAAGTGCTGCCAGGTGCACAGCAGCGCGGTACCCGCTCCAACGAACCCGACTTCAACGACTCGTCCTGGGCCGAAGGGCTGATGGTGCGCACATGAAATCAGCAAACCAACTGATGGCTGCTATACAGAACCGTCCACCAGAACTGCACGGCGGCCCGGTGGTGGTCTCCCTGGAGACTGCCGAGGTGGTCAACGGCCTGTTCCGCCGCCTGCGCGGCATCTTCCCGGCCTGGCGCCAAGCCTGGCCGTCCACCGAGGCCCTGGCCGCTGCCAAGGAGGAGTGGATCAAGGAGTTTGCCTCCGAGGGCATCCGCACGCTCGAGCAGATCGAGTTCGGTATCGAGAAGTGCCGCAAGCTCAAGAAGCCCTTCGCGCCGAGCGTGGGCGAGTTCATCGCGATGTGCCAGCCGACGCCTGAGGACTTCGGCATGCCGGCGCCGGCCGCTGCCTGGGTCGAGGCCCTGCTGGGCGTGTACAGCCACGAGGGCGTGAAGATCGCCGCCGTGGCCACCGGCCTATTCGACCTGCGCGCTGCCCAGCAGAGCGACAAGGGCCTGCAGGCGCGCTTCGACCGGGCCTACGACATCGTGCTGCGTCGGGCGAAGGAAGGCCAGCCTCTGGACGGCAAGATCGCCACCGGCATCGGCCACGACAGCCAGAAGAGCCTGATCGAGCTGGCCGACGAGTACGCAAACCAACGCCAGGCCCGCCTGCTGGACCTCCAGCAAATCCCATCGAGCGCTGCCGCGTGCCGTGCCCACCTGCTGGCCAAGTTGAACATCAAGCGCGCCGGGCAGCCGGCCGGGGAGGGGGTGTGATGGATCCTCGATACCAGGAAGCCAAGCGTCAATGGGATGAATTCGTTAAGGCAGAAACCGCCATCTGGCCTAGCGACAAGCCAGTGATCATCGTCGAGTACACCGTATTCGGCCTTGGCTGGGAAGAAAACGGAATCACCGGCGTGCGCGGTAAGGCCGTCCTTGAGCACCTCCAGGAAATAGAAACTCAGCTCAAGACCGATGAGGAAATCGGCGAAGAGCGCCATTTCACCAAAGGCGAAGGGGATTACTTGCTCGCAGTGACCTACGACGACGGCGAGAAGGACGACTACGGCCGGTACATCCACTCGCCGTATTGGGACATGAGTGTGATCGGGTTCCGCACCTTTGACGAAGTGATGGCCCGGCGCGTAGCCGGCAAGGAGGGGGTGTGAAAACAGGGAAGTGGTACATCACCACCGGATTCATCAAGTCGGGGCGCTGGTATTGGCACCTGCTGGGTGCGGTACACCGCCGCTGGCGCTTGAGCCTCGTCAAGCCAGGGTGGAGGCCTGGTTACAAGCGGCTCTACCTAGGTCCGTTCGAGATCGAGTTCAGTATTCACAGATGGATCGGAGGGCAGCACTGATGGACACCAACAAGATGCGCGACATAAGCCGCGAGCAGTTCGAGAAATTCGCCCTCAGTGCTGAAGGTGGCTTGTTCGCCGGTCATTTGGCTAAGGGCGAGGATGGCGAGTACCTGAACTATGCGGCGCAGTGCTACTGGCTGTTCTGGCAGGCATCCCGTGCTGCCTCCTGGCAGCCGATGGAGTCATGCCCCAAGCATGTCGAGGTTCTGTTCTATCGCGAGGATTGCGGCGTGATCAGCGGACAGCTCACCTGCGCCGACACGTTCATGACAGACAAAGATCGAGAAACCGGCGATTACAGCGAGGAGGAGCAGTACAGCGAAGACGCATGGTGCTACGGCCCTGACGGCGTTGAGCGCCTGGATGGCGACCTTGTGCCAACGCATTGGATGCCTTACCCGGCCGAGCCGGAGGTGACCCCATGAACGCCACTAGACGCGACCCGTGCAAAGTTTGCGGCAATCACCTGATCGAGCACGATGGAAAGCCTTTCGACGTGACCTGCGCTCTTTGTGCATCTGGTGCTGAGTCGCAGACGCTCAGAATCAAGTTGGAGGTGCGTGAAGACACTCTCCAGGTCATCCGTGACTGCCTCCGTGCGGCAGAGGCCGACATCGACAGGCTCAGGGCCGAGAACGAAAAGCTGAGGCAATCGCCGCTGAAGCAGGCGCTGGATGCCATGGCAAGCGCTGCAGTAAGCCACCTTGCGAGCGAGGCGAAGGGCTGCATTGAAAATGGATTGATCGAGACGATCGAGCGCCTCAAGGCCGAACTTGGTGATTTGGTGATGGCTGTCACCGATCTTGGCGGCAAGCACGACGAGCCAGGATGGAGGAATCTCTGGAAAGCTCGCGACAAAGCGCGCGCTGCTCTGGACGCCGCCAGTGCCAAGGAGTCGAGCCATGACTGACTTCGTGATGCACAGCATGGCTGACGTCAATCGGCTGCTGGGTCACCTTCAGGCCCAAGACTTCACCAAGCCCAAGAAGATCGTCATCAAGGACCAGGACCGCAGCGGCGAGCAGAACAAGAAGCTCCACGCCTGCCTGAGCGATATCGCCAAGCAGGTTGAGCACGCCGGCAAGAAGTGGGATGTCCTGATCTGGAAGCGCCTCCTGACGGCCGCCTGGCTGCGTGAGGCTGGCGAACAGCCTCAGCTGATACCAGCGCTCGACGGCAACGGCTTCGACGTCGTGTACGAGCGCACAAGCCAGCTCAGCGTGAAGCAGTGCGCGAGCCTGTTGGAGTGGATTCAAGCTTTCGGCGCCGAACACCAGGTTCGCTGGAGCCAGAAGGATCTGTGGGAGGGTCGTTACTGATGCGGATCGCTCTCAAGGAAGTGAAGCAGAAGACCTGCAAGGCCTGCGGTGCCAATTTCCGGCCATCGCTTTCGACACAGAAGGCCTGCGGCGTGCAGTGCGCACTGGAGCTGGCGAAGAGGCCGGAGAACCAGGCCGTGGCACGTAAGGCGATCGCCCAGCGTGAGCGCCGCGAGATCCAAGTGCGCAAGCAGAAGCTCAAGAGCCGGGCCGACTACGTGCGCGAAGCCCAGGCGGTGTTCAACCAGTGGGTGCGCCTGCGCGATGAGGCACAGCCATGCATCAGTTGCGGTCGGCACCACCAGGGCAAATACGACGCCGGGCACTACCGCACCGTGGGCGGCAACCCGGAGCTGCGCTTCGAGCCGCTCAACTGCCACAAGCAGTGCGTGCCCTGCAACCAGCACAAGTCGGGCGACATCGTTAACTACCGGATCAACCTGGTACAGCGCATAGGTGCCGAGCAGGTTGCCTGGCTGGAAGGCCCTCATAAGGCCCAGCGCTACACCATCGACGAGCTCAAGGCCCTGAAGGCCGAGTACCGCGACAAGATCAAGCAGCTGAAGGAGAAGGCAGCATGAACTGGACACCAATCGACAGCGCCCAGCTGCTGGCTCTGGGCATCTTCGTCATCGCTGGCTACTGCATCGTGCGCGGCATGGTGGTCAAGGCGCGGCGCAAGCGCGAGGAGGGCGGCCCATGCAACTGAACAGCGCGCGTCAGTCCTGGCACGACTGCCTGTACATCCCGTGGGACAGCCAAGGTGTGTTCATCGAGCAGCTGGGCCTGCTGGGCACCATGGTTCAGACCACGGAGAAACAACGGAAAGCGAGTCATGCTGTGCACCAGGCTTTGGCCGGCGGTGTGCAGGCGGCAATCTTCAAGCTGCCTGGCAGTCTCCGCGCCTTTGGCAACTTCATGTACGCCCCAGCCTGCCGAGACGATGACCGCGAGGTGGCCGAAGAGCTGATCTTCAGCATGGCCATGGCCAGGTCCGGTCGGATGACGGCGGCGAAGCGCGAGCGCTGCGAGTACGTGGCCAAGGGTGTGATGTTCCGGTACCGCCGCATGCACCAGGGCGGCCAGTCTTCGGCACAAGACCCGTTCGCCAGCCCGGAGTGGTTCAAGCGCTGGATTGACGACGTGTATGGCGTGACTCTGCCGTCCTGCGCCTGGGCCCGCGACTGGGAGCCGTTCGTGCAGATCTGCTTCGAGGTTTGCGAGGACATCGACAAGCGCGCTCTGTCGCCGGTTGCTGCCGCAATCTACGAGATGAAGGAGGCCGCTTGAGGGCCTATTGCGTTCCCGCACGGCTGGTGATACCTTATCGCCACTGTTAGAGTTTTGCCTACGGCAAATAACTCCCTAAACCCGGCCTTTGCGTCGGGTTTTTTATTGCCCGAAAGAGGCCCTCAATCGGCACTCCTACTTGGTCGGGCTCCTCGTTCAAACCCCGAAAGGGACGAAAGCCGGATTATCCCCATGCCTGACAAGAACCCGGACACGTGGGCGCAGATCTGGTTGGCCCTTTCGAACCCGCTATGGCAGGGCGCAATAATGGCCGTCACAGTCTCCCTACTGCGCATCCTCTACGATGCCAAAGAAACCAGTAAGCGCCGGATCATCTTCGAGTCGCTGATCTGCGGGTCGCTGAGCCTGGTTGCGTCGAGCCTGATCGAGTGGATGAGCTGGCCGCCCAGCCTATCGGTAGCCGCGGGCGGCACGATCGGCTTCCTCGGCGTGACGGCCATTCGTGAACTGGTCACCCGCTTCCTGGGCCGCAAGGTGGACGCCGCATGAAAGCCATCGCCGCCGCACTGCTCATCAGCCTGGTAGCCCTGCTGCTTGTTGGGATTCAGCAATACCGCGTCGTCGCCCTGCGCGGTGAGGTGGCATTTGAAGCCGGCGAGAAGAAGAAGGCCGTCGACGCGAACGCCGAAAGCCAGGCCACCATCACCACCCTGCGGGCCGAAGCCCAGCGCAACGCCGACTACCTCAAGGACCTGAACAAGCGCCTGGAGGCCAGCAAGGCGAAAGCGCGTAAGGCGGAGAAGAACTTTGAAGACCTCAAACGCAACAGCAAACCTGTTCGTGACTGGGCTGCTCAGCCTCTTCCTGACGGCCTGCGCGGCAAAGCCTCAGCCGGTGACGGTAAAGACAACAGCGGTAAGGCTCGAACCCCCTGAGATGGTCCCCTGCGAGCGGGTGGACGATGACGAAGACCTGCGCCTGAACGGCGACCTATGGGCGCTGAAGGATCGAGCCATCAACCTGCTCGACACTTGCGCTGACCAGGTGGACGCGCAGATACAGCGCAGCAAGAGCAAGTAGCCGCGCCACAAAATCGAGGTGCGCCGTTTCGTGGCGCGAGGTATCCCATGACAACCAAGCAACCCGACTGGGAGGCGATCGAGCGTGCCTACCGGGCCGGGTCGCTTTCGGTTCGAGCAATAGCCGAGAACAACGGTGTCACTGAAGGCGCGGTACGCAAGAGAGCCAAGAAGGAAGGCTGGACGCGGGACCTTGCCAGCCAAGTCAAGACAGCGGCCCGCGACAAGCTGGTACGCGGAACGGTACGCACGCCCAGTACGCAGCCGCGTACCGATGCGGAAATCATCGAGGAGGCGTCTGACCAGGCTGCCTCTGTGGTGCTGGCTCATCGCACCGGGCTGGCCAACTGGCGTTCCATCGCCGACAAGCTTTCGGTGGCTCTGGCCGAGATGGACGTAAGTGAAGAGAACCTTGGCGACTTCTCCCGGGCGCTGAACGCTGGCGTCGATGCACAGCTCAAGGTCATCAAGGGCGAGCGCCAGGCGTACGGCCTGGACAGCGAGGAAGGCAACAAGACCGTCGATGATCTGGCCGCCCTGATGGATGAACTATCGAAGGATGCCTGATCATGAAGCCCGAGCACATGAAACTGCTCCGGGATCGGTTCTGGCGGCTGAACAACCTGTACTTCATCACGGACAAGCAGGGCAAGAAGGTCCGCTTCCGCATGACGCAGGAGCAGGTCGATTACTTCCAGGGGATGCACACCCGCAACATCATCCTCAAGGCCCGGCAGCTTGGCTTCACCACGCTGGTCTGTATCGTCCAGCTGGATGCCGCGTTGTTTGAGGCTGCCAAGTGCGCCCTGATCGCCCACACCCTGAACGACGCCAAGCGTCTGTTCCGGGAGAAGGTGAAGTACGCCTACGATCACCTGCCGAAGGAAATCAAGGCGGCCAACCCCGCGCGCAACGACGCCGCGGGTGAGCTGGTATTCAGCAAGGGCGGCTCGCTCTACGTGTCCACCTCCTTCCGGGGCGGCACGCTGCGCTACCTGCACGTTTCCGAGTTCGGGAAGATCTGCGCCAAGTTTCCGCACAAGGCGCGAGAGATCGTCACCGGTGCGTTCGAGGCCGTGGCCGCTGAGTGTTTCGTCACCATCGAATCAACGGCGGAGGGCCGGGCCGGGTACTTCTTCGACTACAGCCAGTCTGCCGAGAAGCAGCAGTTGGCCGGCGTTCCTCTGGGCCTGCTGGACTGGAAGTTCTTCTTCTTCAGCTGGTGGCGCAACCCGTTGTACTGGCTGGACCCGACAGACGTCACGATCCCGGATCGCCTGACCAAATACTTCGACGACCTGAGCGCAAAGCACGGCATCGTCACCAGCCCGGGCCAGCGCGCCTGGTACAGCGCCAAGGAAAAGACCCTTGGCGACGACATGAAGCGCGAGTACCCGTCGATCCCTGCCGAGGCATTCCAGCAGACGATCGAAGGTGCCTACTACGCCAAGCAGTTCACCAAGCTCTACGCCGCCCAGCGCATCGGCAAGCTGCCCGACAACAGCCACCTGCCGGTGCACACCTTCTGGGATATCGGTGTGGGCGACTCCACGGCCATCTGGTTCGTCCGGATCGTCGGCGATGAGTACCACGTCATCGACTTCTACCAGAACAGCGGCGAGGGCCTGCGGCACTACATGAAGGTGCTGAAGGATCGCGGATACACCTACGGCGAGCACTGGGGCCCCCACGACATCGACAACCGGGAATTTGGTAGCGACGGCAAGACTCGGCGTGAAATCGCGCGAGAGGGCTACGAGATCGACGGACAGCGCTATTCGCTCACCTTCCAGGTGGTGCCAAAGCTGAGCATCGACGAAGGCATCGAGCAGGCGCGGGAGATTCTGCCCCGCTGCGCCTTCGATGAGGCCAAGTGCGAGGAGGGCATCACCGCCCTGGAGAGCTATCGCAAGGAATGGGACGACAAACGCGGCTGCTGGAAAGACAAGCCGCTCCATGACTGGTCATCCCACCCGGCCGACGCCTTCCGCTACTTCGCCGTAGCCAAAACCAAGCGCTCCAGGGTTGAGCACATACCCGTCACGTTCACATTCTGAGGCCACCATGCCGAATTACAGCGCTACCCGGCAGGAGTACAACGACGCTCTGCCGAGCTGGCGCCTGGTCAAGCGATGCGTGGCCGGCGCCCGAGAGGTGCGAAAGCACGACGAATACCTGCCTATGCCGGACCCGACGAACCAGTCGGCGGAAAACCTCGAGCGGTACCGCCAGCTGAAGAAGCGGGCCATGTTTCTCAACGTGACCGGGCGCACGCGCACCGGGCTGCTGGGTGCCGTGTTCCGTAAAACGGCTGAGGTGCAGTTGCCATCTGGCGTGCAGTACCTGCTGGAGAACGCCAGCGGTGACGGTGCCAGCCTGGAGCAGCTCTCCAAGGAAGCCGTGGGCGAATGCCTGGACACGGGCCGAGGTGGGTTCCTTGCCGACTACCCCAAGTTGGAAGGGGAGAGTGGGCGCCCGCGCACCGCCGCTGAGTCGGCCGGTAAGCAAGCCTGGATCCACCACTACCCAGCCCTGAGCATCATCAACTGGCGCGAAAAGGTCATCGAGGGCCGCAAGCACCTGGTGCTGGTGGTCCTGCATGAGCAGATCAGCGAGGAAAGTGCTGACGGGTTCGAGGAAGAGGTAATCGACCAGTACCGCGCCCTGGTGCTGGAGGATGGCGTATACAAGCAGCGCCTGTACCGCGACGACACGCCAGATGGCGAGGAGAGCATCCCAGCCGACCAGACTGGCAAGCAGTTCGATCACATCCCGTTCCACTTCTACGGCGCAGAGAACAACGACGCCGCGGTAGACAAAGGGCCGCTGGAAGATATCGCCGACGTCAACATCCTGCATTACGGCAACAGCGCCACGGTGGAGGAGGCAGGCTTCATCAGCTCGCAGCCGACGCTATTCATGACCACCAGCATCACGCCGGAGGATTTCGCCAAGTTCAACCCGAACGGCGTGCACATCGGCTCTCGACGCGGGATCAACCTGGGCGCCCAAGGTAGCGCCACCATGCTGCAGGCCAAGGAAACCCAGCTCGCTCTGGAGCTGATGCGCGACAAGCAGGACCAGATGTTGATGATCGGCGCCCGCATCGTCCAGAAGGGCGGCGGTGCCGAGACGGCAGAAGCCGTGCGCATCCGCTACAGCTCGGACAACAGCGTGCTTGGCACCATCGCCGGCAACGTGTCTGAGGCGCTGAAGCTGGCCATCCTCGACGCCGAGCGCTTCATGATTGGTCAGCCTGACCAGGCCGGTACGGTGTTCTGGCTCAATCAGGAGTTCTTCGACGAAGCCATGGATGCCCAGATGATCCTTGCGCAGGTGCAGCTCTGGCAGCAGGGCATCATCGCGAAGAAAGATCTGCGCACCAACCTGCGCCAGGCCGGCACCATCGAGTCGGACCGCACGGACGACGATATCGACGACGACATCGAGGCCCAGCCGCCGGTGGTGGCCAGTGATCCCGTAACTGGTGGCGACGATGAGCAGTGAAGGCTATCTGGCTGACGCTGCGACCCGCCACCAGGTCTACGTCCAGCGGTACGCGGCTGGCAACCTGAAGCGGGTGGCCAAGTTCATCACCAAGGCCATCAACACGGCCAAGGCTGCTGTTCGTGGAGGCCTCAGCGCTTACGGCACCCGAAGGTACGCCAGTGAGATCGACGCCTTGCAGCGCGACCTGCAGGGCATCTTCAGCGACCTCAAGGGCCAGGCGATGCTGGATCTCGGCGAATTCGCCGGGTACGAGGCGGCGTTCAGTGCTCGCATGCTTGGCCAAGTGGTCACCGCCGTGGTCCAGACGCAGGTCCCGGCCGCCGACCTTGTTGCAGCTGCTGCGCTGGCTGAGCCAATGCAGCTGGAGGCCCGGGCCGGCGTGCAGCGCATCAGCATTGCCGGCGCGCTTGACCAGTTCGGCACGGCAAAGTCGGCGCAGATCGTGGGAGAGATCCAGATCGGTTCAGCCCTGGGCGAAACCAGCCAGCAGATCACCCGGCGCCTGACCAGCATGCACCAGCTGCAGCAGGACCAAGCATCAGCGCTGGTGCGCACCATGACCAACCATGTGGCCAGCACGGCGCGAGCCGAGACGTTCAAGGCAAACGACGACATCCTGGCCGGCAAGCGCCGCATCGCCACGCTGGACGGGCGCACATCGCCGTTCTGCCGTTCGATCGATAACACGGTGGTGCCATTCAGCGCGCCGTCGCCGCCGTTCCACTGGAACTGCAGGACCTCAGAGATACCGGTGCTCAAGCCCGAATTCGAGCGGGAGATACCGGGCTCGGTCATGCCGGCAGTGGGGCCGGGTGGCGCTGAGCGGGTCTCGAGCAAGACGACCTACCAGCAGTGGCTCGCCCGCCAGCCTGCCGCATTCCAGATCGATGTCCTCGGCCCGGCCCGCTACAAGCTGTTTAGCAAGGGCGAGCTGACTCTGGACAAATTCGTGGACGAGAGCGGCAAGCAGATCACGCTGAGCGAACTCAGGCAGCTTGAACCGCGCGCCTTCGAGCGTGCAGGACTTTGAACAGCCGGCCATTAGCCGGTTTTTTACGCCCGCGGCTGAGCCAGCGGCAAATCATCCGGGGGATGACATGAAATACCTGATCGAAAAAGCAGCATTCGACGCACTCGAACCAGCCCTGCAGACTCTCTACAGGGCCCAGGGCGATAACTACGTCCTCGTGGTCGAGGGCTTGCCCCAGACCGAGGACGTGGAAGGGCTCAAGCGGCAGAACCAGACCCTGCTGGATGAGGCAAAGGCCGCTAAGCAGAAGGCGCGCGAGGCTCAAGAGCAGCTGAACCAGAAAGAACTGGACGCAGCCAAGGCCCGCGGCGACTACGAGTCGCTGTACACCAGCAGCGAGCAGGCCCTGGCCGCTGAACGCCAGAAGCTGGCAGACCTGCAGGCCGGCATCGAGAAGCGCGACCTGACCGGTGCGGCCTCCAAGGTCGCGGCGCTGATCGCTGACGGACCGAACGCCGAGATCCTGGCCGAGTTCCTAGAGCGCCGGCTGCGCATTGTCGATGGACAGGTACGTGTCACCGATGCGAGCGGGAACCTGACGGTCTCCACGCTGGAAGACCTCGGGAAAGAGTTTCAGAAAGAGCCGCGCTACGCCTCCCTGGTGCGCGGCTCTCAAGCCAACGGCGGCGGGGCTGCTGGTGGCGGCGGTGGCGGGGCCACCAAAACGTGGGACCAAATGACCGGCATGGAGCGAGTCGAGCTCCGCCGTAACGACCCCGCCGAGCACGCGCGCCGGAAGGCCGCTGCACAGGCCAAGTAAAGGAAAACAGCAATGCCAACCATCCTCTCCGACGTAGTCTTCCGCGACGAACTGCGCGACTACATGCGCGTAAACACCGTCGAGAAGACCGCGTTCTTCCAGTCGGGCATCCTGGTCAACAACAGCGACATGTCGACCCTGCTGTCCAGCCCATCCAACACCTTCACCATCCCGTGGTGGGTGGATCTGGACGCGTCCATCGAGTCGAACTACTCGAACGACGTTTACACCGACATCGCCGTGCCGCTGGCAGTCACCAGCGCTGAGATGCAGGCCCGAGCCGCCTACCTCAACGAAGGTTGGGCTGCGATGAACCTGGTGAAGAACATCACCAACCAAGACCCGCTCGAGTTCGTCGCCAGCCGCTTGACCAGCTACTGGCAGCGCGTGGCTCAGCGCCGCACCATCGCTACCGTCGTTGGCATCTACAACGACAACGTGGCCGGCAACGGCGGCGACATGGTGGTTGATGCTGGCGGCCCGATCACCGCCGCCGCTGTCATCCGCGCCCGGGCGACCATGGGCGACTACTCGCCGCAGATCGTTACCCCGAACGGCACCAAAGCTCTCAGCGTGATCGCTATGCACTCGGCCGTCTATGCCGAGATGTCGATCCTGAACCTGATCGACTTCACTCCGATTGCCGACCAAGTGCCCGAGTTCGGCCGCTACCAGAACATGCTGGTGGTGCTCGATGACGGCCTGCCGGTAATAGGTACCGCGCCCGATCAGAAGTACCTGTCGATCATCTTCGGGCCTGGCGCCATCGGTTATGCCGAGGAGCAGGACGAGAACGACATGGCCTACGACCGTGAAGAGGCCCGCGGCAACGGCGGTGGTGCTGAGACCCTGTGGACACGCCGCAACTTCGTTGTGCACCCGCTGGGCTACTCGTTCCTGTCCGCGACCATCACCGGCACCCCAGGCACTACCCGCCCGGTATCGGCGAACTGGTCCGACCTGGCGCTGGCCACCAACTGGCAGCGCAAGTGGGCGCGCAAGCAGGTGCCCCTGGCGTTCATCACTTCCACCTTGGGCTCGTAACAGAGCCCTTTCGAGGAGATCACCATGGCACTCGCAAAAGACAACCACATCGACCCCGAGGGCAAGGCCCGCTGGGGCTTCGGCGGTAGCGTCGGCAAGATCACGGTAGGCCCGCAGACTGTAGGCGAAACCGGCGGCGTCGAGTCGGTGCTCACCGAGCCTGACAACTCCGGTGCGCACAACAACGGTGGAGGCACTGGCGACGGCGAGCAGGTCCAGCAGCTGCAGCAGGCCAATTCCCAGCTGGCGGCCGAGAAGGAAGATCTGCAGAAGCAATTGCAGGCCTTCCAGCAGGCTGAGCAGGATCGTCTTGCCGCAGAGAAGGAAGAGCAGGACCGGCTGGCGGCCGAGAAGGAAGTCGAAGAGCTGAAGGCCAAGCTCGACGTCGCCGGGGTCACCTACCGCGCCAACGCCTCGAAAGAGTCGCTCCAGAAGCTGGTCGAAGACCTGCCGAAGTAACACCCTGGGCGGGCGGAAAATCCGCCGCCCCACTCATTCAAGCGGAGGCCTGATGGCTACCTACATCACCGTCGCGGACGTCGACGCCATCCTGGGTCCAACCTGGGCGCCCGACGACAAGAAGGCCATGGCGGTAGCGCAGGCCAACGCATACCTCACCTCGCTCCGCCTGTGCGGCATCGATATGGATGGCGTGCCGGAGGAGGTGAAGCAGGCCGGGGCTCAACTGGCTCTGGTTGCATCGACCGGTCAGCTGTACCAGCAGCAGACCGAGGGGTCGCTCGAGGCGAAGAGCGTAAAGGCAGGCTCAGTATCGACCAGCCGCACGTATGCCATGCTCGACCGGAGCAGCGCTGGCGCCCAGCCAGAGGGCGTTCAGTTCGCCCTGGCCCTGGTCTCGCCCTGGCGCTGCAATCCGTTCACCTTCGCCGTGGACAGGGGGTAGCCATGGGTTTACGAGATGACGTTCAGATCGACTTGGCTGAGGCCTTTGGCGATGACCTTGCCGATGCCGTATTCCCATTCTCCGGCACCTACATGGGGCCAGGGGTATGGGATCCAGTGCACGAAACCACCACCGCCCAGCCGGTGACCTACACCGGGCGCGGCGTCTTCGATAACTACGACAGCCGCAGGATCGACAACATCAACATCCTGGTAGGCGACGTGCTGCTGATCTGCCTGGCCAACGAGGTTACAGACAAGCCAGCGGTCGGCCACGAGATCACCGCCGACGACCTGATCACAGGCGAGCCGGTGAAATACCGCATCGTCAGCCCCGGCATCGACCCGGCCAAGGCCCACTACGAGATCCAGCTGAGGAAATAGCCATGGCCAAACGAGGCTGGAGCACGCCGCCAAGCATGTTCGCGGGCGTAGTTGAGGAGCAACTGAGCCAGCGCGTCCGCGTCATCGCTATTGCGATGCTTAACGAGATCGTCCTGCGGTCTCCGGTGGACACCGGGCGTTTCCGTGGCAACAACATCGTCAGTGTGGGCTCTCCGGTCTACACCAGCACCGTGAACGTCGACCCAACGGGCGCAGAAACCCTCCAGGCGGGTGCGCGGGCAGTCAGCGGCCTGGAGCCATACACGCAGGTCTTCATCCAGAACAACTTGCCGTATGCAGGCCCGCTTGAGGATGGCCATTCCCAGCAGGCGCCGGCCGGCATCTACGCGGTGTCGTTCAACGGCGTTGCCGAGGCCTACAGGACATGACCTTCGAACAGATCCGGGCCATCGTCACTGGCCGCATGACGCAGTGGGCGGGCATTCCCGCGGCTGCCGTCGATTATCCGAATAACCCGCAAGGACCGTTCGACCCGGCCGGCAAGCCCATCTGGGCCAGGCTGGCGGACGTGCCAGGGCTATCCAGCGCGCCAGAGACCGGCATCGGCCCGTGCGTTCGCCGCACCGGCATCATCATGATTCAGCTGTTCGTGCCCAGCTACAAGGGCACGCTGGCCATCACCAAGGCCGCCGACACGCTGGTTCAGCACTTCGAGTTCTACAGCGACCCGAACGGGCCATTCGAATGCTATGCGGCATCGGCCGCGACGATTGGCGATGACGGCCATGGCTGGTACCAGGTCAACGTCTCGATACCTTACAGGGCCTACTGATGAGCCAGACCATGAAGGTTCGTATCGATGGTGAGGTGGTAGACCGCGCAGTTGCGCACACAACCAGGGCCATTCAGGAAGACGGATCAACCATCGAATACTCCGAGCCGCGGCTCAATCGCGACGAAGTGGTGTTCAGGCCTGACGACGACCCGCTGCCGATCATTGTGGTCCGCACCATTCCCGCCTGAACCAACGCAAACCCTGCACCGCCACATGGCGGTTTTTTTACGCCTATCGATAGGAGAAACACCCCATGTCCAGTGGTGCCAAGGTATCAACCGCCTGGAAACGTGAGGTGACCCCAGGGGTTACCCCGGCAGGCAACTGGAACGTGCTGACTCGAGTCAGCTTCGGCCTTCTGCCGACCTACAACAGCGAAGAGAACAACGAGATCGGCATCGACCGCATGGCTCAGGGCACCACCCAGACCACTGTAGACGTCGGCGGCGACGTAGAGACCAAGCTGCGTTACGGCGCGCTCGACGACTTCATGGCCTCGTGCTTCGGTGCGGACTGGGTCGGAAACCAGCTGACTATGGGCAACCAGCGCATCACCTTCTCGATTGGCTCCTACGCCAGCGATATCGGGGTGGCGGCGATCGCGCGCGGTGCACAAGTCGCCACGATGAACTTCGAGATCCCGAGTGATAACGAGATCACTGTCACCACCACCTTTGCCGCCACGTCGTGGCAGGACAAGGCCGACAACACCTCGTTTATCGTCAATCCGCAGGCAGAAGCAAAGCAGCGCCGCTACGGCTTCAAGGACGTGAGCGGCCTCAAAATCAATGGTGAGCAGCTTGGCGAGGACAACGCCTGTGTCGATAGCTTCAACCTGCAGTTCGACAACGGCGTGCAGACCCAGCGCTGCATCGGTAATGGCAACCCGTTCCCTGGCAACATCATCCCTACCATCTTCACCCCATCGGGATCGATCACGATCAGTTGGTCAAAAAAAGCGTATGAATTCTGGAAGGCACAGCAAACCAGCAGCGCACTGAGTTTTGAGTTCACGCTGAACAACGCAGATGGGGGCTACACCTTCAAGCTGCCGGAGATGGAGGTCAGTGGTGATTGGCCTGACGGCGGCGCCACCGACATCATCCAGGTTGAGTTGAGCTACACCGGTCGCCGCGTGCCGCCAACAATCACCCGCACACCGGCTCCGATCACTGTAAGCACCGTGACCGTGTCGCCGACCACTGCCAGCGTTGCCGTCGGCCAGACTCGAGATCTGGAGGTGCTGGTAGCTCCTGTTGGTGCGAGTCAGCAGGTCACCTGGTCCAGCTCTGACGCTACCAAGGCGACTGTCAGCCAGACCGGACTGGTCACGGCTGTTGCCGTCGGCACAGCCACCATCACCGCGACCAGCGCAGCAGATCCGACCAAGAGCGGCACTGCAACTATCACGGTTACCGCTTAACCCTTTGCCCGGCGCGCCCTGCGGTGTGCGTCGGGCCTTTTACCGCAGAGGAATACCATGGCATTCACCATCGCAAAGAAGCCTGAGCTGGATATCAACGGCGAGCGCTGGGTCGAGTTCGCCCCAGGCGCAGAGATTCTGGTCGGCTCGATCGCCAATCCGCTCTACAAATCTCACCAGGCCCTGATCAACCGTCACCTGGCGGCAATCAATCAGCAGGCCCGCATCGGCACCGCTGAATTCAGCTTGTCGGAAATCCCTGACGTCGAGCTGGAGACCGATGATGATCTGTTCATCGAGTTGGCCGCGAAGCACCTGATCAAGGACTGGAAAGGGGTGGATGTTGAAGAGAAGCCTGGCGAGCCAGCGCCATACAGCCCTGAGCTGTGCATTCAGCTCATCAAGCAGATGAACAGCGTGTATTTCCTCGCCTTGCGCACTGGCAACGACATCGCCCGCCGAGTCGAGGAGAAGGCCGCAGCCACAGCGGAAAAGCAGTAGCGGCATACCTATGGGGGCGCGAGTGGGCAGGTGATGCCAACGAGAAGAAGCGCTGGAAGCATGAGCGCTTGGGCTCTCGAGTGCCAGATGCTCCCGAGATTGACGGTGTGACTGCCGAGATACTTGAGGCTTACGCCTACATCAGCCGGTCCAGGCAGTATGTGGGCATGGTCGGCGCGCCTGCACCGATCCCGCCTTCAGCCATCACCGAATACCTCGATCGCTATCCATCAGCGATATGCCGCGAAGAGCTCGACGCAGCCGTATTTGCCCTTGATGACCAGTTCCGTAAGCACTGGGACGAGGAGCACGAGAAGGCCCAGGAGGCAGCGGGCAAAAACAGGCCGAATAAGCGGTGAGTGCGCCACACCTGTGGTGTGGTAGATTCACGCTATCTCTTTGGAGGAAGCCATGAATCGACTGATGCTGATCGCTGCTCTCAGCCTGCTGCCAGGCGGCGCCACCTTTGCAAAAGCACCGGATCAGTGCGAGAAGATTTCCGACCTGGCTGCCGAGGCCATGAAGACGCGCCAAGACGGTGATTTGCTGAAGGACGCCATCAGGTCGGTCGGTGACGGCAGCAAGTTTTCAGAAGGAATGGTGATGAAAGCCTACCAAGTCAGGGTGTTCGAGGACTCCAAGGAGCGGGCAACCGCTATATCCGAGTTCCAGAATGCTGCTTACAGAGAGTGCTACGACGCGCACAACTGAACAACGAATCAATAAAGAACCCGCCTTGAGCGGGTTTTTTTATGCCCGGAGAATGACATGGCGCAGGAATCCCGCCTGGCGGTAACCATTGACTCGCGGGGCGCAAAGCGCAATGCGGACGACCTGACCGGATCGCTTGAGCGCATGGAGCGTGCTGGTGATTCAGCGGCAGCCTCAGCTGATAGCGTAAGCAGCAGCCTGGATGGCCAGAGGAAAGAGCTATCTCAGCTCTTAGGGCAGATCAATCCCACAGTCGCGGCCCTTGGACGTCTCGACGACATGCAGGAAAAGCTGGCCAAGTTCAAAAAGGCCGGGATCGTCGAGAGTGACACGTTCGTCGAGTACACCCAGCGCATCAACACCATGCGTGATGCACTCGGCGAAACGTCCGAGGGGATGAACAAGGCCGGGATGTCGGCGAAGGCTTACCAGGCTGCGCTGCGCGGCGTGCCAGCCCAGTTCACCGACATCGCGGTCAGCCTCCAGGGCGGCCAGGCGCCACTCACGGTGCTGCTCCAGCAGGGCGGCCAACTGAAAGACATGTTCGGCGGCATCGGTCCGGCGGCACAGGCCCTTGGTGGATACATCCTTGGCCTGGTAAACCCCTTCACCCTTGCAGCAGCTGCCGCTGGCGCGCTCGCTTTGGCCTATTACAAAGGCTCCGAGCAGTCGGACGCCTTGCGCGACAGCTTGATCCTGACCGGTAACTTTTCGAAGGCATCCGAAGCCCAGCTGATCAGCCTGGCAGAATCGGCTGACCAGGTGACAGGCACGTTTGGGCAGGCGGCCGGCGCACTGGCGCAGTTGACCGCCGCCGGCACGAACACCACCGGCAACCTGAAGTTGATCACCACGACCGCTGTAGAGATGCAGCGCGTCACCGGAAAGGCGGTAGAGGATACGGTCGCCGAGTTCATCAAGCTGGGCAAGGACCCGGTCGCCGGCATCGTTGAGCTGGATGAGAAATACCGGTTCTTGACCGCGTCGGTTTACGCTCAGATCAAGGCGCTTTCGGACCAAGGCAACGCCGTGGCAGCCGCTGACCTGGCAGAGCGCACCTACGCCGAAGCCATGGGGCAGCGAACGGCAAAGATCCGGGAGAACCTGGGCCTGATCGAGCGCGGATGGCTCAACATCAAGGATGCGACGAACGAGGTTCTGGACGCTTTCGCCAGCATCGGCCGCAAGAGCGTGGAGAGCGAAGAGAAGGCCATCACCCAGTTGCAACAGAAAATCGCTTACCTCCAAAGCACGCTCGACACCGCATATGAGGACAACGACGCCAGGGCGCGTATTGCGAGCCTTCAAGAAGACCTGAAGAAGCGCCAGGACATCAAGCAGGTCAACGCTGCCACTCTGGAGGAGGAAGAAAAGCGCCGCCGTATCCAGGAGGAGGGGCGGAAAGGTCTGCAGGACCTGGACACGAGCTACAAGAGCGCACTGACCCAGACTCAGCGGCTCAACAAGGAGTTAACCGATCTCGATAAGGCGCGGGCCAAGGCGGTGGCGGCTGGAGTGTTCACCGCCGCCGAGGAAGCGAAATACGCCAAGTCGCGCAAGAACATCGAGAAAGAGATTGCCGACATCAAGGAGCGAGAGGCGAAGAGGAACACGCCGAAGGGCGCCAACAAAGGCGTGTCGGAAGCTGAAACCACGTTCGCGCGCCTGTACAACCAATATGACCCCGCCGCCCAAGCAGCGCGCACGCTGACCAAGGAGCAGGGCCAGCTGGATCTCGCCTTGAGCAAAGGCAAGATCAGCCAGGAGGAATATGGCAAGGCGCTGGCCCAGGCCTCCATCAACTATGCCGCCGCCATCAAGGGCGCCCAAGGTCTCACCCAGGCCGAGCAGTACCGTGCGCAGCTTGAGCGGCAGCTTGCCGGTCAGCGCAACGAGTACAGCGTAGCTGCCGCTGGTGTCGGCATGGGTGATCTTCAGTCGCAGCGCCTCCAGCAGCGTGTTCAGCTGGAGCAGCAGACCAACGACCGCATCCTGCAGCTGCGCACCGAACTGGCCAACGCCACGACGGAGAAGCAGCGCCAGGACCTGCAGGCACAGATCGATCTGACCAACGAGTTTCTGCCCCGTCAGTTGGAGGCGCTGCAGAACGGTTGGGCTCAGATGGACCAGGCCATGATGAACCCGATCAATGGGTGGACTGCTGCGGTGCAGAACTTCGGCAATCAGGCCATGAACGTGGCCGGGCAGACGCAATCGGTCTTCTCGACGGCGTTCGGATCGGTTACGCAGGGCCTGACGGACGACATCATGAACCTGAACCTGTCGTTCCAGAGCCTGGGTGAGCTGGGCAAGAACGTCCTTCGCGATGTTGTGGCCGGGTTTGTGAGGATGGGCGTTCAGATGGGGGTAAACGCGGCACTGGCCGCTACCCTCGGCACGGCTACGGCCGGCACATCCATCGCGCTGGCCGGCACCACGGCTGCGGCCTGGGCTCCGGCTGCTGCGCTCGCGTCGCTGGCCAGCTTTGGTGGCAACTCCATTCCGGCTGCGGCCGCGCTGACCTCGACGACTGCCCTGGCTACAACCTTGGCAGCGGTCCCCGGGTTTGCTACAGGCGGTTACTTCACCGGTGCGGGCACGGGAACATCTGACAGCAACCTGGCCAAGCTCAGTAATGGCGAGTTCATCGTCAATGCTGCGGCCACGAGGAAGAATCGGGCACTGCTGGAGGCAATCAACTCTGGCGAGCGCGTTTCGACCTCTGGGTCATCCGGGCAGGGCACAGGCGGCTCGCCGATGCCGCAGCCCATTGTGCAGATCTACCAAGACCCGACCCGAGCAGGTACCTCCGAAGTCACCCGAGAGGGTAATCAGGACTTCATCAAGGTGTGGGTGGCGAGCGTCATGGGCGACGGGGAAGCCCATCAGGCCATGCAAGCTAAGTACGGACTACAGGGGCAAGGCTCATGATCGAATACCCCGCAGAGCTGCCTCTGCCGTTGCAGGATGGCTATGCGCTGGATACCCCAGTCGACCCGATGCTGCGCACGCAAATGGAGTCAGGGCGAGCGCGGCAGCGACTCAACTTCGACGAGGTACCGTACCTCATCCGCGCGAAGTGGAACTGCGACCGTAACCAGATGGCGTTCTTCCAGGGCTGGTACGCACGAGCGCTGGTGCAGGGCGTGGAGTGGTTTAAGGCCACGCTTCTTACGCCAATCGGCTTCAAGGAGTACGAGTGCCGCTTCACCGGGCACTACACCGGGCCTGCGCTGGTGCAGGTCAGCCGGTGGGAGTACTCCGCAACCTTGGAGCTGCGCGAACCGCCGCTGATACAGCCTGGCTGGGAGGACTTCCCGCAGTTCTGGTTCATGATGAACATCATCGACATGGCGATTAACGTCGAATGGCCCGAGTTCACCTTCGACTTCCCGACCTATGCGGCTGCCATTGCCGCTATTTCGACGCTGCAGCAGGGCCAGCGGATCCATGTGCAGGCAGATGAAACCCACGGTGGCAGGCACGCTGTCTACGACGTAGTACGCGCGGACAGCCCGTCGCTGGTTTTGGACTTTGTTGAGCGGGCCTACCAGTCAGGCCAGATTCTGGACTATCTGGATTTGGTGCAGGTATATGAATAACAAGAGCTTTTCGGATCTGATCACATTCACCCGCGCCACTACCGGGACCTGGCTAAACCCTGCCACCGGCTTGCTTGAGACTGCGGCTATCAACGTGCCGCGCCTGGAGGCCAAGGGCCTGCTGTTCGAGCAGCAGCGGACCAACCTGGCTTTGCGATCTGCGGATTTCGGTAATGCTACCTGGGTAAAGTCCCAGCTGACGGTAACCACGGATGGCACGTTGTCCCCTGACGGGGTGACTCAAGCAAGTAAATTGGTACCTTCTACGGTAGCTGCGGGTCACCAGATATCGCAAAACATTGCCAGCACCGCAACAGCCTTTGCGGCATCTGTATTCGCAAAGGCTGGCGCGTACAACATCCTCAGGGTTCGTATCGCAATAAACGGGACTTTCTCGGGCGATACAATTGTTAACCTGACTACCGGGGCTATTGTTTCAACAGGTTTCCCTGGATCGTACACGGAACAGATGCCAAATGGGTGGTGGCGTGTAGTCGTTCCATTTTCTGCAGTGTCGACGACCACAGTGAGTTTTGGTTTTTGGGTTTATGTGAACGGCAACGGGACTGACGCAGGCGACGGAACATCGGCTCTGTATACGTGGGGCGCTCAACTGGAAGCGGCGGACAGTGTTAGCTCCTACATACCAACTGTTGCCGCCCAGGTAACCCGTTCTGCCGACCTGGCTTACGTGCTGGCAGCCGACTGGTTGCGCGAGGGCGAAGGCACGCTATTTGTTGAAACGCAGAACAGGAGCGTTTTAAGTGTGCTTTCTGCGATGTTGGGTACTTCCGCCAGTAACCCTAGAATATCGCTGCTTTTGTCCTCAACTTCACTATCTAGAGCTGAGATAGTGAATGACGCAAACGTAACCCAGTTCGGGCTAAATCTAGGTTCTGTGCAGCCGCAAAACGGCATCTTGAAGCAGGCCATTGGATACAAGGCTGATTCTGTCGCGCAATTCTCATCTCAAGGGTTGGCTACGTCTGAGGTAGGTCCTGTAGTGCTGCCAACTATCGACAGACTAACGTTAGGCACAAGAGCAGTAAACATTGTGTCAAGTCACATGACGGGTCACATCCGCCGCATCAAATACTTCCCTTACCGGCTGACTGCCGCCGAGCTACAGGCGCTGACAACATGATCGACTACTACCTGCGGACCTCCGACCCGGAAGCCATGTATGCGGCACTGAGCAGCCTGGGCGACGAAGTGACCATCGACGATATTGGCGTCCTTTATCGGGTGGCCGATGACGGCGAGACAGTAGAAGCGCTTCCCGGCTACCACGCCAACGTCAGGAGCCCGGACCCAATCGAATGGCCGGACACCATCGAAAATATGAATCCTGAAACCCCGTGGCGGGTATTTGCATAGGGGCAGACATGAGTATTTTGGAAGACACCTACCGCGAGGCGATTGCTTCGGGCGGTAAGGAGGCGTTCGTCCGCACGCTGGAGATCACCTGCCCGGCATGGGCGGCGCCGGTGCTCATCTGCAACGGGTTCAAGGATCGAATCTGCGGCACCGAGGACGGGCGCCTGCTTACCTTCATCGCCGCGAACATCGGCATCGCGCTGCCGCAGAAGAACAACAAGGGCAACCAGGCCCTGGCCTTCGCCGTGGATAACACCACGGGCGAGGTGATGCATAAGGCCGACCAGGCATTGGATGCCGTCGCCCGCGTGACCGCGACCTACCGCGTATACCTGGCCAGCGACCTGTCCGCACCATGCGAGCGCCCCTATCGCATGTCGGTGGACAGCGATTCATTCGAGCAAAACCAGGCCACGCTCCAGTGCGGATTCTTCGACCTGATCGGCACCGGCTGGCCCCGCGACCTTTACACGACCCGGTTCGTGCCAGGCCTTAAATACCTCTGAGGCACCCTTATGGAATGGATCAACAAATACCTGTCATGCAGGTATGAGGACGGCGCTCGCGGTCCGGAAATGTTCGATTGCTGGGGGCTGGTCAGGGAGGCGCGCCACCTGCATCTGGGAAAACGGCTGCTGCCGAGTTGGGGTCATGTGCGCAACACCGATCCCAAGGAATTCACCAAGGCCTACCGAGCCGAGGCCGTGCACATGGAACCGTGCAGGCCCGAGCCTGGGGCGATTGCCGCAGTGATGCGCGGGCACATCTGCGTGCACGTGGCCCTGGTGGTGGAATCCGCCAGCCGGCTGAAGATCCTCGAAATCAACCCCGCGCGGGGCGCCCGCTGTTTGCCGCTAGCTCAGTGGCAGCGCGACCACAACACCGTCATCTACTACCGAGACCGGGAATGATCGAAATCTACGCCAACAAGCTCGCTGCCGGGCCTGCCGAGGTGTGCGCGGTCGAAAGCCGCCAGAACCTGCTGGCTTGGTTCCATGCCGACGGCCTGCCGCAAGAGGTTGAGCCTGCAGCGCTGCCTCTGAGCGTGTTCGTCAACGGTGAGCGCGCGCTGCCTACCCAGTGGGCGACCATCGAATTCGGCCCACAGGACCAGGTGCAGATTTACCGTGAGCCCAAGGGTACTGACCCGTTTTCGATCACTCTGGCCCTGGTATTCGGCGCCAAGGCGGTGCTCGGCGCCCTCATGCCGAAGATGCCAAGCCTAAACAGCGGCGGCAACACGAAGCGCGGCAACGATCTCGGTCTGGCCACGGTCAAGGGCAACCAGGTGAAGCTGAATGCGGTTATCCGGGAGATCGCCGGGCGGCAGCGGCCATACCCAGATTATGCGCTGCCACCGAACCGGTATTTCGACGACCCGCGCTCTCAGTGGATTGAGATGCTGCTGGTGGTTGGCAAGGGGAGCTACGACATTCCGGTGAGCAGCATCCTGATCGGCGAGACGCCGGTAATTTCGCTCGGAGAAGATGCTGAGTTCACGCTGTATGAGCCAGGCGCGAACCTTTCTGGTGAGACGGCAGCTAAGTGGTGGCATGCGGCGCCGGAAGTTGGCGCGACCTCGACCGGCACGGCCGGGATCGAACTCAAGGCCACCTACGCCGTATCGCCAGTGCCTACCGCCCAGTCTTACCAGTTCGCCGGGAAAACCATCACTGTTCCATCAGGGGCGGGACAGATACCGGCCGGATGGGCAGCTGGCATGATTGTGCGGGTAGAGGTTGGCTACCCGCTGGACGTCATCGACGGGGGCGCTGGCCGGGACATCATTCGGGGCAACCTCGATCAATTCGCGTTGTACGCAGGGATGCCAATTGAGATCGTTGGCGCAAATGCTGGCAACTACACCATCGCCACCTACACGCCAGGCGTCGGTTCCGCACCAGACGAGATGACCCTTGATTGGTCGGCGGGCGGCCCAGTTACCGGCTTGGCGGTCGGTACTGGACTGGTGATGGGCATTGGATTCAGAGGCCTGCGCTACCGCATCACGGCAGCAAGTACTGCCGCCATATCGGTCGAGCGCATGAACGCCGCAGGCGATAACGATACGACCTGGCCAGGCTTCGATCCTCTCACCACCTCGGCCGCTGTTTTGAGGTTGGACGGGTCAACACAAGAGGGCGACTGGTCTGGCCCATTCCCCGCTTGCCCCGCGGGAACGACAACCGCCCGCATCGCTTGGGACATCTTTTTCCCGCAGGGTCTCGTGCACGTGGGCGGGAAGGGTGACCTGAACAACCTGTCTGTGACAGTCGAAATGCAGTATCGCGACATCACCTCTGCGGGCGCCTGGACCTCGTTCACAAAGACCTACACCCAGATGACCCTGGACCAGCTGGGGTTCACTGAGTACATGGACATCCCCGGCAACATCCGGCCAGAGGTTCGGATGCGCCGTATTGGAGCGAAGTCCACCAGTACCCAAGACGCCAACACGGTGCAGTGGTACGGACTGCGGGCGAATCTGCCGGCGCCGACCAGCTACGCCGGCGTCACGCTGCTGGCCCTGCGGGTCAAGGGCGGCAACCGCATCGCGTCGCAGTCGGAAAGCCAGGTATCGGTGATCGCCACTCGTAAGCTGCGCACCAGGCGTGGCGGAGCGTGGACGGCGCCCGAGCCTACTCGAGACATCGCGGCCTGGATCGGCTACATCGCACAAAGCGTGGGGTATTCGGTGGAGGACGGCGACTCAGACATTGATCTCGACGAGCTGGACCGACTGCAGGCCATCTGGACTGCCCGGGGCGATTACTACGACCGGACGATCGACACGGCGAGCACCGTGAAGGCATGCATGATTGAGGCGTTGCAGGCTGGATTTTCCGAGCTGACGATTGACCGCGGCCTGATCAGGCCAGTTCGTGATGAGCCAAGAGGTCCGGACTTCGACCACATCTACAACCCTCAGGTGATGGCCAAGCCGCTCAAGCGAGAGGGCGAGCACATCACAGAGGATGATTTCGACGGTGTCGACGTCGAGTACACCGACAGCACCACCTGGCAGGTGGAAACTGTGGAATGTCGTCTGCCAGGTGATCTCGGGCTGAGGACCGAGAAGGTAAAGATTGAGGGAATCAGCGACGAAATCCGAGCATGGCGCTACGGAATGCGCCGTCGCCGCATGCAGGTCTACCAGCGCAAGCGCTACAGCTTCTCCACGGAATTGGACGCGTTGAACAGCGGGTACCTCGACTACGCGCTGCTGGGCGACACAACCCCGGGCTATGGCCAGAGCGCGATGCTCAAGGGCTATGCCCAGCTTGGCAGCGTGCACATGCTGGTTTCCACTGAGGCGTTCAACTGGTCCGCCGGCGGCGAGCATTGGGTTGCCCTGCGCCGGCCTGACGGAAGCGCCTCCGGGCCTTATGTCGCCACCCGCATCGACGATTATCGCCTCACCATCCCGAGCCTGGACTTCGTGCCGGTACTGGACAGCGCCATGGACGCGCCCGTGCTCCAGTTCGGACCCAAAGCCAAGTTCTGCTACCCGGCGTTGATCAAGGAGGTCAACCCGAGCGGTACCGTCAGCTGCAACGTCACCGCTGTGAATTACGACGAACGCGTCTATCTGGACGACGATAACTTCCCGCCGGCGTGACCGGATCCTAACGAGCATGCCCGCCAAGCGCGGGCTTTTTAATGCCCGGAGAAAATATGCGCTACAACACAGGAAACCCGGTTGGGCCTGACGGATCGAGCGATCCTCGCGACCTTTACGACAACGGCGGCATATTCGATGTTCTGATAAATGGGTCGCAGCCTTCTGCTAAGGGTAGGCTCGGCGAAGAAATCATGACTTACTATGGGGCGCTTCAGCAGTGGCAGCAGCTTATGCTGAGCAGTGGATATGAGCCCCAGCACCTTACCTATGTGGATGGTGTGCCACTGGTAGTAGCAAGACCAACGCAGCTTATCGACCGCGCGGGATCGGTGTACCGGGTAAAATGGCCTGCATCATTCCCGGTGAGCCTCACAGGAAACTGGGCGGCTGATCAATCAGTATTGGTTGACGTAAGTGATGCAAGTTTGCGCGCCAGCCTTGCACTCGACAGTGGCGCTGGAATGGTAGGCTTTTCTCTGGATGAAATCTATTCCAGTGATACGATGGGATCGGCAATCCAGCAGGAGTACAGCGGCTGGGTAAGCGCTGCTAGTTTGGGGCTGTATCCGTCGCCGGCAGTCGTAGACCAGGGGAAACTTCAGGCGGCAATCGATTCCGGCATACCAATCCGCTGGGGTCCGTTTACATACCTGTTCAACCTAACGCAGAACATTACCCTGGAAGCTGGTGTGACTCAGTGCGCTAACATATGGCGCGGATCGGTAAAATGGGTTGGTGTTCCGGGTAAAACGATTCTCAAGCTGGCCGACAATCAGTCTACCGACGCATCTCCCAAGTTTTTCAATATGTTCGCATGCAACACCGTTCTTACCAACATGTTCGTCCAAGGAATCGTGTTTGACTGCAATGGTCAGAACAACAAAATTAGCCCGAACAGAGGTGTCGGGGTTTTCAATCGATACAACTGTGCGCAGATCATGGTAAGTGGCAGCGTTGCAACTGGAGGTGCTGATGCCAGGATTGAGCGCGGAAAGATATTGAATTGCAATTTCATAAACAGCCCTGGAGTTACCTGCATTGCTACGGGCCAGCGCTACAATCACCCAGGGGTTAAAGGCTACGATGTAGAGATTGCTGGGTGCGTCTTCTATAACAACGGCATTGACTCCGCAGACCATTCATCAATCTATGCGTTTGGTTCTGGCATAAACGTGCATGACAACTGGTTTGACCACCCATCTGAGTCTAGCGGCGTGCAATCGCCATGCGTAGCAGTTGAAAGCTTCGGCTCAGGCAACCGAATTCACAACAACTATATCCACAACTACGTTCAGATGTTCTGGGTTGGCGCCGGCGAAGACGCTGATGCGCATGGCCCAATAAGCGTAATAGGAAACCAGGGTCAGGTGAGCTGGATTGCAATCGCACTCACCAGCATCGCGCCGCAAGACAATACCGTGCAGGATGTAATTATTTCTGATAATTCAATCCATGTTACCGCCAAGGTTGTGACGAATCCTAGCCTAAGTGCGCGCAAGTATGGTATTTATCTTGGTGTGGATTCAGGGGCCGCTCTGCGCATCAAGTGCCATGGCAACATAATGTATTGCACCGATCGTTCAGATAATGCTGGCCTGTTGCTCTCCGCAAACACCGGAGCCAGCGTCGATACAAGCGATATTCGAAACAACCTCATAAGTGGTTTCTCTATCGGAGCCGACCTTGGTGCTGGCGGATCCGGGTCACTAACTAACACAGTTTTCGATAACAATACCATCGAGAACTGTGCGGCCTCGACCGCAACGCCTGTAGGTTCTACCAAAGGAATTCGGTACTCGGGTAATAATTACTCGCTGAGCCTTCAAGGTAACAATATCAGCGGTGGTGATCTGTACTCTCCACCCAATACTGCAATTGAGCTGACGGGTACGCTAACCAATCTGACGATGGAAGGGAATAGTCCTGGAGCTACAAGCGCAGCCAACGAAATTGTATCAACAGTGGTAGTGAGCGGGAGGCGCCGAGGAAAGCAGGCATGCACCTTCGCAGCGCTTCCAGCGCAATCAACCTGGCAAATCGGAGACTACGTTGAGGTTGCGGGATCCGGTCTTAACATAGGCACGGGCGGAGGATTGGGAGCTGCCGGGTCGAAATATATAGTGTATGGGTGGAAGCGAATTACTTCAGGCACCGGTAACGTTCTGAATACCGACTGGTTTGAAGATCGACGTCTAACTGGGAACTGATAAAAAAGGCCCGAATAACGGGCCTATTTTGATTATGCAGCTGCCGCTCTTTCAGGGGACTTCCATAACCTTCTCAGGAAGTCCCTAGATGGGCGCTCGATCACGTAATAACTGATGGTCGCAGTAATCAATGCTGCTGCTACCTTCTGCGACAGGGTGAGGCCGATGAAGTGTTGCGGTAGAACCGCATTGAGCATGAAGTGTGTTAGATATAGTGAGTAGGAAATGTCCCCAAGGAAAACAGATGCCCGGTTTCCGAATATCAGGCGACCCAATCCTTTGTCACGCAGTAATCCACCAATCAGAAGGAGCGAGCCGCACATCATAAGCCATGGTTGGAATGGGACTGTGCACGCATATCCGAGTACTACGATTCCGGCTAGCATCATCCCGTCGCAAGCCCAGACAGGCCAAGTCATAGAGTCTTGCACTAGTCGATAGAGCGCCACACCGGAAATGAATACGAAGGTAAACTGGAATAAATAGCTACCGTAGCCAAGCACAAGTCCGTTAGTATCAACTCCCAGCGCATTCAGCAGGCTGACATAAGGCAGGTCTTTCAAAAAGAAGACCGCAGCAATGATTGTCAAGGCTGATGCGTATTTCGGAAGCCGGTAAAGTCCGTAGACAACCATTGGGAACCAGATATAGGCAAACATTTCGACGCTTATCGTCCACGACACAGCATTCCAGGAGAACTCATTCACGAAGCCCCATGCGTGCACTAGCAGCAGGTTAAGTGCCAGCGTGTAATCGGTGTCATTGGCTCCAGCCAATGGATAGCCAAGCTTAACAATAACAATGAACGCAATGATTGTTGCAAGGTGAAGTGGGTAAATCCGGACTACCCGCTTATAAAAATACTCAGAAAACTCGGAGGTAACTAGATTTTCACGGAAAGACGGATAAACGTGAGCCATCACGAATCCGCTCAGTACCAGGAACACGATAACTCCAGCGAAACCATAAAAGGTTACTTTGTCGAAAAGGTTCTGTTCGGCGTGGCCCGCTACCCACGTGTAATGCATTAGCACCACCCACATGGCGGCAAATCCACGTACGCCCGTGAGGGCTGGAATGTTGGAAGGCATATCGGCATATCCCTATGTCTATGTCAGTCGACTCGCATGGGTCGAGTTTTTAGTTTTTTGCGGATCCTATACCTGAATCCTGCTGAACTCCAGTTTTAGCTTAGGTCTGCAGAGCTTATTTCAGATCACCCAACCCCAATTCGCCTAATCGCGGGCATTTTTTTTGCCTGGAGAAAACCCATGACCCAAACCCAGCCCCGTGGCGTACGCAACCGCAACCCCGGCAACATCGACTTCAACCAGCGCAACGACTGGCAGGGCCAGATCGGCAAGGAACCTGGTGGCCGCTTCGCCATCTTCGACACCCCTGAGAACGGCATCCGCGCGCTGGGCAAGCTGCTGATCAACTATCGCGGCAAGGACGGCATGCCAGGCGTGGGCGGGAAGGGCATCGACACTGTGCTCGAGACCATCAACCGCTGGGCGCCGAGCAACGAGAACGACACCCAGGCCTACGCCGGCGCCGTCGCCAAACGCATTGGCGTGCGCACCACCGACCCGATCAATATCAAAGACCCCGCCACGCTGCGCGGGATGGTGGTCAGCATCATCATTCACGAGAACGGCGGCAATCCGTATCTGCCGTCGATAATCGATGAGGGGGTGCGGCGGGCGCTGGCCTGATCGCTCAGCTTCGCCCCGTCCTGCCAGCCGGCAGTTGCCCAGCCACAGACTGCGCTATACGATACTGTATCAATATACAGTTATTGGCCGGCCATTATGAATGCTACCCACCCCATCGCGGAAGACGACAGCCTCGTCTCGATAGATGAACTGCTCCACCTGCGCACGCCCAGTGTCTACCTGGTCAAGGTTGAGGGAGACAGCATGCAGGGGGCCGGCATCTACACCGGTGACCTGCTGGTGGTCGACCGCCTGGTCGACGCCAGGTCCGGTCACGTCATCATCGCCGCGGTCAATGGCGAGGCCACGTGCAAGCGCATGGTCCTTCGTGACGGGCATGTTGTCCTCATGGCGGACAATCCGAAATACCCGGCCCGGTACATTCTCGAGGGCGACCAATTCGAGGTTTGGGGCGTTGTAACCCACAGCATTCGGAGCCATGGGGCCAGTTAGATGCGCCCTACTGGGCTGGCAGCACCATGTCGGCCCAGGCCTGCATCATGTCGCGGCGCTGGTCCAGATACGTGGCATGGTTGTACACGTCTCGGATAGCGCTACTGTCCGCATGGGCCAGCTGACGCTCGATCCAGTCCTTGTTGTAGCCGCGGCTGTTCATCTCCGTGGAGAACAGGTGGCGGAATCCGTGCGGAGACTGCCGGCCCGTGTATCCGCACCGGTCCATCAGGTTCACCGCATAGTTGATGCCGATCGGCCGGACAGCGTCAGTGCGGTTCGGGAAAACATACTTCAGGTTGCCGGATATCGGCAGCATCACGCGCAGGATCTCGACAGCCTGGCGCGACAGCGGCACCACATGGTCGCGGCGCATCTTCATCTTCGCGGCCGGAATCGACCAGGTCGCGCTATCCAAGTCGATTTCCGACCACTCTGCCTTGCGGACCTCTGCCGGGCGGCAGGCGGTGAGTATGAGCAGCTTGGTGGCGCACTGCAGCTGCAGGCCTGACTGGCTTTCCTCAATGGCCTTGATGATGGTTGGCATTTCCGAGAAGGCAAGGAACGGCCGGTTTTTATGCGGCGCCATCTTCTCGGTAACAGCGTGCATTTCAGCCGTGGGGTTTACCTCAATCATTCCGATCGCCACCGCATAGCGGAAGACCTGGCCAGTCCACTGGCGAGTCTTGACGGCAGTGCTGATTGAACCGCGACGCTCTATGCGACGGATCAGCGTGATCACGTCGGCGCGCTTGATGCTGTCTATTTGGCGCAGGCCGAAGGCCGGTAGTACATCCAGCTCCATTGCGTTCGAAATTACCTTGGCCGTTGAATCGGTCAGACCGCCCTTCCTGAATTCCAGCCACTCCTCATAGACGCGGCGGAATGTCCTCTCTTGGGCGCCCAGGCGCTCGACCTTCTTAGCTCTCCTTGATTCGCGCGGGTCTATGCCCTGCGCAACCTCTTCGCGCGCTTCATCTCTCCGCGCACGCGCCTCCTTCAAGCCGATCTCTGGGTATGTCCCAAGCGAAATACGAGCCTGCTTTCCAAGCCAGGTGAACCTGAAATGCCAGCTCTTCACGCCGGTGTCGGCGATGTACAGCGTGAGCCCGAGCGAGTCTGCGAGGGTGTAGCCCTTTTCCCGGGGCTTGGCCTGCCTGGCCGCGGTGTCCGTGAGCGCCACTAGTACATTGCCTCTTGCTGTCCGTTGGATGTACTGGATGATGTACTACGTTTTTGGGATTGGGAAGGTACAGAGTGGTACGCGGCGATACGCCAATGACGCCGGGTTCAGGGCGTCATGGCTATTTGTGGTATCGCTCGGTTTTCGGCGGGAACCCACTGTGGAATCCTTGAAGATTTCCACTGGTGGACCTGTAAAGCTGATGGGGTATGGGCTTGAGCGGAATCTGGCGTTTCAGTGTACTGCTCAATGTACTGATTGGTCGTCGCTGGGCTCGAAAGAGGTCATCCACAAGGTGATGTCCGATTGGCGCCAGGCGACCGAATTGGGTCCTATCTTAACCTGTTTTGGGAAGGTGCCTTCACGGATTCTGCGATAGACCGTGTTCCGCCCAATTCCGGTCACGTGCAGCACCTCGTCGAGGCGCAGGAAGCGGTCAATGTTTTCTGCGTGTCGCATAGATGTCTCCTTTATATAGAAGGTCAGGCTAAGAAGTGGTGCCCGACCTGCGCCGCGCGGGCGGCTTCTTCGGTGCGGAACATGAGCTGGGTTTTGCCTGGGCGGCCTTCGGATTCGTATTCCGCATCGACCCACCAGTGGCCGAACTTGCGGTACGGCTCGCCGAGGATCTTCGTGACGTAGCAGTCGATCAGGTTCACGGATGGTCTCCACGCCGCCGGTGGCGGCTGGTTGGTGGTCAGGCGGGAATCTTGTCGAGTACCGCGTCGGCTACCTTGAGCGCAGCCTGGGCATCGTTGACGTAGGCTGGGTCGAAGCCGCCGGCGTAGTGGATAACGCGCTGGCAGGCATCCAGTTCTTTGCGGGCCAGGCGCAGGGCATGGACCAGCTCTTCCTGCAGCGCGCCTTCGGCTCGACCGATATCCCAGAACTCAAGGCACCAGTGATCGGCTGGCGGTGGGTTGCTGTTCTGCTTGCCCGTGGCAAGGGCGCCGATGATGACGTCACAGACCGAGCGCTTGTAGACGTTGTCGC
>Ga0160449_1000321_pt1 | contig 33068 bp, 31 predicted proteins | sample HID1975I_E1MG_FD_108216 | JGI IMG/M metagenome (GOLD analysis project Ga0160449, IMG submission 108216) | Enriched soil microbial communities from UW Madison campus, WI, USA - HID1975I_E1 MG | ecosystem: Environmental > Terrestrial > Soil > Unclassified | place: USA: Madison, Wisconsin...
GGCGGCGATCCCCTCGGCCTTCAGCGTCTCCAGCGCGGTCGTCAGGCCGCCCAGCCCGACCACGCACCAGGGGCAGACCACGTCCGAGACGAAGTCGATCTTGAGCGGGCGAGCGGGGGTGGCGGCGTCGGTCATGCGGGGGCTCCTGGAACGGTCGCCCCCAGATGGGGTCGGCGCCCGGTTGATGAAAGGCGGGGCGAAGGCGCGGATTCTCCGTCTCATCGTCGTCGCAACACGTCCCACCCGCCTCTGCGCCTGCGTAAGGATCAGGTCATGAAACATTTCGCCCCCCTCTCCGCCCTGGCCTCTTCTGTGGCCCTCTCCTTCGTTCTGGCCACCGCCGCCCTGGCCGCCCCACCCCAGACAGCCGGGGTCATCGACCAGCACGGCTTCCGCCTGGTGAACACCCAGCGCTCCGTGGCCTTTGGCGAGTCCCAGGCCGACGTGATCGCCCATGTCAGCGGCGTCTTCGGCTCCCCGCCCACGCTCAGCCAGGAACAGTGCCGCACCGGCGCGCTGGCCCAGGCGGACTGGGGCAAGGGGCTGAAGCTCAGCTTCCAGGATGGAAAGCTGGTCGGCTGGACCGCCGATCCCCGGCTGGAAGGGACCTATGGCAACCGCGCCGGGACCGTCTTCGGGCGTACCGTCGCCGCCCTGCGCGCCGCCAATCCCGGCTTCATGCTGATGGACGCGGTGAAGGGCCGCGAGTTCGCGCTCGACGGCGTCTATGGCCGCGTGCTGCGGTCGGGCCAGGATGCGACCATCGACCTGCTGTGGGCCGGCGCGGGCTGCTACCGCCGCTGATGACGCCCCGGACGGGGTCAGGCCTGCTTCTTGCCCATCAGCGGCGTGAGCATGGAGTTGACCTCGTCCATCGAGCCGTGGGCCGCCCGGGCCTCCAGGGCGTCGGCCGCCGATAGCAGGTCGCGGGCGCGCTCGGCCCGGGGGTCGTCCTGCGGCACCGCCTCCAGCCGGGGGCGCCAGCTCTCGATCTCGGCCAGCAGTTCGTCGAACCGGGCCTGGTCCAGGGTGTCGCCCTGCTCCATCATGGCCATGGCCTCTTCCAGGGCCGCCTCGAAGGCCAGTCCGCTCTCTGTTCCGGGCATGGACGCTCTCCCCATTCTGCTCGCCCGGATGAAAGCGCGGCCGGGGGCGCCGGGTTCCGTCACACGGCCGTGGTGGACCCCCGCCGCGCGCCGGGCTAGGCGTGCCGCATCCTCGCCCCCAGGAGCGGCCCTCTCATGCGCACCCGTCTCGCCCTGCTGACCGCCGCCCTGCTGGGCCTCGGCGCCTGTGACGGCCTGCCGCCCCAGGCAGAAGTCTCTTCGGGCGCGCCTGTGATCGCCCAGGCCGGGGCGACCTGCGCCGTGCCCGCCGACCTGCGCCCTGCCCGGCCCTATACGCCCCCCGCCGATGAGGTGGTCCGCGACGTACCGACCGCCTTCAACATGCTGGCCGTCAGCTGGTCGCCCCAGGCCTGCCGCAGCGGCAAGGACTATCCCGACGCCGACCACCAGTGCCGCGACAACCGCTTCGGCCTGACCCTGCACGGCCTGTGGCCCAATGGCGGCGGCGACCGCCACCCGCGCTACTGCAAGCCGGTTTCCAGCATCCCGGTCGCGACCGTGCGGGCGAACTTCTGCATGACCCCCTCGCCCAGCCTGCAGCAGCACGAATGGGCCGCCCACGGCGCCTGCGGCTGGGACAGCCCCGAGGCCTATTTCGCGCAAGCCGCCACCCTCTGGAACGGCCTGAACAAGCCGGATCTGGAGGCCATCCCGGCCGCGCGCCTGACCGCCGGCGCCATCCGCGACGCCTTCGTCGCCGCCAACCCCGGCCTGCACCGCGAGGGCGTCTTCATCGCCACCACTGACGGCTGGTTCCGCGAGGCGCGCCTCTGCTACTCGACCGATTACCGCCCCATGCGCTGTCCGCGCGGCCGCGGGGCGCCGGATCATGAGCGGCTGAAGCTGGCTCCGCGCGGTCCAATTGCTCAGGGACGGACCGCAACCTCGCATTAACCGACACGGCCCAGCCTGCCTCATAGCCTTCGGGAGCACCGCGATGTCGACCATCCAGACCCAGAGCTATCGCCGCCAGCGGGATCATTTCGAACCGCAGGACACCGACCCGCAGGAGCAGCGCCGCCTGCGCGGTCTGCTGGAGCAGATCGACTACGCCGCCTTCGTCTCGAACCGCGAGGTGATCGGCCAGACCCTGTCCCGCGTCGATCCCTCGACCTTCCAGAAGCTGGCCGTCCTGACCGCCCAGTCCCGCGCCCGCTGGGCCGCCGAGGCGGTGCGACTGGCCGAATCCGGCGCCCCGGCCACGGCCGACCAGATCGCCCGCCTGACCGCCGCGCGCACCGCCTATGAAGAACTGGCCGAGGCCTATGAGGCCCTGCGCCGTATGGTCGAGCGCGGCTACCTGACCCTGCCCCAGCGCTAAGGGACCGTCAGTTCAGCGGCTGCGGCCGCGTGGCGATGGGCGCGTTCGGATCAGCCGGCGCCGCCTCGGCCGGGGTCGGCGGGGGGCCAACAGGCGCTGCGGGCACGATCACCACTTCGGGCGGGGGCGCTGCGACGGTCGCCGGGGGCGGCGCTGTCGGCGTGTCCGCCGCAGCGGGGGTCGGGCGCGCAGGCGCCGGCCTTGTCGGCTGCGGCCTTGTGGCGGTCGGGGGCGCGGGCGCAGCGACCGGGGCCGCCACGGGCTGGGCGGGAGCCGGAGCCGCTTCAAGGGGCGCCGGGGCGACTTCAGCCGCCGGAACGATGGTCACCGGCTCCGAGACGGGCGGAGCCACGGTGGGCGCAGGGGCGGGACCAGCCGGGCGGGTCGCCAGCCAGATCCCTAAGGCCGCGACAGCCAGAACCGCCACGGCCGCCCCCGCATACAGCGGTGTGCGCGAAGTCTTGGGCGCAGCGCGGGTCAGGACGCTGGCAGCGACAGGCTCTTCCGGCGTGATCACGGGCGCAGCCGCCTTGACCGGCGTGACGGGCGCAGCCTCGGGTTCGGCGACGACAGGCGCGTCTGGCAGAGGGCGCGGTTTGGGGTCGGGCAGGCGCCGGGCCTTTGGCGGCTCCACCGGGCCCTCCGCTGGGATCGCCGGCTGCTCGACCTTTGTCGGCGCAGCGTCCAGCGGCAGCGGGTCCAGCGACAGTGGGGGCGTCGGGCGCGGCGCGGTGGGGATGGCCGAGCCCTGCAGCACGCCTCCACTCCGGCGCTGCGCAGCCGGCTTCGGCGGCTCTGGCAGCGGCGGCAGCGTCCCGCCTTTCGGCAGCGGGCCGGCCCGGAAGACGGTGGCGGGCGGGCGACCCCATTCGATGGGACGACGCGCGAAGGGCTTGGGATCAGGGGGTGACGACATACAGACTCCCGCGCCGGTCGGCGTGCTTCAGAAACGCGAAGGCGCCGAAGCTGGCGACGAACTGGGTCCGTTTTTTGACGCCGTCACGCCTTCAACCGATAGCCCGTCCTGAAGATCCACCCGATCACCGCCAGGCACAGGAAGAAGAAGCCCAGGGTCGCCCCGATGCTGACGCCCACGCCCACGTCGCTGGTCCCGTAGAAGGCCCAGCGGAATCCCGAGATCAGATAGACCACCGGATTGAACAGGGTCACCGTGCGCCAGGCGTCCGGCAGCATGTCGATCGAATAGAAGGCCCCGCCCAGGAAGCTGAGCGGCGTCACGATCAGCATGGGAATGAACTGCAACTGCTCGAAATTGCCGGCCCACACCCCGATGATGAAGCCGAACAGGCTGAACGTCACCGAGATCAGGATCAGGAAGGCCATCATCCAGAACGGATGCAGGATCTGCAGCGGCACGAAGAAGGCCGCCGTCGCCAGGATGATCAGGCCCAGCGCCGCCGACTTGGTCGCCGCGGCCCCGACATAGGCGATGACGATCTCCAGCGGCGACACCGGCGCGGACAGGATCTCGTAGATGGTGCCGGTGAATTTCGGGAAATAGATGCCGAAACTGGCGTTGAAGATCGACTGGGTGAACAGACTCATCATGATCAGGCCCGGCACAATGAAGGCGCCGTAAGGGACGCCGTCGATCTCGGTCATGCGGCTGCCGATGGCGCCACCAAAAACCACGAAATACAGGGCCGTGGTGATGACCGGCGTCACCACCGACTGCCACAGGGTGCGCAGGGCGCGCGCCATCTCGAAGCGATAGATGGCCCACACGCCATGACCGTTGAAGCTCATCACGCCGCCTCCCCCTCGCGATGGACCAGGCCGACGAAGATATCCTCCAGCGAGCTCTGGCGCGTGCGCAGATCCTTGAAATTGACGCCCAGCGTCTCCAGCCGCCGCAGCAGCAGAGGCACGCCCGTGTCCTCGGCGTTGGCGTCGAAACTGTAGGCCAGCTCGTGCCCGTCGTTGGCCAGCTCCAGCGCCCAGTCATCCAGTCCCGCCGGTATAGCGGACAGCGGCTCGACCAGCGACAGGGTCAGGGTCTTCTTGCCCAGCTTCTTCATCAGGGCGGTCTTTTCCTCGACCAGGATCAGTTCGCCCTTCAGGATCACGCCCACCCGGTCGGCCATCTCCTCGGCCTCTTCGATGTAGTGGGTGGTCAGGATGATGGTCACACCCTGTTCGCGCAGGCGGCGCACCAGGGCCCACATGTCGCGGCGCAGTTCGACATCGACCCCCGCCGTCGGCTCGTCCAGGAACAGGATGTTGGGCTCGTGGCTCAGCGCCTTGGCGATCATGACGCGGCGCTTCATCCCGCCGGACAGGGTCATGATCTTGGCGTCCTTCTTGTCCCACAGGGACAGGTCGCGCAGCACCCGCTCGATATGGCCGGGGTTCGGGGCCTTGCCGAACAGGCCGCGGCTGAAGGTGACCGTGCTCCACACCGTCTCGAACGCGTCGGTCGTCAGCTCCTGCGGCACCAGTCCGATCCGCTCGCGCGCCTTGCGATAGTCGCCCTGGATGTCATGGCCGTCCGCCCGCACCGTCCCGGTCGAGGGCGTCACGATCCCGCAGACGATGCTGATCAGGGTGGTCTTGCCCGCGCCATTGGGGCCCAGCAGGGCGAAGATCTCGCCCTTGCGGATGGTCAGGTCCACAGCCTTCAGCGCCTGCTGGCCGGACTTGTAGGTCTTGGTCAGACCCTGGATTTCGATGACCGGCGCCATCCGCCCTCCCCTGTCGCCCGGCTGGCCGCCCGACCGGGGCGAGCGCGACGTCCGGTCGCGGGGTCCCAGATATGGTGCGCCGGGCGACCACTCAAGGTCGCCCGGCGAAGGATCGTTCAGGAATGTTCCTGCCGCTTACGGCTGGATGACGATCGGCGCGGTCGTCGGCGCCGGCGTGGCGGGCGCGGTCGGCGTCACCACGACCGTCGGCGTCGACGGCTGATAGGGGCGCGGGCCCGCGGGTTCAGCGTTCAGCGCGGCGGTGGCGGGTGCGGGCTCGGCCGCCGGCGGGGCCACGCGCGCCGCAGGACGTGCAGCCGGGGCGACGCGACGAGCCGCCGGGGCCGCCGCCGGAGCGGGTGTGGGCGCAACGGCCACGGGCGCGGCCTCGATCGGCGCGGTCGGAACCACCGGGGCGGCGACGGGCGGCGCCACCGGCGTCAGCGGCGCGACCAGCGGGGCGCTGGCCGCTTCCGGCTCGACCAGCGGAGTGGTGTTCTCGCCGCCCATCAGCATCGCCACAGCAGCGCCGCCCAGCACGACCGCCCCGATAGGCGCCAGGATCATCCAGGTGCGGATCTTCCCGCGCTTGCGTGCGGTGGTCCGGGCATAGGCCGGGACGAAAGGACGCTCGTCGGTGCGGATGGTGTCAGGCTCGTTGGTGTAGCTGATGGACATGAACTGTCTCCCGTAACATTGGTCACGAGAACAGCCGTCCGCGAGCGCGGTTCCGCTAATTCAGCCCTTGCCCCGACAAGGGTCCGGTATAGCCATGATTGGCCGACGCCCGCCGCTTTTCCGCCCCGGAAACGCGCCGGTCAGAACGACTGGACCTCGGAGATCGACACCACGGCGCTCTTGATCGATCCGCTGGAATAGGTGCCGACCCAGATTTCATAGCGGCCGGCCGTCGCCTTGAGCGGGACAGACGGATTGGCGTCCTCGCCGCTGTCGTCGTCGCAGTACCAGTCGCCGTTCGGCCCGTTGACCACCAGGGTCACATCGGCGTTCGAGATGGCCGAGATCCGCAGCGGCAGCGTCCCCTGCCCCTCCCAGTACAACCGCACATCGGGCGCTTCCGAGATATAGCCGGTGCAGCCGCTCTCGCGCGTGCTGGCGTCGATCGACCCGCCCGCCTGCAAGGCCATCAGATGCGGATCGGGGGTGAAGCCGGGCGACAGCCGCACGTCGCCATAGAAGGCCGAGGCGTTGTAATCCTGGGCCGTCGCAGGCGCGGCGAGGGCCAGCAGGGCGGCGGCGATGAAGATGGCGCGCATGGTCGAACGGTCCCCGGAGTCGTGATCGCGACCCCGTGCCGCCGACTCCCGGACCACAGTTACGCTTGCGAAAGCGCTACAGGCAAGACGGCGCCGAGGCCGACTTGATTGACGCCGCGTCACAAGGGCAAAGGCGCCACTGTCTGGGCGAAAGGCGGATCAGGGCGGATTCAGAATTCCCCCCGCGGTTGACCCGGCCCCGCCCCTTGTCCATCACGGTCAGGGCGACACAAGTAACAGGAGCGGACGCGGCTATGGGTCTGGTGGCGAACATTCGGCGCGATCTCCGTTTCATCGGGGGGCTGCGGCGACTGCTGAACCGCATCAAGCCGATCGCCCTCGACAGCCCCGTCCTGGTCTGTGACGACTTCGAGGAAGCCGTCGACAAATTCGCCGACAACATCGCGGTGCAGGACGAACACCGCAGCCTGACCTATCGCGAGCTGGACGCCCTGGCCAACCGCTTCGCCCATTGGGCCAAGGGGCGGAACCTGCGCCGCTCCGACACGGTCGCCCTGGTGATGCACAACCGGGCCGAATATCTGGCCGCTTGGCTGGGCTTCTCCAAGGTCGGCGTGGCCACGGCCCTGATCAACAACAATCTGGGCGGCGCGGCGCTGGCCCACTGCCTCAGCATCTCGGGCGCCTTCAACGTCGTCTCGGACGAGGATTGCTGGCGCCAGGTCGAGGAGGCTCGGCCCCACGTCGAGCGTAACCTGATGCTGTGGGTGCTGGGGCTGAATCCGGGCGATGAGTCCAATGACCGGCGCGGCCTGGACAGCCCGGTGCGCAGCGCCTCGTCCGTGCGGCCCGACCGGGGCATCCGCGAGGGCCTGACCAATCGCGACACGGCCCTGTTCATCTACACCTCCGGGACGACCGGCCTGCCCAAGGCGGCGCGCATTCCGCATTCGCGCGCCCGCACCTATATGCGCGCCTTCGCCGGGGCCACCGCCTCGACGCCCAGGGACGCCCTTTATAACTGCCTGCCCCTGTATCACTCGACCGGCGGCCTGGTCGGGGTGGGCGCGGTGCTGCTGAACGGCGGCCGGCTGATCATCCGCCGGCGCTTCTCGGCCAGCAATTTCTGGCCGGACGTCAAGGCGTCGGGCGCCACCATGTTCGTCTATATCGGCGAGCTGTGCCGCTATCTGGTCAACTGCCCCGAAAACGAGGACGAGCGGGCGCACAAGCTGCGGCTGGCGTTCGGCAACGGCCTGCGTCCCGACGTCTGGCCCGACTTCCAGAAGCGGTTCGCCATACCCCATATCCTGGAATTCTACGGCTCGACCGAGGGCAATGTCTCGCTGTTCAACTTCGACGGCAAGGCGGGCTCGATCGGCCGGGTGCCCGGCTATCTGAAGAAGCAGATCAATATCCGCCTGATCGCGCTGGACCCCGAAACGGGCGAGCCGATCCGCGGGCAGAACGGCCTGGCCCGTCTGGTCTCGACCGGCGAAACGGGCGAGGCGATCGGCCAGATCGCCTCTGACATCCGCCATGACTTCTCGGGCTACGCCGACAAGAAGGCGTCGGAAAAGAAGATCCTGACCGACGTGTTCAGGCGCGGCGACCGCTGGTTCCGCACCGGCGACCTGATGCGTCAGGACCGCGACGGCTATCTGTATTTCATGGACCGTCTGGGCGACACCTTCCGCTGGAAGGGCGAGAACGTCTCGACCGCCGAGGTCGAGCAGCGGCTGGCCGACGCGCCGGGGGTTCAGGAAGTCATCGCTTACGGCGTCCCGGTTCCCGGCCAGGACGGCAAGGCGGGGATGGTCGCCCTGGTGCTGGACGGCAAGTTCGACGCCGCCGCCTTCGCCGCCTGGACGGACGAGCAACTGCCCTCCTATGCCCGCCCCCTGTTCGTTCGCCTGATGAAGGCGGCCGAGACGACCGGCACCTTCAAATACCGCAAGGTGGACCTGGTCGAAGACGGCTTCGATCCGGCCAGGGTCGATGGCCCGCTGTATGTGCGCGGCGGCAAGGCAGGCTATCAGAAGCTGACCGAGAAGGCGCTAGCCAACATCCTGTCGGGCGAGGCGCGTCTGTAAGGGCGGATGAACACTGATTTCGCGGCTGCAACCGGCCCTTAATCATTAACCCCCAGACTGGGCGTCCTCTGCTTCAGGACGCCCGGCCACCCATGTTCCAGATCATCGGCATCGTCGTGCTCTTCGCGATGGTTTTCGGCGGCTACACCATCGCCGGGGGCAAGATGGGGGTGATCCTTCACTCGCTCCCCTATGAAATGATGATGATCGGCGGCGCGGCGGTGGCGGCCCTGCTCATCTCCAATGCGCCATCGACGCTCAAGGGCGTGGCGGGCGGCTTCGGCAAGGTCTTCGCCGGATCGAAATGGAAGAAGCAGGACTACAAGGACCTGCTGTCGCTGCTGTTCCAACTGACCAAGACGATGAAGTCCAAGGGCGTCATCGCTCTGGAAAGCCACATCGAGCGCCCGGCCGAGTCCACCATCTTCCAGAAATATCCGAAGGTGCTGAAGGACCACTTCGCCACCGACTTCATCTGCGACACCCTGCGGATGATGACCATGAACCTCGAGGATCCGCACCAGATCGAGGACGCCATGGAAAAGCAGCTGGAGAAGCACCATCACGAGGCGCTGGAGCCGGCCCACGCCTTGCAGAACATGGCCGACGCCCTGCCCGCCCTGGGCATCGTCGCCGCAGTGCTGGGCGTCATCAAGACCATGGCCGCCATCACCGAGCCGCCCGAAGTGCTGGGCGGCATGATCGGGGGCGCCCTGGTCGGCACCTTCCTGGGCGTGTTCCTGGCCTATGGCCTGGTCGGCCCGCTGGCTACGCGCCTGACCGGGATCATCAACGGCGACGGCGCCTACTACAAGATCATCCAGTCGGTGCTGGTGGCCCACCTCCATGGCAACGCGGCCCAGATCTCGGTTGAGATCGGCCGGGGCGACATCCCCTCCTTGGCCCAACCGTCCTTCATCGAGATGGAAGAGGCCCTGTCGGCCGCCCCCACCGACGCCTGACGCCCCAGCCTCACTCCGGGCCATTCACGACGCTTCACGGGAACGTCAGCACGGCTCGCCTGTTCTCCTTCCGAACGTAAGGAGGGAAATGTGATGCGCACGATCCTCGCCGGGGCCTCGGCCCTTTTCGCTCTGTCGCTGGCCGCCTGCAGTCCGCCGGACAAGAGCGCGGACGAAACATTGCCCCTCGACGCCGCCCCGCCCTCGGCCGACGGCGCCGCGATGACGCCCGCGCCCACCGAATCGACCACCACCGCCGGCCCGGCCATGACGCCGCCGCCGGCCCTCGCCCCCGGCGAGCCGGCGCCCGAAGTGCCCCAGAATCCGCCACCGACCCTGCCCGAGGATCGCCCCCAGGGCGGTCCCCCGGCGCAATAGGAGCCCTGACATGACCCTTCGACGGACCCTGACATTGCCTGTCGCCTTGGCCCTGGGCGCCGGTCTCACCCTGGCCGCCTGCCAGCAGCCGCAAAGCAATCGAACCGAGGAAATGACGGCCGACGCCGCCGCCGACACCGCGGCCATAGCCGCCAATCAGGCCGCGGACGCCGCGGCGGACGCCTCTGCCTCCGCCACCGAGGCCGCATCCGACGCGGGGGCTGCGATTGACCGGGCCACGACGCCGGCTGCGACGCCCACGAGCCCGGCGCAGACGCCCCCGCCCCAGAACTCGGCGCAGACCTCGCCGACCCAATAGCGACGGGCCGGGCGCATTCGATTTTTCGTCAGATAACGATAGATCACGAACGCGTGAGAATTTCGCTTGCGCTTCTTCTCACGATCCCGTTATCTCCGGGCTGCGGGGGTTCATGATCCCGCACACCCTTCTGAAGGAAAAAACTATGCGCATCACCGCTCTGATCGCCGCTTCGGCCGCCGCTCTGGCCCTGGCTGCTTGCCAACCCGCCGCCACCGACAAGGCTGAAGACGCCGCCGCCGACGCTTCGGCCGCTGCCGACACCGCCGCTGACGCTGCTGCGACCGCCGACGCCGCCGCCACCGACGCTGCTGCCGCCGCTGGCGAAGCTGCCGCCGCTGCCCCGGCTGCCGACGCTGCCGCCGCTCCGGCTCCGGCTGCTGCTCACTAAGACTTCGGTCTTTCACGGCCTCCGGGTCGTGGAGCGAGAAAGGGGTCGCCTTCGGGCGGCCCCTTTTTTCATGCGCGCAAGGTGCTAGAGCCCCCCGCATGTCCGCTTCCGACGACGCCTCCCCGCAACTGTTCTGGGCCGACGATGGCTCGCCGCGCTCGGGCCGGTTCGGCGACGTCTATTTTTCGAAGGACGACGGTCTAGCGGAAACCCGCGCCGTCTTTCTGCAGGGCTGCGGCCTGCCCGACGCCTGGACCGGGCGCGACCGCTTCACCGTCGCCGAACTGGGATTCGGCACCGGCCTGAACATCATCGCCCTGATCGACCTGTGGCGGCGCCATCGCCCGGACGGCGGACGGCTGCACGTCTTCTCGGTCGAAGGCTTTCCCGTGACCGCTGACGAGGCTCGGCGCGCCCTGGCCGCTTGGCCGGAAATGTCCCCGATCGCCGAGGCCCTGCTGGCCGCCTGGCCGCCGTCCACGCCCGGTTTCCACCGCATCGATCTGCCGGCGTTCGGCGTCACCCTGGACCTGGCTGTGGGCGAGGTCGAATGGACGTTGTCGCAGTGGGACGGGATGGCCGACTCCTGGTTCCTGGACGGCTTCTCGCCCGCGCTCAATCCCGCCATGTGGTCGGCGCAGGTGATGGCGCTGGTCGCCGCCCGCTCGGCGCCCGACGCCCGGCTGGCCACCTTCACCGTCGCCGGCTTCGTGCGTCGTGCGCTGACTGAACAGGGCTTCACCGTCGAGAAACGTCCCGGCCATGGCCGCAAGCGTGAACGGCTGGAGGCTCGGCGCGATGGCGCCCCCCGCCCCTTGCCCCGCCGCCGCATCGCCGTCGTGGGCGCAGGCATCGCCGGCGCCGCCGCCGTGCGCGCCCTGACCGCCGACGGCCATGAGGTGGTTCTGATCGAGCAGGACCGTCCCGGCGCCGGGGCCTCGGGCTTTCCCGCCTCGCTGGTGACGCCGCGTCTGGATGCGGGCGACGCGGTCATCGCCGGCCTGCATGCCCAGGCGCTGCTGCGCGCCGCCCAGCTGTATCGCGACGTGCCGGGCGCCGTCCTGGCGCAGGGCGTCATGCAACTGGAACAGGCGCCGCGCGACGCCGCGCGATTCGCCAAGGTCGCGGCCCAGGACATCTGGACCGACGGCGCCATGACGACGCTGGACGCCGCCACCTGTGCCCAGCGAATGGGCGAGCCTGTCCAGACCGGCGGCCTGTTCATGCGCGACGCCCTGGCCATCCAGTCCGCGCCGGTGCTGGAGGCGTGGCTGGCGGGGGCCGCAAGCCGCCTGACCGCCCAGGTCGCCCGGCTGGAACGCATCGACGCCGGCTGGCGCCTGCTGGACGCGCAGGACGCCCTGATCGCCGAGGTCGAGGTCGTGGTCATCGCCGCCGGGTGGGGCTCTGCCGCGCTGGCCGATCTGGGCCTGTCGCCGGTGCGCGGTCAGGCCGACTGGGTCGAGGGCGTGACCGCCCCGCCCGTCGCCTGGGGCGGATACGCCGCGCCGACGCCGTCCGGCCTGCTGTTCGGGGCCACCCATGACCGGGGCCAGACCGACTGCGAACCTCGCCCGGAGGACAGCGAGCGCAACCGCCAGACTTTGGCCGCCCGCCTGCCCGCGTTGGCCGGCCGGATCGAAAGAACCGGCGTTCGCCGCCGCGCCGCCGTCCGCGCCACCACACCCGACCGCCTGCCTCTGGCCGGACAGCTGCAGGACGGCCTGTTCGTGCTGACGGGTCTGGGCTCACGCGGTTTCTGCCTGGCGCCGCTGCTGGGCGAGCATGTCGCGGCCCTGGTGTCGGACACGCCTTCACCCCTGCCCCGCGCCTTCGCCGAGCGCCTGCGACCGGATCGTCACCTCTCCCTTGCGCAACCAACGGTGAAGGTGGACGCTTAGCTTCAATACGCCCCCCGGGAGACGACGATGCGCGCCACGACCCTGACCGCCCTTGCGGCCCTGACCCTGCCCCTGCTGGGCGCCTGCGCCGGGGGTGCGAGCGGTGACGCCGCCGTCCCGGCCGAAAGCGCGCGCCAGTGCTTTTCCTCGTCCCAGGTGACCAATTTCCGGACCGGGTCGGTCCAGACGGTCTATCTGCGCGCCGGGCGTGACGAGGTGTTCGAGCTTCAGTCCACCGGCTTCTGTCGCGACCTGGACACCGCCAACTCGATCGTCATCAGCCCCCTGTATTCGGGCGGCGACCGCCTGTGCGGCGGCGATGACGCGGCCATCGCCATCCGCGGTTCGCGCGACGCGCCGTGCCGCGTCCGCGTCATCAGGAAGCTGACGGCGGACGAAGTCGCCGCCCTGCCGGGCCGCGAACGCCCCTGACGCCAACCCTTGAGCCTTCGCGGCTACGCCTTCTGGGCGTAGCCGAGGCGCTGATTCAGCTTTTCGATCATGTCGGCGGCCGTCTCGGCGATGACCGAGCCGGGCGGATAGACGGCGGCCGCCCCCATGTCGATCAGCGGCTGGACGTCGCCCGGCGGGATCACGCCCCCGACCACGATCATGATGTCCGGCCGACCCAGCTTTTCCAGCTCGGCCTTCAGTTCCGGAACGAGGGTCAGATGTCCCGCCGCCAGCGATGAGGCGCCGACCGCGTGCACATTCTTCTCGACCGCATCCCGCGCGGCCTCGGCCGGCGTCTGGAACAAAGCGCCGGCGGTGATGTCGAAGCCCAAGTCGCCATAGGCGGTGGCGACGACCTTCTGACCCCGATCGTGACCATCCTGGCCCAGTTTGGCGATCAGGATGCGCGGCGGACCGCCATCGTTCTCGATGAAAGTAGCGACCAGATCGCGCGCGCGGGCGACCTTGGGATCGCGCCCCGCCTCGCGGCCATAGACGCCCGAGACCGTCTTCACCGTGGCGACGTGGCGACCGAATGCGGCCTCCAGCGCGTCCGAGATTTCGCCCACCGTCGCCTTGGCGCGGGCGGCCTGCACCGCCAGCTCCAGCAGGTTTGCGTTCCCCCGCGCGCCATTGGTCAGGGCCTCCAGCGCGGCGTCGGTCGCGGCCTGGTCCCGCTCGGCGCGCAGACGCTTCAGCTTGTCGATCTGGGCGCTAAGGACGGCGGCGTTGTCGACCTTGAGCATCGGAATGTCGTCGGGCGTGTCGTTCAGATAGCGGTTCACCCCGACCACGGTCTGCTTGCCGGTGTCGATCCAAGCCTGGGTCCGGGCGGCGGATTCCTCGATCCGCAGCTTGGGGATGCCGGCCTCGATGGCCTGGGCCATGCCGCCGGCCGCCTCGACCTCGGCCATCAGGGCGCGGGCCTTGTTGGCCAGATCGTGGGTCAGACGCTCGACGTAATAGCTGCCGCCCCACGGGTCGATGACGCGGGTCAGCCCCGTCTCCATCTGCAGCAGGATCTGGGTGTTGCGCGCGATCCGGGCCGAGAAGTCGGTCGGCAGGGCCAGCGCCTCGTCCAGCGCATTGGTGTGCAGGCTCTGCGTCTGACCGCCCGCCGCCGCCATGGCCTCGACCATGGTGCGCGGCACATTGTTGAACACGTCCTGGGCCGCGAGGCTCCAGCCCGAGGTCTGGCAGTGGGCGCGCAGCGACAGCGAGCGCTGGTCCTTGGGCGCGAATTTCCCGGCGACCTTTTCGGCCCACAACAGGCGGCCGGCCCGCATCTTGGCCACCTCCATGAAGTAGTTCATGCCGATGGCCCAGAAGAAGCTCAGGCGCGGCGCGAACCGGTCCACGTCCATGCCCGCGTCGACGCCGGCCTTGATGTATTCCAGGCCGTCCGACAGCGTATAGGCCAGCTCGATATCGGCCGAGGCCCCCGCCTCCTGCATGTGATAGCCGGAGATGGAGATGGAGTTGAACTTCGGCGTCTCCTGCGCGGTCCAGGCGAAGATGTCCGAGATGATCCGCATACTGGGCGCGGGCGGATAGATGTAGGTGTTGCGGACCATGAACTCCTTCAGAATGTCGTTCTGAATGGTTCCGGTCAGGGCCGCGTGCGGCACCCCCTGTTCTTCGGCCGCCACGACATAGAGGGCCAGGATCGGCAGCACCGCGCCGTTCATGGTCATGGACACCGACATCTGGTCCAGCGGGATGCCGTCGAACAGGGTCCGCATGTCCAGGATGCTGTCGATGGCCACCCCGGCCATGCCGACGTCGCCCTTTACCCGCGGATGGTCGCTGTCATAGCCCCGATGCGTGGCCAGATCGAAGGCGATCGACAGGCCCTTCTGCCCCGCCGCCAGATTGCGCCGATAAAAGGCGTTGGATTCCTCGGCGGTCGAGAAGCCCGCGTACTGCCGGATCGTCCACGGATTGCCTGCATACATGGTCGGATACGGCCCGCGCATATAGGGCGCAAAGCCCGGCAGGCCGTGGATGGCGTCAAGGCCTTCCACCGCCTCGGGGCCATAGGCGGTCTGGACTGTCAGACCCTCGGGCGTCAACCACGGGTCACGCGACGGACCCGCGCCGGTAGCGGTCAGGTCCAGATCGACCCTGGAGAAGTCGGGGAACGCGCTCATTGGCTCGCCTCCTCGGCCGCGATCTCGAACGGGGCGGCGAACCGCATCGGGGTCAGGGCGCCGTCGCGCACCGGAACGTCGCCCGGCCCGCCAGCCTCGACCGGCGCGGGACGCGGATCGGGATCGACGTATTTGGTGACGCCGACCATCTGGCGCGCGCCATCCTTCAGCGCCGCCTCCAGCAGGCCGCGCGCGCGTTCGACGCGGGGCTGGATCAGGCCGTGCTTCAGCGCCTCGACCACGCCGCCCTCGCTCTCGATCCACTGGAACTCGGCCCAGCCGGCCTCGGCCAGGTCGCGCGTGCGGCTGTCCAGGAACCAGGACCCGGCGGCCGGGTCGTCCACCCGGCCCAGGTTCGCCTCTTCCATCAGCACCAGCTGCGTGTTGCGGGCCTGACGCCGGGCGAAGGCGTCGGGGCGGCCCTCGGCGCGGGTGAAGCCGTCCAGAACCACCACATCCGCCCCGCCCACGGCCCCGGCGAAACCCGCGGCGGTCAGGCGCAGCAGGTTGGGCCATGGATCGCGCGCCGCCAGCATCCGCCGCGACGAGCGCGCCTCGATGACCGCGAGCGTCTTATGCCCGAAGGCGCGGGACAGACTGGACCAGATCAGGCGCATCGCCCGCACCTTGGCCAGGGCGTCGAAATATTCGGCGTCGACCGCCACGCCCAGCACCACGCCCTTCAACGCCCGCTCGGCGCTCAGTCCGGCCTCGACGGCGGCCTTCACATAGGCCACGGCCGAGGCGGCGGCGAAGGCCAGCTCCTGCCCCGCCGATCCACCCGCTTCGTGCACGACCCGGCCCGCCGCCATGAACAGGCGCGCCTCGGGATAGGCGCCGGCGTGCCAGCTGGCCGTCTCGGCCGCCTTGGCGATCAGGGCTTCGATCGGGGTCGGCGCCTCGCCCGCCTCGGCGAAGGCCGAGATCGGGTCCATGTGGAATTGTAACTGCGCGCGCGGCGAGCCCTTGGCCACGGCGGCCAGGGCGTTGGCCGCCACATGGCCGTCGAACCCGGCGTCCAGCGCCACCGGCGCCAGTTCCAGCGCCACCCCTTCCAGCGCGCGGGCCAGCGCCTCCGCGTCACGCACGACCGCGCCCGACAGCAGCACCGAGGCCGCGCCGTTCTCCAAATCCGTCAGCACCGCCGCATTGACCGCGTCCGCCGCCTCGCCCTCGACCAGGGTGCGCAGATCCCAGGCCCGCCCCTCGGCGTCGCTGGGGCGGGGCGCGCGCAGCGGCGTCACGCCCGTCTGGTCGCCATACAGCGGCCGGATCACCAGGCCATCGGCGTCCAGATGCAACAGGCTTTCGATGGCGCGACCCTTCAGCGCCTTCTCGGCCTGGGCGCGCCAATCGGCCGGGCTGGGCCGGGCGAACAGATCGGACATGGGACCTCCGCTTCAGTGGCGGTCCTTTTGCGTCCCCCGGCCGCCCGCGTCCAGTATCGAACGGTCGTCAGGTCGTGGGCGTGGGGTCGATCGCCTTGTGCGGCTCCAGCCCGCCGGCCAGCAGACAGGCCCAGATCTCCTCGGCCGTGTCGGCGAACCGGAACAGCTTGACGTCCCCCGGCGCGATGAAGCCGTTGTCCACCAGCGCCTCGAACCCTATCACCGAACGCCAGAACGCCTCGTCCACCAGAACCACCGGGATGCGCGGCGCCTTGTCCGTCTGGCGCAGGGTCAGAATCTCGAACAACTCGTCAAAGGTGCCGAACCCGCCGGGAAACACCACCAGCGCGTTGGCGCGCATCGCCAGATGCATCTTGCGCATCGCGAAATAGTGGAAACGGAACGTCAGCTCCGGCGTCGAATAGGCGTTCGGCTCCTGCTCGTGGGGCAGGGTGATGTTGTAGCCGATGGACGGCGCGCCGACATCGGCCGCCCCCCGGTTGGCCGCCTCCATCACGCCCGGTCCGCCGCCGGTGGCGATGACGTTGTCGCGCACCTCGCCGCCGTTCAGCAGCGCCCCGCCCTCCGTCGACGCCAGCGCCCCGAACTGCCGCGCTGTCTCATACCAGCGCGAGTGCAGGCCCGGCCCGTCGGGGCGAATACGGGCGCTGCCGAACACCACGATGGTCGAGCGCACGCCCCACCGGCGCAACGCCTCCTCGGTCTTGGCGTACTCCAGCAGGAAGCGCACCCCGCGCATGGAATCGCCCAGCAGGAAATCCTGATCCAGCGCCGCCATACGATAGGAGGGCGAGGCCATCTGGGCGGCGTTCGGTTGGGTCGCATCGGTCATGCGCCCAGCCTAGCGGGGGATCAGAACAGACGCGACACCGCACTGGGCTCCACCTTCACGGGCGCGCCGCCAGGGGCGATCTCGCCGATGGAGAAGGTGCGGGTCTGGCTGCGGCCGTCCACGACGCCGACCGCCGTGACGATCTCGGGCGCCAAGTGCACGACGGCGACCGAATGGCCCGACGGCGCATAGACGTTCGCCTCGGGATAGCGGGCGATCACCAACTGGTTCAGGCGCTCGATCTCGTGCGGATCGACGACTTCCCGAGCCCGCGCCGCCATCGACAACCCCACCGCGCCCCGCGCGTCGCCCCGGCCGCGGATGGCCACGGCCACGCGGGAATCCGCCTGGATGTTCTCCAACTTCTGGCTGTCGCGAGCGGCGACGAAATACAGGTTCAAGCCTTCGCTGACATAGCCGACCGTCGTCGCCTGCGGCCAGCCGTCCGGGCGGTTGACCGCCACCGTCATCAACCGCTCGTGCTCAAGCAGGTCAACAATGGCCTCCATGGCGGCGGCGTGAATGGGGGCGATGGCGGGCGGCGTCATGATCGACTCCTGGAATTGTCGTGCCAAAACTCTCGGAAACCGCCGATGGGTCCAGCCTTGCGCGTCGACGCGCGCCCATCAGACGGCCCGTGCGTGCTGCGCGGCGGACGGGCGCAGGGTCGTGTCGAAGGCCGCACAGGCCACCCGCACGAACGGCTTGCCCGCCTCGGTCATGCGGATGCGACCGCCCTCGCGGACCAGCAGGCCGTCCGCCTGAACCGGCGCCAGCCGCGCCAGCGCCTCGGTCAGGTCGGACGGCGTCCGGCCATACCGCGCGCAGACGGCGTCCAGATCGACGACGAAGTCGCACATCAGCCGTTCGATGATCTCACCCCGGAACCGGTCCTCGTCGCTCAACGCCACGCCGCGCGCGATGGGCAGGCGGCCTTCGCTGACCGCTTCGCGCCAGTCGCGCTCGACCGTGATGTTCTGGACATAGCCGCCGGGCGTCTGGCCGATGGATGATGCGCCCAGGCCGATCAGGACAGGCGCGGCGTCGGTGACATAGCCCTGGAAGTTCCGGCGCATCCGCCCCTGCCGCGCCGCGACCGCCAGCGGATCGTCCGGCAGGGCGAAATGGTCCAGGCCTATCGCCTGATAGCCAGCCGCGACCAGCCGTCGCGCCGCCGCCTGGCTCTGGTCAAAGCGCGCCTTTGCGCCGGGCAGATCGGCCTCGTCGATCAGCTTCTGATGCGGCTTCATCCACGGCACATGGGCATAGCCGAACAGGGCGATCCGTTCGGGCCGCAGGGTCAGGATCTGCTCCAGCGTCGCCAGCACCTGATCGACCCCCTGACGCGGCAGGCCATACATCAGGTCCAGATTGACCGAGCCGACGCCCGCCGCGCGCAGCCAGCCGGTCGCCTGTTCGATCACCGCGAACGGCTCGATCCGGTTCACCGCCTGCTGCACCTGCGGTGACAGGTCCTGCACCCCCAGGCTGGCCCGGTTCAGGCCGTGGCGGGCGGCGGCGCGGACCCAGTCTTCGGTCAGGACGGCGGGATCCAGCTCGGCCGCGACCTCGCCGACCGCGCCCATGTCGAACGCCGCGCCCAGCGCCCCGAACAGCCGATCCAGATCGGCGGGCGAAAGCATGTTGGGCGTTCCCCCGCCCAGATGCAGTGACCCGACGCTCAGCCGCCGTCCGGCGACATTGGCGACCATGGCCGCTTCCTTCGCCAGCAGTTCGACATAGTCGCTGATGGTCCGGGCCCGGTTCACCGCCCGGGTGTTGCAGCCGCAGTACCAGCACAGCCGCTTGCAGAACGGCAGATGGACATACAGCGACACCGGCCGGTCCAGCGGCGCCTCGGCCATCCAGCCGGTCCAGGTCGCCGGACCCACCGCGGGCGTGAACTGCGCCGCCGTCGGATAGCTGGTGTAGCGCGGAACGTTGGCGTCGTGCCGGGCGATCAGGGCTGCGACATCGGCGCCGTCCGGATCAGACGTCGGCATCGACCGGGTCCGGCTCGGAGGCCCCCACGTCGCCTTCGTCGAACAGGCGGAACTCGTGCCACAGGCCGTTCAGCACGCCGAACCCCACCGCCAGGCCCAGGCCCAGGATCCAGGAGAAATACCACATGGGACGATCCTTCTTCGGGCTTCAGTACAGGTCGGGATTGGAGCGCAGCGCGCCGGTCGTCGAACGCCCCCACAGCACCCGATAGACCCAGGCGGTGTAGACCAGGATCAGAGGCAGGAAGATCGCCGTCACCAGCAGCATGATGAACAGGGTCGTCTGGCTGGACGAGGCGTTCCAGACCGTCAGGCTGGACTGCGGGTGGATCGAGCTGGGCAGGATGAAGGGAAACATCGACAGGCCGACCGTCGAGATGATCCCCACCGCCGACAGCGACGACCCGCCAAAAGCCAGCGGCTCGCTGCGCCTCCACAGGCCCGCCAGAGCCGCCGCTGCGCCGAGGAAGCCCAGCACCGGCGCGATCAGCATCCACGGATAGCGACCATAGTTGTCCAGCCAGGCGCCCGAGGCCGCCTGAACTGTCGTGCGCAGCGGGTTGGAGACGCCGTTGACGTCCAGCGCCCCGGTGATGCGGAAGCCGATGTCGCCATAGGCCACGAACAGGCCGCCCGCCGCGAACAGCACCAGGCTGAGCACGCCCGCGATGGTCCCGTACAGGCGGGCGCGGTCGGCGACCGGCCCCCGCTCGGCCTTCAGCCCCAGCCAGGCCGCGCCGTGCAGCACCAGCATGGCCACCGACAGCAGGCCGCACAGCAGGGCGAAGGGCGAGAACAGGCCCAGCAGATGCCCTTCGTAGAAGGAGCGCAGGTCGCCATCCAGGCTGAAGGGCGCGCCCAGCATGACGTTGCCCACCGCCACGCCAAACACCAATGCCGGCACGAAACCGCTGACGAACAGGCACCAGTCCCAGAAGGTCCGCCAACGGCCGTGCGGCCGCTTGGACCGGTATTTGAACGACACCGGCCGCAATATCAGCGCCGCCAGCACCAGGAACATCGCCAGGTAGAAGCCCGAGAAGCTGACCGCATAGACGAAGGGCCAGGCGGCGAAGATCGCGCCGCCGCCCAGGATGAACCACACCTGGTTGCCTTCCCAGGTGGCGCCGACGGTGTTGATGACCATGCGGCGCTCTTCGTCCGTCCTGGCGACGAAGGGCAGCAGGGCGCCGACGCCCAGGTCGAACCCGTCGGTCAGGGCGAAGGCGATCAGCAGCACGCCCAGCAGTCCCCACCAGATCAGGCGAAGGGTGGCGAAGTCGAGAGGCAGTTCCATCTTCGTATGTCCTTGATCTGAGGGGTCAGGCGACGGCCGGGGCGCCTTCGGCGGCCAGCTGAGCGTCGGTTTCCTGTTCGGCGAACGGCCCCTTCTTGATGGCACGCAGGATCAGCCCGACCTCGACCACGGCCAGGGCGCCGTAGAACAGGGTGAAGCCGACGATGGTGGTCCACAGCTGCGGCACGGTCAGGCTGGACGCGCCCAGGAAGGTCGGCAGGACGCCTTCCACGGCCCAGGGCTGGCGACCGACCTCTGCCAGCACCCAGCCGAACTCGATGGCCACCCACGGCAGGGGAATGGCCAGAACGGCCAGCCGCAGGAACCACCGGGTCTCATGCCTGCGCAGGGTGCACAGCACGAAGGCCGTGGCGAACAGGCCGATCATCAGGAAACCAATCCCCGCCATGACCCGGAAGGTCCAGAACATCAGCGGCACGTTCGGCACCGTCGACCAGGCCGCCAGCTGAACCTGGTCCGGCGTGGCCAGCCGCGGATCCGCGACATAGCGTTTCAGCAGCAGGCCATAGCCCAGGTCGTTACGGACCGGCTCGAACCGGGCGCGGGCGGCCACGTCGTTCGGATTGGCCTTCAGGTCCTCCAGCGCGTCATAGGCGACCACGCCGCGCTCGATCCGGTCCTCGGCCACCGCGACCAGCTCCAGGATGCCGATCACCGGCTTGTCCAGGCTGCGGGTCGAAATCAGGCCCAGCACATAGGGAATCTTGACCTCATAATGGGTCTCCCGGTCCTTTAGGCTGGGGATGCCGAAGGCGGTCAGGCCGGCGGGCGCCGGCTCGGTGCGCCACATGGCCTCTAGCGCGGCCAGCTTCATTTTCTGGTTGTCGGTCAGGGCATAGCCGCTCTCATCCCCCAGCACGACGACCGACAGCGACGAGGCCAGACCAAAGGCCGCCGCGACCGTCATCGACCGCTTGGCGAACCCCTTGTGCTTGCCCTTCAGCAGATAGAAGGCCGAGACGCCCAGCACGAAGACCGAGGCGCAGACATAGCCGGCGCTGACCGTGTGCACGAACTTCGCCTGCGCCACCGGGTTGAACAGCACGGCCATGAAGTCCGTGACCTCCATCCGCATGGTGTCGGGGTTGAAGGCCGCGCCGACCGGGTTCTGCATCCAGCCGTTGGCGATCAGGATCCACAGGGCCGACAGATTGGTGCCCAGCGCGACCATGAAGGTGACGAACAGGTGGGCGTGCGGCTTCAGCTTGTCCCAGCCGAAGAACATCAGCCCGACGAACGTCGCCTCCAGGAAGAAGGCCATCAATCCTTCGATCGCCAGCGGGGCGCCGAAGATGTCGCCGACATAGTGCGAATAGTAGGACCAGTTCATCCCGAACTGGAATTCCATGGTGATGCCGGTCGCGACGCCCAGGGCGAAATTGATGCCGAACAGCACGCCCCAGAACCGGGTGATGGTTCGCCAGATCGGCCGCCGGGTCATCACATAGATGCTCTCCATGATGACCAGCATGAAGGACAGGCCCAGCGTCAGGGGCACGAACAGGAAGTGGTACAGCGCCGTAAGCGCGAACTGCAGGCGAGAGAGGTCGACGACCGCCATGTCGATCATGGAATCAGGCTCCGAATGGCCGGGCCGTCACGACCGGGCCGTGCTGCGTTAGAGAAGCCTAGCACCGTCGGCCTTGATTTCGATCAAAGCCTTCGGTCGCAGCGACATTTAGGCCCTTGTCCATGACCCTGAGCGGCGCCTAGACCCTTGCCGATGATCCCCAGCGGCGCCGCACCGATCGATCCCCGCCGATGGCTGGCCGAGGCGACGCGTCCCCTGCTGGGCCGCGCCGGTCGGGCGGCGGGGATGCTGGCCATCGCCGACGCCGCGCCCGCCGTCGCCTTCGCCGCCGGTCTGGCCGGCGCCATCGCGCACCTGCCTGAAGGACGGCTCGCCATCCTGCCCTGGCTGGCGCTGGCGGTTGTCGCCCTGGCGGCGCGCGGCCTGCTGGCGTGGATGACCGCGGCGACGGGCGCCCGCGCGGCCGGGTCGGTCAAGGACGGCCTGCGCCGACGCCTTCTGTCCGCCCTGTTCGACGGTCGCGCCGGTCCCGACGGCCTCAGCGCTGTGGTCGAGGGGGTCGAGGCGCTGGACGGCCATGTCGCCCGGTTCGAGCCCGCGCGCCGCGCCGCCGTCGTCGCGCCGATGCTGATCATCGCGGCCGCCGCCGTCGCCAGCCCGGTCGCGGCGGGCGTCATGATTTTCACCCTGCTGCCGTTCGCGCTGGGCATGGGGCTGGCGGGGGTCGCGGCCGCGCGCGAAAGCCGCCGTCAGTTCGAGGCGCTGGAGCGGCTGTCCGGCCTGTTTCTGGACCGCATCCGCGCCCTGCCCGCCCTGCTGGCCTTCCAGGCCCAGGACCGGGCCGCCGCGCGTCTGACCACGGCGTCGGACGATCTGGAGCGGCGCACCGCCCGCGTGCTGCGCGTCGCCTTCCTGTCGTCGGCGGTGCTGGAGTTCTTCTCGGCCCTGTCGGTCGCGCTGGTCGCGGTCTATTGCGGCTTCAACCTGCTGCGGCTGCTGCCCTTCCCCGTGCCCGAGCAACTGGACCTGGCCCGCGCCTTCTTCGTCCTGGCCCTGGCGCCCGAGGTCTATGCCCCGATGCGCCGGCTGGCCGCCGCCTATCATGACCGGCAGGCGGCCGAGGCCGCGGCCCCGTCGCTGGCCGCCGCGCTGAACACAGCCGCGCCCGTCCGCGTCGGCCCGGCGCCGGTCCTGACCCGCGCGCCCGCGATCCGGTTCCGCGCCGTCTCCATCGCCTACCGCCTCGACACGCCGGTCATCGCCGGGTTCGACCTGGCCATACCCGCCGGTGGTCTGGTCGCCCTGACCGGCCCCAGCGGCTCGGGCAAGAGCAGCCTGCTGCACCTGCTGCTGGGCCTCGCCCCCCTGACGGACGGCGAGGTGATGATCGACGACCTGCGCCTGTCACAGACCGGGCCGCTGGCCGGCGCCGTCGCCTGGGCCGGTCAGGCGCCCGTGGTCGTGCCCGGAACCCTGGCCGACAACATCGCCCTGGCCTGGCGCGAGGCGTCTTCTCATCAGGTCATGCAGGCGGCGGCGCTGGCGGGGCTGTCGGGCGATCTGACACGCCCCATCGACGAGCGCGGCGGCGGCCTGTCAGGCGGTGAGCGGCGGCGGCTGGGCCTGGCCCGCGCCCTGCTGAAGCCCGCGCCCATCCTGCTGCTGGACGAGCCCACGGCCAATCTGGACGCCGCATCCGAGGCCGCCCTGCTGCCCGTCATCCGCCGCGCGGCCCAGGGACGAACCACCCTGATCGCCACCCATTCCGAGGCCATGATGGCCCTGGCCGACACCGTGGTGACGCTGTGAGCCGCGCCTTCGACGCCCTGCTGGCGCAGCAGCGCCGGCGCCAGCGTGACCGACTGCTGGCCGCCGCCGTCCTGGGCGCGCTGGTGTCCGCCGCCGCCGTCTGCCTGCTGGGGCTGTCGGGCTGGTTCATCACCGGCGCGGCGATCGCCGGCGTGGCGGGCGGGACCACGCTTCAGGCGTTCAACTATCTGATGCCCAGCGCCGGCATCCGCTTCCTGGCCATCGTCCGCACCGCCGCCCGTTATGGCGAGCGGGTCGCCGGCCACGAGGCGGCGCTCAAGGCGCTGGCCGCCCTGCGCCCGGCCCTGTTCCGCGCCATCGCCGCCGCCCCCGCCTCGCGCGCCCTGTCGCTGTCGGGCGGCGAGGCCTCGGCCCGGATGGTTCAGGATATCGACGCGGTCCAGACCCTGTTCGTCCGTCTGTCGGCGCCGTGGAGCGCGGGCGCGGGCCTGCTGGCCGCCCTGATCCTGTCGCTGATGGCCGGGGGCGCGGCCGCGCTGACTATCGTCGCCGCCGTGATCGCCGCCGTCATCGTCGCCGCCCTGATCGCGGCGCGGCTGGCGGCCCCGGCGGGGCGGGACGCCCAGGTCGCCATGGGCGCGCTGAAAGACGACCTGGCGGCGCTTCAGGCCGCCTCTCCCGAACTGCGCGCCTATGGATTGCAGGACTGGGCGGTCGAGCGGTCCGCCCAGCGCGGCCGCGACCTGGACGCCGCCGTCGCCGCCTCGGCCCGCGCCGGCGGCTGGATCGCCGCGTCGCAGAGCCTGCTGACCGGACTGGCCGTCGCCGGCGTGCTGATGGTCAGCGTCGGAACGTCCCTGCCGCTGGCGGCGCTGGCCGCGCTGGCCGCCGTCACGGCGATCGAGGCGGGCGCGTCCCTGGCCAACGCCCTGCGCCAGAACGGTCAGGCCGGGGCAGCCGTGTCCCGCCTGTCGCCCCTGTTCGATGTCCCTGCCACTCCAACGCGCGCGGCGCCGGCCGACGCAACGATCCGGCTGGGCGATCTGCGCCTGTCGCCGCCCGCGCGCCTGGCCATCGGCGGCCGGTCCGGGGCGGGCAAGACCACCCTGGTCGAACGGCTGCTGGCCCTGCGCGACCCCGTGGCGGACGAGGCGTCGCTGGGCGGCTGTGACCTGACCGACGTCGATCCCGCCGCCGCCCGCGGCCTGTTCGCCTATGCTTCTCAGGACATCCGCCTGCTGGCCGGCACGGTGCGCGACAACCTGACCCTGGCCGACCCCGCCGCGACCGAGGACGCCCTGTGGGCTGTGCTGGAGACCGTCGATCTGGCCGACCGCATCCGCGCCGATCCGCAAGGTCTGAACGCCTGGCTGGGCGAGAACGGCGAGACCCTGTCGGGCGGCGAACGCCGCCGCCTGAACCTGGCCCGCGCCCTGCTTCGCCCCGCACCCTGGCTTGTGCTGGACGAACCGACCGAGGGGCTGGACGCCGTGACCGAGGCGCGCGTTCTGGCGGGCCTGTCCGCCCATCTGGCCCGAACGGGTCAGGGCCTGATCCTGATCAGCCACCGCCTCGCGCCGCTGGCCCTGTGCGACCGCCGGATCGAGGCGACGGGCGTGGCCGCGGACGGCCGGGTGCGCATCCTCTGAAGCCCTCCCCTCGAGGGGGAGGGTTTGGGTGGGGTGTTCGCACCACAGCTTCAAAAGGCTCGCTAGAGACGCTGACCTGGGGCTTACCCCCTCTCGCGCCGCGTTCGGAAACGCTCTGCCTCCACCCCATCCCCGCCCTTCCCCCTCGAGGGCAAGGGAGCAGGGCAGCGCTGTCCCTACGCCTCCCCGTCCGCCAGCGCGCGCAGTTGCTCGGGCCGCTCGACCCGCAGCTCGTTCATCGTCATCAAGCGCACCACGCCCTGGGTCTTCAGCTTGCCCAGCGCCCGGCTGACCGTCTCGATGGTCAGGCCCAGATAGTCGGCGATCTCGGCCCGCGTCATCGGCAGGCGGATGATGTCGGCGGGCGTCGGCCGCGCCGGATCGTGCGACGGCAGATCCAGCAGGAAGGAGCACAGCCGCTCCACCGCCGTCTTGCGGCCCAGCAGCAGCATCTGGTTCTGCGCCGCCGCCAGCTCGTGCGTCGCCCGGTCCAGCAGCGCCCCCTCCAGCGCCGGACAGTCGCGGATCAGGGCGCGATACTCAGGTCGCCGGAAGCGGCACACGGTCGCCGCCTCGATCGCCTCGGCCGAAAAGGCGTAGGCCTCGCCCGTCGACAGCCCCAGAAAATCCCCCGCGAACAGGAAACCGGTGATCTGGCGCCGCCCGTCGGGCAGCAACTTGAACACCCGGATCGAGCCCGAGGTGACGTTGAACACATGCCCCGCCGGATCGCCCTCGCGGATCAAGGCCTCGCCCGGCCTCAACGCCACCGTCTCGGCCAGGGCCGTCAGCCGGTGCAGGTCCTGGTCCGGAATGCTGGCGCACACGCTCAGCGACCGCGCCCCGCAGCTTCCGCAGGCGTTCTCGCGGCGCCGCCCGGCGCAATCGGGCGGCAGGGATTTCAGCGCCAGCATGAAGCGGTTCCGATGAATGACCCCGCCAGCATGGGCCGGGCCGGCGGGGGCTGGCAAGCCTGCGTCTTGACGCAGGTCAAGGCGGCCACGCGCCCGCCGCCGCATCGTACCCTCATGCCGTCATCCGTCTCGCGAAGTTTGAGCCTGCGCGCCCTGTCCGCCGACGAGGTTGATACGGCCTTTGTGCTGATGCGGCTGGACGCGCCGGACCTGACGCTGGACGACTGGCGCATCGCCGCCGCGCGGCCGGTGGCCCGGGGCCGCATCCTGGCCGCCTGGGACGGCGCCCTGCTGAAGGGGTTGGCCTTTCACAGCCCCGCCGCCGCGCCGGACGGCGAGACCCTGACCCGCATCGACCGGCTGATCGCCTTCGACATGATCGACCCGCGCGCGGTCGCCGACGCCCTGGTCGCCGAACTGGCCCGGCGCGGCCTGGCCCAAGGGCGGGGCGGTCTGGGCGTCGCCGCCCGCTGCGACCGGCCGGCCCAGGCCGTCACCCTGGCCCTCAGCCACGGCGCCGGCAGCCTGCACCGCATCTTCTGACGCTTGATCTCGATCAAGGCGCCGGGTCCGACCGTCCGTCACCGTTCGGCGCATAGACAGGAGACCTCCCCATGCCCGCCTCGGCCGTGCCCTTCATCATCGCCACCATCAGCTTCTTCAGCCTGTTCATGCTGACCCTCGGCGGCGCCTGGATCGCCACCGCGCGCGACGACGACTAAGACGCCGCTCCGGACAGCGAAAAGGCCGGCTCTGGCGAGCCGGCCTTTTTCACGCGCGGTTGCCGCAATGGGCGTCGAACCGGCTGTATGGGGAAGAAGGAATGGTGGACGCGACAGGGATTGAACCTGTGACCCCTACGATGTCAACGTAGTGCTCTCCCGCTGAGCTACGCGTCCGCCGAAACGGCCCCTCGGTGTCCGGGGGGCGGGAAGGCGCGGTCTATAACCCGGTCGGATCACGGACCGCAAGGGCCTTTTGCGTGGATTCCGCGCGCGGGGCGCAAGGCGACCGGGACGACGGCCTGCGCCGCCGCCCCGGCCCTGATCTGCCGGTTTGGGCCTACCAGTTCAGGCGCACGCCCACGCGCGCCGTGTAACCCCGAATGTCGCCCAGAGTGGCCTCGCCCTGGGCGAAACCCTGGACGGCGCCGACCGCCACGTTCGCACCCGCCGTGACCTGGGTCCACGTCCCCTGGCCGCGATCGGTCACGTCCAGGGTCTGGTTGTTCAGGTGGATACGCGACGCGTTTTCACCGTCGAACTCCTTCAGCTGGTGCACGCCGAAGAAGGGTTGGACCACGGCCCCGCTCTCGATGCGCAGGGTGCGGGCCACGCGAACGCCGACCTTTGACAGGATGCTGCGGGTGTCGCCGAACTCGACCTCGCCGGCCTCCCCTTCGATCCCCCCCAGGTCCGTGTCGGTCCAGGCCAGCGACACCTGCGGCTGTACGGTCCAGTCGCCGTTCGCAATCACGGCCCACGACGCGTCGATGCGCGCGCCGATTGTCTCGCCGTCAGCGCTGTCGCGCAGGTCGGCGGAGACGAAGTGGTAGTCCAGGTCGTACCTGTCGGCTTTCGCCTGGACGCCGACGGCTAGCAGACCGCTGCTCCAGTGCGCATAGGCGCCCACGCCGCCGCCCGAGAATTCAGCCATGTCGCCATTCGACTGGAATTTGAGCTCGGTCTCGCCGACGCTGGCGGCCAGGCCCAGTATCAGGTAGCCGCCGCCCAGGCCGCGCACGATGTCCACGCCGAACTGGGCGCCGCGCGTGTCCACATCATGGGTCAAGTCGACCGATTCCGAGCCGTCTTCCGAGAAGCGGCGTTCGCCGTCCACCTCTTCCGACCCCGCAAAGGCCTGGGCCCAGAACTGGGCCGTGCCGCCCCGCCGCAGGCCCATGGCCCCGCTGTCGCGCAGATCGTCGAAGCGGGCCGAGACCACGTCGGCGCCGCGACGCCACTGGGTCTGGGCGCCCGAGGCGATCTTCGTCGGCTCGAACGCCTGGCGCGCCGCGGCCGCCGTAACGCGGAACTCGCGCGAGGCGGCGTCATAGACGGCGTCGTAACGCAGGAAGCCGCCGCCGATCGTCGTCACCTCGACCTCGTCGCCGGTCTGGGCCGCGCCCGAGGCGATCAGGGTCACGCCCGTGTCCCCGACCGCGCCGCGACCCTGCACGTGCAGTTCGACCGCGCTGACCCCCGCCAGCGCCCCGACCGTCAGCAGGTCCGCCGCCGGCGCCGCGCCGCGCAGGTCCATGTCCATCTGGATCACGCCGCCCGCTTGGCCATGCAGGGTCGTGCCCTGCAGGATCAGGTGATCGCCCGCCGCGCCGTCGGCCAGATCAATCGTCCCGGCGTTGTCCAGCCGCTCCAGGTTGACGAAGGTCGCGGTGTTCGTCCCTTCGGCCAGGGTCAGCAGACCCGTGTTGGTGAAGACGTCGCCGTCGCCGACGCCGCCGAAGTCGCTTTCGCTATAAGCCCGGAACGCACCTCTGTTGGTCACAGTGTCAGCCTGATCGGTCAGACTGACCGCGCCGAAGATCTCACCGCTGTTGGTGATCGCGGCCGCGCCGTCGCCCTTGACGTCGATGGCGTAACCTTCGGTCGAGCTGATCGCGCCGGTGTTGCGGATGACCGCGCCTTCGCGCGACGTCAGCATCAGGCCCGCCTCCATGCCGTTCACCGCACCGGTCACGGTCACATCGACCTCGCGCCCGTCGGCCAATACGGCGTAGGAGCCGGCGCCCGAAGTCAACATCGAGCCGATGGCCAGTTCGACCTCGCCGCTGCCCATCACCTCGACGCCATGGCTGTCGACGCCGGTGGTTCGGCCGCGCAGCACATCGACGAAGATGCGCCCGTCGCCGCCTTCGATGAAGACCCCCTGGGCGTCCTCGCCGGAGGTGCTCAGGTCGTCGATGTTGACGGTGATGACGCCCTCGCCCCGGACCCACAGACCATCGGCCTCCGAGCCGATCGTGGTCAACGCCCCGATGTTGGCGGTGATCGCGCCCGAGCCGCTGCTCATCGTCGCACCGTAGGCCAGCAGGCCTTCGGTTCGGATGGACCGGACGTTCAATTCCACGGCCCCATCAGCATCGCTTTCCAGCGCGACGCCATGGGCCTGTCGACCGAGCGTGGAGATCGCCGCGTTCTGGGCGTTCACCGTGATGGCTCCGTAGGTGTCGACATAGATGCCGGTCGACGCGAAGCCCGTGCCCTCGTCCTCGTCCCCTGTGGTGATCGAGCCGGTAAGGCCCACCGTCACATCGCCTTGCGCCTCGACGGCGATCCCGCTCGCCTGATCGCCCCTGGTGGTGATGTCGCCGGCGGTCACCAACACTTCGCCTGGCGTCGCCTGGTCGAAGTAGCTCTGGGACACGTAAATGCCGCCGGAGCCTTCGCCTTGGGTGCGGATGGTTCCCACGACGATGTCGAAGTCGGCGTCCGCCTCGCCGCCGACCGAAACAGCGTTCGCCCATTCGCCGGCCGTCTCGATCAAGTCGGCGATGATGTTGAGTTCCAGCGGCTCCGAATAGGTCGAGCCGAAACGCCCGGCGTAGGCATGAATGCCGGTTGCGCCTTCGCCCAGGGTGCGGACCGAATCCACGACGATGTTCACGCCGCTGTCGCCATAGGCGATGACGCCGCCGGCCCAGTCGCCGTTGGTCAGAATGCTGTCGGCCTCGATGGTGATCTTGCCGCTCGCATCGGCGAAGACGCCGGTCGAGCCCTCCCCGGTCCGGACGCCGCTGGTCTGATCCCAGCTTCCGGTCGTCACAGCCGCCAGGTCGATCGTCACGTCGCCGAAGTTGTTGTCGACAAAGACCGCCTCGGCATAGTCTCCCGTGGTTGTCACGGCGACCTCGGAGGTGATGTCCACGGTAATAGGGTCGGCCGTCAGAGAGGTCGTGACCTCAATGCCTCGCGCCGCATTGCCGGACGTCGTCACCGTATCGGCGTTGATCGTCACCGTACCGCCGTTCGACTGCGCCTGAATAGCGGTCGCTCCCCCGCCGGTGGTGGTCACCGATTCGATGTCAATGTTGATATTCCCGTCAACAGCGCGCAGGCCGATGGCGTTGTCCCCGGACGTGGAGATCGAGCCGCCCACGATCTTGGATTCCCAGCCCCGCTCGGCCTCCACGAAAACGCCGTTCGAGTTCTCGCCCGTGGTGGTCACGGCGCCGAACTCGACGTCGGCACGGGCGTCATAGGAACGGGCGATGATCCCCACGGCGTCGTCGCCAGTGGTGTTGACAGTGTTGGCCCGCACCTCGACATAGATGTCGCCGTTGGCCACGATCCCGGTCGAGCCTTCGCCGGTGGTGGTCACCGAATCGACGCGGACGGTGGCGATGCGACCGGCGTTGACCACAATGCCGTCCGAGAAGGCGCCGTGGGTGGCGATGCTGGCGTTCTGGGCGAAGATGGTGACATCGTTGTTCACGCTGGTGGCGTCGATGCCCAGCGCCCGGTCGCCCCGGGTCACGATCGATCCGTCCGTCGTTTCGGTTCCGATGGTGATGATGACGTCGTGCTCGTCGACCTCGGCGCCGTTCTGGAACACCTCGATGGCGGTGGAGCGATCACCCCGTCCCGTCGCGCCTTCCTCGCCGGTCGTTACGCTGATGGTGTCGATAGTGACCAGCCCGCCCGTAGCGGTGGTAACGATGCCCTTGGAGTCGTCGCCGGTGGTGGTGACGGAGATGTTGTTGACATCGATTTCGGCACCGGAAATCGTGATGCCGTTGGCGTTATCGCCGGTTGTCGTGACTACATTGAATCCCGCTCTAGCTGCTTCATCAGCAGTCAGGATAACGCCGGCCACGCCATCTCCTTCAGCACTAACCGAGGAGCCATACGCATGTATAATAGTACCTTGGACATTCACTCCAAATCCCTCGCCGGAACTGGACGAAACCCTCACGGTATCCGCACCAACGTTGGTAACTCCCGTTCCTATAACCTCGATACCTTTGGAACCTGCCGTAACCTCACGTACAGAAAGACCTACGCCGCCGCCGCTTGCGATTTTGACACCGTGACCATCTTCGCCACCCGCCACGACCCGATCCAAGGTTACGCCAATGCTGTCTAGGGCTGCTACTTTTTCGACAGTTACCGCGACTTCGTTATCTACACCGGTAATAGTCGTTCCCGCACCTATTGGTGTTGAAATTCCGAGATAGCCTGTACGTTCGCTATAGAATACAAACCCACCATTGATTATCGTTCCCCCAGACAAGATAACGCTCTGCATGGCAGGATCCGTATAGGAGACGCCACTGCTGTAAGTCCCCGAACACGTTACGCTACCACCGGTCGGCAGGCCGCACTCGTTATCCGCCGCCGCCGGGCTGGCGGCGCCCAAGACCATCAGCGCGCCGCCCAAGGCCGTGTTAAGCGCGGTGCCCATCATCAGTTCGGTCGTGCGGCGGCGGGTCGTCTTGCCCTGTTGTAGGCGTGTGGTCTGGATACGCATGCGGTGGTCCCCGGGGGAAGGTGTTGATCGGATCCGCGTCCGACCGGCCCGGGAGGGCAGGCGTCATCGCACGCGGTATGGATCGAGCCATGCCCGCGCGGGCGAGTTGCATAAGAGGAGCGCCACGGTTTTGCGACGAGGAGCCGCCAGACACGACGAACCTGGCGACGAAGCTCCGAAAACCGAAATTCTATTTCACGGTCGCAATATAAAATGAGCGGATCAGGCCGCGACCATTCGTTCGACTTCGCTGACCAGGTCGCGCAGGTGGACCGGCTTGGACAGGACCTTGGCCTGGGGCGAGGCCTGGGCGGCCGACAGGGCGACGGCGGCGAAGCCGGTGATGAACATAATGCGCAGGCCCGGCTGGCGCGCGGCGGCCACGCGGGCGACTTCGATCCCGTCGGCGCCCGGCATCACGATGTCGGTCAGCAGCAGGTCATAGGGGCCGTGCTCCAGCGCATCGATGGCGTCGTCGCCATTCTCGCAGTCGATCACCTGATGGCCGGCGCGCTCCAGCGCCCGGGTCAGGAATCCCCGCAGGGAGTCATCGTCTTCCGCCAGCAGGATACGCGCCATTTGCGTCCGGTCTTCCTTGTTCGAGACGCGATCCTAGGGCCGGAAGCGTAAATCCGCGGTGAAAGCCGCCGTTCGCCAGGACGCTGTTCCGCGCTGCTCTTGTGGACAAAACAGGCTAAGCCGTCCCCATGGACGCGCGCATCGTCGATTCCGAGGAGCCGGCCTTCGAGGTCGTGGCCGCGTCTGGCGCGCCGACGCCGCTGGTGTTCGCCTCGCCCCATTCCGGCGACCGTTATCCGGACGACATGGCGACGCGGCTCGACCTGGCGCCGCTCAGCCTGCGCAGCGCCGAGGATGCGCTGGTGGATCGCCTGGTCGCCGCCGGGCCGGGCCATGGCGCGCCCCTGATCCGGGGGCGGATCGGCCGGGCCTATGTCGATCTGAACCGGTCGCCCGACGATCTGGACCCCCTGTTGTTCGAAGACGCGGCCGCCCTGCCCCCGCCGGGGCCAAAGGTGGTGGCCGGCTACGGCGTCCTGCCGCGCCTGACGGGCGATGGCCTGCCCCTGTACGACCGGCGACTGACCCTGGCCGAGGCGCA
>Ga0160449_1000323_pt1 | contig 33024 bp, 23 predicted proteins | sample HID1975I_E1MG_FD_108216 | JGI IMG/M metagenome (GOLD analysis project Ga0160449, IMG submission 108216) | Enriched soil microbial communities from UW Madison campus, WI, USA - HID1975I_E1 MG | ecosystem: Environmental > Terrestrial > Soil > Unclassified | place: USA: Madison, Wisconsin...
CTCGTCCAAAGCACCCTGCCCGTCGGGCGGCTGCGGATTAACTCAGTAGACACGGCTAAGCATGTAGTACCGACAGCGGAGTACTGGCGGACGGGGGTTCAAATCCCCCCGGCTCCACCAAATAATCATCTAAAGACGTCCATGGACGTCTTTTTTTGTGCCTGAAACCCAGTAAATACGCGGCTTTCAGCGCCACCAGGGTCCGTTAGCGTCCAGCAGGGTCCACGACATTCGGTATTCCAAGTGGTATTCCAAGCCATCTACTGGTAATTTTTGGAATACCGAAACCGCTCTTGGAATACCGCATGTGCGCTCAAGCCACCCGCCTCTCGGACCTCAAAGTCAAAGCCGCCAAGCCTCAAGAGAAGGACTATGTCCTAAGCGATGGTGACGGCCTTCAAATGCGAGTGAGAAGTAATGGCTCTAAGCTCTGGAACTTCAACTACCGGCACCCGGTGACGAAGAACCGGATCAACATGGGCCTCGGGACCTTCCCCGAAGTTTCATTGGCGCAAGCCCGAAAGCGCACCGTTGAGGCACGCGAGCTCCTCGCTCACGGCATCGACCCCAAAGAGAAACGGGATGCAGTGCAGCAAGCTAAGAAGGCAGCGACTGAGCACACTTTCCAGAACGTGGCGACGGCCTGGTATGAGCTGAAAAAGGATGCAGTGACACAGGCCTACGCTGAGGACATCTGGCGCTCCCTCACGCTGCACATCTTTCCGTATCTGGGACACACCCCACTCTCGACCATTAGTGCTCCTCAGGTCATTAACCTGCTCCGGCCACTCGAAACCAAAGGCAGCCTTGAAACCGTGAAACGACTGACACAGCGGCTCAACGAGATCATGACCTACGGGGTCAACTCGGGACTGATTCACGCGAACCCGCTCAGTGGCATCCGCTCCGTTTTCAAGAAACCGAAAAAGAAAAACATGGCGGCACTACCTCCCGATGAGCTGAAAGAGCTCATGGTGGCAATCGCCAATGCCAGCATAAAAAGAACAACACGCTGCCTGATAGAGTGGCAGCTTCACACCATGACCCGGCCAGTCGAAGCAGCGACCACCTGCTGGGCAGATATCGACATCGAGAAGAAGATCTGGACGATTCCTGCGGAGCGCATGAAAAAGCGCCGCGCGCACATTGTCCCGCTTACTGAGCAGGCTCTTGCACTCCTCGACGCGATCAGGCCCTACAGTGGACATCGGGAATTTGTGTTCCCTGCAGACCGAAACCCACGTACCCACTGCAACAGCCAGACCGCCAACATGGCGCTGAAACGAATGGGCTTCGAGGGGCGTCTGGTCAGCCACGGCATGCGGTCGATGGCCAGCACCATCCTCAACGAGCATGGTTGGGATCCCGAATTGATCGAGGTAGCACTTGCCCACGTCGATAAAGACGAGGTTCGCAGCGCCTACAACCGTGCGGACTACATCGAGCGGAGACGACCGATGATGATCTGGTGGAGTGAGCATATCCAGGAAGCAGCGACGGGTAATCTGTCAGTGTCAGCTATCCAAGAAAATCGGCACAGGGAGGTCGTTTAGATCCGCTGACACTGCCTCGAAGTAGCCAGTCCCAACAGCCTAACGGCCAAAGGCGGTCATCCGCGATCAGCGTGATCGATAATGAGGCTTTGCTCAACCCCGCAGCCGAAACAACGGCAATGTATCTATCCTCGAACATAATGACTCATACATCGGCTTTAATGCCTAGCCTGGTAAAACCGCGAGGTCGACCAGGGACGCCTTAGTCTAAGCTCAGCCAGAGTTTCAACGCAGCCCGGTTCGCCAACACCAACTGCTGGGCTTCAGGGCGGGCGTCATGCTGGTTCGGATTTACGTGAAATCGTTTCACTACGTACTTCGCCAATGCTTGTGAGCTTTTGACCACAAGCTGCCCATTAGTCATCGCGTAGTCCACTTCAATGATCGACCGTTGCGCCGGCGTCAGGCGCTCGTCCGGCTTGAAGATCACATCGATCTTGGTGTTCCACTCCACGTCGTGCTCGACACCATTTTCCGTCTGATCGTCGAGCAGCTCCGGCTCGCCTCGAAAACGGCTCAACACAAAGTCCCGATACTCCCGGTTCTTCTCGCAGTAAGCCCGCACGTGCCAACGCATCCCGGTGTACACCAACGTGTGCGGCGCAATGGTGCGCCCTTCCACTTCCGGGGTTTTGAACGACACGTACTCGATGTCCAGACGCCGCTTTTCACGACACGCCTTGAGCAGTGGCCGCAGCACCTCGGGCCTCACAGAGCGATCGGGTACCTTCAACACTTCAGTGTGCGCGTAAGCTAGGTTCAACCCTTCGATATGCGGCGCACGCTCATCGTTGTGGTTGAGCAGGTCCAGGTAGGCACTGGCGCTGTCGTCGATGAACAACGGTTTGAACTGCCGGGTTGGCACGTAGCCTTTGATCTGCTTGTCGTAGACCAGATTCTTCGAGGCATAGTCGGTGATGTAGGTATTGATGTCCTTTGATGCCTGCTGCCGGCTGATGCCGAAGCACTGCATCAAGTGGTTGGTGGTCAGGCGCCCCTCCCACCAGACCACCGTTTCGATCAGGCGGTAGCGCAGGGCAAGGTCCCAGCGGATTTGATCCATGCTTTGCTTATGTTTCATCGTGGGCCCTGAATGATTGGCAGCGGGTAGCGACCAGACAAATGACGTGACGTGAAATCCTACGTGTCTGCTCAATTACGATCAACACGCGCTAGATATGTAAAGTATTTATACGTATCAAGCAGGCGGTCGAAAATCTCCATTGCGAGAGCGCTTCCCTCTTAAGACCATGCCATCCGCGGCCTACACGATAGCACATTGCTTTCACCCTCCTATCCACGCGCCAGCCAAGCGCAGGCCGGATCTGCACCAATCCTTTACCTGTACAAGTAGCCAATATAGACATGTAGCAGTACTAGACATATCGTTTCGCTTAACGGCAAACAGCCACTACTCAAGGAAGCGATAAATGGAAACCCTGCAGCTCGCACTGCTGAGCCTAAGCGGCATCACTCTGCTCGTTCTCGTGCTGGTGCACTCGCGGATGGGAGAGGTTTGGGATGTGGTCAGAAACGATCGGGATGTGCAGCGCATCGCTCGGATTCACGAGCACGAGAACAATGAACTGCGGTCCGAGTTGCGCGCTGAACGTGAGCTGGTGGGGCAACTGCGGCGTCAGGTTCAAATGCTGCTGGGAGTGGCGCCCGAGAGCTGAGGTATGCCGGGGTGTGAACGTGAGCCAGCACAAGCCTGGCTCACGGGTGGGTACTGCTAAAAACTGCTATGAATGCTGGAGAAAAACCCACCCCCACCCAGGTGCCTGTTCTCCATGATGTACTTCTTAAACTTCATTTTTTGCTCGTGATCAAGGCAGAGCGCTGGGTTGTCTGAAAGTGCTCGCTTGACCTGATAACTGCCGTCCTCGGCCAAGATTTGCTGAGCCTTTTTGATCAGCGAAGGATTGCTGGCCAGCTTCTCTCTTACATCCGGATCAGGATCGTTGGCGAGATTCAGTTGCAAGGCGGCAGACAGCTTGGGGTTTTTGCTGAGGGTCCCCCTGAGTGCAGGGCTCGCATTACTGAGCAGCGAACGCTGTTCATCCTCAGTCAAACCGGGGTGCCTGGCGAACGCTTGCTTAACACTACTTTTGCCTTCCTCAAGCAACTTGGACTTCACACTGGTTAGTAGTGAAGGATTTAAGATCAGGCCAGCCACCACCGACGCAAGTCGGTCGCGAGCCAACTTGAACTGGAGGGCTTCGCCTTTGGCACAGGCCGCCAACGACACACGTAAATCATCGTCGAGTACATCCTCATCGATCATGCGTATCAGCAGATCTTGCGGCGCATTGCCATTCAAGCAAGCCAGCTTGAACATCCCATGGTCATACTGCGGTTGACCCTTGACGAGGTTGAGCCGAATCGACAGCACGTGCTCAGGACACCGCGGATTTGTATAGACCGCTTCCGCCACACTGCGCTGTGCATCCATGGAAAGCTTCTCCAACTGATCACCAGGGCAATCAGGATTACGGGCCACCTCCTCCCGCTTCACATGGTTAGGGTCAGCAGCCATCTTGATCATCTGTGCCACGCTCAACCCCTGATACTCGGACGCCGGGCGCAGCTTCAGCTTCTCGAACAGCTCCTCGTACTTGCCGACCTGGTCACGCAAGGTTTCACGCAGAGGAATGGTGGACTGAATAGCGGCCTCCAGGTGCTGCTGCGTCAACGCGCCTCCGCTGATGAATGCGTTGGCGACGGCCTCGTTGATTGAGTTTTCGATATCGGCACCGCAGTAATCCCGACAGAGATTCACCAGCTCATCCATCCTTAAATCCGCGACCCGCTGGCCCGATTTACCCAGATGGATACCCAGTATCTTTTCGCGCTCCACAGGGTTGGGGAAGCCGACATAGAAGATCTCGTCGAAGCGCCCCTTGCGCAGCAACTCCGGTGGCAATGCGGTGATGTCGTTGGCAGTGGCGATGACAAATACGGCGCCGGTCTTTTCCTGCATCCAGGTGAGGAAGTAGCCCAGCAGCCGTGCAGTCACTTCCGAAGCGTTCCCGCCACCCATGCCTACAAACGCTTTCTCCAGTTCATCGACCCACAAGATGCAGGGGCTGACAGTCTCGGCCATGCTGAGTGCGCGCCGCATGTTGTGCTCGCTCTCCCCAACGTACTTGCCCAGTAGCGAGCCGATATCCAGACGCAACAGGGGCAGCTGGAACAAACCAGCAGCCACCTTGGCCGTCAGCGATTTCCCGCAGCCAGGCATACCGGCGATGAGCACGCCTTTGGGCGTCTTGACGCCCTGGCTTGTCGCCTCGTCCAGGCGGCGGATGATGGTCGAGCGTTGCTCAAGCCACTGCTTCAGGTTTTCCAGGCCGCCGATATCGCTTACGCTCACATCGACTCGGACCATCTCCAGCACACCGCTCTTGACGATGATCTGCTCTTTCTCATGGAGGATTGTGTTCAACGACTTCTCATCGAGGGTTTGGGTCTGTCTCCCAACCATCCTCAGTAACTGAGCCATCTCGCTGGAGGTCAGCCCACTCAGCCCAGATACGGCCAGGTCACTGAGGTGATCCGGAACGGTCAGTTGCCCACGAGACTCGACCTCGGCCAGCAACGTCTTGATTTCAGCACGGCTCGGCAGCGGCAAAGGCAGGAGCGTGACCTGGGCCTCGATCGGCGCGGGAATGCACACGGCTTCCGAGACCAGAATGACCGAGCATTCGCCTGCATAGTTGCGCTCGATCGAGTTCAACAGCTGTTTGAGTCGGGCGACCGCGAGCGTGTTGTTCTCCAGCGCGAGCCGAGCCCCCTTGATGACGATCAGCGATTCTTCCAGGTCTGCATCCAACAACGCCAGCAGCGCGTGTTCCAGCTCTGTTTTACTGGAGTCGAGGTTACTCAAGGGGCGCTTGTTTTCGACATCCACCCAGCCATAGCCAAGGTTCCACTCGTGGATGCGTTTGAGCTTGACCTTGTCCTTGAGTCGGTTCAGCAACTGATCGACACGCGCTTCTTCAGCCGACTGAATGTAGATGGCGGGAGCGCCAGCCAGAAAGTGCTCTTCCAGTTGGGCGTCAAAACTCTTTTTATCAGTCATCTCTCGGCCTCAACTAAACAACGACGAAAAGAAATCTGACACGCGTTCGACGGTCTTCGTCGCTACATCTTTGAGTGTGCCGACCACCTTGCGAACTACCTTGCTGGCAACCTCGATAACCTTTCGGCCGCCCTTCTCGATCAGGGTGCCGACGGCCTTCCCGGCCGCACGGCCAACGACACCACCGACAACCCCGCCAATAGCCGTACCTCCTGGACCAAACACAGTGCCCAGAGCTGCACCCCACTCGGCGCCGAGCGCCGCGCCTTTATGTTCAGCGGCCTGGGCCAATGAGCGAGCAGCCACCATGGTGGTCTGTTCGATGGCGTTGATCGCGGTATCCGCAAAAATGTCGCCTTGCCCGAGCTTGTACAAGGCTTTGGCACGCTCCAGGCCAACGTAGGTCGTGGTCGCGACCTCTTCGGCTGACGCGTCGCGGAAAAAGCTCAACCAGCCACTTTTTGCCGCAACCATCACGCCACCCGACACCGCAACCTGCGCGCCGACATGGTCGGCCGACTTCAGCGAGCTGTCGAAGAATGCCTGCATCGCCACACTTGCGGGTGCGTTTTCCTCACCTCGCCACCAGTTCCAGGTGCGCTGTCCGAGGATACGGGCACCGTGGTACGAAGCGTTCAGGGCGGCATTCAGCAGCGCTTGCTTGTTGATCTCCCTGGAAATTTCCAAGCGGGAGGTTTCGTCCCAGATGGTCGGCTGGGTTTCAGCAAGAATCGGCGAAGAATTACCGGTGACATCGTCAGGCACAGTGGAATGGCGCACACTCGGATCGAGTTTTTGCGCCAGCGACACATTGGCTGACGCCAGCATGCTCTGCACCTGGCCCGCGTATTCACTTGGATTCAACTCAGGGTTGTTCTGCACGTCCTGTTCCAGCTCTCTGGCCAGCCAATTGACCGCGCTCTTTCCCTTGTCGAGGTGTTGTTGCAACGACGCTTTGTGCTGATGAGTTCGCGAGATCGAGTTGATCAACGTACGTGCAACAGCCTCGACCTCAGCATTGCCCTGCCAAAGTTGCGGGTACTTTTTGAGCTCTTGGGTGAGCCACTGGTCCAGCGGCATCTCGTTGCGGTGCTGGTCATAAGAGCGAATGAAGCTCCAGATGACCGCAACCGCCTTCGGTGCGCTGGCTGTATCAGTGAAGGCAACCTGGTCGAGCAGGTCGGCTTGGCGCTCCTGCTCGCGTTCTTCGAGAAGCCGTTGCACAGTAGTATCAGGGGAAGAAAGTACGTTTGAGGAACTCACGACGGGCTGTCCTTGACCGGTTCAAAAAGGAGGAAGAAGACGATCCGACTGCAACATTCGGGCGCCGCGACAATGCCGGGCACCCGAGCAAGCCTCTACAGGAATGCTTTGACCAATACGGCTACGAGAACACCAAGATTCAAGCCAAGCGCCGCACAGATCCAGATAAAGCGCCGCTTGGACAACTGTTGCACCGTCTGCGACTGAGCCTGCTGCGCTGCAATCGTGGACGCGATTTCATCCAGTCTGGCCAACGACTGTTGCTGGTCATCGCGGCGTTCAGCACGCTGGCTGTGAATATCTGCAGCCAGCGCTTTCAACGCGGCGTTCAGGTGATGCAGTTGGGCGGCGCCAAGTTTGCTCAAGCGCTCCTCGACACCGGCGATCCCTTCGGTAACCAGGCGAGCGCTTTCGACAACCTGCAAGCCAGCATTCTCGAACCGGCCATCCTGCGCAGACTCAACCTTCTGAACCAGTGTCTCGATGCGCTTGGACACCTGGCGGACGCTGCCAAGGTCGTCGCCCAAGTCCTCGAACGCGCTGTGCAGCTTTTTCAGCTCCGACCGTAGGCTGAGCACGGTGGACTCGAAGTCGCCCTTGAGTGTGAGCGACAGCCCCCCGCTCACTTCCTCGATGCTTCGCTTCACCGGCGCATTGATGTGCTTTTCCAACAGCGCTGACAGCTCTTGATCAGCGGCTAAGATTTCGGCATCCAAATCGGATCGTTCCATCAGAACTTCTTCCCTTCCAGCATTTTGTCGAGTTCGCCCAGCAGCACATGGAGGTAGAACATGTCGTAGAGCTGTTCTATCGCATTGAGCGGACGGCGGATGGCTTCCCGGACGCGATCGAGCTCGGCCTTGAACGCTTCGAGGATGTATTGTTCAAACTTGTGCGAGTGTTCCATGCTGAACTGCATGCGCGCTTTGAATTCCGCGTGGGCCTGTTCAAGATGGTGGCGCTTGCCTTGTATGCCCTTCACCGCCTGCTGGCGCTCTGCTACGGCTGTTTTCATCACGGCAAGCCGCCGCTCGTAATCCGAGTATTTTCGCTTCAGGCCATTCGCCTGATGCTCCATATACTTGCGAATTTCCTCGGTGGCGGCTTCGGTGTAGGCGTCCACGACCTTCTCGGCCGCCCCCAGCAGCATGCTGTGATCGGTACGGAAGTTCTCGCTTGACCACCAGTAGCCGTCGGTAAGGTACCCGTTCATTTTCTGATAGAAGCTGTTCAGCGCGCTGGTCGTGGGAGGCGAAAGCTCGGCCAGTCGGGAATTGGCCTGACGATGGGCGTGGCGCTCACACATCGCTTTCCATTTGGCCTGGATACCGTTCTCGAACTGCATGGCAAGCGACTTCAGGGCACTGACTGATTCCGTAGTACTCGGCAAAGGCTGAGTGAAGTAGCGGCGAAGATCATTGCCCCGGTAAACCTTCAGGTACCGGTGCAGGCAACGTCTGTGATGATGTAGCGCGCCGCTTTCTTTCTGGCAGTCATTCAACAAGCCCTCGCTCTGCATCAGCGCATCCAGTGCCTGCTGAAGGGCGACCTCCAACTCCTTCCTGTGCTTTTCGTATTGAACCTGCTCTCGCTCAAGCCTTACATCGATCAAGGTTTTCATCTTGAATGCGGAGGCCAGACGCCCGTACGGGCTTGCAGATTTTGTGATGCCGGCCAGTAATTCACTTCGCAACCGCAGGATCAGTTTCACGGCTCTCTGGTGATATACCGGGTCGGCACTGAGGCTTCCCAGCGAGTCGCCAAACTCCAGTGGAAACAACATCTTTTCCACTTCCGGCGGCGGCATGTAGTCGTGGGTACCCAGCTCTTGGTAAATATAGGCTCTCACCTGATCCACCGTGCGCTCGTCCTGCCCGAACCAAGTCTTGAAACTGGCAGGCGAGAACGTATAGGAGAGCACCACACGATAGCGGTTGGGTTGCAGCATCCAGTCACCCAACGCCGCCAGCTTGAGCTTGTTGGGATGAAGGAAGCCCAGGTCATCTGCACGCCCGACCAGCAAGATCAGATCGGCCGTGGCCACATACTTCTCCGCCACTCGCGCGACCTGAGCCTGCTCAGCCTCGTTAACAGCATTGATGCCCGGGATATCGAGAATGCGCAGGTCCAGGCTCAGCGCATCCCCTCCCCCTTGCTCGAAGAACATCGATGGCAACCGCACAGACAACACCTCAACGGACTGTGCCCAGCCCTCCTCCATCTCAGTGCGTATCGCGGAAAACTGTACCCTTGCGGCTTCATCATCCAACGCCCCACCGTCATCGCCGATGTACCAGTGATCATCCTTCGAGCGGCCGTAACGAATCGCACAGGCCGTCGAAGACTTGCCCATGCGTTGATCGCCTCGCAATACACTGGAAGCGCGCTCCAGAGCCTCACCGGTCACGCCCAGCAAATCCAGAATCAGCGTGGTCTTGCCGACCTGAGTGGCGCCATAGACGGCGACCGTCACATGGCTGGAGCGGTTGAAGTCTCCAGCCAGGCTTGGGTCCATTTCGTCGATGAAGCGCTGATACGCGTTATAGGCCCAGCGATAGCGGTTGCTGTATTTCTCAAGCCACATGGCGGCTTTGCGCATCGTCGATGGCTTTGACCAGGTTCACCCGAGCGTGCTCCAGGCGCGTCAACCCACGTGCCAGTGCGTCTTTTACCGTGAGGTCGGCGCCCAGGCCATAGGCCACCCGCAGGTTGCGCACCAGGCGCTCTTCGAGGGTTTCCATCAGGTCGTCGTAGAGCTCCAGGCCCTTCTTGATATGGGCCTCGGCGAACTGGTTGAGGCTTTCGGCGATGAAGCCCTTGCGCGCCGCATCATAGCGCTGAATTTCGGAAGCACCGCGATAGGCGATGAAACCAAGGGTGATCGCCCCGGCAGCGGCCATGGACAACGAAGCGCCCAGCGAAGCAGCAGCGGTCTGGCCGCCCGTCAGCGTGCCCGCGATGGCCGGGATGGTGTCGATGGAGCCGTCGATGACCACGTCCACTGCGAGGATTGCCGCAAGGGTATTGAGCAGCGGCTTGGCCGAGGCGGCGACCTTGGGGAGGTCTTGCTGAATGGACGAAGCGAGCTTGCCGAAATCGAACGCTTCCAGTTCGGTGCGGGCCAGCTCAGGAGTACGGATGGCAACTGCCTGGTTGAGACGGAAGTACTCCATGGTCATCGCGGGCAGCGCCTTGAGCACCTCTTCGACATGCTCCGCTTTGAATCGCTCGACGTCATTGGTGGTAGTACTACCCTTGGAAAGCAGCAGACGCAGATCATGCTGCAGCTCCTGGGTACCCACCGCAGGCACTTCGAGAGAGGCACCCTCGTAACCCAGCAGTTTGTTCAGGCCCTCATGCTTGATCGCAGCGAGCTCCGTGGATTTGATTTCCTGAATGCCGAGTTCTTTCGCGGACATGTCCGAGATGGCCAGGTAATCGGACTCCAGCGGGGATTGCAGAATCTTGGTCCCGTTGCACCAGCAATCGATGATTCGCGACCTGAAACGGGTTTCGTTTTCACCGGATTGCAGCGTGAGGAAGTTCGCCGCATGCCTAAGCTTGTTGGTGAAGTTCTCTTCTTCCTTAATGTACCTATCCTCAGCAATTTTCTGGACCTGATTGAGATAGGACATGGTGTGCTCGCGCAGCCGTTTGGCATAACGGTTCCGGTAGCGCTCCGACGCCTTGGTGAAAACCTCTCGCATCCGCTCGGCCTGGCGCTCGGTCAGGTGTTCGCTAATGCTCTGAGCGTCCAACTCACTTTCCAGCGCCGCCTTGACTGTTGCCAGTTCCGTGTCCAGCAGCTTCTCCAGCTCCCGCAGACGACCTGCGTCCGAGCCGCCTGCAGACAGCGCATATTTGTTGATGACTTGGATGAGTTGGCTGCTCCAGGCAGAGCGGTAGGAGTCGTCGCCAACGCCGGTGAATATCACACGGTCTTGCTCGTCAGAGCGGATCTGGAACACTTCGGCCACAGTGCCTGCCAGTTCATCCATCTGCCCTGGGGTGAGCGTTTCAGTCTTGGTGACGGCGATGGCAGGTTTGCGATCGGGGAAGTAGCGGGCAACCAGATCGTTGAGGATCTGCTTCTGGCTGTTGTCGGCGACGCGGGTGCGGTCGGTGACCAGAATGCTGCCCAGGGAGTGCACCAGGGTGTGGCGCATGAGGCCCTGCCACTCGACGTTGTCCGGGTTCAGCATTTCGTAGCCTGGGAGCAGTACGAAGCCGCAGCGCTGGCCGTCGAAGTAGCGACGTGGGACGTAGAGCTTGGGGAACAGGCAGTCGAGGTCGCCAGAATTGTCGTAGCCGCTGATCAGCGCCCGGAAGACACTCTGGGAGACCTCTTCTTCTTGCTCGTTGCCTTGGGCGTCGTACTTGACGACTACAGCGTAGGGCGCGTCGCAGTCCTTTTCGAGGATGAACACCGGGATACGCTCGCCACGGCCTTGGTTGTCTGCCAGCCAGCTATCGCCCAGCTCGTAGAGTTCGCGGACGAGGCGGGTCTTGCCGGCGCTTTGGCTGCCGGCTACGCAGATGTAGTAGACCGAGGAAAGCTCGCGGGCGATGCGCAGTTTACGCAGGATCGAGACCAAGGCTGGGCGGGGGTTGCTACGAGTCTTCAGCTCGGCTGAGATCTTGAGCACAACGGCTACAGCGGTTTCCATGTCTTTGATCAGGGGGGCTTTCATCAACTACTCCTGTTGAAACACGCGCAATGTTGGTGAGGTCATCGGCTTGTAAAGGGATTTCTTGATTATCTAACCGACGCAATGATGGCCATTAGCCCGCCATCAACTCAAGTCTGTATTTATCCTCGGACGCTCTTCTCTTTGGCACGTTTACTCTTTCAGCAAAAGTGGCGAATTGGCCCTTTAAATGCTGATGAATTGCTATAGATATCAACAGTGAGGTCACCGATCAGACAGACGTGAGAAAGATATTCAGCAAAAAATCGACTCAAAAAAATTTCAATCACACATAACCCCAACGACATCATCACCATTGAGGTTCCCCCCATGTCGTTGCAATGCCCTCTCTGCCACTCCCCTAGAATCGCCTCCTTCCATCACGCCATGAAGGTCGGTGCGACCATCGGCACCGTGGGCGGTGTTGCGCGTGGCGTCAGCGCGGCCCTATCTGGCGGTCAAACTGGCGCAACCATCGGCGCTATCGCCGGACCGGTCGGTATCACCCTCGGCTCCGTATCGGGTGCCATATTCGGCGGCCTGGCCGGCGGTGTCGGTGGCTGCGTGCTCGGCGCCCAGCTCGGTGAATCACTCGACCGCCACATCTTGGCCCATAACCTCTGCCTGCTATGCGGTCATCGGTTCAACCTGCCGACCTGATTGGCCCTCTCTCTTTTCATTTATCTGTCCGGTGCTGCGCCTCGCGCAGCGCTTTATGCCTGCCTGTATTAAAAGGAATCACTCACATGGCACATCTCATCGAAACCATGGCCTACGCTGGCGCTACCCCATGGCATGGCCTGGGCAATCAGCTCAGTCAGAAGCAACCTATCGAAATCTGGCAACGCGAAGCTGGAATGGACTGGCAGATTCTGGAAAGCCCCGTGCATTTCAAATCGGATGCTATCGGCCACCTGGGCGCGATCCACTCCTTCCCCGAGCAAAAGGTGCTCTATCGATCCGACAGCAAGGCGCCGCTGTCGGTGGTCTCTCAGCGCTACCACACGGTGCAGCCCCGAGAGGTACTCGAATTTTATCGTGACCTCACCGAAGTTTCCGGCTACGAGCTGGAAACCGCCGGCGTGCTTAAAGGTGGTCGTAAGTTCTGGGCTCTGGCCCGTACTGGGCAAGATACGGCGTTGAAGGGCAACGACCAGGTCAATGGCTACCTGCTACTGGCAACTTCCTGCGACGGCACCCTAGCCACCACTGCCACACCGACCACCGTGCGCGTGGTGTGCAACAACACCCTGACCATTTCCCTGAACGGCTCTATCAGCGCAATCAAGGTGCCGCACAGCACACGCTTCGATCCACAGGCAGTGAAGAAACAACTGTGCATCGCTGTCTCGCAATGGGACGAGTTCATGTATCGCATGCGCGCCCTGGCTGAACGCAAGGTGCAGTGGCATGAGGCAATGGGCTTCTTCATGAATGTGCTGTGTGACGTAGCCCCCAATAGCAAACTGCCAGAAGTGCTGCAGAATGAGCGGGCACTGCGCAAAGTCCAAGGGTTGTATGAAGGCAAAGGCCGAGGAGCGACGCTTGAATCAGCCCAAGGAACTGCGTGGGGCTTGCTCAACGCCGTGACGGAGTATGTCGATCACGAGCGACGCGCTCGGAGTACTGAATACCGCATGGACTCCGCCTGGTTCGGCCAAGGTGCTGTGATCAAACAACGCGCACTGGACGCCGCCCTGCAACTCGCTGCTTAGTCTCTTCTTTATTCCCCGCTCATTTTTCTCACGGCTAAACGCCTGGTCAGCTTCTGCTGGCCGGGCGTTTTTTATGCCCACAGGAAATCATCATGGCAACGCAAACACTGCAAAACCCCAGCGGCAAATCCCTTCCTGCCTTGCGCCTGGTCAGCACCAAACAGCTGCCCCGCGAGGACTGGCTGGCCGTGCGTAAACGAGGCATCGGCAGCTCGGATGCCGCTGCCGCAGTAGGCCTTAACCCTTACAAATCTCAGCTGGAGCTGTGGCTGGAGAAAACTGGCCGTGACGCCTCACTGCCCAAGCTCGACCCTCAGGATGAAGAGAGCCCGGCCTATTGGGGCAACGTCCTCGAACCTATTGTGGCGACCCACTACACCAAGCGCAATGGTTACCGGGTGCGGCGTGTCAATGCCGTGTTGCAGCATCCTGATCCTCAACTGCCGTGGATGCTGGCGAACATCGACCGAGAGGTCATCGGCGCCGACGATGTACAGATCCTTGAATGCAAAACTGCCGGCATAAACGGCGCACGCCTCTGGAAAGAGGGCGTACCAGAATTTGTGCAGTTACAAGTGATGCACCAGTTGGCTGTTACTGGCAAGCAAGCGGCCGATGTCGCTGTTCTACTCGGAGGCCAGAACCTGCAGATCCATCGCATTCAACGCGACGAGTCGATGATTGCCCGGTTAATCGATCTGGAGCGGCTGTTCTGGGATTACGTGGTCAGTGACACCCCACCACCGGCCGATGGCACGGACTCCGCAGAGGCAGCATTGCGTTGCCTCTACCCAGAGGACAACGGTCAGACGCTAGACTTCACTCAAAACATGGAACTAGCCGCCACCTACCGGGAGCTCAAGGCTGTTCGCCAAAGCATTGCTCAGCAAGAGACTCGCGAGGCGCAGCTCAAGCAAGTCCTGCAACAGGCCATGGGTCCAGCCACCCGTGCTCAGTTTGCCGAGGGCTACATCAGCTGGAAGAAGTCCAAGGACAGCATCGGGTTGGATGTCGAACGGATGCTCAAGGACAAACCCTACCTTCAAATCCGCTACAGCAAGTTGCGAGAAGGCAGCCGCCGATTTTTGATTGACTGAAGCACACCCTCACTCAAGCCCACCCGGACCATACGTCCCAGTGGGCTTTTTATTTTCAGATGCTGGAGAACCATCATGCTCAAAGGCTTAGTTATCACCCCACCGGTACTCGGGCGCATTTCCATCGGCAAGGTAGTCGAGAAAAACGGCAAGCGCCTGCCGGAGAAAGACGATCAGTTCACCATCACGTCCCAGGTACAGAGCCGCGACGGCTGGTTACCGCACCCATTGAATGAAGAGCTGCGTAATGGGCAGGACGGCAAGCTGCGCAGTATTCCAATCCGTTTGCTGTTCAATGAGCCCGATCTGAATTTTCGTGCCGACTACAGCCTGTTCGACCGCACCACCGGTAGGCCGATGTGCGTCGGCAATGGCGACACCTGCAAACGACAGTGTGAGGATGGGATCAAGACTTTGCCCTGCCTTTCGCCGGATGGCTGTTCATTGGCCCAAGGCAACGCCTGCAAACCCTATGGTCGGCTGAATGTGGTGATTGGCGACGACGATCCGCTGGGCAGCTTTGTGTTTCGAACTACCGGTTTCAACAGCATTCGCACCCTGGCGGCACGGTTGCAGTACTTCCAGGCCATCTCAGGCAACCGTCTGGCCTGTCTGCCGCTGGAGTTGCGCCTGCGCGGCAAATCCACCCGGCAGAGCCATGGCACACCAATTTTCTACGTGGACATCACGATACGCAGTGGCCTGAGCATGGAAGACGCCTTACAGGAAGCCAAGCGCCTGGATGAAACTCGGCAGGTCTCGGGCTTTGACCAAACCGCCTTGGATCACGCGGCACGTCAGGGCTTTAACAATGGCGCGTTTGAAGATAGTGAAGAAGACACCGGCGTCATCGTAGAGGAGTTCTTTCCCACCAGTGAGACCGTGCACAGCCACGCAGAACACCAACCGGCAACGCCTGAAAAAACATCACTGGCCCAAAAGCTGGAATCTCAAGCCAGCCGGCACTCTAGACCCAACGTCCAGTAACCGCGCGCCTCAATCCCCTCGTATTCGCACAGGAAGACCATCATGAAATATTACAAGCTCATAGCCGGTGAAACGACCGGTACCTATGTCATGGAATCCCTTGTCACCGAAGCTGACATCCTGCAGATGGCGCAACAACTGGCGATGAGTCGTTTGTCGAATGGCCGGGCATTGACTGAGTCAAAGCAGGTTTTCAGCCTGCTGCAAACACTGCTGCAGTACCACGAGCATGAAGTCTTTGCATTGCTGCTGCTCGATACCCAGCACCGGGTCATTGGTTTCCGAGAGTTATTCAGAGACACCCTAAACGGAGCCAGCGTGTACCCTAGGGAAGTGGTAAAGATCGCCCTGGAACACAACGCTGCGGCCGTAATTCTCGTACATAACCATCCCTCCGGTGACCCGGAGCCCAGTCAAGCCGATCGCGCACTGACCACAACCCTCAAAAATGCTGTCAACATGATTGGCACCCAAATATTGGATCATGTCGTCGTGGGTAATGACGGCTGCGTATCGCTGGCAGAGCGGGGATATCTGTAGGGGCGCTGTGCCCTTGGAGACATGCGCCAGCCAAGCCGCACCAGCAGGTCGCAACCGATACATCCGGGGCCAGAACCTACATCACCACGACGCCAGGAGATTTCCATGGCATTGATACGCTTCCTAATCGCACTTCTCACCTTCATCGGTGCACTGGCAAGCGCTTTTGCACTAGTGCTGGCGGTGATCCTGATTCTGCGATTTCCGCCGATATTGATCGCAGTTGGCATTGCCTGCCTGCTCTTCAGCTGGGTGCTCAAGCGCTTCCCCAAAATCGGATAAACGACATAAGGCAGACAGGAGGCTGAAGTGCCTCCTGTCTGTCTAAATGCTGTTTTCTTTTTTTGTCTGAACTGCGAAAAGCTTAGACCCTAGCCGAACTCAGCGGGTCTGCCCCGGCATCCTTTTTCAGCGACATATACACCACCGTCAGGTAGATTCGATGATCGGCTGAGTCATGCCCCCCGCCCGCTCCCGTGACGCGATGCGGTGCAGATCAATCTGGTCAAGTGCTTTCTGGAAATGGACGCTGCTCAGCGCGAGCGTTTAGTGGGACGGAGCCTGAATGACAGGCAAGTCCGTGACCGAAAATGCCTGCGCCTCGTTCTGCCCGGCCTAGCGCTGCATAAGTCTGAAACGTGAAGACAACGATCTCGAGGTGCTCAGGGCGCGCCGGCCTGTGGTAAGGGCGTGGCCCGCATTACTAGTACCTCATCACCGAGGATTTGACTGTTTAATCTTCAACTAGCTAAAGCCAGGCAGCAAGTCGTACTCGACCAGAACCGATAGGCTGCGAGCGCGCCCAGACTGGCGTAAAACCAGCCCAGTCTTTTTGAGGGTCAGAAGCCTCTGGTGAACCGACAGTGGAGTGACTTTAAACAAGCGTTATATGTTGGCCTGAGCAGGTGCGTGAACGTTAACCAGGGTATAGCCTGAATGAACTCCAAATACTGCCCCTGCTTTTGGGTGAATGTTTGTGCCGATTGATGGTGAGATCCGTCGTTGCGCGCCACAACGAAAGCCCCGCTTTGCGGGGCTTTTTTAATGTTAGCCAACTGAGAGAGGGTCCACCTGGTGGGCTCAAGAAGTTGAGACACCAGCTCCGCTTACGATGCAACTCCCCGTATTAGAGCAACACTCGGAAATTTCTCTTGTCGGCGTCCGACGATTTGAGGATTCGGTACTCCATCCCACTGGCCACGGCGATCTGCTGGGCGAAGTCCTTTTTGGCCTGCACCACGGCATCTTCGATCTGGTTGTCGGCTTTCACCTCGACGATGACGTACTTCAGGCTGCCATCCGGCTCTTCACGCTGGAAGATGAAGTCGGGATAGTAGCTGCGCACAGTCCGTGAATTAGGGTCGATGTACTGAATAAAGAAGTCGGACTGACCGTGCGTCAGCATTCCGGTGAAGTAGATCTTCCTTACCCGCTGCTCGCGCATCAGGTCCCAAAACAGCCAGTTCTCCGAGCCCGAATCGAAACAGTAGGTGTCGAGGTGGAAGCTCTTGGCGCGCTCCTCGTCCTTGATCTGCGCGTCGTTCATCCGGACGATCTTGTCCTTCGCCGCCGACACCTCGTAGTAGCCGTTAGCAGGCGCTTTAATCAGGTCGACCTCGTACTCGTCCTTCTTCTCATACTCGTCAAGATCAAACAGCTTACGGAAGAGGCGTGGGACGATCTCGTCATAGAGCAGTTCATTGAACTCGTTGGTGATGGCCACCAGTTCGTCGATGCCTTCGCTGGTCGCGCTGAGTAGCTCCTCAATCTCTAAGGGGCTTCGATTCAAATAGCGAGATACCTCGGCCACCAGCGATAACTGTGAGAAGGTACGCTTTTCCCGACGCGAGGTCAGGTCGAAAGTTCGACTACTGGAGACACGCGCCGCGTCGGCGGCAGTCAAGCCGTCTTGCTGCGTTTCGATCAGGCGGTACTTCTCGACCAGCGCATTCCAGCTTTCCTTGTCGGCGCGCTCGATGCCCAGCGTCTGGCCGGGCACCATCACCTTCTCGCGCATCTGATAAAGCTTGCGCACGCGCACCAGCTTGATCTTTACCGGGGGCGCGACCACCCGTACTTCAACGCGCTCCTTGTCCTTACCGGTTTTCTGCAGCTCGTCGGCGCTTATGTGGAAGTTCTGTTGGAGCTCATCGTTTAGGGTGTTGAGGTTGTCGACCGAAAGGAAGATGTGACCTGTGTGTTGTGCCCCGCCGATGGCGCGCAAGCAGCGCATGGTGGCTTGGAGGACGAACACCTTGGACTTTGGCTCCCGGAACAGACCAACACCGAACAGCGATCGGCAGTTCCAGCCCTCACGCCCCTTGTTGACCAGCAGGATGAACTGCTTTTCCGAGCCTTCAGTATCGAGCCGGTTGAACTCACGGATGTCGTCGTTGTTAGTGATTTTACTGTCGCCCACGTTGACGAGGATGCGTGAGGTCGGGATGCCGTGCTTGAGCAGTGCGCGCTCGACGGCGGGTTTCAACTCTTCGGTCAGCTCCTCTACGGTGGCGGCAAAAAAGGCCAGTTTGGGCAGCAAACCTTCCGGTCGCAACTCACCTGATTCCTTCAGGAAGTTTTCGATGGCAATGTCGACAAACTCGTCGGTTCGAGTGTTGGCATAGCCGTGCAGTGTCACCTTTTTGAGGAAGCCCTTGTCGATGGCCTCCTTCAGGCCGTAGGCGTAGACCACCTCAGGCAAAACCTCGCGGCCGACGTAGGGCGTGCCGGTGTAGTTGTAGCAGGCCACCACCCGCGTCCCCGCCGCATTCAGACTGGCCGCGAGGATATCGATGGTTGTACGTAGGCTGGTGTCGGTTTCCTTGGCCCCGACCCCCATGTCCTTGGCCAATGTCTTGCCGAAGGCATGGTGGGCCTCATCAACGTAGATACCAAGTTGCTCCAGGCGGCGCAGCTTCTCAAAGCGCTGGTTGGTGGTCAGCTCACCTTCTTCTTCCGGCTGATCGAAGTTGTAGAGGTCGGCAGCATCGGCATAAACGCCGGTGGCAGAGAGCGTTTCGCCGGTGGCGCCGAACAGCTTGTCGACAGAGTTTTTTTCCTTGTGCTTACGCTTGAGGATGATCTTCTGCGTATTGGAGACGATGATGTTGAAGCGCGAACGATCCAGAGTGTCCAGCGAGGTACCGGCCTCTTCGAGGAAGTGAAAGCGCAGGTGTGTGGTCAGGAAATTGACGTACTCCGGCGGCACCACACGGGTTAGATCAAAAGACTCAATTTCCTTCAGCGACTGCAGCACCGTCTTATCCGGCGCGAACACCAACGCGTTATGGCAGTAACGCGCGTCCTTCTCGAATTTGTTACCCAGCAGGAACTCGTAGAAGATGCAGGTCGCCATCAGAATAGTTTTGCCGGTGCCCATTGTTAGAGCGAATATGTAGTTCGGATAGGCGCGCGAGTTCTTGCGCATCGCCGCGAACACTGCCTTGTACTGATCCTGCGTAATCTTGTCGAAAAGGCCCACCTGACCCGCATTACCGGATACCACACCACCTTCGGCTCTGTCGGCAAAACGTCCTTGCTTCTCGAACCACTGTTTAAAGATTTCCTCGACCTTAACGTTACCGAGGAACTCTTTGAGGAAGACGTAAGTTTCCAGTGCCTCAAACTGGGGCTGGCGCAGGAAGGCCTTGGGATTCTTCTCCGGATTGTTGAAGTCAAGGAATTTTCGGGTGAGCTCCTTATAGTTCTGGCGAATAGCACCTCGATTGGCTTGATAGAACTGCCAGAGGAACTGGAAGAAGGCGAAGTCGAGCGATGCGCTCACTGTTTTGGTTACGCGTTTAGTCGCCATGGCTTACGCTCCCTTCCCAGGACTCCGACAGCAGATCGGTGATCTTCACGCGGATCGTGCCCGCATCGTCTGGAACCTTATATGCTCCTTTGACCATCTCGCTCTTACCGGGAATATCCACCGCTGTCGGTTGCAATACTGCGCCATCATAGTTCCAGTCGATCAACACTGATTCGACCAACTCCTTCCAATCGTCGACAGACGACTTCTGCAGCGAGAGCTTCTGCAACAGATTCATTGGGTAGAATTTCTCGATGACCAGCTCGCCGTTTTTAATGACGACCTGGGCCTGCGAGTCGCGCTTGAACTCTAGATCGGCCTTGTCGCGCAGGATGTCTACCACCTCGACGTCGATTTTGAAGGGTTTGGCCGCGTATTCCAGTTCCGCCCGTAGGGTAGGCTCGTGGCCCATGCAGACGAGAGTGATCTTCTCGACCGGACGGTTCGGGCTTTCGTTCTGCTTGCGCTCCCATGCCTTATAGTCGAAGCCTGCAATAAGCTCGTTCAGGTCGGCGCGCGTAGCGATACGATTGACCGGCATGATCTTGACCATGCGCCCGTCCTTCTCACCGTCGAACACGGTGCTGAACTCCAACTTCTGTACTTCAAGCGCCTCGATCAGCAGCTCCTTGGCCTGCACAGGGTTGCGGAAGATGTCGTAGTGGTTGACTGTGTGTAAATCGAAACCTGTATAGATATTTGGCTGAGCATCAATCGACTGTTGTCGAAGCTCTTCAGCTGCCTTGATTAGCCTTTTACTTGTAGTTTGAATTGCCCCAAGATTAATATCCGCACCGATAAAGCGACGACCGAGCCTCATCGCAACAGATTGCGTTGTCCCAGATCCCATAAAGCAGTCGAAAACCAAGTCACCAGCCTGCGTTGTTGTCTTAATTATGCGCTCCAGCAGTTGCTCGGGTTTTTGTGTGGGGTAATTTGTTCGAGCATTTGACATCGGATTGTCGAGGTTTATGTCGCCCCACATTGAACCAACCTCTTCCTCGTCCTGGGCTAGATCATCCCAGAAGTCGTCGGCCTGAACCCCTTTTGAATCAGACAGATATTGCTTATAAGACCAACCCGCTCCGACTGTTTTTGGTGGAATAAGTCGCCCCTCTTTCTGCCACTGCTCAAAGCGCTCCTTAGAGTAAGATTTCAGTGAGGTAATCCTATATGGGCCTCGAGGATCATTGTCTAGATTCTTGAACCGTTTGAGATATTCTTCAGAGTAATCTGAGTAGTCATGCTCAAACTGGAACTCCCCCGCCTTTGAGTAAAAGAGAATTACATCGTGATTTGCAGGAAATTTATGCGCACGCGCCTTACTGCTTCCCGCGAATGGCGATCTTTTCCAGCAAATTGCATTTTGGAAATTCTGCCTTCCAAAAAGTTCATCCATGATCGACTGAAGGTGATGCGCTCTTCGTGTATCAAGGTGCACAAATATTGAGCCATTTGGCGAGAGCAGCTCTCTTAAGAGTGCCAGTCGCTCATACATAAATTGCAAGTACTCGTCATTTGTCCAAATATCGGCATACTGTTTTTCTTCAAACGAATTAAGGTCGTTATCAACCGCCTTCCCTTTGAGCTCAATCTTCTTCTTGTAGTCCGCCTTTGAGTCAAACGGCGGGTCAATGTAGATTAGATCCACCTTGCCTCGGAACTCCTTCAGCAGGTGACTCATCACCTGAAGGTTGTCGCCCCAGAAAATCTTGTTGCGCCAGCCGTCCACCTCTTCTCCGTGGACCTCTTTTAACTGCGCGGGAAAATACTGTGTCGAAGTAAAGGGGCGTTTGCCGCGCCAGTTGAGCATCGGGTAGCCCTTGATCGGCTCGAACTGGTACTTTTCGACGTCTGTGACGCTGCTATCAGGCGTAGCCAGTTGCAGGCTTTCCTGTGCGGATGTGTTCTTGCTCATTGATCGTTGTTCCTGAATTTCCAAATTTTGTTGTCGCAATAGGCACGCATATCGCAGCTCTGGCACAGTTTGGCCGGGCGGGCTGCGATCTGGTAATCGTGCCGTTCGATGCGCGCCACGATGTCATCGAAGCGCGCAATGGTCTTGCCGATGGCTCGGTCGTCTTTTGTGAAGGATACGTATGGATTGCCGCCGTCTTCGCCGGTGTAGTAGAGGTGCATCCGGCTGACCTTCTGGCCGGTGCGCTCTTCCACCAGGTGGGCGTACACCTCCAACTGGTGCTGGTACTGGCGCAGGCGATCCCGATCCTTCTCCATGTTGGGCTTCTTCTCCGACTTGAAGTCAATGATCTCGACTGTGTCGTGCTCGCCCCGGATCAGGTCGACGCTGCCCTTCAAGATGTACTGATCCTTAATAAGCGATATCTCGACCTCAGCCTCCTTGATGCGATCCCAGTGGCCGTTCTCACGCTCGTAGTAACGCTGCACGTGCTGTAGCGCCGCCTGTTGCGAGGAGGGCGCGAGGTAGACGCGCTCCTTTTTTGAGAGCATGACGTAGTTGATCGAAAACCAGCCCTTGATGGCATCGAAGGAAAGGCTGCCTTCCTCACCGCGCAACACGACTTTATGGATGTCCTCGATGGTCTGGTGCACTAGCGTACCGAACAGCATCGGACTTTCGCGGATGGGCGTGAACTGTAGCTCTTTGAAGAAGCGGTACTGCTCGGCGCAGTTCTCGAACACCGTTATGTGCGAGGTGAAGGAGTATTCGCGCTTGAGGTTGATCTGCTTGACGGCCTCGAAGGTCAGCGCCGACAGATCAACATCACGCCAATTGGGCAGCTCGTAAAACAGCCGCTCGAAGTATTTGGACGGCGACTTGCCGCGCCCCTGCTTTTCTTGCGCGGCCAGCACCAACAGGTTCTGGGCACGCGAGAAGGCGGTGTAGAACAGCCGCCAGAAGTCAAAGTTCTTGATGTGGTCGAGCGGCTCGAAGCGTTCCTTGGAAAGGTAGCCGCCATCTTCCAGCAGCACATCGAGCGCGCTGTATTGCTTGCGCGGCACCGCCTCCAGCGAGCCGCACACCACCACCGGAAATTCCAGGCCCTTGGACTGGTGGATCGTCAGGAACGAGACACAGCCCTTGGGTGCGTACTCGGCCTCGTCCTCGTACTCGCCGATGCCGCCATCCTGCAGGAAGCGCAGGAACTGGTTGAACAGGTCGCGCAGGTTTTTTTCCAGCCACTCGGGGTTGAGCACGCTGACAAAGTGCAGGTACTCGAACTTGGTGAGCAGTTTGGAAAAGGTGCCGAGGTTGCGGGCGGCACGCCCTTTGTCCACGCCTTGGACGGCCTCCTCAGTGAGGAAGCGCGAGAACAGCGGGAATTGCAGCAACTGGTAGAACAGGCCAGAGAAGGCATAGTCGGTGTTCTGCGTGAGCACGGCGTGGCGTTTGGCCATCGGGCGTGCCCAGTCCAGCAACGCCTTGTTCTCCGGCTTGCGCAGCTCGTCGATGAAGGGCTTGAAGCACTGGTGGTCGTAGTAGTCCCAGATGGGCAGCGTGACGCCTTCGGCCCACGCCCGTACTTTGGGGAACTGCGGGAACAGGAAGATCAGCGCCCCGATCATCAGGCGGATTTCCTCGCGCTCGAAGAACATATTTGAGCGGGGCGAGAACACGGGTATACCCTGGGCTTCGAGGAAGTGCGCCAGTGCTACCACCTTGTCGCTCTTGACCGAACGAAACAGGAAGGCGACCTGATTCCAGTCCGAGAGTTGGCCGGAGTTCTTCAACCCGTTGAGGAGGGCCAGTACCTCGGTGTGCCAGTTGGTGATGTCGCCATTGTCGTCACTAGCGGTCAGTCGCACCGCCGCAGGCAGATCGGGGAAGTCATCCTCGCGCGGGACGATCTGCTTGGCGAAGCGAAACACCCGAGTGCCGTCGTCCCAAACCTGCTCCTTCATCCACTCGTTGTAAAAACGGATGATATCCGGGTGGGAGCGGTAGTTGACGGTGAGCTTGACCTGCTTGCACTGGCCGTCGTTGAACAGCGCAGGGAACTCCAGAATGTTGCGGATTGTGGCCCCGCGAAAGCGGTACAAGCCCTGGTCGTCGTCGCCCACCACGCACAGATTGCGACGCTCGCCCGTGAGCAGCAGAAGGATGCGTTCCTGAATGGTGTTGGTGTCCTGGTACTCGTCCACCATCAGGTGGGTGAGCTTGTCGCGCAATTGCGCCAGCACCCCGGGGCGCTTTTCCAGCAGTTGCAGGGCCTCGTACTGGATGCCGGAAAAGTCCAGCGAGTTGTGCTCGTTGAGCAGCTCCTGGTACTTGGCAAAACAGGTGGCCAGGGCGCGGACTTCCACTTCCGGCGCCACCGCCAGCGTAGCTGCGTCGAGCGCCTCCTCGCTGACCTTGTTGAGCCACTTGAGCAGGTTCTCCGACTGCGCCCAGCGGCCCGTCTGGTCATGGCCCATGACAAGCTGGGCGTCTGGCAGCTCGCGGAAGTCTTTGATGTGCTGGTAGAGGAAGTACTGCTGATCGAACTGGTCGAACAGCGTGAAGCTGCGCTTGAGCCGGGTGAACTCGCGGTAGTCTTCCAAGAGCCGTAGGCAAATGGAGTGGAATGTGCCGAGATACATCTCGTTCAGGTTGAATTGGATGTTCAGCTCGGCCAGCCGATTGGAGATGCGAGTAGTGAGCTCGCGCGCGGCCTTGTCGGTGAAGGTGACAACCAACAGCGACTCGGGGGCAACTCCCTTGTGGGTGATGAGATAGACGATGCGCTCTACCAGCGTGAAAGTCTTGCCAGACCCAGGCCCGGCAATGATGAGCACCGGGCCATCGGTGGCCAGAATGGCTTCAAGCTGCTGGGGATTGGCCTTGGACTGGAGGGTGGTGGCGTTGGAGGTCATTCAGCCCCCTCGTCATAACCCACTGTCATTTTGCCGATGCGGTTGGCAATCCACTTGTCCAGGTCACTGCGCCGAAAGCGCCACGTTCCACCGAGTTTAAAGGCCGGGAGCTTACCGCTCGCGGCCAGGCGATAGACCGTGCGCTTACCTGCCTTCAAAAAGGCAGCAACCTCGTCAATCGTGAGGATCTCGTCTGGCTGGTCGCTCATCGGCTTTCCCATTTCATCTGCAGAGTGCTTGGTTTACTACCACATCTTGTCATTTTATTCCCAGATTGTGCAGACTTGTGCAAGCTTGGCATCGGAAAGATGCCTGACCGAGAGGGAACAGCGGTGGCATCGAACTACGAGTCAATTTGCGAGGAAAACCGGGAGAGCTACGGCACCAAAGGCGCTCAAAAATCCGGGAAGCTAGCCGCTGGGCTTTACGACGACCGCACGCACTTCATCTTCGAATTGCTGCAAAACGCCGAAGATGCCCTCGGCAGGCGCAGAGACTGGCACGGGTCGCGCAAGGTTGCCTTCACTCTAGATTCGACCCGCCTGTCGCTCTCCCACTTCGGCAAGCCGTTCGACGAGGCTGACGTCCGAAGCGTCTGCGACATAGCTGAGAGCACCAAGAACGAGTCCTCGATTGGCCGCTTCGGCCTTGGTTTCAAGTCCGTCTATACCGTTACCGATCTTCCGGAGATTCACTCTGGCGATGAGGATTTCGCTATTGAGAACTACGTCTTTCCCAAGCGAATCGCACGGTTGGCGCGCGCGGCGGATGAAACTCAGATCGTCCTGCCCCTGAAACCCGAGGACACGAGCGCAGCCCAGGACATCACAGCAGGGTTTCGCCACTTGGGCCCAGGCGCGCTGCTGTTCCTGCGTCACATCGACGAAATCAACTGGAGCGTCGAAGGCGGCGCCTCCGGGTTCTACCTGCGCAACAGCCCAGAAACGCTTGGGCCCAATGTTCAGCGCATCACGGTAATCGGCAACGAGGATGATCGCTCCGAAGTCGATCAGAACTGGCTGGTGTTCCACCGCGACGTGTTTTCTGCCGAACAGCAAAAGGTCGGACGGGTAGAAATCGCCTTCTCGCTAATCGCAGTGAAGGACGCTCCCGGCCGCTGGGCAGTGCAGCCACTGGCCAAGTCACCATTGGTGGTGTTCTTCCCGACAGTGGTTGAAAGCCACCTTGGCTTTCTCGTGCAGGGCCCGTACCGCACCACGCCCAGCCGCGACAACATCCCGCCCGGCGAGCCGTGGAACCAACATCTGGTCAAGGAAACATCCAGCTTGCTGGTGGAAGCAATGCGCTGGATGCGGGACAAGGCCATGCTGGATGTCTCGGCGCTTCGGTGTCTTCCACTTGACCGCGAGAAGTTCCCACAAGATTCGCGGTTCGCGCCGATGTTCGATGCCGTCCAGCAGGCATTTCAGAAGGAGGCGCTACTTCCGACATTCGACGGCGGGCACGTTAGCGCCAATCAGGCCAAGCTGGCGCGCACGCAAGATCTGCGCGAGCTGTTCAGCCCGGAGCAGGTTGCAGCACTGTTCGACTCGGAGGTCGCCGCTTGGTTGTCTGGCGACATTACTCAGGACAAGGCACCCGAGATTCGCCATTACCTGATGCGCGAACTCGACATCGACGAAATCACGCCAACAAAGCTGGTGCCAAGCCTAAGCAAATCATTCCTTGAGGCTCAACCTGATGAGTGGGTATTGCGGCTGTACGAATTCCTGAGCGGCCAGGAGAAGGCTCTGCGTCGCCATCTCGACACTGTACCACTCATCCGCCTTGATGATGGCAGCCACGTTGTCGCCCGCGAGAACGGGAAAACCAAGGCATTCTTGCCAAGCGCTATTGCCACCAGCTTCCCGACGATGCGCCGTGCTGTGTGCGCGACACCCGAGGTGCGCCTGTTCCTAATTTCCCTGGGCATCACCGAACCCGATCCAGTGGATGACGTGATCTGGAACCTCCTGCCGAAGTACCAGCAAGAAGAAGTGGATGTAGGCGACGATGCCTACGCTGCAGACATCGAGCGCATCCGTACTGCCTTCAGCACTGACTCGGCCAGCCAGAAGGAAAAACTCCGTTCAGCCTTGCGCGATACCAACTTTGTAATGGCGGTCGACACCGGCGATGGTAAAGCCTACGTTGCCAAGCCCGGAGACATCTACATCGCCACCGACCGCCTGCAGCAGTTATTCGCCGGCGTGCTGGATATCCTGATCGTCGACAACGAATACGACTGCTTGCGCGGTGAAGACATCCGCGACCTGCTGGTGTCGTGTGGCGCAAGCCGCTACCTCATTTCGCAAGCAATACCATCGGGTCTGGGGCATGCCGAGAAAGTTCAGATTCGCCGTGAAGCAGGCCTTGAGCGCGCGAGCTGGGAGGATAAACCAGAAGACTTCACTCTTCGCGGGCTGACGCAGCTGCTGGAGTTCTTGCCCTCTCTGAGGCCAGAGGAGGCAGCAGCCAAAGTGAAGGTGCTGTGGGAGGCGTTAGCTGACCTTGAGGCGCGCGGCACTGCCGCCTTCTACGGTTCCTACAAATGGGGCTATTTCCACGAGACAAAGACCGTCCGATTCGACGCCACCTTCATCCGGACGCTCAATCAGGTCGCCTGGGTGCCAGACGCCGACGGGAAGCTCGTACCTCCGGGGCTCGTAGTGTTCGACACCCTTGGCTGGAAGCCCAATCCCTTCCTACTGACTAAGATCGCCTTCAAGCCGCCGATCATCGATCAGTTGGCCAAAGAGGTGGGCATCGACCCGGCGATTCTCGATCTACTAAGAAGAGATCCCGCTATCGTTGCTGAGCTGGCAAATCGATTGAGCACCACTCCAATATCAGAGCCCGAAACATCAACAGTCCCCGAGCTGGAGGTCCACGAACCATCCGACGGCGACGTGTACGACGATGCGAAAGACCTGTACGGCGACGATATGCCAGATATCCCACCCGGCACACCTGATCCCGAGGGTGGCGACGGCATGGGCAATGGTGCGGGACGCGGCGGCCAAGGCCGTACTGGTACCGGCACACCGCGCGGCAACGGCCAAGGCAATGGAGGCGCAAACGGTGGCTCAGGTGACCACGGCGCGTCTGCCGGTAAAGGAAGTGGAAATGACGGTGGCTATGGTAAGAGGACGCCCGGCCAGATCGGGGCACGCCCCTTCATTTCCTACGTCGGCGCACATCCGGATGATGATGGCCCAGATCCCGATGACCTCGATCAGGTGGCGCGAATGCAGATCGAAGGGCACGCCATCGACCTAATCATTCGCCTTGAGCCGAAACTGTGCCGCACACAGGACGGTAACCCCGGTTTTGACCTTTTTGAGGCCGACAGCAGTGGCAGGCAGATTCGATGGGTAGAAGTGAAGTCGATGACCGGCAGCCTACGAGATCGGCCCGTGGGGTTGTCACACACGCAATTCGACTGTGCCCGTGAAAAAGGCGATGCGTATTGGTTGTACGTGGTCGAACACGCGACCGATTCAGCAAAAGCGCGCGTGCTCCGAATTCAGAACCCCGTCGCTCACGCCAAGACGTTCACGTTCGATCGGGGGTGGAGCGAAATCGCTCAAACGGGACTTCCAACTTAAACGATTCGAGATGGGGTTTGCGGGGCAGCGACTGAGCTCAAGTGCACTTTTGTTCAGTTGCCCCTCAAATCCCATTTTAAAGCGACGGCGTCCCCCTCTAAGACCTCAACCTGACAGACAGAGCGCTTAGCGTACGAAAATTTCCGTTTTCTCTTTTCGCCCCACAAAGGTTATGTCGGTACTGGATGAAATCAACAGTCGATGGGGTCGCGGCACTCTACGGGTGGCAAGTGTCCCATCGAGTCCAGAATGGCCCATGCGGCGCAGCCTCATGAGCCAGAGTTACACGACTAAACTCGACCAGTTATGGCGCATTAACTGTTCATAGCCGCCTATACAAGCCAGAGCCAGCACCATGGTGCTGAGATTCTGACCTGTAGCTTTTTCAAGCAGTTGCTCAGCTAATACGACCAGTGCGGTAGGTTCTCGCCCTAGCCGGTTTCATGCGCAGATATTGGTTCTCCTTGGTCAGATAACTCACGGCCTTGATGGACTTTCGACATGCCTCGGTGTCAGATCGCTTGATCACCCCGATTCCCAGCTCGTCACCATAGCGGTCCTTGTCATCGTTGCAGCTGAAAAAGTAACCCTGGCCACGAGTGATCTGTTCCCACAACTCACCGACCTTTCTCGCCTTAGTGAAATCGCTGCGTACCTCAGCTCCGTTGAAGAAGAAGGCTGCATGGATATGAAAGCCTTTATCCTCTCCGTGCTCGACTGAACAGATATAGCCTGTCTCATGCTCGAAGATGGGATTGCGCTCCCGCGCACGAATTAGCTTGTCCAGGTCATTGAACACATGCTCAATGCGCAAGCGTGGACGAGCTATCGCTCGATAATGCAGATCCACACGAACGACCACCGTGCGGGAGTAACGATCAAGCACCTGGCTGACGTACTCGCTAAGCATGGCCTGCCTGCGAGTGGCTTCGTAGCGGCGGTCGTCCACCTTGCGCTTGTACCTCTTGCTGCTGATCAGTTGCCGAATCCGAGCGACCAGTATGTTCATTGAATGATGGAAATCCAGGTACGCCGTCTTATGTTCATTCAGGCAGGTAACGCCTGCCCGGCTACGCTCCAGGCCAATGTCCTGACAGGCTTCCCAGAAAGCTTGCAGGTGCTCGCTGTAGACGTAAGGGTGACGATCATCAAAAAGATCCACCATCTGCTGTATGGCATCGAAGTATTTGGAGATCCTGGTCCGTTGTGCACGTTCGTATCCAGCCTGAGTTTGGATGACCTCGAAAGCTGGCTTGTCAGTACGCTCAATGGACTGAACGAGTCGTTCGATCCTAATAGCAGCTTGGGACTGGGAGAAATTGGTGAAGGCTTTATTGCTGAATGAGTGCATGGTTGAGTACCTGGTTGGTTGGATACACACCAGGTACTCACTGAGTATCTTTTTACTGCTGAGGCATACCGCACTTGAAACTATCGAAAGTTATGAATGATTGAAAAAGACTATATAAATAAAACCAGCTTTGCTAAGGAGAGCACTGCCCCGAGAAGCGGCACAATAGGAAGCAGGATTGCCCAGCCTATGGGAGACTTTTGCGATGAGCCCATCGGGGGAGTTGTCTGAGACCTCAACCACCCCATCTGGCGGATGCGGCATAAAGCACCATGACCGGGCGACGCCCGAGTCATGGCGCTTTCTCATTCTCTTTTCAATTACGCTGCAGCGATTTCTGCCAGGTCACGCTCCTTTATCCTTGCCAGGATCCAATCACGCACCTCCCCTTCAACCCAGCCGACGCAACGGTCGCCCAGCGAGACCGGCTTGGGGAAGGTCCCTTCCGAGATGTACTTGTAGACAGTGGACCGGCCCAGGCCGGTGGAATCGATGACATCTTTCAGGCGAATAATCCTCATGAACAGGCTCCTCATGTTTGTTCAGAGGATCGGTAGGGACGGTAAATAAATACGCGCCATACCTACTGCATGACATTAACCACCTAGGTTTCATGGAGCCTCCTGGGCTTGTAACAACACGACATAGGTTTGCAGCTCAAGTTGACGGATAGCTGGCCGTAAATTTGATCGGTGCCGAAATAGGGCAGGTTTCAGCAACCAACGCTGGTTGAGTCAAGACACGCACTCTCGCGGAACCGTGTAGCCGATTACTTGATCCCCAGGTATGCAAGCTAAGAATCAAAACTGCTGGGCACAGCCTAGAGATCGTGTCCCCCCCCTGCCGCCCATCAAAGATTAAAGATGCCTGCTTTGATCAGTCACATGCGACCGCATGCGAGCCCTCAACGTCAAATAGCCCCGACAATCTCATCAGAACTCGATACGCGCCGCACTTGCCAACCTACTCGATGACATACGCTCCCACCAGCTGCATAGCAAAGCTTCACTGACGTCCTCATGCATCTTCAAAATTCTGGGCTTAAAAACCGATGTGATTCAAATCACGGATAAATACGGTTAGAGGCCCATGATTTGAGACGCGCAGGCAAAAAAATATTCTAGAATAGCCATAGAATACCTGTAGAATTTTGCTTAAAGACCCATATTTTCTTCACAGATCCTATCTAGAATCGCGCTAGAATTAGAAACAATAATAGTCACAACACCAACAATTTTGATTCCTAATAGATTTTAACTATGAAAGAGAAAAGTGGTCTTATTTTCACGGATGACTGGCACGATGAGCTAAGCCAACTCATTGAGGACCCGCGAAACAATATTCGTCGAGACATCTGGCTATGGCTCTACCTGTATTCTTACGAAAAGGCTGATTTAGAACCCGCCACCTGCAACGGCACGACCATGAGGAGCGCCATTGCCCGCGTTTTGAAGCGAAATACCCGCCTGCTTGGGAGAATAGACAGGGATAAAGACCGGTTTATGGTGCCCATTGACTACATCAAGTGGATAGACGGAGGTCCAAGACAGTATCAATGGCTGCTTAGAAGGATTGAAGACCTCACTGATTTGCGACCTCTTCGTGGAGTGCCTCAAGGGCTGGTGCATCTCACCGGCAGAAATCATCTCATCGCCCTGCTCGATCTCTGGGATATCGATATCGCAAAGAAAGCAGACAAAATCGAACACCTACGCAAGGAGTGGCTTGGACACAAGGCAAGTGATAGTGATTTTGAGTGGTTCGAAGACAAAAAGGATGGCGCCAGACGCTGCCAATGCGCTTGGGAGTGGCTGGAGAAGAATCATAAACCCCTACCAGATGAGCAGCTCCCTATTCGAGATCACACAGCTCTGCTCATGTACTTCGATAAAGCGACAATTAGCCGCACCGAACAGAAACTCATCATCAAGGAGATCAAGAAGCGATGGAGCCGAAAGCAGTTCGGCGAACGCAATGATGACAAGAAGCAGGTTAACGTCTGGCTTTCGAAAACTGTGATCGCCCTCCTCGACGGGCTGGCAGAAAAGCACAATCTGAAGCGATCTGATGTATTGGAGCATCTGATAAAGATAGAGTCTGAATCTAGCGCGTGCCTGGCAGACAAGCTGAAAGACCGCAGATGAGCAGCCTCCTTGGGAAGAGGATGGAATGGATCCGCCCTCTCCCTGCGCCACCACCTCAGCGGACCAGTATTCCAAAAAGTATTCCAAATAAATAAACAAACAGATAATTTACTTTAAAATCAATGCACTAAATCATCAGTTCAGATTACCCCGGCACTACCTAAGGATTCTCCGATCAAGTCAGCACAGGCCATCTGACCTGTGCTGAAATAGCCCTCCGTCCAACTGCCCTCTACAAGCCCTCCATCCCATGAGTCAGATGAGCTTTTCCGATTTCGAGTACGCCGGTAAGCGCAAGCAAACCCGTCGCGAGCGTTTCCTGGCCGAGATGGAGCAGGTGGTTCCGTGGAGTGGGTTAGTGGCGTTGATCGAGCCTCACTACCCAAAGGCTGGCGGTGGCCGCAAGCCGTATCCACTGGAAACCATGCTGCGCATTCACCTGCTGCAGAACTGGTTCTCGTTGAGCGATCCAGCCATGGAAGAGGCGCTGTACGAGATTACTTCGATGCGCCAGTTTGCTCGTCTGACGCTCAGCGCTCCGATCCCCGAAGACACGACGATCATGAATTTTCGGCACCTGCTGGAGAAGCATCAGTTGGCGTCGGGCATTCTGGAAACCATCAACAGTTACCTGCGAGACAAGGGCCTGTCGTTGCGCCAGGGCACCATCGTCGACGCCACCATCATCCACGCACCCAGTTCGACCAAGAACAAGGAAGGCAAACGCGATCCTGAAATGCATCAGACGAGGAAAGGTAATCAGTATTTCTTCGGCATGAAGGCGCATGTCGGGGCCGATGCCGAGTCGGGGCTGGTGCACCACGTCCACGGCACAGCGGCGAATGTGGCTGATGTAACGGAGGTCGCTCACCTGTTGCATGGCGAAGAAAATGTTATCTGTGCCGACGCGGGTTATACCGGCGTAGAGAAGCGGCCGGAGCATGAAGGAAGGCCGGTGATCTGGCAGATTGCGGCTCGTCGTAGCACCTACAAGCACTTGAGTAAACGCAGCGTGCTCTACAAAGCCAGACGCAAGATCGAGAAGGTCAAAGCGCAGGCACGAGCGAAGGTCGAACATCCATTCCGTGTGATCAAGCGCCAATTCGGCTATGTGAAAACCCGCTTCCGTGGCTTGGCCAAGAACACGGCGCAACTGACCACGCTGTTTGCCCTGTCGAATCTGTGGATGGTGCGCCGGCAATTATTGCCTGCTGCGGGAGAGGTGCGCCCGTGAGGGCAGATAACCAAGGCGTTGCCTTGCTTATCGAATAATCAGCGGCTGAAAATCGGGCTTTTCGGCATGCCCAAGCCGTCCATTTCCGGCTGATGGGCAACTTGTTCGGAGTTTCCCTA